>Ga0182021_10000232_pt1 | contig 55824 bp, 46 predicted proteins | sample 612E3MmetaG_FD_120493 | JGI IMG/M metagenome (GOLD analysis project Ga0182021, IMG submission 120493) | Permafrost microbial communities from Stordalen Mire, Sweden - 612E3M metaG (Illumina Assembly) | ecosystem: Environmental > Terrestrial > Soil > Wetlands > Permafrost | place: Sweden...
GAACCTGTCCGAAGCCGTACATCACGGCCGACAGCCAGACGCTGGTAGAGGAGTTCTTTGTGCGGCGCCGGCTGCGCGGGACGGATTTTGCGGAACTGAGCGCGCGGCAAGTGGAAGCGTTCGCGATTCTGGAAAGGGCACTTGCCGCGGAGATCGACTATGGCCAGCGCAACACAAGATAAGCTCTACGAAACCTTTGTGGCGGTATTGGGGCGACAGGACTCCCACCTGGATGGGACGCTCGACAGCGGCGAAGAGACCGCGGTTTCGCTGAGCGACATGGTGAAACAGCTTGGCGAGATCCAGGCAAGCAGCGCAACGAAGGAGACCGGCAGCGGCGGCAGCACACCCGCCGCGGGCACAAGCGGCGGCAGCGGCGGCAGCACACCCGCCGCAGGCACAAGCGGTGGCGGCAGCACACCCGCCGCGGACACAAGCGGCGGCGGCAGCGGCGGCAGCACACCCGCCGCAGGCACAAGCGGTGGCGGCAGCACACCCGCCGCGGGCACAAGCGGCGACGGCGGCGGCAGCACACCCGCTGCGGGCACAAGCAGCGGCAGCGGCGGCAGCACACCCGCCGCGGGCACAAGCGGCGGCGGTGGCGGCATCAGTGCGGAGTCCGTCGTATCGACCGTCCTGGAGAGCGGGCTGGGCATGGTCCCGCTGATTGTCGGGTTACTGGGGCTGTTCGAAGGCGGGGGAACGCCGACACCTCCGGCGCCCGTGAAATATGCGATGCCCGACCCGATCTACTTCGAGGGCGCGGACATCGGCAGCGACACCATGGGCGCCGATTACGACCAGATGGGGATGCCGAGAACGTACAGCGCGGCGCCCAGTGGAGCGGACGCACAGGGCAGCCGGACTACCGCGGCTCCGGGCAGCGGCGGGGGCGGCGGCACGGCCAGCGGCGCCGCGGCGCCTCAGATCACGGTGAACGTGCAGGCCATGGACGCGCGCTCGTTTCTGGACCATAGCAGCGAAATCGCGCAAGCGGTTCGCGACGCGATGTTGAACTTGAATTCGATCAACGACGTGGTGAGCGAGCTCTAACATGGCCACTTTTCCCAGGTTGAAGACCAACGCGGTGGCACAGTATCCGGCGACCAGGGCACTGCGGTTTCAGAACCAGGCGCTGCGATTCGTGGACGGAGCGGAACAACGCTACCGGGATTCGGCCGGGCCGCTGCACCGCTGGGAAATCCGCCTGGCCGCGCTGGACGAGGGAGAAATGGCGGCGCTGGAGCAGTTCTTCGCAGACAACCAGGGATGCTTCGGAAACTTCGCGTTCACTGATCCATGGGATGAACACGAATACGCCAATTGCAGCCTGGCAAGCGACGAACTGGAGCTGACCGCCGTGGCGGAAATGCAGGGGCAGACCTCGCTGACCGTCGTCGAGAACCGGGGATAGCACATGCTGGCATACCCACAACTCGCCACTGGAGCTTTGAGCCAGTTTCCGATTCGGAAGCGGCGCCGTTTACGAACGGTTGCGAATCTCTCTCAGGACGCAAGGCCCATAAAGCTGGCCGATCCGGGAGCGGAACTCACCGAATGGCAGTTGGCGTACGCGGGCCTGACCGACGACGAAATTGCCGCCTTGCAGCAATTCTTCGCAGCCGCCGAAGGAACGCTCAACGGCTTCACATTCCTGGATCCGACCGCCAACCTTTTCGCCTGGAGCGACAATCTGGACAACGCGGCGTGGGCCAAAGAGCCGTTCCTCTCGATTGCGGGCGGAATCGCCGACCCGGCGGGCGGGACCAACGCATGGCGCCTCACCGATTCCGGCGGCGGCGCGCAGAACATCTCCCAGACCTTGTCCGCGCCGGCGGGGTACGTTTATTGCCTCAGCGTATTCGCGCGGTCGGCGCAGCCTACGGTGGCGACCCTGCTGCACGGGACCAATCGCGCCGACCGCACCCTGGGAACGAACTGGAGCCGTATCCTTTTGACAGCCAGCGGCGATGCGCTGCCCGAATCGATCGCTTTTGGCGTGGAACTGCCGGCAGGAGGGTCCGCGGACGTATTCGGCCTGCAAGCGGAGCCGCAGGGCGGCGCATCGGCATACAAAGCGACCTCAAACGGCGGCGTTTATGAGAACGCGCGATTCCGCGACGACGCCCTCTCCATAACCACAACCGGCGTGAATTGCCACTCCGCCACGGTACACATCATTCATGCAAACCATCTCTGAGTTGAAGGAACAGGCGGTTACGGATACGCCGCTTCTGGTCTTCGATTGCGCGCTTTCGAACGGCCAGACGGAACGGTGGAGCACGCACCAGGTAACCGTGGGCGGCGCAACCTACCAGGCGCGAGTTCTTCAGCACAGCGCATTCGACATTCAGACGGCGTCCGACCAGGGCATCGACGGGAGCCCGCGCATCTCGGTGGTGCTGGCCAACGCCGACTCGCACTTTTCGGAAATCGAGCGCGCGATCGGATGGAAGGGCGCGCGGCTGACGGTCGGGTTCCTCTTTTACGATTTGCGAAACGACGCAGCGTTGACGGAGGCGGCGGTGGTGTTTCAGGGGATCTGCAACCCGCCCGACCAGATCAAGGAATCGACATTCCGCCTGACGGCCATCAACCGGATGAACCTGCAGCGGCTGCTGCTGCCGCAGATCCGAATCCAACGGAGATGCCCGTGGGAGTTCCCGGCGACGCTGGAACAGCGGACCGAAGCCATCGACGGCGGTGCCAACGGCAAGTACTCGCGCTACTACCGGTGCGGCTATTCCGCCGGGGTGGCGGGGGGAACGGGCAATCTGAATGGCGACGCGCCGTTCACGTCGTGCGGGTACACGCGGCAGGACTGCCAGGCACGAGGGATGTTCACGCGGTTCGGGGGCCTCGAGTTCGTTCCGCCGGCGATCTCCGTGCGCGGGTACGGAAAAGACTGGACGACGTCGGCCGTCTCGGACAACCAGGCGCGCTATAACGACTACGTTCCGATGGTGTACGGCACGGCCTGGTGGCAGCCGCTGGTGGTGTTCGCGCGCAACGACGGCAACCTCACGCGGATGGAGGCGCTGCTGGGAATCGGCGAAATCGAGCGAGTGCTGACGGTGCTGGTGAGCGGTGTCGAGATCCCCCTGGGAGTCTCCGGCAGGAACATGACCGGCACGGGCTGGTACAACATTCAGACGCTGGGGGCGCGGGACGGCGCGCTCGATTATAACTTCCTGGACGGAAGCGGGAGTCCGGCGGGAGACCCCTACGGCAGCATGGCGTACCTTTCCGTGGTGGTGCCCAATCAGTTGAACAATGGGAATTCGCTGCCGACGGTGAAGGTGCTGGCGCAGGGTCTCAAGGTGCCGGTCTACGCGTCGAACGGGGCATACCCGATCGACCAGTTCTCGAGCAACCCCGCGTGGATCCTGCTGGACGTTCTTCGGCGGAGCGGATGGGCCGCATCGGAAATCGACATTCCCAGCTTCGCGGCGGCGGCGGCCTATTGCGACGAATCGATCGGCTCCACGGACCTGAACGGCAATCCCATTACGCTGCCGCGGTTCCAGTGCAATCTGGTTCTGCACAACCGGCGCAGCGGCGGAGACGTGGTCCGCGGCGTGCGCAATGCCGCGCGGCTGTATCTCACTTACGGACCGGGAGGCACGCTGCAGTTGCAGGTGGAGAACACCGCGGCACTGGAGCGGCCCGCCAAGCCGGCCTGGTCGAACAGCACCGAACCCCTGAACGGAGGCTGGCCGAGCTACGAGTTTGGAGACGGCAGCAACGGGGTTTCGGGAATTCTGAGACGGCCCAATGGGGAGCCGAGCGTGACGGTGACCGCGCGCGGCATCGCCGATACGCCGAACCGCCTTTCGGTGGAGTTCCAGGACGCGCTCAACGGCTACCAGCAGGACAGCTTCGAGCTGGTGGACCCGGCCGACATCGCGCTGGCCGGACAGGAGGTCTCCAAGACATTGCCGGCGCTGGGCCTTCCGCACTATGACCAGGCGGCCCGGATCCTGAAATTCAATCTCGATAAGTCGGTTCGCGGGAACACCTACATCGAATTCGATACCAGCGTAAAGGCCTTCGGCATCCGGCCGGGCGACCTGATTACGGTTACCTACCTGAAGGAGGGCCTCAACCGCCAGCCGCTGCGGGTGTTGAAGATCTCGCCGGCGACCAACTACCGGACTTCCACCATCACGGCGCAGATCCACGACGACGCGTGGTACGCGGACACCAACGGTCAGACGACTTCACCGACCGGAGGGGCGACCCAGGGAAACGCCGGCGTGAGCGTGCCGCGGCCGCTCGTGGGCACTGTGTTGGACGAGAACGGAGAGGTCCAATTCGGCGTTGAGGAATCGGTCGCCACGAGCAGCGACAACACGGTGGAAACCAGCATATCGGTGAGTTTCGTTCCGCCGGCGGGCAGAGGCAGCTCGGCGGTGGCCGGGCCGGGCATACCGCTATTGGGCCTGGTGCCCGCGGTTGGAACAGGCGGGACGCTTCAGGGTGGGCAGACGCTGTACTATGCGGTCTCCGGCGAGGACAGCGCCGGAAACGAGAGTGGGTTGTCGTTCATCGTCAGGGCGTCAATTGCCAACGCAGGGAGTAGTGTAACGCTGTCGGGGTTGAGTTTCGCGGCGGGCACGAGTGCGTTTTGCGTGTACCGGGGAAGCACTCCGGCGGAGCTCTTTCGAATCGCATCGGACCAGGCGCCGGCCGTTCAATTCACCGATACGGGTTTCGCGAAGCAACTGATTGCTCCTCCCGATTCCAATTTCGATCACGCCAACTTCTACTGGCGGATGGAATTGCAGCCGGAAAGCGCGGTGACGCTGCACTCGCCGGCCTCGGTGGGAAACGGATCGTTGCAGATGACGGTGAACCGTTACCGCGGCATGATCGCACGGATCACGCGAGGGACGGGCGCCGGGCAAGAGCGCGCCATCGCGGCCAACGACGCCACCAGCCTGACCGTCGCGCCCGCTTGGATGGTGGAGCCGGATGCCGCCAGCTTCTTCGTAGTGGCGGAGACCGGCTGGCGGTTCGGCGCGCTCACCAGAAGCAGCCCCGTGCAGTTCGCGGTTCCCAACCGGTCGAGAGAGGTGGTGCAACTTACCGGGCGCGCGGCCAACGCCAACGACGTGGAATGCGCGCCGGCGATATCGACCGTCACGCGGTGGCAGATTGGCGGCGGCGGGACGAGCGACGGCGATGTTCCACCGATGCCGTTCTTCGGGCTGGGGCCGGGCCAGCGCGGCGGAACGGTGGAACTGAGCGGAGTTTCCTTCACGGACTTGACCAACACGCGGACCATTTCGGCGGCTACCCTGACGCTGTATTACTGGGACGAACTACAGGGCACGCCGGCGATTACACTAGCCGCCGCCGTGGGAACCGGCGATACTCTGCTGAGCCTGAGCACGGCCGGATCCGCGCAGGCCGGAAGCTTCATCCAGATTGAACTGGAGGTGATGCGCGTCGAGGCGGTCCAGAACAACGGCGCGCAGTACAGCGTGACGCGAGCCGTCCATGGCAGCCAGGCGGCGGCACATGCCGCGGCAACGCCGGTCTATCCTCTGCTGAGTAAGACGGTGATCGCACCGTTCCCGCCGGACTTCTTCGGCAGCCCCTACAGCGGAAGCTGGAGCTACCCCATTACGCTTCCCGATGTGAGGGTGGCGAGCGCCGAGTTGTTCGTCACGAACCAGAAAGGGAACAGCCCGGCCAAGGACATCTGTCTGACGCACACCACCGACAGCGGACTGCGCACGCTCTCGGGCGGGCAATACTCCATCCAGGTGGACGGGTACCTGGCGGTGGATCAATCGGCGGCGCCGGCGGTGGTGATGGAGGCCACGCACTCGGCGCGGGATGTGTCCGCGGTGCTGGGCAGGCCCGCCGACGCGGCGGTCCATCTCCAGTTGAACGTCAACGGAACGTCGTATTGCCAACTGACATTTGCGGCGTGGGCGACGGTTTCGAACACCGTGGACGGCAATACCCTGCCCCCACTGCCTTCGGGCGCGCAAGTGACGCTGTCGGTGCTGTCGGTTGGCTCGACGGTTCCGGGATCCGACCTCACGGTCACCATCCGACTCTAATGCCGGAACAACTCTCCAAACTGCGCCCGGACCGGGATTTGCAGTGTTACTTCCAGGAGCCATCGGCGGTGGCGGCGCTCAGCGGGACCAGCCCCAGCGGGTTCACCGTGTCGGGGTGCTGGAGGCAGCAATTCGACTGGGTGGTGGTGGAATGGAACCGCGACAACGTGTTCCACCACCCCGCGCTCCGCAACCTTCCGGACGGAGATCTGAGTGGATTGCATCTTAGCTACGAAGAAACCCGCACGAACTGCATTCCGCTCGATTCCACGACCTACGACTCGATAAGCTGGTCCTACTTAAGAGTCTGGGAGGAATCGGGCAACACCGAGAACTTCCATCGGGTTCCGCTGCTGCAGCATGCCGTGGCGGTGGACGGCAGTTACGCGCAACCGACCGCGGTGTTCGAGTTCCAAGGCACGCCCGCGGCCGGGGACATTGTGGGACTGGCGTGGCTGGACCAGCACCCCAATTACTGGGTGGTAACGGGGAACAGCGCGGCGGACGTGGCCAGCGGCCTGGCGGCCAATATCAACGCCCAGACGGGCGTCAGCGAAGTTTCGGCCAGCGCCGACGGCAGCCAGATCACGCTGACCTATGGTGGCGCGCCAGGGGCGAACGGGAACCGCGTGGGCGTGTATGGCTGGGTATACAGCCCCAACAACGGCACGGGGGCGTGGTCGCCATCGTGGGCCAAGTTCCAAGGCGGAACATCGCCGGACCGCTGGCGCGTGACCCTCGATTTCAGCAATCTGAGGAATGAGTTCGGCAACATCGTCACCACCACCAACGTGCGGAAGCTGCGCTGGACGTGGGCCGCGGACTTACAGTCCGGTGACTTCACGAGAAGCGAGTTCGCGGTGGCGGTTACTAACTGGCAGGTCACGGGAGCCGGGCTGGCATATAGCGTTGCGGGGCCAGGCAGCCGGAGGATTGAAGACATCGCACCGGAGATCTCTTACACGGGCGCGTGGGCGGAGGAGCGCGGTAACTACTCCGGAGGATCGATCCACCACACGACCACGCATGGGAACCACCTGCAATGCACTTACTCGGCCGCCGCGCACACCCTGTACCTGGGGACGCGGTACTCGGACAACGGCGGACAAGCGACGGTGCAGGTGGATGGCAATCCGGCACTGATTGTGAACTTGAAGCGGTCGCTGGAGGATGTGCTCATGAGAGTCCCGCTGGGGCAATTCCCGGGGCAGGCACAGCACACCGTCACGGTCACGCACACGGGCGCCGCGGGGACGGACGTCTACTTCGATTTCCTGGAAATCGCCGTGCCCACCGCGGACCTGCCGGAGTTCGCCGCGTCGCCAACCATGGCGCTGGCAACCGACTGGGACACGGACCACTCGCTGGCCATCGCGCCGGAAAGGACGGCCTGGCTGATCGCGACGCTGGGTTTCAAGGGCCGGGCCAATCACTATGCCGGCGCCATGTGGTTCTACGAATTGTCTTGCCCGGGCAACCAGTACGCATCGGCCACCATCGCCTTTTCGGGCGCTCCTCGATTCGGCGATACCACGACAATCACGTTGGCCGGCACTCCGCTGGAACATCTCAACCTGATCGGCGACACGGCCCAGAGCATCGCAAAAGCCTTCGAGTTTCTGATCGCGGCCGGCTCGTCGGCGGTATGGGCGCACGCCGACGGAACGACGCTCACCATAACCGCGCGCGCGATGGGGGTGAACGGCAACGGTTTGACCATCGCCACCAGCACCGGCAACACAAACTTCACGGCCCAGCCCAGCCCGACGGCGCTGGCGGGGGGCGTTGACGGAGCCTGGCACACCGATCTGGCTGCCACCCCGCGGCTGAACCGCGCGGCGCGCGACTGGAACCGCAGCTTCTTCCAGGCGTTGAAATCGTACGGAATCGGCGTGACCACGTCGTTCAGCATGGAGTTGCGGCACGGCGACGACAGCCTGGCCGCGGGCATCGCCCAGCGATATCCGAATGGCGACGCGGCGTGGCTCAACACTCCAGCGCTGCAGACCAACTTCTCGCCGGCCAGCACGGCGTTCTGGAAGCAGGTCTACCTGGACATGGCGGGGGTGATGGCGGACGCGGAGGTGACTCCGTACCTGCAATTCGGCGAGGTCCAGTGGTGGTACTTCGCCGCGCCATCGGGTATGCCGTTCTACGACGATTACACCAAGAGCGCATTCCAAACGGCGCACGGGCGGCCGCTGGGGACGATCGCGAGCCAGAACGCGAATCCCGCCGCATTCCCGGACGAGTGCGCGTTCCTGCCGACGCTTATCGGCCAGTTCACGGATGCGATCATGGATTTCGTCCGGCTATCCCACGCGGACGTGCGCTTCGAGGTGCTCTATCCTCCGGACACCAACGATACGGCGCTGAACCAGCTCATCAATCTTCCCAGCGCGTACTGGACCCCCGCGACTCTTGCTTGTTTCAAGACCGAAAACTTCACTTATACGGGGGACCGTGATTTGGACAAGGCGCGGCAGTCCATCGAGCTACCCATGCAGCTCGGTTTTGCGCCCGCGCAGAGCAGCCACCTGGTGGGCATTGGCGAATACACCACGCCGTGGGCCAGAGAGCAGCGACTGGCACAAGGGGAAGGGGTCGAGTCGGTGGTGCTCTTCGCCCTGGATCAATTCTGCCTGATCGGGTATGACGTGCCGCTGGACGATGGCTCGCGACGTGCGTTGTTCATGGGGGGGTAATGCGGCTACTCAGGCGGGCGCGAGGTCCTTTTCCAGCGCGAGGTAGCCGCAGGCCACTACCACCAGGAACATGGTGAGCACTTCGCTGTCGCCCAGGTTGTACTCGAAGAAGCCCTCGGCCATGGTCGCTAACACCACGGCAATGCCGCCATGCAGCAGGAACCTTCGATCGTCGCGGCCGGGCGGCAGCACGCGAAGGCCCTTCCAGAAGTCGAACAGAATCTGGGCCAGCATCCACATCATGATTAGCATGGTGGGGATACCGCGCTCGGCGGCGTACTGCAAATAGATGTTGTGGAGGTGCCCGTACCACCCCGACGGCAGCGGGCGCGGGACATCGGGCGGCACCCATTCCTGGAAATGGTACTTGGGCCCTTCGGGTCCGAGGCCCAGCCATGGGTGGGCTTCGATCATGCGGATGCCGGTGCGCCAGGTGATCATGCGGAACTGATTGGAATCCACCTGTTTCGGCTGGAAAATGGATGTGAAGCGCTCGCGGATGGCCGGCGGAGAGGCCACAAACGCGATCAGGATCGCGGCCGGAACCAGCAGCGTCATCCAGCGCCGCCAGAACCACACGAGGTAAAGGCCCGCCACCGCCGTGCCGATCCAGATGGCGCGCGTCTCCCCGAGCAGCACGGCCATCGAAATGAGCGCCGCGCACATCAACCAGACCCAGGTTCGCTTGCGGGTGCCGCCGGCGAAGAACAGAAATGCGCCGAGCATGATGAGGGCGAACATCTCCTCGGCGGAGTAAGTATTCCAGTGGCTGGTGAAACCGGTGATGCGCTCGCCCACGTAGAAATCGTAGAAGCCGCGACCCGCCTGGTGGGCCTCCCGCACCTTGCCGGCGAACTGGACGAACCCGCGGATGGCGGTGAGGCTGCCAATGCCCGCCCAGGTCAGGAACAGCCAGCGGACCACCTGGATGCTGCGCAGAGTGGAGAAGACCACCAGCAGTTCCAAAAACACGTAGAACTTGCGGATTTGCGGCAGGCCAGCCGCCGGGTCGGCCGAGAAGACAAGGGCGATCACAGTCCCGAGCAGGAACAGGGCGAGCGGCAGGCGGATGCGCGGCAATTGCAATTTCTCGCCGGAAGCCAGCAGAGCGGCCAGCGCCAGGGCCAGCAGAATCTGGGAAATCGCGATCGAGAGCAGGATGGAGACAGCCGACCCAAACGTCAGCCAGCGTGCGGCGCGCGACAGAAACGATTCCGGAGGGGGCATGGAAATAGAACTACAGTATGACAGAGTGAAAACGGGGGGCGGCGGCGGGCCTGAGCGAAGGACCGGCGCGTAGGAGGACCGAATCGTCCCGTGGGAACTCTTGTGGCGCTGGTTCCATTCGCCATCCTATCCGTGAATCGCGTATGGTTGAGAAGTGCGTCGGGCAAGAGTGACAAGAAAGAAATCCGTAGAGGTTTCGAAAGCCTCCGGCGCGCCACCTGAGCGGGTGAAACGGTCGCGCGTGGCGCTCGACATCATTTCGGGGTTGAAGGAGGCGGCGGCGTTTGCGCGAGGCGAGATCTCGTTGCCGGTTCGGGTCGTCAGCGCTCCCTTCGTTCGTTTGGCGGGTACGGTAGCCGGACCGGGAGACCTTTCGTCTCGCAAAGGCTTTGCCCGTAAATGACCGGCGCTGGGCAGGCGCGCACCGCCTAACCCACCCTGGTCACTCGTATCTGAGCGCTTCCACCGGGTCCAGGCGGGCGGCGCGGCCGGCGGGCCAGATGCCGAAGAAAAGGCCGACTCCCACCGATACCATCACTCCACTCACAGCGGCCCACATGGGGACGGCCGTGGGGAGGTTCGGGAAAATCAGGCCCGCGGCGCGGGAGATCGTCCAGCCCAGCATCAGGCCGATGATTCCGCCTAGCGCGGTCAGCACTACGGCTTCCGTCAGGAACTGCACGATGATGTCGGCCCGGCGCGCGCCCACGGCTTTGCGGATGCCGATTTCGCGCGTGCGCTCGGTGACGCTGACCAGCATGATGTTCATCACCCCGATGCCGCCTACCAGCAGGCCGATCGAGCTGAGGATCACCATCACCAGGGCCACCGTGGCGGTGACTGAGTGGAACTGCTCGATCATCTGCTCGGCGGTCGAAAGGGAAAAGCTGTCGGGGTCGTGGAACGGCACGCGGCGCTCCAGACGCAACACCGAGCGCACTTCGTCCTGGGCCTTCTCGAGCATGCCGGGGTAGGCGATGGCGATCAGCATATGCTCCGTGAGGTTGGGATACATCTTGCGCATGGTGAAGTAGGGGACCAGCACGCGCGTATCGTCCTGGCCGGGCAACGATGCCGCCGGGCGATTCATCACTCCGACAATTTGCAGCGAGTGGCCGTCCACCTCGATCCACTTATAAAGAGGATCCTGGTTGGGCAGTAACTGCTTCTGCACGTCTTCGCCGACGGTGACCACCGGCATGTGGTGGGAGCTTTCAAAATCGGTGAAGAAGCGGCCGGCTTTCATGGTGGTGCCGCCGGCGGCGTAGCCCTCTTCGGTTCCGGCGAGCTCGATGCCGTAAATGTCGTTCCCCTTGTAGCGGGCCGTGTGCATGCCGTTCATGGCGAAGATGTAGGGGCTGACATGCTCGACGGAGGGGCAGCGCGCGGCGATGGCGCGGGCGTTCTCGAGGGTGAGGGGCTTGCGGCGGCGCTCCTCGCGCGTCCAGTCGCCCATGGCCTTGCCCTTGAGCACAATGATGGTGTTGGGACCGAAGCTGCGCAGCAGGTTGGTGATGGCGCCATCCAGGCCGGCGATGATGGAACCCACGCCGATTACGGCGCCGGTCCCGATGATCACTCCCAGAATGGTGAGAAACGAGCGCATCTTGTGCTCGCGCGTGGTGGCGAGCGCCAGGCGGACGCCGTTGCCGATTGAGACCAGGGTCATTTTTCCGTCCTAAGGGCCTCGATGGGATCGAGTTTGGCGGCCCGCTGTGCCGGGTAGATGCCGAAGAAGAGACCCACCGCGGCGGAGAGCGTCACGCCCATCACCACCGCGGTTATGGGCACGGACATGGGCACGGGGGTCAGGCTCCGCACCAGCACCGCGACAATCCAGGCCAGCATCACCCCCAATATTCCGCCGATGGCCGCCAGCATGGAGGATTCCACCAGAAACTGATTGAGAATATCCTGGCGGCGCGCGCCCACGGACTTGCGGATGCCGATTTCGTGAGTACGCTCGGTGACCACCGCCAGCATGATGTTCATGACCACCACCCCGCCCACCACCATAAACACCGAAACCACGGCCACCGCGGTGGCGGCAATGGCGCCGGTCAACTGGTTCCAGAAATCCAGCAAGGCGTCGGAACTCAGGGTGGCGAAGGTGTCGTCGTCCTTGGGCTTCAGGTGACGGTAGGCGCGCAGCGCCACGCGGGCTTCTTCCTGGGCTTGTATGAGGTGGTCGTGATCGATCGCCAGGGCGGCGTAGGTCATGCCGTTGCGCGATCCCCAGATTTTGAAATACGTTTCGACGGGAATGACCACGAATTTGTCCTGGGATTGCCCGAAGACCGAGCCTTTGGCCTTGGCCACCCCCACCACCTGGAAAGGCAGGCCCTCGACGGAGATGGTCCGGCCGATGGGACTGGCGTTGGGGAAGAGCTGGTCTTTGACGTCATGACCGATGAAGACCGCGTTCATGCGCCGGTCGTTCTCGGTATCCGACAGAAAGCGCCCCTCTTCCGCATCGATGTTGGTGATGACCCCCATATTGGGAGAGGCGCCCTGCAAGAGCACATTCTCCACCAGGTCTTTGCCGAGGTGCACGGAGACGCCGCGCCCGGCGCTCATGCCGATTTCGCGGGTCAGCGCGAGCCGCGAGCGCAGGAACGCGTACTCCTCCTTGGTCAACTGCGGGTTGCGGCGCAGCATTTCGAGGTACTTCTTGGGATCGAACTGCATCATGGCGATGCGCTGCACGCGGTAGCCGTCGGCGCCCATGCTGGAGACATTCTGGGCGATGTAAACGTCCATGCCGCTGATGACGGACATAACCGCAATGAGGGTGGTGGTGGCCAGGATGATGCCGAGCAGCGTGAGAAAGCTTCGCAGTTTGCTCCCGCGGAGGGATTGGACGGCGCCCTTCACGGCCTCCCAAAACGACGCATGCGTGTTCATTTAAAGCCTAGACGAATCACTCTGAGATTTCATAGCAGTCTGTCCGATTATCCACTCCATTATCGCGTCATCGACCCAAAAACGATGCGGCTGGCGGCCGATGAAACCGAGATGGCCCCCGCGTTCGGTGGCCAGCAGCTCGATCCAGGGATTCGTCCGGACGGCGCCGGCGGCGAAGATGTCGAAAGGGACGAAGGTATCGTCCTTGGCCTGGATCAGCAGCACGGGCACCCGAATGCCGTCCAGGTAGCGGATGGCGGATTGCGTACGGTAGTAGTTGGCGGCGTCGCCGAAGCCGAACGAGGGCGCCGTAATGCGGTCATCGATGTCTCTTACGGAGCGCAAGCCGCGAAAGTTCCGTTCCTGGTAGCGCCCGGTGGCGCACAGGCGGGCGCGCATGCGGCGCACGAAGCGGCGCTCGTAGAGGCGGTTTTCGGGCTGGGCGATACGGTGCGCGCAGGCAGCCAGGTCGAGGGGCGTGGAGACCGCGCAGACGCCGCGGACCAGCGGGCGCGCGGATTCGCCCAGCTCGCCGGCCAGCTTGAGCACCACGTTGCCGCCGAGCGAGAACCCCACCAGAAAGGCGGGCGCGCGGCCTTGGTGACGGAGTTGCCGCAGCACGGCCAAAAGGTCGCTGGTGAGGCCGGCATGGTAGAGCGTGGGGCAGAGCCGCTCGGTGCCGCCGCAGGTGCGCATGTGAAAGCGGTGGGCGGCAAAGCCGGCGCCCAGAGCCGCCGCGCCGAGGCTCCGCATGTACCCGGCTGCCCCGGAGCCTTCGAGCCCATGGACCATCACGATTTCGCCGGGCCCAGGGGGCACCCCCGGGCCTTCGGGCCGCTGCGATTCCACCAGCACCTGAACATCCGGCTCGGTTTGAAACAGCCGGCGCTCGACGGGAAACCGGGCTTCGCCGCCATCGCGTTTCCAGAGATGGCCGGCCACGGCTTGCCAGTGCGGGTTTCGGAAGAGTGGATCGAAGGAGACCATGGGATGGGGAAACTTGTAGTATAGGGCACGGAGAAGAACACCGGCGGCAAGGGGGTGCCCTCCGGGCCCAGCGATACGAGGCGATTTCCGGGTAGTATGGTAGTTACTCGGATATGCGTACCGCAATTCTGACTCTCCTCTGCGCCACGTCGGCGCTGGCGGCCGACACGGCCCAAACCTCGCGGCCCTCGCCGCCGCTAACGATCGAGCGCGTGGGCGCTCCGTCCCTCGAACTCAGCCAGTATCGGGGGAAAGTGGTGGCGCTGGCGTTCATCTTCACCACCTGCTCGCATTGCCAGGACCTCACCAGGACGTTGGGGCCGTTGTCGCGCGAATATGCGCTGCGCGGCGTGCAGGTGCTGGAATGCGCGTTCAACGACGACGCGAAACAGACCATGGCGCAGTTTCTCCAGCAGTTGCAGCCGGCGTTCCCGGTGGGCTGGACCAGTCGCGCGGCCGCCATGGCGTACTTGCAACGCACCATCCTGGACACCAGGCCGCTGTACGTGCCGCACATGGTGTTCCTGGACCGCCGCGGCGTCATACGGGCGGACTACCCGGGCGAGAGCGATTTCTTCAAGGATCCGCCCGCCAACATCCGCGCGGAGCTGGAGAAACTGCTGAAGGTGGAGACCAAGTAGGAGCCGGACGGCCCAGAGGGCACCCCGCGGCCCGCTGGCCGCTACACCTCGACGAACTTGGCTTTCGGCGCGCCGCAGATGGGACAGGTATCGGGCGGGTTGCCGAACTCGATGTAGCCGCAGAACGGGCAGAGATAGAACTTCGCCTCCGCCAGGTCCGCGCCTTTCGCGACCGCTTCCAGCGCACGCTTGTACAACTCCGCGTGCACGGCCTCGGCCTTCACGGCATAGCCGAACATGACCTTGGCGCGGTGGCCCTCGGCTTGGGCCTGCGCGAGCATGGGAGGGTACATGGTGGTGTATTCATAAACCTCTCCCTCCATGGCGGCCTGCAGGTTCACGCGGGTGGAGGCGATTCCGGCGAGCGCCTTCAAGTGCCCCTCGGCGTGGATGCGCTCCGCCTCGGCGGTGGTTCGAAACAGGCGGGCGATGTTGGGGAACCCATCCTGCTCGGCCCGTTTCGCGAAGGCGCGGTACTTCTGATTCGCCTGGCTTTCTCCAGCGAATGCTTCTTTCAGATTGTCAGTGGTATCGGGCATGAGGTCTCCGGTCTATTTTGGACTTGGTGTGGCGGGCAAGATCTTGACTTCCGTGACGTAGTAATTGCCGTCGTTCGCCACAACTACAGTGGCTTGCAGGTGGTCGCCGACGTGCAGCTTCCGATAGTCGGCCGTGGGCCTAACGGGATACGGCATGGTCATGGCTTCCATCCAGTCGCCGATCTTGCCAGCGGCGATGTAGGCCCTTTCGGTGGCCGGGTCGAGATACGTGACCACTCCGTCCATGGCGTAGCGTTTGGTCTGGTTCTTGGCGCCGCAGCCCGCAAGCGCGGCCGCCAGCAACAGTACGGTAGTTCGTCTGGTCATCACTTCACATCATCTCAAGTTATGCCACTGTATAGGAATGGATCGCAACTTTCGCCAGGGCCATCTGGAGATCGACTTTCCCACGGAACCCTTCCACTCCGCGTTCCGGCTGTTGGTCCGCTCCGCTGGCGTCTTCTTCGCCAACCTGCGGTTTCTGGCGGCGGTCACGCTGGTGGTGTACATCCCGGGAAAACTGGCGCTCCAGTTGGTGTTGTGGGAGCTGAATGTCCCCACCAGCGGAATGATCTCCTACGCGGCTCTGGATCTCAGCGACATGGTGCTCGGCGCGCTGGCGATTCCGGCGGCGATTTACGGACTGGTGGCCAAGTTCCGCGGCGGGCGGACGGCTCCCGTGGGCGAATCGCTGCGCTGGGGCCGCCGGCAATGGGGCAAGACGCTGTGGAACCTGTTCAAAGTGGAAGTGACGGTGGCGCTGTGGGGGGCGCTGCTGGTGGTCCCCGGGCTGGTGGCGATGGTCCGGTTGATCTTCGCCGACGCGATTGTGGCCATCGAAGGCGACCGGGAAACCGAAGTGCTGGCGCGCAGCCGCGTCCTGAGCAAGGGGCATGGCTGGCGCATCTTCCTGGTGCTGCTGCCGCTGATGGCGGCCGGCCTGGTGGGAAGCTTCGTGGTCCTGGGGGCGTTGCAGGACGCCGCCTATTCGCGCGTGGCGATCGCGCTGGCCGATAGCGTCATCTCTGTAGGCGGGCAGTGGACCACGGTGGCGGTGCTGCTGATGTACCTGGGGGTGGCGAACCCGGCGGCTCCGGCCAAGCCGTTGCGGTGAATCGGGCTTTGTTTTTCAAGATTTTCGTTGTATAGTTCAGGAATGCCGGGCCATCCAAAAGTCCGGTTTGGAGGAGACATCATGATGCGTTTTGCCTTAGCCCTGCTGATTAGTGTATGCGCCCAGGCGGCGACTGTGAGCAGCACGCTCACCTTGAACGGGACCACCACCATCTCCAGCGCTGGCTACGTGAATAGCGGCCAGATTACTTTGACGAACGTGGGAAGCGGAACGTTCGCCAGCACCATTCCTACTTCAGCGATTACCAGCTCGACGGTGACAGCGAATTTCACGATCACGCTGAGCGGCGGCACACTGGTCGGAACCTACACCGAGCCGGTCGGCATCCTGTTCGGCGGTACCGGCAACGCATCGGCGACCATCACGGGTGGCACCGGCAGTTTCGCCGGGTATACGGGAAGTTTCCCAACGCTGGCGGGCAGCAGTACGCAGGCGGGTGTCAGCTTCAACTTCACCTTTACCGGCGCGGGCACCGTAAACACGAGTGGCGGCACGACCACTGCGCCGCCGACCGTTGCCGCCGTGCAGGATGGGGCCAGCAACACGCCCGACATTGCGCAGGGCAGCATATTGAGCGTCTATGGCTCAAACCTCTCTGCCTCCTCGCCCGGTTTCACCCCCTTTCCGCGTCCGACGACCTTCAACAACTCAACGGTCACCTTCACGCCCGTCGCGGGCGGAGCCGGCACCCCCACGATTCTGTTCTGGGTCGGCACCAACCAGATCAACTGCATCCTGCCCTCCACGGTCCCGGTTGGCAGCTACAACGTCACCGTCAACAACGGTACCCTGACCAGCGCCCCGCTTGTGGCCAAAGTAGTGGCCAGCAAAGTGGGCTTGTTCACCCAGGACCAGAGCGGCACGGGTCTGGCGGTGGTGTTCAACTACATTTCGCAGTCGGAGGGCGACGTGAATCGCCTGACCACCGGCAACTACAACGGAGCTTTGAGTTCTCCCGCCAAACCGGGACAGCCCTTGGTCACCTACGGAACGGGCATCGGCGCCTGGGCCGCGTCGGACAATGCGGCTGGCATGACCCACGACTTCAGTAAGACGGAACCCATCGCCGCCATAGTGGGTGGCGTCTCCATCCCGGTGGACTTCGCCGGCCGCGCCGGGTATGCGGGGGAAGATCAGATCAATTTCACCCTGCCGAACAACGTTGCGACGGGCTGCGCCGTGTTATTGCAGATCTCCGTGAACGGCGTTCTGAGCGCACCCGTGTACATCGCCATCGCTCCGAGTGCCAGTGCCACCGCCTGCGTTCAGCCCGGTTACACCACCCAGCAGTTGCAGGACTTCGACAACGGCGCCACCATCACCAGGGGCGGTTTTTCGCTCCTGCAGATCGCGGAAACCGTGCCTCAGTTCGGCAACGTGAAGTATGACACCATCGGCGGAGCCTTCACCCAGATCACTGGCTTCCAATTGGCCGCATCATCCACGCAAACCTCCAATGTGACCACTTCCGGAAGCTGCATGGTAGTTCGTACCACGTGCTCCAACGCGGTCGCGGGAACCCGTATCACGGACCTCGACGCCGGCACGGTCACGCTCACCGGACCCGCCGGTACGAACCTGAACCAGCAGAAGCTCACGGAAACCGGCAACACCTACAGCTACACCATCGGCTCGGAAGGCATAAGCGGCATCCCGGGCCAGGGCAACGGCTCGATCCTGCCGGGAACGTATACCCTGGCTGGCGCGGGCGGCACCGACGTGGGACCGTTTAATACCTCGATCACCATCGGCTCGCCGCTCACCCTCAGCAGCCCGTTGCCCGCCACGGTTACGGAAAGCGCCGGATTGACGCTCAACTGGACAGGCGGCAATGCGTCGGATGTAGTCGAGATCATCGGCTATTCCGGCACCGGCTGCGGCACGGGGACCAACCAGGCCGCCCCCAACCAGGCCGAATTCATCTGCAGTACCACGGCCGGCCAGAGGACGTTTACCGTGCCCGCTTCGATTCTTACCCAGTTGCCGACTGTGACCGCCGCTCAGATCTCCGCCGGTACGGCTAGCGGTGCACTGGAAGTGTTATCCGGCGTGACGCCCGTCAACTTCAACGCTCCCCTGAAGAAGGATAATTCGAACATCCCGAGTGCTTTCTCGAGCTACATCGGCATCGCCGGCCAGGCCGCGTATCAGTAGCGGCGCATCTCGCACGGCGCCGCCCTGTTACCATGGAGTCACATGAGTGATCAGTGGCTCCAGCCGAGGATTCAGGAAGAACAGGAGCGGCGCCAGCGGGAGGCGCAGATACTGGCGCGGCTGCCGCGGGCGCTGGAAGAGGCGCACCGCCATCTGGCGGTGTGCATCGAAGCCTATGTGGAGGCCTTCGGACCGGAATCGGCGGACATCCACTTGCAGTCCTCCAAAATCCGCATCGCCATTCGGGAAGAGCAGGAGGGCAAGTGGCAGCAGCGCGCGAAAATCGAGATGTCGATCGTCGTATCGCTGCCGGGTTTCCGCATCGAACGCGGCGGAGAGCCTCTCATGATCGAAGTGGGCCTACTGCCGGGCGACAAGCTGTTCTACCGCGACCAGGACCAGTTCCTCTCCATGGAAGAGCTGACGCGCCGCATCCTGGACCGCGCGTTCTTCCCTAAACTGGGCGAGTAGTCGCAAACATCGCCGGGTTGACCCGATCGCGGCATTCTGCATTTGTCGTGGGGCGGGCACGCTTGCCCGCAGCCGCCTTTGAGGCGGCCTTTTCGCGCCGCGCGCGAGTCATCGGAGCCGCAGTCGCCGGCTGGAAGCCGACTGCCAGCCAGAATTGGCCAATGCCACATACTTTTCCCGAAGCCTGGAATTTGGCGAGAATTGTGGCTGTGGGGCAGATTGGCAGGGGCCCCCTGGGTCCGGCAGACTGAGAGTCTGCGCCACGGCGGGGCGGGCTACCGGGCCAGTTTTCCCGGCGCCGGGTAGTTTTTCGAAGCGTCGTCAACCACCAGCACCCAGTCGTTTCCCGGACCGCTCGAGGGCGGCGTGAACTCGCGGGTGATATCCAAGCGGCGGACGTCGGCGGGCCGGTCGCCCGGTTCTGTTTTCGGAAACTCTCCGATCGGCGTGGAAGTGCCTGTGCGCGGATCGTACCACCAGGCGCGACCTACCTTGCCGGTCAGCTTGTCGTGAATCTTGTCTCTCATGCGGATGCGCACCGGCTTGCCGGACGACGTGTAGACAAACACGTAGCTTCCGTCCGACCCGCGGCAGGCCTGGATTCGGTCGACGGTGCTCAGCGGATCGCTGACGAGCAGCCACTCATCGGGAATCCTGGTTAACATGGGCCGCGATTCGAGCAATGTCCGCAAATGCTGCATTTGCGTCGCGGCGGGGCGCTGGAGCGCATCCTTCCAACTCATGGTGGGATTGGTACCACCGGTGCCTCTGCCGCCGGTTGTGCCGCGGTACTGCCACACGCCATCGCCGCCATAGGCGTAGCCGGCCGCGCCGGCAAACTGCGAGCAGTAGGCCGCACGGCGCACGTCTTCCGGCTGAATCCGCCTGGCGTTGGGATTGTCGTACACCAGGTCGTCCTGGATGCCCTCATACACCGATTCGCCCTCCACCACCGGCTTGGGAGGCGTTTTGCCCCAGTCCGCCGCCACCAGATCGTAGGTCCGGTTCAAGACGATGTGGCGGGACTGGACCATGTTGAAATCCAGCCAGGCGTCATTGTGGAACCAGTTGCTGGAGCTCTGTATCCCGGTCGGATGGTAGGTCTTCAGGTGCGCGCCGCCGTCGCCTTCGGCAATGCCGGCGGCCATGGCGCGCATGAGATCCTCCACCTTGTCGGGATACCAGTCGCCGCCCAGTATGAACAGGACGGGCTTGTTGCGATAGCGGGCGGCCAGGAATTTGCCGTAGCTGAAGGCCGTTTCCCGGGTGAGAATCGACCCTTTCTCGTTGACGTATTCCTTGCACCAGAGCGGAACCAGGGCCACGTAGAGCCCCAGCGATTCGGCCTGGTCGACTACGTAATCGACGTGCTGGAAGTAGGCCTCGTTGGGATGCGCGGGGTCCTTGTTCACGAAGACCGTTTGTCCGTAGGCGTTGGGGCTGTCGAGACCTCCGTAGTGCGCCACAATGCCCTGTACGGCGGTGAAGCGTTGCGCGGCCCGCGTCTTCAGGTAGAGATCGACGTCTTCCCGGTTGAAGTGAAACAGGCCCCAGGCGGTGTCGGCCAGGTAGAAGAAGGGGGAGCCGTCCTGCTTGACCAGATACCGGCCGTTATCGGAGACGCGCAGCCGCGGCAACTGCCCCTGGGCGAAGCACAGGCCGGCGGCGAACAACAAACCGCCGAGAAACAGCAAACTCTTGAGTGTACGCATACAAGTCAACTTTACCGCTCTGGCAGCGGCCTTGTGGGGCCGACGATCTCCGGCATTATCGGACCCGCAACCGGGGGTTTTCGTCGTCCGCCAACTGGCCATGCTTCGACGAGGCTGGCAGACCACAAAAGACGATGGTCTGCCCCACTGTGGCGGTTGACGGCGACGCAGATGCGATTGGGTATGTCGCCCGCTCCAGAATGTCCAGGTCTACAACCAGCGCCGGTGTGTCGATATCCCGGGCCAGCATGCTACGCTTGCCTGGCCAGCTCGAGTTCCAACTGGATAGCCACGTCCTCGCCCACCAGGACGCCGCCGGCTTCCAGCGCCACGTTCCAAACCAGCCCGAAATCCTTGCGATTGACCTTGGTGGTGGCCGTCGCGCCGACCTTGACGTTACCCCATGGATCTTTCACTTCCGGCGTTGGGCCTTCGACCTCGAGGTCCACTTCCCTGGTAACGCCGTGTATGGTCAGATCGCCGACGATCCTCCATTCGCCGTCGCCAATTGGCATCACCTTTTTGGAAATGAAGGTGATCTTGGGGAACTTCTCCACATCGAAGAAATCCGCGCTCTTGAGATGCTGGTCGCGCTGGCTATCCCGCGTCTGGATGGTGGTAGCGTCGATGGCCGCCTCCACCTTGGAATTCGCCGAATCCTCCGCATCGAATACCACCGTGCCGCTCACTCCGGAAAACTCACCGCGCACATTCGACACCATGAGGTGGCGAACCTTAAACCCCGCCGTCGAGTGGCTGGGATCGATGACATAGTTAGTAGTTTGACTCACAGCTATCTTCTCCTCCTCAACAATTGTATGACGCGCTCGGTGGGGCAGGGGCTCCCGGCCCCAGCGCCGCCACCAGCGCGGTGGTCCGCCTGGCCCCGATTCGGCGGTAGCCGTGCGGCACCGTGGAATCGAAATAGATGGCGTCTCCCTCCGCGAGCTCGTGCCGGTCTTCGCCGGCGCGCAGTTCCAACTTACCGGACAAGACGTACAGGAATTCGATGCCGGGGTGCTGGTGGAGCCGGCTAGGCTGCGCTTCGAATTCGGCGAAGTACGAATTGAGCGCGCGACCACTCACGGGGAAGTCCAGGCTCTCGAAGTAGTAGGCCACCTCGGCGGCATCCGGCGAATCGGGAAAACGCAGGCGCTCCGTCTTGCGCACAATCGCCAGCACCGGCCGCGGTTCCGCATTGAAGAAGTACTCCAGGCCCACGCTGAACACCATGGAGATGCGCAACAGCGTGGGCAGGGTGGGATGCATCAAATCCCGCTCCAGCTTGGAAAGCAGCGCCGGCGAAAGGCCGGTGTGCTTGCTCAATTCCAGCAGTCCCATGCTTTTGCGCAGCCGCAGCCGCCGCAGTTTGCTCCCGATCGCGTATTTTTTGAGCCCCGTGGCGATGGTTTCGGATTCCATCGTAAAAAGCCGTTTTCCTCTCAATGCCGGTTCCGGGCGGTTTCTTTCCGCTGGGGAAAAGCAACTTTCCGGTATTCTTTACAGTAAAATATTTTTTCCTTAAGATCAAATCATGGCCGGACAGAGACGGCCAAACGAGAAAGAAAAAGGAAGGTTCTCAACATGAAGAAGTTCGACGTAATCGCAGCCGCGCTGGTCATTATCGGCGCGCTCAACTGGGGGCTGGCCGGAGTGTTCCATGTGGACCTGGTGGCCACGCTGTTTGGGATGAGATTTGGCGAAACCTCGGCTCTCAGCGCCGTGGTGTATGGCTTGGTGGGGATCGCCGGGCTGTACCAGGTTTTGAGCTGGAAGTCGATTCAACGGCGCTGGCACGCGGTACCCGCCGGCGCGCAAGCGTAACGCCGGGGCAGACCCGCCCATCGGAAAGAGAAAAAGAGGAGAGGAAAAAATGAGATTCCGTTTACCCGTATTGCCGGCCAGCGCACTGGTGCTGGCTCTGACTTCGGTCGCTTCCGCGGCCGACATCGTGGACACGGCAGCCGCTGCCGGACGCTTCCAGACGCTAGTCGCCGCGGTGAAAGCCGCCGGCCTGGTGGACACGTTGAAAGGGCCCGGTCCCTTCACGGTGTTCGCCCCCACCGACGAGGCCTTCGCCAAGTTGCCCGCCGGAACGGTGGAAAGCCTGCTCCAGCCGGAGAACAAGGCCAAGTTGCAGACGATTCTCACGTATCATGTATTACCAGGCAAGGTGATGTCCCAGGAACTGGTCAAGCTGGATTCCGCTAAGACCGTTGAAGGCGGAAGCATCGCCATCCAGTCGATGAGCGGCGGTGTAATGGTGGACAATGCGCACGTGACGACGGCCGATATCGCCGCCAGCAATGGAGTGATCCACGTAATCGACACCGTCATCCTGCCTCAGTGAGGCCCATACGATGCTCCTGTTGACCGGAGGAACCGGATACGTCGGAGGCCGCCTGTTGGGGCGGCTGGAACGCGACCGGTTGCCTGTCAGATGTCTATGCCGCAACCCCGAGGCGCTGCGCTGGCGCGTGGCTCCCGGCACCGAAGTGGTGCGGGGAGACCTGCTCCAGCCGGCGTCCCTGGGCCCGGCATTCAGGGGCGTCGAGACCGCCTTCTACCTGGTCCACTCCATGCAGGCCGGTGAAGAGTTCCAAGCCCAGGAGCGTGAGGCGGCCGCCAACTTCGCGCTGGCGGCCCGCCAGGCAGGGGTACAACGCATCATCTACCTGGGTGGGCTGGCGCAGGGCGACGAACTCTCGTCTCACATGAGAAGCCGCGCCGAGACCGGAAACATCCTGCGATCCAGCGGCATTCCCGTGATTGAATTCCGGGCATCCATCGTGATCGGGTCTGGCAGCGCCTCGTTTGAAATGATCCGCGCTCTGGTGGAGCGGCTACCGGTGATGATCACGCCCCGTTGGGTGAATACGGCGGCCCAGCCTATCGCCATCGAGGACGTCATCGACTATCTGGCGGCGGCAATCCGGCTGCCGATCGAGCGAAACCTCACCGTCGAGATCGGCGGGAGCGACGTGACTTCGTACCTTGGGATCATGCGCGAATTCGCCCGCCAGCGCGGATTGCGGCGTTGGATCCTGCGCGTTCCCTTTCTCAGTTTGTCGTTGTCGAGCCGGTGGCTGACGCTGATCACGCCGGTCTATGCGTCGATCGGGCGCTGCCTGATCGAAAGCGTCCGCCATCCGAGCGTCGTCCGGAACCCCAACGCGCGTGAGTTGTTCGCCGTGCGGCCCATGGGGATTACCTCGGCCATAGAGCGCGCGCTGGCGAACGAGGACCGCCCCGCCGCGGAGAGCCGCTGGTCCGACGCCCGCGCACAGACCGGAGGCGCGAGGGCGGCGCCCGAACCCGGCCGGGATTTGCTGTCCAACACGCAATCGATCCGGGTGCCCCTCGCCGCCGAAGCGGCCTTCGCCCCGATTCGCCGCATCGGGGGCCGCACCGGCTGGTATTTCGGCGACATCCTGTGGAGGATTCGCGGGCTTCTGGATCTGATGACGGGCGGCGTGGGCATGCGGCGCGGCCGGCCCGATCCGGAGACTCCCCTGCCCGGAAGCACGTTGGATTTCTGGCGCGTGGAAGTTTACGAGCCGGGCCGGCGCCTGCGACTGTTCGCGGAAATGAAAGTGCCGGGGCGGGCGTGGCTGGAGTTCCGCGCCCAACCCGATGGCCCTTCCACGGTGCTGACCCAGATCGCGCAGTTCGAGCCGCGCGGGCTCGCGGGACTGCTCTACTGGTATCTTCTGTGGCCCGTCCACCAAGTGATGTTCCGGGGAATGCTGCGGCGCATCGCCGCCGCGGCGCTCCGTCCGTTGGAGGTGAGCGTATGAACGTTTGGCTTCTCTCATTGGCAGTGTTGCCGTTGACCGCCCGTGCCGCCGCATCGGCTGCCATTTTGTCCGTTGGCGACCCGTTCCCCACCCTGCGCGGGGAATTCCTGACAGGTCGCTCCGTGGTTCTACCCCAAGCCGGCGCCGGCCGTGTCGCGCTCCTGCTTTTAGGCTTCAGCTACGACTCCCGCTTCGCCGTGGAAGCCTGGGCTCGGAAGTTCCGCGAGCAGTTCCACGCCGACCCGCGCGTGACCTTCTATGAAGTCCCCATGATCGGCGGCCTCGCCAGAATGGGCAAGTGGTTCATCGATAGCGGTATGCGCCGGGGCACCCCGAAGCCGGATCGCGAGCACGTCATCACGGTGTATGGCGGCACCGATGCATGGAAGCAGCGCGTGGGTTTCCGCGACCCCAAGGCGGCGTATTCGATTCTGCTCGACTCGAACGGCAGGGTCGCCTGGCGCTATGCCGGAGGTCTCGATGAGGAGGCCTACAAGGCGCTCTCATCGGAAGTCTCAAGACTGGTACAGTGACCGTCCGACTTGTTCCTCAGCGCTTCGGGCCGGCCATGGCCGGCCCCTACACCGCGGCCATGTAGGGGTATGCCTCGCCCTCGCGCCGCGTATTCCCACGCGGTCACGACCCCAGCTACTTTCCGGCAAGTGAACGGGTTCGCAAGGCCACCAGCGCGCGTTTTCGCGCCGCGGCATGCTCGACGATGGGCCGTGGATAGTTCCTCCCCAGTTCTACCCCGGCCTTGGACAGCAGCGACGCGGGAGCTTCCCAGGGCTGGTGAATCCACTGGCTCGGAACACGCGCCAACTCCGGCACCCAATGGCGCACGTACTCGCCATCGGGATCGAACTTCCGGCCCTGGATGACGGGATTGAAGATCCGGAAATAGGGGGTCGCATCGGCTCCGCAGCCCGCGCTCCACTGCCACCCCATGGTGTTGTTGGCCAGATCCGCATCCACCAGTGTGTCCCAGAACCACGCCGCGCCTTCCTGCCAGGGGATCATCAAGTGCTTCACCAGGAACGACGCCGCCAGCATCCGCACACGATTGTGCATCCAGCCGGTGTGCCACAGCTCGCGCATACCGGCATCGACCATCGGATAGCCGGTCATTCCGCGCGTCCATGCTCGCAGCCCCACCGCATCCATCCGCCAGGGGAAGCGGCGGAACTCGGGCCGCAGGGCCTCCCGCGGCGTATGCGGGTAGTGGAAGAGCAGGTGGCAGGAGAACTCGCGCCAGGCGATTTGCCTCAGAAACGGATCGGCGATCGCGCCATGGCGGCGCGCTTCATGCCAGATCCGCCGGGCGCCGATTTCGCCAAAGTGAAGGTGGGGCGACAAACGCGATGTGCCGCGAAGATCCGGGCGGTCCCGCTCGGCCGAGTAAGTCTCGATCGCGGTACTGAGAAAGGCCTTCATCCGGCGGGAGGCGCCCTGCTCGCCCGGCTGCCACGTCTGGTGAATTCCGTCATTCGGTTCCAGGCCGAGTTCGGAGATCGCCAGGGAAGCCGGCCATTGCGCCGGAGCGCGGAGTCGCCTGGGGGCTGAAGTGGGTTCCGGGGGACCGGGCATCGCCAGGCAGGCTCGCCAGAAGGCGGTGAACACGCGGCAGGGTTTTCCGTTGGCGCTCAGAACCGTCCCAGGTTCGAACAACAGGTTGCCGGGGCAACCAGCGGCGGCGATTCCACGCTGGCGCAAGCGCCGTTCCAGTTCCCGGTCGCGGGCGATGGCCGCAGGCTCATAACGGCGATTCCAGAAGACGGATTTCGCGTCCGATTCGGCCGCCAGCGCGAGCAGCGCTTCCGCCGTTGGTCCGCGCCGAACCGTGAGCTTCGAGCCGCGCCTGGCCAGCGAAGCTTGGAGTTCCGCGAGCGATTGGCCGAGCCACCGTCGCGATGCAGCCCCGGGAGACCACGGGGACTCCTCTTCCGGCGCCCAGATGAAGACCGGAAGAACCGCGCCCCCCTGTGCGACCGCCTGCTCCAGCGCGGGGTTGTCGGCGAGCCGCAAATCCAGCCCCAACCAGACGATCTCAGTGCTTCCGGCGACCATTGCGCAGCACCTTGATTCTTGCGATTGCGATTCCAAGTACCAGCATGCTTCCAAACAACACAAACGAGTCAGGCTCCGGCGTCGTCAGCGATGACTCTGGCGCGCCCGGTGGCACCGTCCCTGGCCAGAGCGGCGGCTCACTCGGTGGCCCGATCGGCGCCCCCGTCGGCGGTCCGGCCAATGGTCCGATTGGTGCCCGACTGGGTGGTCCGGCCACTGGCCCGATTGGTACCTCAGTCGGAGGCCCGATCGGCGGCTCACCCGGTGGCCCGGTCGGCGGTTCAATCGGTGCCTCAATGGGTGGATCCACAGGTCCAAACACAGGGGGAACCATTACGGGGCCCGTTGGAACCACCGGTGGTCTCGTCGGAACAATTGTTCCCGGTGGAACCACCAGTGGTCCCGCTGGAACAACCGGTGGTCTCGTCGGAACAATTGCTCCCGGTGGAACTACCGGTGGTCCCGTTGGAGCGATTGGCAGCCCGGGTGGAACCGCAGGTGGTCCCGCTGGAGGAAATGGTGGCCCCGGGGGAACCGGACGAGGTTCCGCTGGAGCCACTGGCAACTCCGGCGGAGCAACCGATCCAGGTGAGACCGCACTTGGAACAATTACCGGAATTGCAGGTGCAACCATGGGGCGTCGCGTGGGAGCAACTGGCGCGCCCGGTGAAACTCCGGGGCCCTGTTGAACCGCCAATAGCACGGGCGGCAGAACGGGCGGCTGCGCTAACGGCGGAATCATGTATCCGCTTAGCCAAGACTCCGGACCCATGGTGGCAGGCAATACCGGATCCGGACTTGGTTCCGCAACGAGAACCGACGGATCGAATAGACCCGAAGTGAACATGCTCGTCAGCGACGGTGGGGCAATCCACGATCCACTATCCGGCGAAACCGCGGCGTCCAATTCATCCTCCGATGGTTCATTCTGGCGTATTGGCCGCATCGGACGTTCCGAAATGCGGTTGCCACAACGCGCCCGAATGAAATTCTTACCGTCGCATAACACCGTTTCCCCGGCCTTGATGGTTACCGGTTTCGCGGTCCAGAAGATCTTGTCGACCACTCGATAGGATACATAACGAACTGTGTTGGTCGCGTAGGCGGTGGCTGCCAGTCGCCCGGTATCGATCCCGGCATAATGCAGTTTGACAACCTGGTCGCCGATGGCCTGTTGCGCCTCGTTGGCATTATGCACTCCACCGCCGACAACCGAGTACGGAAACTCCTTGGCGGACACTTTTGGCTCATAGACACTGGCGCCCCGTATCTGCGGCTCCAACTCCGGTTCCGGCGCCCCATTCCGCTGGTGAGATACAACCAGAAACAACGGCAGACCGATGACTATGGCGGCAATGAACGGTTTCATGTTCCTGAAGCACGGTTGAATCAAACAGGGAGGGAGATGCCCGACAATTCGCTAGTAAGCAGTACCCCTCTATGCCTATGCAGATTCGTACGAAGGCGAAACCGATTCAAATTCGTCTCGCGATCTCAATGGCAACTGGTTCCAGCTTAAGGAGCGCATCTAACCGGCACAAGTATCGAAAGTACTCCCGGCATGCAGAGTGCTACCAGTACTTTAGTCGGGTTCGGTCGAGGGTTCGCCCGAGGTTAGAACTTCCGCGCTGGCAAGAGAGCCCGGTCGATGGCGGGGATCTTGTCGAACTCCGCGTCCCAGAAGGACTGAGACTTCATGCTCTCCAGATAGGAGTGGGTGTAGCCGAACGCGGACCAGACCTGTTCCTTGTAGCCGAACAGGCGTTCCTTCTGATCCCGCGGGCGGACGTCCAGAATATCTCGCGCGTTGCCGCCGCGGAAGATCTCTTCGAAGCTGGCGCTGAGCCGGGCCTCATCGAGCGGTCCGCGCCGCTTCTCGAGATTCGCCAGCACGGAGGGGTAGCGATCCATGCCGTCGGTGGCGATGGTCACCACGTTGTCTTCCGGGCCCAGGCCCAGGTATCGCGCCAGGCGAATGGCGCCGAGGATGTTGCAGATGCCCGAGATGCCCAACATGCCGGCGAGCGAATCCAGGTATCCGCGGGACCGGCCCAGCAACCGCTCCACCAGGCTCCGGCGGCGTTCCAGAAGCTCCAGACCCATCACGCAATCGTCATCGTGAATCAAGGCCACGTAGTCGGTGGTGAGGACGTTGTGAATCAGGGTTACCATCTTGTCGCCGATGCCCTCGATGCGGTGCGTGCCGCGCCCATTGTTGTAGAGCGTCGAGCACTCCCTGGGCTCCAGCGCGCAGATGGCGCATTCCGGATAGCGGGCCTTGATTTCGTCGCCGGCGGCCAGCGTGCCGGCCGAACCGGGCGCGGAAACAAACGCCGCCACCTGGCCGTTTCCATACTGCGCCGCCGCTTCCAGAGCGCTGCGCCCCGTCACGTAGCGGTGGAACCGGTAGTTGGGAAGCAACTCGAACTGGGCGAGGACCTTGTTTCTGGGGTCCTTCTTATAGTGCTCGGTGCGCTCCAAAACCAGGATGACGTCGCTTTCCGATCCGGGGGTCAGGTCCAACTGGCCGCCGTATTGCCGGATGCGCTGGTAGCGTTCCTCGCTCATCTGCTCCGGCATGATGACGATCGCCGGATAGCCCTTAAGGTGCGCGATGTATGCCACGCCGATGCCGAAGTTGCCCGTGGATGGCCCAATGACAGTGTTCTCGCCAGGCTGGATTTCGCCCGCCAATTCGCCCTCCATGAGGGTGGCGTAGGCCGGTCCGACCTTATGGCTGCCCGATGGGAAATCCCGTCCCGTGAGGACCACGATGTTGGCCTCGACGCCCGTCAGTTCTTTGGGAAGCACGATGTGGCGTATGCGGTTATCGGGGGCGCGCCAAGTGATGTTGAAGAGCGGCTGGGTGCGCGCGGCGGGCGGAACCAGCTCCGGATGCAGCATCTCTTGATAAGTCGGGCCGGGTACGGTATTAGTCATGTGGACACCCAATCGAAGGGGACTTCGCGGTGGTTAGCAAGAACACTTTTCACCGCCACGTCGGATACTCCAAAGTGCTCTCCGGCCTCCTCAATCGCCTCGGGAGAGAAGTCCCCGTTCAAGAACGGCCGGAGCGCACCAATTGGGCAGAGAAACTCGGCGGCGAAGGACCGCTGTACCTTTTGTCTGGCAGTGCCCGTATCCGTCGCGGGTAGCCAAGATTCCGTCCGGGGCGCCAAGATCTGCTCGGAAAGAAAGCGGGCGGCTTCAAATCGCAATCCGGGCATGTTCCGTCTGCGAAAAAGTAATTTCATTCGACCAGCCTCGGAACTTCTTATCGCGAGGCCCACTATCGGGCGCTCCGTCAGGGCGCCGGGTTGCGGGAGATCGGATACGCCGAGCACATCCGCCAGTTGTTTGTTTGAGATCGGCTGGTGTTCCAGCCCTAACTGCCGGCGGGCCATCCTCGCGACGTTCCGGCCCTCTTCCCAAGGGGTAACAGCGGTGCCCTCCGGCGGCCTAAACAACTCTGGCATCGATACATGAGCAGTCAGGCCCGGTAGTGCCGAGAACTGCTCTATCCGATCGAGTATTTCGGCATGTTGGGGGCCGGCGCAAACCGGGGCAATTTCATCTACAGCCCCCTCGCCCGCGCTCTGGCCAAGCGCATCGAGGCGCCGCATAAGGGATACAGGGGCTTCGCCGGGATCAAAACCCAAGCGTGCCTCGATCTTGCGGTTGCGCGCCAACTCCGGATCCGCGCGTTCCTCTCGAACTTCGCCCCACAAATCGTGGAGATGGGTACCGACAATGCCGAGAGCATCCAATCTCGCTAGAACCAGGTTCACGAATCCATCGAGCGTCTGCTCGAAAGTCAACGCTGAGATCGCTTCCCGAAAACTCACCAGGTACCGGACAGGCTCGTGCGACAAGGGGTTGGATGCGTGGCAGGTGGCATCTATTTCCTGGCCGTCGCTTTCAAACGTCACCAGCGGCCAAAGATAGCCGTAGCCGGCGGCTGGCATTTCGTGTGACATTCGCCAGGAGTTGTCGGGAGCGCTACTGAATGGTCGAGATTCCCACCGCAGCCTCCACCACGACGAAGCTATCCATAGCGCCAGAGGATAAGCCGACACCCTTGCGCTTGGCTGCACGGACTTAGACCAATCGTCGTCTACGCGCGTTGCGATCTTGTCCCCAATCGCGATATGCAGCGACGCCGCTGTGCGGCCAAACTCCTTTGGGCCGCGAGAAGCCGGCAACCAGGAAACATCGATTGCAAACTCGTGTGTCACTTTTGCTCCCAACGAGCTAGAACCTCTTCACGAAATGGGTCGCCGTCTGGCATCGGATAGCCGTGATAGCGGCCCTCGCCTTCCAGTTGTGCTTCGAGCGGATCTCCTTCATCCGTAACCGCCCACACGTTCTGAGGCCAGAGGCCACGGGCTTGAACGCTGAAAAGCCCCCTCGAAAATCCCTCCGACAGCAACTCTAAGGCTCGGGCGCGCGTGTGAATGCGCACCGCATCGCAGAGCGTCTTGCCCGGGCGCGAGGAACTTGCGGGGTCCAAGCCGAAATCCCCGGGGCTTCGCTTGTGTTCGGGATTGCCTCCATAGCTTGGTAACGCACCGGCGTCGTGTAGCGCTTCCAGCCGGGCACGCGCTTCGGTTTCGTCGCAGATGCGACGTTTAGGATTGAACACTCTTCTTCCGCGCATATGCAGGGATACCTGCGCCCCTTCACAACGGCCCCTACTACTTCAGCATAGCGTGGCGGCAACTCGTGAGGCGGCCCCCCGGGCGGGCCCCCTGGACCCGCTCTCGCCCATGCCCCACTAAAACCTCTCCCATAGGGCGCACGCGCGCTTCGCGGCCTTCTCCGCCACGCCCCGTTCGTCCACGTTGACGCAGTGCTTGTCGCGCAGCACGTAACGGCCGTTCACCATCAGGCTGTCTACCGGCGCGTTGGCAATCCCGAAGAGGATGTGGCCAAACAGATTGCCGCTATCGAGCGGCGTAGGCGGGTAGTAGTCCACCAGAATCAGGTCGGCCGCGGCGCCTTTCTCAATGCGGCCAATCTCCATGCCCCAAAGTTTCCCGACGATGGTGCGGTTGTTCAGGAAAGCCGCGGCGTAGGCTTCGGCGTATGCCACGCGCGGGTCGCCCGCCTGCAATTTCTGCACGTGGAGGGCGGTCTTGAACTCTTCGAACATGCGTGGGGAATAGCCGTCCGAACCGAGCCCCACCAGCACTCCGCGCCGGAACATCTCGAGCAGCCGGGCGGCGCCCACCGCGTTATTGCAGTTGGATTGCGGGTTGTGAACCACGTTCACGCGGCGCCGCGCGAGAGTCCCGATGTCGGCCGTGGTGACGTGCACGCAGTGGGCCGCCAGGCACTGCTCGTCCAGAACGCCCAGGTCGCGCAGACGCTTCACCGCCCCGGCGTCGCAGCCGTCCTCGGCCACGTGGATATGAAAACCCGCGCGCAGCGACTGGTTCACTTCCACCGCGCGGCGCAGGGTTTCGTCGGTGAGCGTGAAGGAAGCATGCAAGCCGAAGGTGGCCGCCACCAAGCCATCGCCGCGGGGCGCCCTCCGGGCCCGATCGATGAAGCGGACGTTCTCTCGAATGCCTTCCAACGCCTGCATGGGGCCGTTGCGGTCGGAAGTCTCGTAGCACAGAACGCCGCGCAGGCCGACTTCCCGATAGGCCTGCTCGATGTGGCCCAGGCTTCCGGCGCAGGCGTTGGGGCTGGAATGGTGGTCCACCAGCGTGCCCACACCGCACTTGGCGGCGTCGATGAGACCCACCAGGGCGCTGTAGTACACGTCCTCTTCATTCAATGCGCGATCCAGGCGCCACCACAGCTTCCGCAAGATCTCGGGAAAGTTCCGGGGCGCTCGGCCGGGGAGCGAAATCCCACGCGCCAGGGTGCTGTACAGGTGGGTGTGGCAGTTGATCAGCGCGGGCATCAGGAGCTTGCCCTGGGCGTCGATGACGTCCTTACCTCGCGCACGCCCACTCTTCACCTCGCCGATGCTGCCATCGGGAAGTATCTCGACGCTGCCGGAATCGAGCACCCGGTTGTCCGCGTCGAAGGTCAGAATGCGGGCGTTGGTAACGATCATGACGCCACGATGTGAGTGCCGGTCTCGCCCCGTACGGCGCGGGCGACATGCCCGGTCGAAGTAATGATACACTCCCCGCCGCCTTGCGCGACGAAGTCGATGCCGGCTTCCATCTTGGGTCCCATCGACCCGGGCGGGAATTCGCCGGCGGCCAGGTACTCGCGCGCCTGCTGGAGCGTGATGACGCCCAGCCACTGCTGGTCCGGGCGCCCGAAGCGAATGGCGGCCTGCTCCACGTCCGTCACGATGATCAGCTTGTGGGCGTCGAGATCGCGGGCCAGCAGGCTGGCGGCGAAATCCTTGTCGACGACGCCTTCCACGCCCACCAGTCGATCGCCCTCCCAGGCCACCGGGATTCCTCCACCGCCGCAGGCGATGGTGACCACGCCCGCCTCCACCAGTCGGGCGATGGCCTGCTCCTCGAGGATGCGGATGGGCCGCGGTGAGGCCACCACGCGCCGGAACCGGCCCGGCTCGATTTCCCGCATGATCCAGTGCGGCTTCTCCCGTTGAACGCGCCGGACTTCGTCCGCGGTATAGAACGACCCTATAGGCTTGGTCGGATGCGTCATTTCGGGGTCGTGCTCGTCCACCAGCACCTGCGTCACCACCGTGGCGGCGCTGCGCCGCAGGCCTTCCCGGCGGAACAACTCGCAGGCAATCCGCTGGATCATGTAGCCCATGCCGCCTTGCGAATCGGAAACGCAGGTGTCCAGCGGAAGGCGCGGCACCCTCCGCTCCCCCTCTTCCACGCGGATCAGAATGTTGCCGATCTGGGGGCCGTTGCCGTGGACGATCGCCAGGTTCGAATCGCCGCGGAATAGCGGCATGAGATGCTCCAGGGTCTCGCCGGTGTGCGCGAACTGCTGGGGAATGGTGCCGGGTTCTCCGGGCCGGGTGATGGCGTTGCCGCCCAACGCGATTACCAGAGTTTCGGCCATACCACTACCGCTCGTATTCGATTTCCCGGTCGGCCATGGTAAGCGCCATGATGGCTTTGGCCGTGTGCAGGCGGTTTTCCGCCTCCTGGTAGACCACGGAGTTTGGCCCGTCGATCACTTCGTCGGTCACTTCGTTTCCGCGGTCGGCCGGCAGCGGGTGCATGTAGAGCACGTCCCGCTCGGCCAGCTTCATACGGTCCCGATTGCAGATCCAATGCGTGTACTGCCTGGCGATGCGCAGCGATTCCTCGGGCTTGGTGCCCATGGTGTCCAGGCAGCCCCAGCTCTTGGGGATGACCACGTCGGCATCGCGGAAGGCCTCATCCATGTTGTCCACCACGCTAAACGTGCCGCCCCCGCGCCGGGCATTTTCGAACGCCGCCTTTATGGTCTCGGGCATCAGCTTGTATTCCGGCGGATGCGCCAGGACCACGTCCATGCCGAACCGCGGCATGAGCATGATGAGTCCCTGCGGGACCGAAAGCGGCTTGGCGTAACTGGGCGCATAGGCCCAGCTCACGGCGATCTTGAGCCCGCGCAGGTCCCGGCCGCGCTGCTCGCGGATGGTCATCAGGTCGGCCAGCGTCTGGCAGGGATGGTCCACGTCGCACTGCATGTTGATCACCGGCGCGTTGGCCCACCTGGCGACTTCCCGCATGTAGGCGTTGCCTTCGCCGGGGATGAGGTCGTGCCGGATGGCGATGGCGTGCCCGTAGCTCGAGAGAATGATGCCGGTATCCTTGGGGCTCTCGCCGTGCGACACCTGCATGGCGTCGGCGGTGAGGAAGTGCGCGTGGCCGCCGAGCTGCGTCATCCCCGCCTCGAACGAGTTTCGCGTGCGCGTGGACTTGTCGAAGAACATCAGGAAGATGGTCTGGTCGGGAAGGTAGCGGTGCGGAATGTGTCCCTTGAATTTCCGCTTAAGGTCGGAGGAGACATCCAGCATGACGTCCAGCTCGGCGTCGGTCCATTCCTGGGTGGTGATCCAGTCCCTGCCCTTAAAGAGCGCTTTCACTGATGAACCTCCTGAAGTCCCGCGACGTTGGCAAAATGAACGTGGCGCGGATCGCCGACCGATTCGGCCAGCAGTTTGAGTTTGAGATAAGGGAGCATGTCGAGCATCCCCGAAGGCGCCGCGCCGGGTTTCGGGTACCAACTCAGAGCCTGGTTGCCGCTTAGCCGGATTTCGATAACGGCAGCCGCGGTCTCGAAGCGCGCACGGTCGGAGGGGGGGGCGAGCGTGAGAACGTAGGACTCCCCGGCGATGGTGCCGTAGATGGTGAGAAGGTTGACAGGCGGAAGCGCCTGTCCCACTGCCCGCCAATCGATGTAGAAGCCGTTCTTCCCAGCGTACTTCCGGTACGTCTCCAGGCTTCCGAAGAAGCGCGGCTTCTCGACGTACGGGCCGCCATCCTCGGGGCAGAAGACATCGCAGTTGCCGCAATCGTTGCACGCGTCCGCGTAGTTGGCCAGTTGGTGCGCCTTGGCCAATTGCAGCACACCGCCGGGCAAACGCCGGACGCCTTCCGGTAGCAGCTCGAAATTGTCGTAAGCGATGGCCGCCGCCGGGGCTTCGTACACGAAGTTGGCATCGTTGGGACAGACCGGAACGCACTTATCGCAGTTGATACAGTCGTAGAGCCACAGCTTCGAGCCGATCTTGCGGGGCACTCCCTGGTTACGCTCCCAGCGGTAGCGCGGGTTGGCGGTGGTGGCGGCCACCAGCGCCGCCTCCTGGCCCGCGTAGTGCTTCACGTAATCGGGAATGGTGCTGGCGCCCACCTCAAGCATCTTCGCGCCCAGGTTTTCCAGGTAACGAATCAGGCGGGCGTAACCGCCCGGCCGCAGCAGGTCCGTGCAGGTAGTCACGGGAACCATATTCAGAGCCACCGCGGTCGAGATGTTGTGCGCATCCAGACCCGCCGAGAACGAAATCGGGATGCTGGTCGACATGCGCTCCCGGAACTTCTTTACGAGGTTCATGGCGATCACGTGCAGCGGCGGGCCGGACATATACATGGTCTCGTCGGTGAAGAACGACTTGTGATTCTTCACCACCAGGGTGTTGCTGAACTTCACCGCCAGGTGCTTCCCACAGGCCTGCGCGACGCGCTGCAGCCGGGGGACCAGGTCCAGCGCTTCTTCGAATTGCAGATCTTTCGCAAATGCCTCGGGGCTAAGCTGGATCTCGCGATAGCCCATCACATCGTGCAACAGGTGTTCCACCTCGCCCGCGCCCAGCAGCGTGGGGTTCATCTTGATGCAGACGTTGCAGCCCAGCTCCGTCAGCAGGAAGGTCGCTATGCCCTCAATCTCGCGCGCCGGACAGCCATGAAACGTCGAGAGGCTGATGGTGTCGCTGATGCGCGTGGGGAACGGCAGATCGCGATAGCTGGTCAGCCCGGCGCGCAACTCGTCGACGACCGCGCTCGAGTCCTTCATCGATTCGATCCACGAGCGCACGCGCGGCGAGCGAATTCCCTCCAGGTTGTAGCCCACGCTCATGTCGAAGACCGTTTCGCCCGGCGAAAACTCTTCCCCCAGCAGCTTCGACGCCTTCACAATCTCGATCAGCATCACCGCGCCCACGTACTCGCGCAGCGATTGTTCGAGCTTGAGCTCCTGCGACCATTCCACGTTGTAACCGACGTTGGCAATGTCTATGCACGGGCGCGGGATCTTCAGCTCATCTAGAATCTGGACGGTTTTCAACTCGATGATGCGCGAGCCGCCCAGCCACGAGAGCACGATGTTCTGCGCCAGTTGGCCATGCGGTCCGGCGGCCGGCCCCAGCGGAGTCGCAGCGCGATGCCCGTGAAAATCGACCGAGAAATCGATGCCCGGAACGCCGCGGAAGAACTTGCTCTTGGGGAGGTCGAAGATCTTGCCTTCCCGCTGGTATTCGAGAAAAACGCGCCGCAACAGCAAGGGCAGCGGCAGCGGAACCAGCTCAGCCATGCCGCTCCGAAAAGATTAGTGGAAAGGCCGCGTAGAACTGGGCCGCCTCCACAAGCTGACGAATCTCGACGCGTTCCACCACGCTGTGGGCCACGTCCTCTTCGCCGGGGCCGAAGCCGATGGTGGGCACACCCATCAGCCCCATGGATCCCACGCCATTGGTGCTGAACACCCACTTGTCCACGACCGGCGCTTTGTTCCAGAGCGTCTCGTAGGTGGCGATGGCCGCCTGCGCCAGCGGATGCGCTTCGTCGAGCACCCAGGTGGGATAGTATTTCTCCATGGGGTAGCGCAGGCCGGTGTAGCTGGGCGTCTCGTAGTTCAGAATCTCCACCTCGGCGTCCTCGGCGCCGGCGAGCGCCTTGACCTCGGCCACCGCGCTTTCCTTGGTCTCGCCAGTGGTCAGCCGCCGGTCCAGATGGATGGTGCAAGAGCCGGGCACCGCGCACAGCGAGGGCGAAAGCGAGCGGATCTCGGTGACGGCGATGGTACCCTTCCCCAGAAACGCATCGTCGCGCAGTCGGGTGTTGAGCTTCTCCACCTCTTTGACCAGGCGGCTCATCTTGTAGATGGGGTTATCGCCGCGCTCCGGGGCGCTGGCGTGGCACGAGCGGCCGCGCAAATGCACTTCGATTTCCATGCGCCCGCGCTGCCCGCGATAAATGCGCAGACCGGTCGGCTCGGTGATCAGCACGCAATCCGGGCGGATGCCGTCTTCTTTCAGGATGTACACCCACGACAGGCCGTCGCAATCCTCTTCCTGCACCGAGCCGACCACCCACAGCGTGTAGTCGCCCGCGAGGCCGAGGTCCTTGATCATCTTCGCCGCGTACACCATGCAGGCCATGCCGGCGCGCTGGTCACCGGCGCCGCGCCCATAGACGTAGCCGTCCTCGACCTTGCCCTTATAAGGGTCCCAGGCCCATTCCTTGGGGTCGCCGACGCCCACCGTGTCGGTATGGGAATCCATCATGATGACGGTCTTCCCGGACCCGATTCGGCCCAGGACGTTGCCCATGCCGTCGATGCGGATTTCATCGAAGCCGACCTTCTCCATCTCCTGCCGGATGCGCTGGACGACCGGCCCCTCGTGAGAGCTTTCCGCGGGAATCGCGATCATGTCGCGGAGGAAGGCGACGATGTCCTCTTCGTAAGATTGGGCGGCGGCGGCAATTTCAGAGGCGTTCATGAGACGACCTTTCCAACCGATGCGCACGGCTCCACGCACTCGGCAGTGGGGCAGCCAATCCTGGCTGCAGCCGGCTTTCAGCCGGCGCCTGCGCGGACCGGAGGCTCTCGCATGACTCGATCAAGCCGCCTGAAAGGCGGCTGCAGGCAAGATTGCCTGCCCCACATGGCGGCAGAACCGCATGGAGTGGTGGGCGGGCACATACAAGGGCAGCAGGCGGATTGACAATCCGCCCCCCAAATATTCGCCAGGGGGCGCGAAGAAGAGGACTACACGCATTGATCATCGGCACCAGCCTCCTTCGCCCGCAGGGCGCGCAGGACTTCTTCGGGGCGGATCGGGAGCTTGTAGAAGCGCACTCCGATGGCGTGGAAGATGGCGTTGGCAATGGCCGGAGCCGGTCCGTTGATGGGCACCTCGGAAATCGACTTGGCGCCGTAAGGCCCCAACGGCTCATCCGTCTCGACCAGGATGGTGGTGAGCTTGGGCATGTCCCGCGCGTCGAAGATCTTGTAGTCGAGGAAGTTCGGATTCACCGGGCGGCCGGCATCGTCGAGCACCAACTCCTCGGTGAGCGCGTACCCCAGCCCCTGAGCCACCGCGCCTTCCACTTGCCCTTCGGCCTGCGACGGGTTGATGGCCGTGCCCGGGTCCACCGCGGTGGCCATGTGCACCACGCGGATCTTGCCGGTCTGGGTATCCACTTCCACTTCGGCAAAGGTGGCGCAGAAGGGCGGCGGGCTGTCGGTGTTGAAGTGCGACGCGCCATCCATGATCTGGGTCTTCTCCTTGTACATGGAGTGGAGAGCGATCTCCGTCATGGTCGCGGATCTCTTGCCGCCCACCGCGGACACCCGATTGTCGCCGCAGGTCAGGTTCCCGACCGGGGCGTCCAACATTTTCGCAGCCATGCGCAGCACCTGATCGCGCACTTTCTCGGCCGCCTTCTTTACCGCGCCGCCGGAGATGATGGTGGTGCTGGAGGCATAGGCCCCCACGTCGAAAGGCGTCGTGTCGGTGTCGCCGGAGGTGATGACGATCTTGTCGAGGCTCACACCGAGGGTTTCCGCGGCGATCTGGGCGAGCACGGTGTCGGCCCCGCCGCCCACGTCGGCCGCGCCTGTTTGCAGAAAGAACGAGCCGTCCTCATTCATCTTCAGAAAAGCCGAAGCCCAATCGATGCCCGCGATCCCGCTGCCTTGCATGGTGCAGGACATACCCACTCCGCGCTTCAGGTGGCCGGACGCGGGCAACGCCTTGCGTTTGCCGTTCCAACCAATAGCGGCGGCCGCGCGGTCGATGCATTCCGGCAGGCTGCAACTGCGGACGACCCGCGGCAATCCCGCCTTGCCTTCCCCGAGCTGCGCCGAGAGCTTGTCGATATCGCCCAGCCGTATGACGTTGCGGTGGTGGAACTCGACCGGGTCTATCTCCAGCTCCTGCGCGATTTCGTCCACCAGGGTCTCCTGCGCGAAGAATCCCTGCGGGCAGCCGTAGCCGCGGAAGGCCCCGGCTACCGGGGTATTGGTGTAGACCACGTGGCACTCGAAGCGCATGTGCTCGGCGCGGTAGAGCGGCAACACCTTGCTGCCGGTGTTCCCCTGGACCGTGGTGGAGTGGCTGCCGTAGGCGCCCGTGGTGGCAACCACCGTCAACTGGCTGGCCAGAATGGTTCCGTCGCGCTTGACCCCCATCTTCATACGCAGGATTTGAGGGTGGCGCGTGCGGGCCATGTAGAACTCTTCCTCGCGCGTCAACTCGATCTTCACCGGCCGGCGCGCCGCCAGAGCCAGCGCGCCACAGATGTCTTCCAGCAGCATTTCCTGCTTGCCGCCGAACCCGCCGCCGATGCGCGGCTTGACGACATGAATCCGGCTCACCGGAATCTGCAGAATCATGGCCACCTGGCGCCGCGAGTGATACGGCACCTGCGTGCTGGTGCGAATTACCAGGCGGCCGTCGCCATCCAGCCAACTGATGGCGATGTGCGGCTCGATCGAGCAATGCTGCTGGCGCTGGGTGCGGTATTCCCGCTCGAACACGCGGTCGGACTGGCGGAACCCCTCGTCCACGTCGCCAATCCCACGGAGGATGTAACCGGCGATGTTGCGCGAGGCGTCGTGGATGCCTTTGGAATCGGGCTCATCGTGGATCACCGGAGCGCCCGGCACCATGGCCTGTTCCATGTCCAGCACGGCGGGCAGCACATCGTACTCCACTTCGATCAGCCGCAGCGCCTTTTCGGCGATGGCGCGGCTCTCCGCCGCCACGGCCGCCACGCGGTCGCCCACAAACCGCACCTTGTTGTCGAGCAGGTAGGTGTCGTAGGGCGAAGGCTCGGGCCAGGCTTGCCCGGCCGTGGTGTGGGGCACGCGCGGAACGTCTTTGTAGGTCAGCACGGCGTGCACACCCGGCAACGCCTTGGCTTTCCTGCTGTCGATCCGTTTGATGCGGGCATGCGCGTACGGGCTGGGCAGAATCTTGCCGTACAGCAAGCCGGGGAGCTGAATGTCGTCGGTAAAGGCCGGAGCGCCCGTTACCAGTTTGACCCCCTCCACCTTGCGGAGGTTCTTGCCGACAACCGTACGCGTAGAATTCATCGCGCCGCCCCTCGAGCCGCCGCCAGCACCGCCTCGACCGGCTTGCTATACCCCGTGCAGCGGCAATAGGTTCCCGCCAGCGCCTCACGCACTTCCTCCTCGCTGGGATGGGGCTTGCGATCCAGCAGCGCCTTGGCGTTCAGGATCATGGCGGGAGTGCAGAATCCACACTGCACCGCGCCATGGTCCAGAAAAGCTTCCTGGAGCGCCGAGAGCGTGTCGCCTTGGGCCACACCCTCGATGGTCAGCAACTCCGCGCCTTCCGCCTTGGCGGCGAACATGAGGCACGAATTGATGGGCTGGCCGTCGACCAGCACCGTGCAGGCGCCGCATTCGCCCGACTCGCAGCCGCGCTTCACCCCGAAGTAGCCCTCGCGCCGCAGCACATCCAGCAGGAGATCGCCGGGGGCTATGGTCCACTGTTTCGCTTCCCCGTTGACCTTGAGACGAACTTCCATGGTCTTCATAGCGAGCACCCCGTTCCGGCGGCGCACTCTTCGAGCGCCCGCCTCACCAGCACCCGGATGGTTGCGCGGCGGTATTCCGCCGAAGCGCGCACATCGCTAATGGGCCGTGCCTCGCGCGCCACCTCCTCGCCGACTTCGGCCAGGGCGTTTTCGTCCAACTTGCGGCCCACCAGAAGTTTCTCGGCGTTGACCGCGCGCATGGGGGTGGGCGCCACCGCGCCCAGCGCGACGCGCACCCATTTCACCCGGCCCTTGGAATCGAGCTGAAGGCCGGCCGCCGCATTCACCAGCGAGATATCGCCTTCCGTGCGCCCCAATTTCTGGAACGACCAGCGCCCACCGCGCGGCTGGGCTGGTATGGCAACTTCGATGAGGAGCGCCCGCGTCTTTCGCTGGCCCGAGTAGAACTCGGTCAAGGGAATCTTGCGCCGCCCGCGCGCGTCCGCCAGCACCACCTCGGCGTCCAGCGCCAACAGCGGCGTGGCCGTATCCGCGGCCGGCGAGCCGTTCGCCAAGTTACCTCCCAGCGTGGCCATATTGCGGATCTGCACGGAACCGCAGGTAGCCGCGGCCCGCGCCAGCATGCCGCCAGCCAGCGCGCGTATGGCAGGAGAGGTCTCGAGCGCCGCCATGGTAGTGGTGGCGCCGACGACGCAGGCTTTGCCTTCGCGGCGGATATAGCTCAAGCCCGCGTGCGTGATATCGATCAAGAAGCGGATGGAGCGGTCCCCCTCGACTACCAGGTCCGTGCCCCCCGCCACGACCCGCGCCCGGCTTTTCCCGTTTTGAAGCAGACGGACCGCTTCGCGAACGCTGCTGGGACGGTAGAAAGTTTCGACAGTATCGAACATACTTCCCTCTGGAGACAATGCTCCCACAGAACCTGACCAAAATATAGCAGAGGTCACAAATTGGTTACAAGGCAGTTGTGGGGCAGGATGGCATTCTGCGGCGGATTGGCAATCCGCCAATTGCGGCGGTTACCAACCACCGCGCAGGATGCCATCCTGCCACGCGGAGCCGCAGGTTATAAACAGGGGCGGGCGCATACAAGGGGGCGGCAGGCGGATTAACAATCCGCCGCGGATTGCCAATCCGCCCCACAAGAAGATGAGGGATAGTGGTGCACGCCGCGGCACGCTAAAATGAGAATCTCTCCCATGCTCTTTCTTTCGGATTCCATCATAGAGTCGCGGGGCCGTCTGATACGCGATGTCGATCGCGGCAAGATCACTTCGGAGCAGGCATATGGGCGTCTGCTGGACCTGGAGCCGGAGGACCACATAGCGCTGCTGGGCATGAGCCGGCTGCGGCGTGAGGCGGGCGACCTGGCCGGCGCCGAAGACTACTTGTGGCGTGCCGCCCAAGCCCAGCCCTGCACCTGGGCTCCGTACCTGGGGCTGTCCGACCTGCTTTCCGAACAAGAGGCCCTTTCCCAGGGGCTGGCCGAACTGGCCCTGAGCAAACTGTTGCTCGACGAGGAGGGTCTGGAGGGCCTCGGGCCTGGCCCGATTCCATTCGGCATGGACGACATCGAGGGATATGAGGACCTGACCAAGGAAGGGCAGATCGCACTGGTGGTCGAAGCCTTGCGCGCCCGGCGGGACCTCGAACCCGCGACCGTGACCGCCCGCCTGCGGCCGTACCGGCTGATCCACCAGTTGCAGGTAGCCGAAGACCCGGATGCGCAGTTGGTCGACGCGGTGGTCCAGACCGGAGAGTCCATCGTCCCTCTGCTGGTGGGCGTGCTGCGCGGTTGGGCGCAGAGTTTCGTGCCCGAGGACGAGGAAGACCTGGTGGAGAACACCCTCGCCCTGCTAGGTGAGATCGGTCACGCCGGCGCGATCCCGCATCTGCTGGAGTTCGAGGTCCTGGAAAATGTGGATCTGTCCGGCGCCGCGGGTTGGGCGTTCGATCGCATCATCGAGATGGATCGCGAAGGGGCTGTGCGGGTGATCGGCGAAATCGCTCCGGGTCTGGGCGCAAACGAGCGGATGATGGTGCAGGAGAGATTGCTTCGCCACACCGTGCCGGACGCCTCGGGAGAATTGCTCGCGCGGCTGAGCGAGAACCTGGACGGCATCCCGGCCCCGGATCTGGGCGCTTATCTCCCCACGCTGGTAGGCACCATGATCGCCATGCGCGGCCGTGCGGGCGTCGAACTTGCCCGTGCGGTGCTGCGGCGACACTCCGCCCGGCTGCCGCGCAAGAGTCGCCGCGAGTGCGAGGATCTGATTGAGGCACTAGGCGACGCTGGGACCCCTTCCCCGCTGCCCGCCAAACCCTCGCCATGGACGGTGTACGAGATCTGCGCCGGTGAGGCGGTTTGGGAAGACGAAGACGACGAAGAAGAAGAGGAGGATTTCGTGCCACCGGAGCCGATCCAGCGAAGGCCCACGCCCGGGCGCAACGACCCGTGCTGGTGCGGTAGCGGCAAGAAGTACAAGAAATGCCATCTCGATGCCGATGAGAGGCCCCAGACGACGGCGCCGGCCATACCCGACGAGCACCAAACCTTACGCAGCCGCTTGGGCGAATTCCTGATGGCCACAGCCTCCAAACGCGACACCGGTCTGGCACTGGAAGAGTTCTTCGGCGACGGCCCGCCCGAGCAGGACCAACTCCCCCTGATCGACTGGATGATGCATGACTGGGTGCCACGGCGTCTCGGCCACACCATCATGCGGGAGTACTTGATCAAGCACGGCGCCGGTCTTGCTCCGCAAGAGCGCGAGTTGATCGAAGCCTGGTCGCTCAGCTATGTAGGACTGTACGAGGTGCGGGAGGTCAAAGCCGGAAGCGGCCTCGAAGTGAAGGACCTGGTCACCGGCGAAGTCTTCTTCGTGCATGACGTGAGCCTGTCGAAGAAACTGGTGCGCTGGGATGGGTTGCTGGCGCGCGTGGTGCCAGGCGAACGCGGCCACGAGTTCAGCGGCGTGGGCATCGCCGTCCCGCGCACGCAACTGGAGCCAATGCGCGCTTGGATGGAAGAGGACCAGCGCCGAACTGGCCTGCCCTGGCCCGAGTACCTGAAGTGCAACTTGCCCCGCATCCGCCGCCAGCCGGAGAAACTCCACACGGAATGGGTCGAATCGCTTCAGTTGTCCAACACCGATGGCGACGAACTGCTGTTCTCCAAAGCCGTGTACCGGCTGGTGGACCGCGCGGCGCTCACCGCGGCCCTTCGAAGCTGCCCTGAGATCGACAAAGACGACGAGGGGAAGCGCTACGTCTGGTTGAGGGGCCCGGCCGAGAAGGAAGGACGCACGGTGCTGGGCAGCATACGGATCGAGGGCGCGGAACTGGCATTCGAGTCCAACTCCAAACAGCGCCACGAACGAGGTAAGCGGATGCTCGCCAAACTCGCCGGCCCGGCACTGAAGCACCTGCGCGATGAGTTCACCACGCAGCGGGAGATGAAGCGGCGAGCCATGAGTGAGCCGCGCCCGGCGGAACCGGCGCAAGACGAAATCCCACCCGAGGTGCGTCGCAAAGCGATTGCGGAGCATATGGAGCGGCATACCGCCAAGTGGCCCGACATGGCGCTTCCCGCGCTCGACGGCCAGACTCCGCGCCAGGCCGTGAAGAGCGCCGCCGGCAGGCTCAAGGTCGCAGCCCTTTTGCGGGACTTCGAGAACACCGAAGAACACAAACGCCAGGCCGGCGAACCATTCTACGATGTCGCCCGACTGCGCGCCGAGTTGGGCCTGAAAGAATAGTTCACGAAGACTTGGCGCGGCGGAAACGGGCGCGCGAGGCGGGCGTCATTTTCTCGGTGGCGTATTGGAAGATCAGCCGCGGCGCGCGATCCTTCCACTCGAGCAGGAATGCCTCCACCGGTTTGGGGTCCTGCTTCCACGCCTCGCGCAGGAACCAGCCCGCGCCCTGATGCACCACGCGCTCCTGGTCCATCATCAGCGGACGCAGGAAATCCAGCAGGGGCGGGATCGCCGGCCGTGTCTTGAGCAGGCCCAGCATGGCCACCGGCACGGCCCTTCGCTGGTACTTGAACTCCGATTCGCGCCAGCCGGCCAGCACGGCGAGATCAATGCGGCGGCTTTCCAGCAGCGGCGCGATCGCTTCTCCGCAGAGGACATCCGTGTGCGCCCAGTTCCGGATTCCCGCTTCGAACCAAGTGGCCAGCTTTCCGACGGCGTTGGCATCGAGATCGTCGCGCCGCGTTTTAAGAAAGCGTATGGCTAGCGCGCCTTCTTCATACTTCCCGCTCTGGAACAGCAACTCGCCGGCCTTCAGAAAACCGCGCAACCCTAAACCGCCGTAGCTCGCGAGCCACTCCTGCTGCTTCTGGTTCCAGATGGGATGGTCCTTGTCGAGCAGGCCCCATGCGTCGTAGCCCTCGCGGAAGTAGCGGGCCCACTTGCCGGCCTTCTTGGGGTCCTGCTGCGCGGCGCAGTAGGACCGTATCTCAGCTACCAGATCTTCCGGTTTCTTCTTCATTGGCGAATGCCTCCAAAGAGTATGACACTTGCGCCGCCGGCTGGTGACAGTTCATACCATGCGGCGGCCAGTCTCCCGGGTATCGTACCCGCACAGCGCTTCCAACTCGTGACGGAAGGCGGCTTGCGTCAGGGTATCGAGAAGCCGCTCCACGGCGCCCAGCGCCAGATGCTCCTGGCGAAGCACCATGTCATACCGCTCGCTGGTGAGGGGCACGAAGTCGAGGCCAAAGGCGCGCGCGGCGGAACGGGTGGCCACGCAGCAATCGGCCAGACCCGCGTGGACGCGCCACGCCGCCGCCAGATGGCCGGCGACACACTCGGTGTAGCCCGCGATGGAGCGCTGCGAGATGCCCGCGGCCTTGAGACGGCGGTCCAGCAGTTGGCGGCTGCCCGAGCCTTTCTCGCGGTTGACCAGCTTCACCTCAGCGCGCGCCAGATCTTCCACGCGGCGGATCTGCTTCGGATTGCCACGGGCCGCGACGAGGCCCTCTTCCCACACGGCAAAGGCGAAAACCGCGACGCTCTTCCCGGGGAATTCCGCGCGGATGGCCCCGCCGTCGTCTTTCAAGTGCGTGCCGGCGACGTGGACCATGCGCCGCTTGAGAAGATGCAAAGCCACGGTGCTGTTGACGGGCGCCATCACCAGCCGGACGTTGGCGCGCTGCAGATGCCGCGCCAGGACCGAGGTGGCGGGGTCGCAGCCGGCCACCAGCAGGCGGCTCTCGGAATCCTCGTCGCGCAGCAACTGGACGGTGGACCGCGCGGGGTCCGCCAGCAGCGCATCGGTGGGCGGCAGTTGCATGGGAGCGGACACGGCGGGCACGCCCACCAGCCGGCCGCTCACACGGCACAGCTCGACGGGCGCACCCGCGAACAGATCGCCCGCACCGATGATCTCGGCGCGCACTGGACGGGGCGGGCGCGGCGGGGCCGAATCGAGGTGGAAAAGGTCTTCGACGGGCGCTTCCAGAGCGCGGGCCAGCCGCAGCGCGACCGCGGTATTGGGAACGTAGTTGCCCGCTTCCATGGCGTAGATGGTTTGGCGGCTGACGCCCGCCAGTTTAGCCAGGGCGGCGGCGGCCACTTTGCGCCGCTGCCGGAACTCCGCCAGCCGGTTGTGCACGCGCGGCTGGGGGGCTGTGGTATTGTCCTGTAAGAGTGTCATTGTCGTCTACGCGCTGTGCCTGCCTACTATTGTGCCTGCTCCTGGCCGCCTGCGCGCGGCAGGCGGAGCAGCACAAGCTCGCCATCGCCGCGGCGGCGGATTTGCGCTTCGCGCTGGATGAGATTTCGCTGAAGTTCCGAGCGACACATCCCGGTGTGGATCTGGAAACGGCGTACGGCTCGTCGGGCAATTTCTACGCGCAGATCCGCAACCAGGCCCCCTTCGACGTTTTTCTCTCGGCGGACGCGGAGTATCCGCGCAAGCTGATTGCGGAGGGAATCGGCGCGCGCGATTCGCTGTTTGTATACGCCGCGGGCCGGATCGTGGTATGGGTGCCGGCCGCATCGGCGCTGGACCCTGCCACCGCGCTGCGGGCCGCTTCGGTGCGGCACGTGGCGATCGCCAATCCGCAACACGCGCCGTACGGCCGGGCGGCGGAAGCGGCCCTGCGCTCGCTAGGCATCTACAATGGCATCGCAGGAAAGCTGGTGCTGGGCGAGAACGTCGCGCAGACGCTCGAATTCGTCCAAAGCGGCGCGGCGGACGTGGGAATCGTGGCCCTTTCGCTGGCGCTGGCGCCGCCGGTCCGCGGCCAGGGACGCTATTGGGAGGTGCCTGCTACGGCTTACCCGAGGATCGAGCAGGGTGGCGTGATCCTGAAAGACTCCAAGGACGCTCGGGAGTTCCGGTCGTTCCTTTTGGACGAAGGCGGGCGGCGCATCTTGAAGAAATACGGGTTCTCCCTACCGGCAAACTGATATGGACTGGCAAGCCATCTGGTTGAGCGTGCGGTTGGCGGTTTCGACCACTCTCATTCTGCTCGCGATGGGAATGCCGCTGGCATACTGGCTGGCGTTCTCGCCGCACCGCTGGAAGTTCCTGGTGGAAGCCGTGGTGGCGCTCCCGCTGGTTTTGCCGCCGACGGTCCTGGGGTTTTACGTGCTGCTGGCCATCGGCCCGCGCAGTCCGGTGGGCGCGCTCTATGCCAGGCTCACGGGCGGCATGTTGCCGTTCTCGTTCCAAGGGCTGCTGGTGGCCTCCGTGCTCTACAGCCTGCCGTTCACGGTGCAGCCGGTGGCCGCGGCATTCGGGGCGGTGGACCGCAAACTGGTGGAAGCCTCCTGGTGCCTGGGAGTCTCGCGGATGGCGACGTTTCGCCGCGTCATCGTGCCGCTTGCCCTGCCCGGAATCGCCACCGGCGCCATTCTGAGCTTCGCGCACACGATGGGCGAATTCGGCGTGGTGCTCATGGTGGGCGGCAATATAGCGGGGGTGACGCGTACGGTCTCGATTTCCATTTACGACCAGGTGCAAGGATTGAACTACGGCGCGGCGGCGGAGACTTCGCTGTTCCTGGTGGCCGTCTCGTTTACGGTGCTGGCGCTCACCTACGCGCTCCAACGCCGGGTTTGGGCACTATGGCCAATGAGCTGAACTGCCACTGCCGGAAGCGCCTGGTCTCCGGTTTCGCGTTGGATGCGGATCTGCGCATGCCGCTCGACGAATCCCCGGTGACGGTGCTGTTCGGCCCGTCCGGCTCCGGCAAGACCACGTTGTTGCGCTTGCTGGCCGGTCTCGACCGGCCGGACGATGGCGCCATCACCTTCCGCGATTCCCCGTGGTTCGACGGAGGGCGTGGCACTTGCCTGCCGCCCCAACAACGCCGCGCGGTGTTCCTGTTTCAGGATTGCGCGCTGTTCCCGCACTTGACCGTTGCGGCCAACGTGGAGTATGCGGCGAGCCGCGAGACGGCTCGCAAGCTCATGGATGTTTTCGGCTTGGCGGACTTAGCCGATCGCTTCCCCCGCGCGCTCTCCGGCGGACAGCAGCAGCGCGTGGCGGTAGCGCGCGCGCTGGCCGCGGAGCCGGCGCTCTTGCTTCTGGACGAGCCACTCTCGTCGCTCGACGCCGCCGCGCGCGCCCGCATGCGGCAGGAACTGCGGCGGATGCTGCTCAATGGCGGCGTTCCCAGCATTGTAGTGACGCACGACCGCATGGAGGCCGTGGCGCTGGGCGACTGGATGGCGGTGATGGTGGACGGCCGAATCCGCCAGGCCGGCCCGGTCCAGGACGTGTTCCGTCACCCCGCCGATGCGCAGGTGGCCGAGTCGGTGGGCGTGGAGAATATTCTGCCCGCCCGGATCGTGTCGCATCACTCGGGCCTGCTCACGGTCGAGGTAGGTCCGGCGCAATTGCAATGCGTCGATTCCGGCGAAACCGGCCCGGTGGTGGCGTGCATTCGCGCGGAGGACGTAGCGCTCACTCGCGACTCGCCGCAGCTTTCAAGCGTCCGGAACCGCCTGCCAGGCCGCGTGCTCTCGGTGATCCCGGAGGGCCCGCTAGCCCGCGTGGAACTGGATTGCGGCGTCCCGCTGGTGGCCGTGATCACCGCGCAATCTGCCGAGGAACTGCAACTGAAACCCGGCGACGACATGTGCGCCGTGGTGAAGACCACGGCGGTGCATCTCACGGCAGCGCCCAGTAGGCGTTAGCCTGACACTCAACGGCCGCCCACCACCTGACCGGCCGGAGAGCCCCGGCACGGGGCGTCAGACTCCGGGCTTGGAGAATGCGACAAACCGGAAAGCCCACATCTCATTCCCCAGCCTACTCGCGGCCCGGCGGATTCAAAGAGGTATATACTTCGAGGAGAGGCACGGCTAGGGGGCCAAGGAGTTGAAGCGAGTACAAACAGCCGATGACGCGCACCCTGGCATAAATATCAGCAAGATCCCAGTCGGCGGTGGTGTAGCCGGACTGATGATCGCGTTGAGCATCGTCGTAATCGCTCTCGTCGGATTGCCTCTCACGAAGTGGTTCCTCGGAGCGAGTTTGGCGTTAGGCGCTGTCATGGCACTGATTCGATGGTGGTTGGCGCGCGATCGAGGGTAGCGCCGGGTCCGGCGCGTCCCTGATGACGGATCAGCGTTTCATGCGGCGCCCAGGAGAGCCTTCTCGACCGTCTCCGGAAAACGGTCGATGACAGTGAGATAGGCGCGAACGGCGCTGGGCGGTTGCGATCGGCCCAGTTCCCAATCCTGCAGTGTGCGAATACTGAATCCGAATCGGCGGGCAAACTGAGACTGCGAGAGTCCCGATTTCGCGCGAATCGCCTTCACGTCCACCGGGCCCGGGACATCGTACTCGTATGCCCGCAGAGAGATCTCACCTCGAACATGCGCCGCCGCTTCCTTCAACCCATGAACAACGTCGCTCCCGACGCGGCTGAGCTTCTCAGGCGCACGCTTACTTACCCGCTTGCTTTTTGGCATCTTTCAAACCCTCCACGAACTTCTTCGCTGCCTTCCGATCCGCGGCAGTCATATCCGATTGATCGCTCTTGGCGTACATCGAAAGCAGGTACACCTCGGGGTTCAGTATTTCCGTCGTGACCTCTTTGATCGTTCGCCAATAGTAGTAAATCACCCGCACACCGCCGCTCTTGCCTTTACCCTGCCGGGTCCAGCGGGCCTTCGAACACCACCTGTACCCGGAACGATCGGATGCGCTTCAGGATCGGCTGCGATTGCGAGTTGCAGAGCGGATTGCTCCAGTTCGGTGAGTAGCCGGCGTACTTCCCTTTCGTACCGGCTGGTGGCGAATACCCGAACTGTCACAATTCAAGCATACGGAATTCACGTATAGGTGTCAAGGGTACCCAGCCCTCTCCAACCCAAGAACCGCTCTCTCACGTTCGCGGCTCCGAGTGGGGCACATCTCTGCACGCCGAGCCGCGAACATCGGAGAGCGGTCTTGTCACTCTCTCACGCAAAGCTCAAGTAAGCCCCTACTTCTGCAAGAAGAAGTTGCCTACGAACATGGCGTCGATGCCGGAGGAGTAGAAGCTGCGGACGGCGTCGCGCGGGGTGCAGACCAGGGGCTCGCCGAAGAGATTGAAACTGGTGTTGTAGAGCACGGGAAGTCCGGTGGCTTTGCCGGCGGCGTGGAGCAGCTTCCAATAGAGGGGGTTCTCGTCGCGGTCCACGGTGTGGACGCGCACCAGGTCGTCGGCCAGAACGGCGGCGGCGAGTTTGGCGCGGTGCTCGGGCTTGACGCGGCCGATGGTGGAGAGAAAGCGCGCGTTGGTTGCGACGTCGAAATACTTTTCGCATAGCTCGGCGGGGACCGAGGCGGCGAATTTGCGGAACGGTTCGCGGTGTTTGATGAAGATGTCGAGGTTCTCGGTGGAATAGGGGTCGAGCGGCGAAGCCAGGATGCTGCGGTTGCCCAGCGCGCGCACGCCAAACTCCATGCGGCCGTGCATCCAGGCCACGATCTTGTTGTCGTTCAACTGCCCGACGGCGGTTCAGAGGATCGAGCAAGGCGGCGTCATCTTGAAGGGCTCCAAGGGCTCTCGGGAGTTTCGGTCGTTCCTTCTGGACGAGGGCGAGCGGCGCATCTTGAAGAAATACGGGTTCTCCTTGCCGGCTGCTTCTGCTGGATGAGCCGCTCTCGTCGCTCGACGCTTCCGCGCGCGCCCGCATGCGCCAGGACCTGCGGCGGAGCCCACCAGATCGATCTCTTGGGCCGCGGGTGGCTCATGTCGGTGCCCGGCCCGGTGATCCGGTGAACGTGTGGATACCGCATTCGAGCTTGCGTCCGCCCCAGCGGCCGGAGCGCGCGTTGGCAGCGTCCGGCGGCGGCGAGGTGCAGGGCTCGCAACCGATGCTTGTGTACCCCTTGGCGTATAGCGGCAGGGCCTCAATGTCATGCGCGTCCAGGTAGCCGGCCACGTCTTCCCAAATCCAATCGGCGACAGGGTTGACCTTCCACAGCGCCCTGCCGTCCGGCAGCAGGTGGCGCTCGATCTTGCGCAGAATGGCGCGCGTGGGCGACTGCTCGCGCCGCAGCCCCGTGAACCACACGTCGTAGGGCGCCAGGCCCTGGATGAGCGGTTCCACTTTGCGCATCTGGCAGCAGCGCGCCGGATCGGTCTGGTTCAGAATACCGAATCGCGCTTCCTGCCGGGCCACGGTGGAGTCCGCCGAGAGATTCACCAGGTTCAAGTTCCACCGTCCGGCGAGCCGGTCGCGATATGCCAGGGTCTCGGCAAAGTGGTACCCGGTTTCGAGGAACAGGACCGGAATGCGCGGCGCCACCCGCCGCAAGTGGTCGAGCACCACCACATCCTCGGCCTGGAAACTGCACGTGAAGCACGGTTCACCGCCATCGAGCGCCTGCCGGATCAGTTCGGCGGCGTCCAGCGCTTCCTGCTTCTCCGGGCCGAGCTCGAAAACCGACATTCCCCGCTCCTACTTTCCAACCTGGACGCCGATGCGCAGACGCTCCCGGGCATCGCCCAGGCGCTCCAGGGCGAAACAGGCATGGCCATACACCGTTACCAGCGCGCTCTCGATGGCCGGCTTCAGTGAAACGAATGCGTCATCCGTGTTGGGCGCCAAGGCACGGTCGTTGACGATGATTTCGATTTCGTGCGCCGGCCCGAACCTGAGCCGGCCTGCGAATTCGGGCGCGTCTTCCAGGCGGCGGCACGCCCCCAACGCCGCGCGCAGAGCCTGCGCGACGTTTTGCTCCGCGCTGGCTTCGATGGGCGCCTTGCGGTTGTAGAGCAGGCCCAGACGGTTGCCGCCGTTATCGAGGCTGTAGTTGGCTTCGTGGCCCACCAGAACCGTACCTGGACCGGCGGGCACATGGTGATAATCCACCACGTCGATCAGCAGCTCTTCGCACGCGCTCTCGCGAATCCAGCGTTGGAACACCGCCATCGCCGCGTTGTGGTCGACGCCTTCCGCCGGCTCCGCGAACACTTTGACATTCACGTGCTGTATCATGAAACACCCACGGCGGCCATGCCGACGTAGCAGGCGTGGCACGCCTCGATGAAGAGTTGCGCCTCCTCGATCAACTGATGGGCGGCTTCCTCGGTATGGACACGTCCGGCGTTCTCGTGCGCTTTGAAGAAATAGTTACTCAGCGCGCCGCCCCGGAAGCGGTCCCAGAAGAGGCGCGTCTCCACCAACTCCACGCGAAACGTCCCGACAATCTCATCCGGCGAGCCGCCGAAGGCCACCTCCTTGTGCCGCAGCAGCGCAGCGGCGCCGTGCAGCATCGACTCGTAGGCCTGCGCGGCCGCAGTCTCGATGGCGCCTTGTTCCAGCTTCAATTGCGCTTCGAAGACCTCCCGCTCGCAAGCCGCCAACTGGAACTCCACCGGGGGGACCACGGCGCCGGCGCACTCCCCGGCCCCCAGGTCGCCGATGGTGAATTCGCGCGAGTCGCCCCAGTCGCTGTAGAAAGACGGATCGGCGTCGTGCGGCGGAACCTCCATCAGGTCCTCCAGCGTGCGTCTGCATTCGGCCTTGCCGATGCGCGCGATGAAAGCCTGGAACGATTCGCCGCGCGTCCGCTCGCGCACGTAGCGGCCGGTGATGCGGTCCACCACCTCGGGCACTCTCTTCGAGGGAACCGCGCCCACGGCCAGGCCGTAGGACGCCGCGTTTCCCGTCCATTGCCCGCCCAACACCACCTGGAAATGTGGAACCACGTACTCGCCCTTTTTCCGGCTCACGCCGTAGAAGCCCAGGTCGGCCACATGATGCTGGCCGCAGGAATTGAAGCAACCGCTGATCTTGATGCGCAGGTTCTGGACGGCCTCGTCCAGTTGCCAAGCGCGGGCGGCCAGGCGGGTGCGAAGCTCCGCCGCCAGGCCGCGCGAGGAGGCGATGCCCAGCTTGCAGGTGTCCGTGCCGGGGCAGGCAGCCACATCCAGGATGGTGCCGGCCCCGGGCGTCGCCAAGCCGGCGGCCTGGAGCGCGGCGTGCACTTCGGGAAGGTCGCCGTCGCTCACCCAACGCAGCACCATGTTCTGTTCCACGGTGGTCCGGATGGTGTCCTCAATAAATCCGCGGGCGATATCGGCCAGCGCGCGTAGTTGGTCGGAGGTGATGTCGCCCAGCGGCAGCGCCACCGTCACCGTGCTATAGCCGCGCTGCCGTTGCGGGTAAACGTTGGTGGCCGCCCAGCGCGTGAATTCCCCCGCGGCCGCGCCCTCGATCTGCAACAGCGAGGGAGGCTTCAGCCGCGGTTCCTCGGCGCGCTCCACATGCTCCAGGTATTCCGTCCAGCGCTGGTCGTAAGGCAGGCTGGCGCGTTCCTCCATCACCAGCCGCCGGAACTCGTCGATCCCCAGCTTGGCCACCAGGAATTTCAGGCGCGCCGTGTTGCGGTTCTTCTTTTCGCCCAGGCGGGCGAAGACCCGCGCCATGGCTTGGGCCACCGGCAGCAGCTCCTCTTCCGGCAGGAACTCCGTGAACAGCCGGGCCAGTTGCGGCACGGCCCCCAGGCCACCGCCCACCCACAGCTCGAAGCCCCGCTTGCGCTTCCCGTCGACCTCGCGTTCCACGGCTATGGCGCCGAAATCGTGCATGTGCGCCAGGCCGCAGGACTCTTCGCAGCAGCCCGAAAAGGAAATTTTGAATTTTCGCCCGAAGGACTGCGTGTCCGGGTGCCCCATCAGAAAATAGGCCAGGGCTTTGGCGTACGGCGTCACGTCGAAGATCTGCGTCCGGCAGACTCCGGCCACCGGGCAGGCCGTCACATTGCGCACCGTGTTCCCGCAGGCTTCGCGCGTGGTGATGCCCACCGCGGCCAGGCGCCGCATGAGGGAAGGCGTATCCTCGATGTGCACGAAGTGAAGCTGAAAATCCTGGCGCGTGGTGACGTGGGCGATTCCGTCGGAGTATTCTTCCGCCAGCTCCGCCAGGATTTCGAGCTGCCGCGCCATGAGGCCGCCGAACGGAATCTTGATGCGCTGCATGCCGGGGGCGTCCCACAACGTTTGCGGCCCCTTGGTCGGCTTATCTTCCGGGTAGGCGAGCTGGCGCGTGGCGCGTCCGTCATGGCGCTGCCCGTTGTCGTAGCGCTGGCCATAGACGCCGCGGCGCAGGCGGGTCTCGGCAATCAGCGCTTCCTCCAGCTTGCCGCGCTTCCGCAACGCCAGTTCGTTCTCGAAGACGTCGATCTCCTGAGCCAACTCCGGGTGCATGGCCCCCACCAACCGCTCTCTCCACAGACCGTTGCTTGCCTTCATGTCAAATGCCCTCGCCAGCGCCGAATTCCGCCGGCCGAATGATGGCGCGCTCTTCCAGCGCCCGGATCACACGGTCCGCGGCCGCTTCATCGCGCGCCGGCAGCGCCTCCGGCTCGAATTCCAGGAAGCGGTGTTCGCCTACGTAGCTCTTCGCCCGGTCGCGCTCCCCGGCCATGCCGGCGCCTGCCGAGCAGATGGCGATGGCTCCCGCGCGGTGGAGCACTTCGGCCAACTCCGGCAGGATGCCGCTCTCCACCCGGTCCGCCAGCACCTGCGCCAGGCAGCCGCGATCGAACAACCTGCGCTCCAGGAGACTCGCCAGGTCGATGCGCGCCGTCAGCCATATGGTAGCCGGTTGATGGCCCAGCCGGGCGATGCGTTCGGCGGGCGTCACCTTCACCGCTCCGCTATCCACCTGGAGCAGCGCCGATTTGGCGACGTTCGCGGCCGCTTCGGAATGGTGGCGCTCCAGAATCATGCCCGCTCCCGCCGTCGCGTTGGTGGCGGGGTCGATCAGAATAAAGGCCCCGGTCGCCCGGTTCCTACGGTAGCTGTCGAAGAACAGCGGGCTCGAGGTTTCAATCGCCACCGTCCCGATCTCGTTCAACCCCAGCTCATCGGCCTCCTCGCGAGCAAGCGTGTTCACGTTCAGACGGTGGACCACGCGCACCACTTTGGCTCGCGCCTGTTGCGTGGTGTGCTTCACCAGGTAGGGCGCGTCGCGGCGCAGCGGTTCGGCCGCCATCCAGACCACCTCCGCCTCGAACTGGCGCGATACGTGCGGCAGGCTCGCGGGGTGCGCCAGCATGTCTCCGCGGCCGATATCCAGCTCGTCCTCCAGGCACACGGTGACCGACATGGGGGCGTGCGCCGTTTCCAGCTCCCCATCGTAGGTCACGATGCTCTTCACCCGGCTGGTCTTGCCCGAAGGAAGTGCCATCACCAGGTCGCCGCGCCGCACCTCGCCGGAAGCGATCTGCCCGGCAAAGCCCCGGAAACTCAAATCGGGCCGGTTCACCCACTGCACCGGAAACCGGAATTCGCCCGGTTGCAGGCCCACGGCGACGGGCACCGTCTCCAGGTACTCGATCAACGTCCCGCCCTCATACCAGGGGCAGGCATGGCTCGGATTGGCGACGTTATCGCCGTCAAGCGCGCTTACGGGAATGAAGGTGGCCGCCGGCGCACCGATGCGCCGCAGATACTCCGTGAACTCCTCGCGTATGCGCGCGAAAACCTCCTCCCGCCACCCCACCAGGTCCATCTTGTTCACGGCCACGGCCAGGTGCGGGATACCCAGCAGGTTGGCGATGCAGGCGTGCCGCCGGGATTGCGGGAGCACGCCGTTGCGCGCGTCCACCAGGATCACGGCCACGTCCGCGGTGGAAGCGCCGGTGGCCATGTTGCGCGTGTACTGCTCATGGCCCGGAGTATCGGCGATGATGAACTTCCGCCGCGGCGTCGAGAAATGCCGGTACGCCACGTCGATGGTGATGCCCTGCTCGCGTTCCGCC
>Ga0182021_10000233_pt1 | contig 55810 bp, 52 predicted proteins | sample 612E3MmetaG_FD_120493 | JGI IMG/M metagenome (GOLD analysis project Ga0182021, IMG submission 120493) | Permafrost microbial communities from Stordalen Mire, Sweden - 612E3M metaG (Illumina Assembly) | ecosystem: Environmental > Terrestrial > Soil > Wetlands > Permafrost | place: Sweden...
GACGTGGCACTCGGCCTGGCGGTCGAATTCCCCGAGACGGTCGAGAGACTTGTCGTCTACGCGGGCGACTGCGGCGGGCCGCAGAAGGTGCCCGCGCCGAAATACCTGGGCGTGCTCAAGGAAGCTTATCGCGGGCGTTACGTCCCTTTCGAGGGTGTGCTTGCCATTCTGTTTCCGCCGAAATGGATGAAGTCCCACCGGGGCTATTGGCGGCGGATTCCGATTCCCAGGGAACTGGTAAGACTGACAAGCATCGTAAAGCAGAACAAGGCGTACGAGGAATGGGCGGGGGTCTACGAGCGGTTGCCTGGCATCGACTGCCCCGTTCTGATGGTGACAGGGGAGGAGGACGTCTCGACGCCGCCGGAGAACGCCGACATCCTCCACGAGCGGATACCGGGGTCGACGCTGGTGCGGTTTCCAGGCGCCGGGCATGGGCTGATGTACCAGTATCCCGATGCACTCGCCGATGTGGTGATCGAGTTCCTGTCGGAGACGGCCGGCACGGCCGAAAAGAATGGGAGGGATGATAATGGCATTCAAGGCAGCGTTTATAGCTCACGCCCCTGATGCGGATCCGGAGCAACACGGGGCTGTTATCGACACGGGCAAGTACAAGCTTTTCGTAGTAGTAGTCAAAGACCAGGAGCAGGCGCTCGAGACGGCCGGTGCGCTCGTCGAGCGGGAAGGCGTCCACTCCATCCTGCTATGCCCCGGTTTCACACACAAAGACATCGCCGAGATCGCCGAAACGGTGGGGCCGGATGTCTCTGTCTGCGTTGCCCGCGGTGACAGTCCCAGCAACAAAGCCGTCGCCGAGATCATGAGGCGCGAGTGGGCCTGAGGCTTTCAACTAATAAGAGTGCAGCAAATAGCGAATAGCACAGCCTGATATACACCAAGAGTACAGTGCGGTACTTTCAACAGGTCGTAAGGCTTCACTATGTCAGGGACGAGGTCATTGTTCCCGATCCATCTTTGCCGCAAGGCAATCACATGTGTGTCAGGTGAGGGGCTTTCCCGGCTGGATTTCCCCATCATGGATGATAACCCCGAGGGGCTGATCGCCAACGGGGCATGCACGCGCGCATACCTCGCACTCGTAGATGTACGTTCCTCTGATGCCCAGCCGGTCACTTTCGGCCTGCTGACAGCGCCTGCATGCTGCCCGATCGTGGTGCCCGATCGATAAACACTGGCCAGGACAGGCCTCAATGCAACTCTCACAATGAAGGCAGATGTCCGCCGCCTCCAGAGCCCGTGTTTCGGTAATATCGGCGTCTGTTAAAAGAACGCGTAGATGCACCCAGGGTCCCCACTCACGATGAAGGAACAGGAAACTGTACCCCATCTCTCCCATATCGGTCCCTGCGGCGAGCCGTTTGAAGGAGATTCCGCATGACTTGGGATATGGCAGGACGAGGGTCCGGCAACCATTTGATTCGAGGACCTTACTTATGTTCTCGATGGCTGCTTTCGCGTGGAGGTCAGCGCCACAGGTGATCCCGCCACGTTCGCTCTTAGAGGGGTACCATACCCACTCAAGTGATGCCTCAACATGATGACCGAGAACAGCAACCGTGCGGGCATCGGGCATGAGTTCAGCTATCTTGGCCCTCCCGTCCTCGGGATAGGATTCCACCGAAGCAAAAACGATCTCACAACATGGAGCCTGTGATTTCTGTATTTCGGTAATATCCATGTCGCCTGTCATTTTCTCCGAAACCCCACGTGCTTCCCGCGACTTCGATATTATTATACGGATGTCGCCTCCGTATGAGATTAAGTGCTTCAAGAAATGTGTGCAGACCGAATGAGCCGGTTCACCCGCTCCAAAGAAGAATCCCTGGATAATACCCGCGAGGCGATAGCGGGATACCTCGAGGCCTTGAAAAAGGAAGGACTTCCTTTTCCTCCCCGCCGGGCAGTCGAGATCGCCGAGGCCGTGGTTGCCGTTTGACGAGGTTGCCCCGCGCATCCGGGAAAGACGCTCTTTCTGCAATCCACCGAAACGGTTTTGTAACCGTCCACGTTCGCGGCAGCCATTCTCACATGCTCGTGGAGCAATAACCGCCGCGGCATAAGGACGAGCCCGGTCTGCTTACATGGAGAAAAAGACGGCACAGGATGCCTGCTGTTCAATAAATCGTCACGCGGACGGACGGGATCTTGTCCGCTGCCGGCCGATGGCTAGACACCGGAAACCTGGCCACAACTTAACCGCGGCTCCCGAGGTCATTATGAAATACGCATTATCAACTACCGCCACGAGAGGGCCAGGCTATAGTGTGAAGCCCTGTTGAGCCCCGAGGAAGTCTTTGAACAGTTGTGTGTGTCAACAGGTGCTGAGAGACAATGAGATCGCACCGGGATGTTGCAGTCATCCAGAGCCGGTAGACTAATTCGAATCAGCCAGTCACAGGTTAACGACTTGCAGGTCAGAGTTATTCTTGGGCAAGAGACTCGAGACCCTCCTTTCAATATGATTCCATCACTTCTTTCAACTGTCGCACAGCGGTTTCCGAATTTCTTCTTACCAGTTTGCTGAACAATAATTTATCAAGAAGTTCTAGCGATTTCGGTATGTCAAAACACATTTCCCTTTCCCACAGCGTGCCATCGTCTTTTGCTGTCAACGTGTATGCAATTCTTACTTTTTGTCTGTAACGTTCGCTGGTTGCGCGAATTACCCATCGGTTGGGGGCCAGCCGCTCCTCGACCTTCCAGGTGAATCTATCCCGCGCAATGCCAAGTCTTACTGTTTCAACGATCGTTTCACCCTCGAGGGCGGGGTGAAACACCGCCCCCGAAACACGGACCGTTGACGGATGCCACTCTGGCCAGTTTGAAGCCGTTGTAATGTAATCAAAGACTTTCTCTACAGGTTGCTTGACATGAACTGTTACACATACATTTGTCACAGCTCTTCTCCCTTCGTTAATTAGAATAATCGCTGTTGCTCGTCGTAAGCCAAATTGATTACCTCAATCGTTCGAGCGCCTTGATAACCCTGGGAGGGAACCGTCTGGCAAATTCATCGAGGGTCTTTCTGGAAATAGATTTCATGTCTATTTCTTCTATTGGAATTGTCGTCTTCCCGAACGAGGCGAAGTAAACGAGGTCGAGCAACGCCTTCTCTGGTTCGGCGATATAGAGTCCCTGCTCAAGAGTGAATCCAAAGTAAAGCTCTGCTTTCAAATGTTTGTAGTCCACCATCTTGCCCAACAAGGTTACCGATTTTGTTTTCCTGGTGGTTGCGAAGGAAAGTGAATATGGCACGAGGTTCAGCACGCCGAACCGGGAGAGAGCCGATTCGAACGAAAGATAGCATGGGAAATAAGATTGACCTGCTACCGCCTCGAGCGTGAAGGGCTCGCCCGCCACGACGTAGATGTTCCTGCCGCCTCTCTCGAGAACGCCTTTCTTGACCCACCTGTTCAATGAGATGTAAAGGCTTTTCCTCTCCAGGCCGGTTATCTTCTCTAGATCCGAAATGGTGAAAAACGCCTTTTGGGTCGCTCTCAGGGTCTTTATGAGTTCCGTGTCTCTCAAAGCAGTTCCCCGATCACCTTGTGATAGTCAGATGGAAGATACTTGGCGAGTTCGCGCCTCAGCTCTCTTGAAGCGATCTTTGTTTCCGGCGGCTTGTACGGGATTCCCATTTTCTGAGAGATAAACCACAGATCGAATACGTCCTTAGGCGCATCTCGACCCATGATGCAGTCTTGCTTGTCCTTGAATAACTGCTCCAGGGCCGCGACCCTGCCAAGAGCCTGGACAGGCGTGGTGGGAGAGGTGATGAGACGCAGCTCGCTTTCGTAGCCCGGAGCGGGCCTTCTCGATACCTCAAGTTTGACCCGGAATGGTTGAGCCAGGTACCCCTCTGTGATCCTGATCTCACAGAGGTAAGCCCATCGCTTGGCGGTCAGGTCGGTTATGTCCGCTGCGGCGAACGGCTTTACGAGCCCGGAGGCCATTTCCTTGAATGTCTTTCCAATACTATCCTCGAGCAACGAGAAGTATAGGTCCTCGGAGAAGCGCGGGGAGCCGTAGGCAAGCCTGAGGGCGGTGCCCCCTTTGAATACCAGGTCTTTGCCGCCAGGGTATTCGAAGAGCCGGTTCAACAGAACGACTTCCCAGTATTCCCTCACAACCTGGGTAACGTCTATCTTCAGTTCGAGAGCCAGGCGCTCTGCTAATAACTGTTCCATGATACTTAACAATAATGTTAAGTTATTGGAATCACAAAATCAAGGGGTTTCCATCAAGGAAGTGCGGAGGTTGCGGGTACGACGTTGTCGGGGCCTGGCATTGATTCCTGCCCAATGTGTTCACCCCGGGCCGGTCACTCTTTACTCGGGGTAGTCCGCGAGAGCGAAGTCGAAGCAGGCTCCTTCGTCGTTCGCGGCCCGTATCCACCCGCCGTAGAGTTTCACTATCTTCTCGACGATGGAAAGCCCGATGCCCGTGCCGCCCGCCTCACCCTTGATGAACGGTACGAATATCGTACCGATGACATCCGCTGCGATACCCGAGCCGTTGTCCCTGACCCTGTAAAGGTTCCGGCCGTGCTTGTCCCGCCCACCGCACGAGACCACGATGAGCGGTCTCTCGCTGTCGTTGTGTTTGATGGCGTTGGCGATGAGGTTCAGGAACACCTGGTAGATGTGCGTGGGGTTTGCCCTCACGGTGCCCAGATCCTCTCCGAGCTCTACCGCTACTCCCTTCTTCGACAGCTCACCCCCCAGGTCGGCGAGCACTGTTTGAACCGTGTCGAGGATGTAGACGTCCTGGAGCTCGGTTGGCCGCTGCCCGGACTCGGCAAGGATGAGCAGGTCGGCGATCAGCCTGCTTGACTTGTCAACGTTGCTCGTCATTATGCGCAAGAGCTCCGTTACCTTATCTCGCGCATCTTCAGGATTTTCCAGGACCCTCTCGAGGGTCTCGCTCGCAATCCTGATGGAGGTGAGCGGTCCCTTCAGGTCGTGTGACACGGTGTGGGCAAAGCCGTCGAGCTCGACCAGCATCCTGTTCCGCTCGATCGCGTATCGTATCGAGCGCACCAGCAGGTTGCTGCCGACACGGCCTTTGACCAGGTAGTCCTGCGCCCCCTGTCGCACTGCCTTTAGCGCGACCGTCTCGTCTGAGAGGCCAGAGAGGACGATGATAGGTTGATTGCGCGCTTTGTCTCGCACGGCAAGAAAAGTCTCGAGACCGTGGCTGTCAGGCAGTGAAAGGTCGCAGAGGATAATATCGATACCTCGATCAGCCAGCAGCTCGAGTGCGACCGAAAGCCGGCCAGCCGTTACGAACTCGAACACCTGGTCCTCAACGCCGGACAGTATGTCCTCGATCAGGTCCGAGTCGGCGGGGTTGTCCTCTATCAGAAGAACTTTAATATATTCGCTCATCTCACTCCGCCGGTGGCAGCTTGACGATCGAGAACCAGAAGTCCTCGATGCCCCTTACAACCTCCACGAACCGCGAGAAGTTGACAGGCTTTGTGATGAAGCAGTTCGCGTGGAGCTTGTAGGTTCTGGCAATGTCCTCCTCGGCCTTTGATGATGTGAGGATGACGACTGGGATGCTCATGAGATCGGGGTCGCTCTTGATGTCCTCCAACACTTCCCTGCCGTCCTTGCCCGGCAGGTTCAGATCGAGGAGCACGAGGTCGGGGCGGACCGCGTCGCTGTACTCGCCTTCCCTCCTCAAGTAAGCGAGGGCATCAACGCCGTTCTCGATCACCTTGAGGTTATTGGTGAGCTTTCCCATCTCGAGCCCCTCCCGCGTGAGGTCGATGTCCGTTGGACTGTCCTCGACCAGGAGGATGTTGACGATATCCATTTTCCGGTCACTCATTTCCGTCCTCCCTTTCAGCGGGTACTGTGAAGTAGAATGTCGATCCCGTTCCAGGCTCGGATTCCACCCAGATCCTCCCTCCGTGTCGCTCGACTATCCGCCTGCATATGGACAGGCCGATCCCGGTGCCCGGGTACTCGGTTCTGCCGTGAAGCCGTTGGAATATCTCGAAGATGCGGCTCGCGTACTTTTCCTCGATGCCAATGCCATTGTCCTTGACGGAGAACCGCCACGCAACGCCCTCGCGTTCCGCCGACACACGGACCTCGGGTCTGGCCTCGCCGTGGAACTTCACCGCGTTGCCGATGAGGTTCTGAAAAAGTTGCCTTATCTGGGGGCCGTCGACCTCCGCCGTGGGCAGCGCGTCGCGTATGACCACTGCCTGGTTCTCCTTGATCGATTCCTTCAAGTTCTCGAGTGCCTCGTCAAGCACTTTGTTGATGTCGGTCGGTACGAACTCCTTGCCGCGGGTCCCGATCCGGGAGTACGTGAGCAGGTCGTTGATGAGCGCCTGCATCCTCTCGACCCCGCTTACCATGTGGCCGATGTATTTCCTCGCCCTGTCGTCGAGGTTCTCTGCGTAACGCATCTCGAGGAGCTCAGCGTAGCTCGAAACCGCGCGAAGCGGCTCCTGCAGGTCATGCGAGGCGACGTAGGCGAACTGCTCCAGCTCGGCGTTGGAGCGGGCGAGCTCGGCGGTCCTGTCTGCGACGCGCCTCTCGAGGGTGGCCGTCAACGCCGTCAGCTCTTCGTGCGACTCCTTGAGATCTTCGGACATCGCGTTGAACGACATGGCCAGCGTCCCGATCTCGTCGCGGGACGCGGCTTCGACCGTAATGCCGAGGTTGCCGCTGCTCAACTCGGAGGTCGCTTCGGTCAACCTGGTGATCGGGCGGGCGATCGCCCTCGAGATGTAGTAGCTGAAAAGCACGGCGACGGCCAGGGCGATCCCGATGAGCACGAGCATGAGGGTCATGAGGCTGTTGGTTGCCTGCTGGGCGTTCGCGAGCGATGTCTGGAACTGCTGGCCTTCAACGGCGATGAAGGAAAGGAGTGCCTGCTCCGCCTCGCTGGTCCTCACGGTTATGTTGGCCATGTCGCCCGAGGCCGCGGCGGGGTTTTCGCCCTGTTCGAGCCGCTTGAGCGTCTGGTCGCCGAGCTCGATGGCGCGGTCGAGGGACGCCTTCCACCCCATGGCATCCGATTTCTGGTCGCCGGGCAAAGCTCTCAGGAGCTGGTCGTAGGAATCGTTGGCACCGTCTCTCGTCTGCCGATAGGCGTTGGCTGTGGCTTTGTTGTCTATTCCCGCCCCGAGACCGATTATGTAGTGGTCGAGGTTCGAGACCGCGTCGCGCCACTGCGTTATTGTGTCGTTGCCCAGCCGGAGAACCTGAGCGTGCGCGCGCGTCGATTTGTTAAAATCGCTCTCGATCCGCCTGGAGCCGTAGACGCCCAGGAAGCCTGTGATACCCGCGATGAGCGCTATCAGAAGAAAGCCGCTGAACAGCCGGGCCCTAAAACTCATGATTTGAACCTCGCATGGTAACCCGCGTCGAGCCACTTTACAATGAATAGGCGAAAGCACGTAGCGATTCAAGGGGCAAAGATGACCTGCGCGGAGGACCCGATGGGGGGTTCTCTAACCTGCCAGCTTGTGCTTTGCCTGGTATTCTTTCGCCCTTTTCTGTAGCTCCTGGGCTTTCGTACCCTGGTCCAACGCCTTGTTGATCACGTCGAATATACGCCCCTTCTCACCGCTGACATCCACCTGCGCACCGGAGTTCAGCCTGTTCGTCAGGTTTGTGAACTCCGTGACGATCGCCTTTCCGGTGTCGATCGAGGCGATGAGCATGTCCAGGGAAGCGACCATCATCGACTCGTACGTCTTGTACTCGGCAACGTCCTTGAGCGAGCCGATCTTGCGGTAATCGGCCAGCACTGTTCTTGCCGAGTCCTGCAACGACGCCAGCGCCTTCCCGATGCCGGGAAGCTGAGAGGAATCCAGCTTTATCTTGGCCGGGTCCCCACTGATGATGGCGGGCAGAATGGATTCCTGCTGTCTCTGCAGCTCGAGCCGCTTTGTCGTGAGGTCAGCGTATGCCTGGTCTGCCTGGTTCATATACTTTCGCGCTGTCGCCGCTTCACTCCCGCAGCCTGACAACGCTGTAATTGCAAGCAGGGCGATCGACAGGACGATGATGGTTATTACTATGGTTTTTCTTGACATACTTCCGTTCACCCCCCCCCTTGAGCCATAATTCTAATTAATATCACCGGAGAGTCCAAATGCGGCGTCGGCTGCACCGCCTGACGTGGGAAATCCCGTTTGCGAAGGACCGGCACTTTGTTACCATTGGATTTAAGTTATCCCGGAATGGCTGAGGCCTTCGGGCCGCGAGCGAAGGACGAGCGGATTTGACCGGCCGGAAGAGAGGTGCGCCCATCAGGGTGCTCCTGATAGACGATGATCCGGACCTGCGCTCGGGGGTGAAAATGACCCTCGAGATGGAGGGCTTCGAGGTCTCGGCGGCACCGGGTGGCGCTGAGGGGCTCGAGATGGCGGGGATGTCGCCTCCCGATGTTATCGTGCTGGATGTGGAGATGCCTGTCATGAGTGGCCCCGAGACCCTGCGCGAGTTGAGACGCAACCCTCGCCTCGATGACTCGCGAGTCATTTTCCTGACCGGCAAGGTCGATCTCGATGCCATGGAAGAGACATTCGAGGATATTGCCCAGGGCTACCTGTTGAAACCCTTCAGTGCTATCGAGCTGCTGAACAAGATCGACGAGGTGCTGGGCGGGAAGGATTGACTCACGCCGCCCGACCAGGAGAACCGAAGGGACGCGAGATGAGTGGACTGGAAGAGAGCATCAAGGATTTCGTGCGAAGCAGGGGGGTCGACGTCGTCGGCGTGGCGGGGCCCGAGCGCCTCAACGGGCCACCGTCTATGGATCTCGATTACACAATGCCGGGAGGCAGGTCCATCGTCTCGATGGCGATACCCATGGACGTCGACGCAATATACAAGTTCCTCGGCAAAGTAACCCCGACACTGCACAACGTCGACCAGCTGTTCGGAAACCAGAGAGTGTTCCGCGCCGCGGCGGACACCGCCGATTACATCCGGTCGCTCGGTTATCGCGCCGAGGTGGTGCCGGCCAACAATACGTACCGACGTTCGCTCGACCACTTCTCCACGCACCCGAGCTTCTCTCACCGCTTCGGGGCGATCGCTTCGGGGATCGCGGGCCAGGCGTGGTCCGGCAACGTGATGACGAAGGAGTACGGCGCCGCCGTCTACCTCTGTACGGTCATCACCGACGCGCTCCTCGAGAGCGACCCGCAACCGCCGCCGCGATACTTCGTCGATAATTACTGCGCCAGTTGCAGGCTGTGCGCGAAAGCGTGCACGGCATGCATGTTCGAGGAGACTGACGACGAGGAGTACGTCCTGCTCAACGATGAGCTGTATCCCAGGGGAAAGAGGCGAAGCCTCGACCTCTGTAACGCCTCCTGCTTCGGACTGCACGCGTTAAACAAGGGCAAGGCCTGGTCTACCTGGGGATGGTACTGGATCGACAACTGGGTCGGCAGGAAGCCAGAGGGCGGCAAGTTGAAGCTGCGGCTCGAGCTCATGAACAGGGGCGGCAAGACCGGCGACTCCACACCCCGATACGAACTCATACGGCTGATCGGGAGCAAGCTCTGGCCGGAGGAGCAGATACGCGAGCTGCCGCCGCTTGATGAGTGGCCGACGGACCAGGCCGAGATGAACAGGATGTTCCGCGAGTACTCGGAGCGAACGTTCGGCGTTACGGGGAACCGCGACCCCAACCTTGTGACATGCGGACACTGCGCGCTGGTCTGCGGCCCGACCATCAAGGAGACGGCCAGCCGCTACAACGCACTGGTGAACGGCGGCATAGTGGTGCCCGGCCCCGACGTCGACACGTGGATCAGGTGCAAGGATTACGCGGAGGCGGTGGAGATGCGCAGGCGGTATCCCATCAAGGTGAGTACAGTCCAGACGATCAGAGACCAGATAGCTTCGCTCTCCCTCTGGACGCGTTACTATTTCGGGTTTGAGCCCAGGTCGTACTTCCCGGCGCTCATCTACAAGTATCGCCTGAAGAAAGCCGTGAACGAGTACCTGACAAACTCGAACCCGCCACGCGCGAAGATTAGTGTCCAGACCGATAGCGACGACGTACCGACAGCCGAATAGAGCGCGAAAAAAAGAGATACCGCTCAACCTACCCGCGGTTCAGCGGGCACACTCTCTGGCATTCGATGCACTTGACCCAGTAGTTGTAGCCGGCGGTGTTGAACACGAGCTCGCGGTTCTCGAGGCTCCTGTCGGTGGCAAACGCCAATGGGTATATCGCATGCCCGATCGACGTGGGGCCGCACATCACTTTGTTGAAGGTGCCTCCCTCGAATGCGTTGATCGGGCATGACTCGATGCACGCCGCGCAACCCGGCGGGCACGGGAGTTCCTCGACGATGAGGCTGGGCTCGAGTTCGGCCGTCGTTACGACTGCTCCGAACCGGAGGCGCGACCCGAACTTCTCGTTCAGGACAAGACCGCCCTTGCCGATTGCGCCCAGGCCACCGAGCATCGCCGCATGCTTCAACGAGAGAAGCCCCCAGGTGCCGGTCTCCTCGACCTCGAGCGGAGCGTATGCCGGAATTGGCACTGCGAGCTCCCCTCCGGCTTCGATGCGGCGAACAAGGTCCAGAGCCAGGCTGTCCAGCTCGTTATACGTCGTGTGATAGCTGCGGTGCAGGAAATACAGGCTATGTTCGGGCGAGTAGAAGATTCCCCGCGGGATCGCCCTCGCAAGCACGATGACGGTACGGGCTCCCTTAAGGAGGGTGGACGGGTGGTGCGCTTCCGGCGCTTCCTCGAAACGATCTATCGGCGCAAAGCCGACCGCGTCGACCCGGTCACCCAGCCAACCGATGATGTCGCTTCGATTGGTGATATCCATCGGATTCCTTTCGTCTGTGCGTCGATTCTGTTTGATCATATTACGCTTGGCCATGAGGCAGTATGATGAATCTCACTTTACGGTGGAGGCAGTGGAGTGATGTTGACCTTAGCTCAGTGACTGCCGGCGGCTTTTTCAAACCCCTGCTTCAGGGCATCGGGGTCCCCTCCAAGCTGCCTTTCGAGCACTTTTCCGAAGGAGTCGATGAAGACATACGTTGGAACGCCCTGGATGTTGAGGCTTTGCGCGGCCGGGTCATTGTTGGCATCTATCTTCCGGATTGAGACTTTGCCCTGGTACTGTTGCGCGAGCCCGTCCACGATGGGCGCCATCTGCTGGCATACTCCTCACGTGTCCGTATAGACGTCCAGAAGGGTGGGCCGACCATCGACGACCAGACTGGAATATTGGCTGCTACCGCCGCCACCTCCGTTGACGAGCGCCAGGGCGACTATAACCACCGCGATCACAACGACGGTGCCCGCGCCGTAGATCCATGGCGCGAGATACCACGGTTTCCCGGAATCGGATCCCTGGTCCGAACGTGGTAAAGTGGACCACTCAGAGACGGCCGGCCCGGAATAGAACTGGCCTGGGTCCCCCGGTGGCGGTCCCTCGCCGCCCCCCATCAGCCCGCCCTCGAACGCTTCGCGGTATGGTACGTCTTCACCGGCCGGATGCTGGCCGGCAAACGCACTCTCGTGCCGCCCGCCCCCGGTGAAGAGGCTCGAGCCACACCACTCACACTTCGTAAGCATGTCCGAAGTCTCATCTCCGCATTCCGGGCAGCGCATCAGTATCTCCCTCGCGTTCAAACAAGCATGACGGATGCCGTACGGCGTCCCACTAGGTAATGTCGTCTTACCCCGGAGGGTGCTTTAGCCTGTAAATCCATCAGACGGGGGGCGGCTTCATGGGGTAAGCGGTTGCCCCGCCGCCGGTCCGGGAGCCGTCGTCACAGCGAGCCGGGCGAAGAGCCCGTGACTCGTCTTTAGTCTTCGATGCCCGCGACCCGCCTGGCGAGACGGACCTTCTCGTCGAGGTCTGCGAGCCGGGCGATCATGATTCGCTGCGCCTGTGGGGAACCTGCGCCGTGCATGCTCTCGGTGAGGTACGACGCCGCGCCGCATCCGACCGTTACATTCTCGATCAGTCGCGTTACCTTCATGCGGTCGAGGGTCGGCACGCCATTGACACCGCGAAGGTACTTGTCCAGGTACGGGGCGATTTCGGGGTTCTCGAAATCTTTCTGGGATGGCATTGTCACGAGGATGCCGCCTGCCAGGTCTTGCGCGAGGCGCGCGATCTCGAACGGGAACCGGGTGACGTTGAGCTTGCAGATGTTCGCGAGCAGCGGGTCGACGTCGTAATTGCCCGCGGGTGTCTCCAAACCCATGGCGCTGCACGCGATGCCACAAGAGAACAGCGTCTCATTGAGATGGACCATCTCGACTATCTTGTCGCGAACGTGACTTGCCTTCACCGAGCCCTGCATCTGTGAAGCAAGCTGCGCCGCCCCTATGATCACGTCACCTACGCCGACCTTGCACCCGCCGTAGCTCTGCCGGTGGAACGCCGCGAAACGCTCGACGACCTTGCCACTCTGGTCGGTTTCGCCGCACATGAACACGCGCTCGTTGGGGACGAAGACATCGTCGAATATAACGAGCGCCTCCTGGCTCCCGAAGGTGGGGTTGCCGACATCGAGCGGGACTCCCTCGACCTTGCGCGTATCGGACGGCTGCCGGCCGAGGATGAACGTAATGCCTTTCGCCCCGGCCGGGACCGCGAAAGAGACGGCGTAATCCTCCTCACCCTCGCGCATCGCCGTCGTCGGCATCACCAGTATCTCGTGTGAGTTGAGAGCACCGGTCTGATGCGCCTTCGCGCCACGGACCACGATGCCTTCGGGCGTGCGGTCGACGACGTGGACGAACATATCAGGGTCCGCCTGCTGGTTCGGCCGGAGCGAGCGGTCGCCCTTCACGTCGGTCATCGCACCTTCGATGACGATGTTCTCGTCCTGAACCCATTCGACGTAATCCTTGAGGCGACTGTGGTAGTGGGTCCCGTGCACCTGGTCGCACTCGTAGGTTACCGAGTAGAGGGCGTTGAAGCCGTCCATGCCCACGCACCTCTGGAAGCAGGTCGCGGTCCTGCGGCCGAGCAGCCTCTGCATGAGGACCTTGTCGACGAGGTCACTGGTATCCTGGTGGATGTGCGCGAAGCGGCTTATCTTTCTACCTGTGAGGTGTGAGGTCGCATAGAGCAGGCCCTCAGCCTCCGGTTCTTCACCGGGGTTGTACGACTCCGCGACCGCGTTCGCGGAAGGCCGGACGAGCGGGTGGTCGACAGTGCAATCGCACCGCTCTCCGAGAACGAACACGTTGCGGTCAAGCTCTCTAAGGCTGTCGAGGTATGCTACCGGATCGCCGATCTTCATCTCTCACCCCCGCGGTTCGCGATATGTCACGTATCAAGACTACAACAAACAACGCCGTCCTTGAACGATCGTCGTCAACCCGGGGCTGAGGCTCCCCGAAGACGGCGTGAAGGCTGCGCGGGGGGTTGCGCGGCCGCGGGCTTCACATCATCCAGCCGGACCGCCGGCGGCAAGCTTCCTCCACGTACTCGAGCAGCCACGGTTCGACTTCGGGGGCCAGGTAGAAGACCGGATGCAGGAGGTTCCGCCCCGGCTCTATAAGCCCTTCGCGCTCCGCGATCGAGACGAGCTCGCAACCGGCATAGATCCTTATGCCGACCGTGACCCTGACGGATTCGGGCCCGAGCTCTTCGACGAACCGTATGCTCTCCTCGACGCTCTCGCGCGTCTCGCCCGGGCCGCCCAGCATCAGGAAGCAGAAGTAGCTCAAGCCGGCCTCGCGGGTCGAACGGACCGACTCCAGGACCTGATCTTTACCGAAGCCTTTGCGCAATGAGGCGAGCATGTCCTCCGAGCCGCTCTCGTTTCCGATGCTCAACGTATAGCAGCCCGCTTCGCGCATGAGGTCAAACAGCTCCGGGTCGCTGAAAGCGGGGCTGTAGCTCGCCCCCCACCTCATGTTCAGCTTGCGCGAGGCCAGCTCGCGGCACAGGCGCCTGGCGTAGTCACGCGGGTAATTGAAAAGGGAGTCCGTGAACATGACCGCATTTATCCCGCGCTCGTCCAGGTCCTGCGCTTCGTCCGCCACGAGGACCGGGTCGCGCATGCGCACGGTGTGCCCCTCGATTAGCGGACTCGAGCAATATATACATTGCATATGACAGCCGCGGCGCGACTGGATGTTAGCCATAAAAGGCTGCCCCGCCCCTGGGTTAAAGTCATAGAGACCGACGTCGAACGCGATATGGTCGGGCATGGTGAGCCTCTCGATATCGGGGAGCGCGCCGGGGGGATTGACCCTGGAGGTACCGTCTCTTCTGAGCGCGAGCCCCGGGAGGCCTCGCGGGTCTCCACCGGACTCGAGCACTTCGAGCAAGTGGGGGAACGACTCCTCCCCCTCGCCGACTATTCCGAGTTCGACGTCCAGGTACTCGAGGCACTCGAGCGGGAATATCGTGAAGCCGGCCCCTCCAAGCACAATCGGCGCGCCCGACTCGGACCTGCACGCGGAGACTACTTTCCTGACCGGAGGCAGGTAGAACTCGGTGGCCTTTATATCCTGGTTGTCGATGTTCCTAATTGATATTCCGATGCAGTCGGGACTGAAGTCGGCGACGGCACGCGCGGCGTCGCGGGCGATGTCGTCGCTGAACATGAGGTCGAGCCCGGCTACCTCGTGGCCCGCGCTACGGGCCGCCGCCGCGATCCAGGCGGTGCCGAGCGGGTAAGGTATCATGTTGTCCCTGCACTGGTTCTCGCTGATGAGCAGGACTTTCAATGTTTGCCTTTCAGTTAACCGGGGCACTGTTCTGATAATATACTTCTATGCTTAACATGAGTGGTGGAGCAAGAAAGAATCTCAACCATACTCGCCGGCGGGCTCGCGCGCTCGCGGCGACCGTCACGCTCGTGGTCGTTTCGACATTGATCTGCGGCACCGCCATGGCCTCCGCCTCGTACAAGTGGGATGGCGGACACGATACTCTCGGATGGTCCGCGCCGGCAAAGACGATGTACTTCGCCGAGGGGACCACTCGCAACGGCTTCGAAGAATATCTTATACTGCGCAACCCCGGGTTGACCGCCACGCAGGTATACATAAACTACCTCTTCACGTCCGGAGCCCCGCGCATGCAGCACCTCAGGCTCGAGGCCGGCGCCGGCACGTCGATCCTCGTCAATGACTTCGTGGGCTACGGCAAGGACGTCTCTATCGCCCTGACCGCGGACCCCGGGATAATCGCCGAGCGCGAGACCTACTTCAACTATAAGGGTGTGTGGACGGGCGGCCACGTCACATGCGGGGTCCCGTCGCCCGAGGATACCTGGTACTTCGCCGAGGGCACGACTCGAGCGGGCTTCCAGGAGTGGCTCTGCCTGCAGAACCCCGGTAAAAAAGATGTCCCCGCGACCATCACTTACATGCTGGGCACCGGCGAGACCCGTGACGAAAACGTCACCGTGCCGGCCAGCAGTCGTAAGACCGTCGATGTCAACAACTCGATAGGCGCCGGGCAGGACGTCTCGATAAAAGTCAAGGCTGCGAGACCGATAGTGGCAGAGCGCCCCATGTACTTCGATTACAAGAGTGTCTGGAGGGGAGGCCACACCGCTACGGGAGCTTCCTCGCTCGGGACTACCTGGGATTTCGCCGAAGGCACGACTCGCGCGGGGTTCGAAGAGTGGCTCTGTATCGTGAACCCGGGCCCGGACACCAAGGCGAAAGTCGAGTACATGTTCCCCGGCCAGCAGCCGCTGGTGCGCGACTACGCTCTGAAAGCGCACGCACGCACTACCATCTTCGTCAACCAGGAGGTCGGCCCCGAAAAGGACGTCTCTATCAGGGTAACCTCGGACAGCGATATCCTCTGTGAGCGCCCCATGTACTTCAGTTATCACGGAGCCTGGGACGGAGGGCACGATGTCCTCGGCACCCAGGAAGGCGCCGTGACATGGTATTTCCCGTTTTCCGGTGCCAGCTCGAGCTCGGTCGGTTGGCTCTGCGTGATGAACCCCGGCAACTCCGGCAATAAGGTGCTGGTTCAGGTGTTCGGCGACGGTGGCGGATACGAGGAGCAGGAGTTTAACATGTCCGCCCGCACGCGCGCGACCATCGACATGAATGCGCTCTCGAGCGGACTCTCCAACCCGTGGGTCAAGGTCTCGGGCACCCGCGACCTCGTCGCCGAGAGGCCTGTCTACTTTGCTTACGAGCCCAAGGTCGAGCCGCAGCCGTTCGCGTTCGCCTCGTGGAACGGCGTAGAGCTCATGAGCCCTATCCGGTACTGCGATAACGTCGGCGCCCGTTTCCACGAAGCATACTCGACCGCGACCGGCGGCAAGGCGAGCGAGGCAATGCAGCCGCTAGGCATCTGTCTCCAGGACGACAATCCATCGCGTCTCGCCCCCGGCATCTCAAAATCCGTCGGCAGCGAGACGTGCTATTTTATCGAAGAGACCCGCGGCCGGGGCACATACTCGACTACCGCGTGCGACGTGGGAGCCAAGGCCGGCACTACCGTCTACGCCCCGATCACCGGCACGGTCATTGCCGCCGAGCCTTACCTGCTCTACGGCAAGTACCCCGACTTCCGAGTCTACATCGCCATCGACGGCCACCCAGGTTACTACCTGGTAGCCCTCCACATGAGCCAGCTCTTGATCTCAAAGGGCCAGCGAACCCAGGCCGGAGTAACGCCCATAGGCATAGTCCGCGACCTCGTCCCTTACTTCAATAGCGGCCCATGCTCCTACACCGGCGAAGAAGGCAACCATACTCACATCGAGATCAACTACAGCGCAAGCGGAACCGGGGCTGGCGCGGAGAGCGCGCTCGGCAGCGGGACGCCGTGAGGTCTCGCCAACAGAGGTCGCTTGAAACCCTCTCCACTCTCACTCGAGGCGCGTGGATATCCTACATGGGGGTCATTGATAACGTTGAAACCTGTAAAGAGGGCGCGATGGTCAGGCGGGACCGACGATGAAATGTGCGGCGCCGGGCTCGGGCTCGGTCCACTCAACTTTGCTCGCGGTCTTTTCAAGCGCTTCGAACAGGCCCTGGAGTGTGCCGGCCAGGATGTAAACGCTATATGCATTCTCTACTGTGACTTCGATTTTCCCATTCGTCATTTCGAAAGAGACGGGGTTGCCCATGCCATCGAGAGGTAACGTCGAAAGGTAATCGCGGTAGGCTTTCTCGAGCTCCTTGCTCGACAACGCGCTGTCTGAAGGGCCTACGTTCAGCTGGGCAACATTCTCAACCGTCCAGTCGCGCTGCACGTCGACGATCAGTTGCTGCACCTCTTCGCCAAGCTCGGCCACCAACTCGCGGAATACCGAGACAAGGCCGTAACCGTCGAGTATGACGACGCGCGCGCCGGTCCTTGTATCGCTGATGATGCTTTCCTGGAGGTCCCAGCTCAGGTACGAGAGTGCCCTCGGAGCGCGGCATCCGGGGCATTTCTCGTGCTTGTTGTTCCCAGGCAGGGGGTCAACGACACCGGCCTGCATCCGTTCCGAGACCTCCGAGTTCTTGCTGGTTGCCTCTATTGTGACCGTATACGTATCATGGTCGGTCTTCTCCCACTTTGGGCTGTATGGAATACCCTCCATGGACTCGAAAGCGCCGACCACGTTGGCAGTCATCAAAGGCATGTAGTAGGGGTTCTTCATCCTGGAGACGGCTCGTTTGCCGGGCACGTACTCCACCGTTTCGCTATGGCACTCGCCGCATGTCGTCCCTATGAGGTTGAGGTATTCGACCATCCTCCGCTTCAAACGATTGCTCTTCGTGAGAAGCCTCAACCCCGGGATGCCGTCATAGGTGTTGTCGAAAGTGGCCTTGGACGCGTTGCGTTGCGCCTCGAAGACTAGGTGTTCGATCGAGACACCGAGCTTCTCCTCGATTCTTTGAACCAGGGCTTCGATCGGCTCCAGCCGGAGGACAACGGCCCTGAAATCCTCGCGCAGGAACATGGTGATGGTCCCGTTGTCCCTCCACCTGAGTATGAAGCTTGCCAACCATGGAACCCCGCACACCGGGCACTTCTTTTTCATCGCCTCGATCAGCATAGCTTCACCTCCTGGGGCCGACGGTAAAATGCATAGCGCCTGGCCTGGCCTCGTTCCACTTGACCTCGCACTCTGTCTTCTCGAGCGCCTCGTAGAGGCCCTTCAGCGTGCCGGCCAGGATATAGACGTTATATGGGTTTTCAATCGTGACTTCAATATTGCCCCCGACCATCTCGAAAGAGACCGGGTTGCCCATGCCGTCGAGAGGCACGTTTGCCAGGTAGTCGCGGTAAGCTTTTTCGAGATCCTCACCGGAGAGCGCTTCGTCTGAAACCGCAAAGCCAAGCTGGCCAAGGTGCTCTACCGTCCACTCGCGCTGGACGTCCACCAGAACCTCCTGCACTTCCTCGCCTAGCTCGGCGATCAACTCGCGGAACACCGCGCTGAACCCGAACCCGTCAAGGACAAAGACGCGCGCGCCGGTCCGAATATCCGTTATCGTGCCTTTTTCCATATCGTAATCCCAGTGGGCGAGCGCCATGGGAGCTCTGCACCTGGGGCACTTTTCGAGCTTGTTGCCCCCGGGCAGCACGTGGGCCACTTCCAGTTGCATCCTGTCGGCGACCTCCGGCTTCGCGCTTGAGGCGTCGACCGTCAGCTCGTATGTGTCGGGGCCCGTTTCGACCCACTCGGAATCGAACGGAAAGCCTTCCAATGACTCGAAAGCTCCGACCACGTACGCCGCCATCATCGGAATATAGAAAGGGTTCCGTATCCGGGCCCCGCCGCGTTTGCCCGGCTCATAGAAGAGAGTCTCGCTGGTGCATTGTCCGCAGGCTACGGCGATCAGGTTGAAATACTCGACCACGGTTCGCTTGATGTGGTTGCTTCTGAGCGCCAGCCTTACCCCCGGAATTCCGTCGAACGTGTTGTCGAACGTCATTTTCGCCGCGTTCCGTTGCGCTTCGAAAACGATATGCTCGATCGAGGTCCCGAGTTTCTCGTTGATACGGCGGACCAGGTTCGTGACCTGGCTTTGCCGCACGACCACCGCACGGAAATCTTCGTTAAGGAACATCGTGATCGTCCCGTTTTGCCGCCACCTGAGCATGAAACTCGTCACCCAGGGAATGCCGCAAACGGGACATTGCCTTCGCATTGCCGCTACTATCATTGCGTCTCCCCGTCGAAACCTGGACTTGCGGTCGCCTCTTTGACCACAATCTAATCGATTTCGTCAACGGCTACAAGACAAGCGGATCACTCTTTTTTTACCGCGTGCAAAGAAAGAGGCACCCATGAAGCCCGAATCGGTAAGAAGCTACATCAGGTAAGAACAGGCCACTGGAAAGCGCGGAGCTACGCCGCGCTGACCGTGAAGTGAATGGCGCCCGGTCTCAGCGCGGCCCACTCCACCTTGCTCCCGGTCTTTTCCAGGGCTTCGTAGAGGCCCTGGAACGTGCCGGCCAGGATGAACACGTTGTACGGGTTCTCTACAGTGACCTCGATCATGCCGTCCGCCATCTTGAAAAAGACGGGGTTGCCGAGGCCGTCGAAGAGGATCGTCGAAAGGTAGTCGCGATAAACCTTTTCAAGCTCCTCGCCGGACAGCGCCCGGTCCGGGGAGGACAATCCCAGCTGGTCAAGATGTTGCACCGTCCAGTCACGTTGCACGTCGACCAGCACCTGTTGTACTTCCTCTCCAAGCTCCGTGATGAGCTCTCGGAACACGGCATTGATGCCGTGGCCATCGAGTATGACCATGCGGGCGCCGGTCCTGGGATCGGTGATAGTGCCCGCATCGAGGTCCCAGTCCCAGTGGGCGAGAGCCCTGGGAGCGTGGCACTTCGGGCATTTATCGAGCTTCTTGTTGCCCGGAAGAAGCTTGTCGACGCCAACTTCGAGCCTCACGGAGACATCCGGTTTCTCCTTCGCGGGCACAACAGTGAGAACGTAAGTGTCCGGGCTCGTCTCCTCCCACGATGAGTCGAAGGGCATGCCCTCGAGGCACTCGAACGCCCCGACGACGCAGGCCGCCATCATCGGCATGTAGAAAGGGTTTGTCATCCTGGCTATACCCAGCTTGCCGGGGATGTATTCGAGCGTCTCGCTGAAGCACATGCCGCAGGCCACCGCGACGAGGTTGAAGAACTCGACTCCCCGACGTTTGATGGCGTTTATCTTGAGCAACCGCCTGGCGCCGGGAATCTTGTCGAAAGTGTTGTCGAATACCGTCCTGGCGGCGTTTCGCTGGGCTTCGAAGATTACATGTTCAATGGAAACGCCGAGCTTCTCGTTGATGTGTTTGACCAGGGCCTCGATCTGGCTCTGGCGAAGGACGACGCCCCTGAAGTCCTTGCGCGTGGTCATGGTGATTGTGCCGTTGCTCTGCCACCTGATGGTGGAGTTGGTCGCCAGCGGGAACCCGCAGACCGGGCACTGTCTTTTCAGGACTTCTGTTAACAAGACATCTCCTCTTCTCAGAGTATCTATCGACGAGTGTCTATGGAGACTGAATCTAGCCTTTTCGCCTGGATACGGCAATAGAAAGAACCCGAAACGCCGACCTCGACTTCATGCCGCGTCTGTTTGGCGGTCTGTCGTTGTTGACATAGAATGATGCGCATGAAGAAGAATCTGATACGCGCCCTGCAGATAATCGGCCTTATCGTTATTATCCTGACCGTCACGTATAGCGGCTTTTCAGTAATCATCTACGGCTCGTCGGGAAGGTTCCCGGTGAAGCGCACCCAGTTCCCACCGGTGCGCGTTCGCAACCTCATATGGCCCACGATAGGTTATCCGGCCCTGGTCTCCCCAGGCTCGTCGGTGGAGGTGGAATTCGATTTCAACGAGATCGGACCGGGAGCCCGCGCGCAGGAAGACCGGCCATCGGCATGGAACGCGGTTTTGACCCCCTCCAGGCAGGCGCTCGAGGGGTTGAGCTACAAATTGGAAGCCGTCCGTGCGTGGAAGGCTGTCTCCAGCAGGTGGCCGGGAGGCACCAGCAGGGGAGGACCGTACCAGGTCTGGCACGCCGAGTTCAAGATCCCCGCAGCCGCCGTGCCGGAGTTATACGACCTTACTGTCGAAGCGCAGGCTCCGGGCAGGAAGCTATCGGACAGCCAGAAGCACGCCGTGTCGATCTCGGAGAAGATCAGCGACGATTTCAGGTTCATCACGCTCGCCGACATCCACGTTCACAGGCGCAACATAACGGGCATCGCACAGAAGCAGACTAACAAGGGCATTTCGCCCGAGGGCAAACCCGTTTTCTTCGAGAACGCGATAGACCAGATAAACCTGATCAAGCCCGATTTTGTGGTGCTGCTCGGTGACTTCGTCAGGGCGCAGCACGCACCGGGCGATTACCAGATCGAGTTCGCCAACTTCTTCAATGAGCTCTCGAGGTTCCAGGTGCCTGTCTTTACGGTGCCCGGAAACCACGACCAGTATGTGAACGAGGTCGATGGGTCGCGCATCTGGGAGGAGAGCTTCGGCCCGCTTTACTACTCGTTCGACGTGGCAAGGTGCCACTTCACCGTTGCAAACAGCTATGAGTGGCCCAACTCCGATCGCATGGTGATGGAAAAGCTGGGTTTCCTGGTGTATCCGCGGAAGTGGCAGGGCCAGCTCAAAGCGGCGCCAAACGAAAAAGACATCAACTCGTATGCGGGGCAGTTGGGCTGGCTCCGGGACGACCTCGCCGCGCACGTGGGGTCAAAGCTCAGGGTGCTTCTGATACATCACGACCCTTACTCTCCCGGCGGAGAAGGCGCGTCGTGGAAGAACGAACGCTTCTTCGGTGTCTATACCCTGGGGGGCGGAGGCACCGGCGCGAAAGCTCTGGAGAGGCTCGCGGCCACTTACCACGTCAACGCCGTTTTCTCCGGCCACCTCCATTCCGACAACATGGGGCAACTCGACTGGCAGGGAGGCGCGCCGGGCGCGACCCTCTACGCCAACCAGACGATGGTCTATTTCGATGAAGGCGGGATTCAGAAGAAGTACCCCGGCTACCGCCTGGTGCAGGTGACGGACGGAAAGATGGGCCGGGTGTCGTACGTCGACAACAAGAGCTCGATACCGTTCTACGACGGCTCGGTCCCCAACGGTGAGACCAACCTCGACCTCCTGAGCAGACCCGCGTTGTCAGCGCTTACCCTGGCAGCGGCCGGTCGCGCCGCGGGCGCCGCCACGGCCGTCCCGGGCACAGGTGTCTCGACCCTCAACGGCTGGCTGGTGAAGAACTACCTCCGCATACCGATGGAACTCAAAGGCCTGGTATTCGAAGCCGCGGATTCAAAAGCGACGTACTCGGTCAGCGGAGGACAGGTATACCGCACCGTAAAGGTCCCTGGAAGCAACCGCATCCTGCTCTACATCAACGTCAACATCGGACCCGGCATCCCCGGCGCCGGTGCCACCAAACCCGGCATTCCCAGCCAGGTTAAAGCCATCGTCCAACCCAAACCCGCCGCCCGATCTTCAACCCGGAAAACCACCGTCGCCGTGCCTTGATTGCGGGAAAAGGCGCTGTAGACGGTTTCTCGAGTCGGCCTTGCATCAGCTCTTCATCTTGAAAAAGAACCAGTTCTTGCCGTTCTTGTCGAAGTGATAAAGGACATAGCGGCCCTTCAGGCGCTCGCCGTCTAGCTCGAACTTGAGTGCGCCGCGTTCTATGGCCTCCGCTGTCGTGGCGTCGGGCTCTCCCTCGAGAAGTGCTCGGTACGTGCCTTTGTCCCAGATCTCGACCGTGCCGGCGCCGTACTGGCCTTCAGGGATCTCGCCTTCAAAATCTTTGTAGCTGTAAGGATGGTCCTCGACGTGGACAGCGAGCCGTTTCACACCCGGCTCGACCGGCGGCTCTTTTGTGACCGCCCAGCTCTTGAGGACCCCTTCGTCCTCGAGCCGGAGGTCGAAATGAAGGTTAGTCGCCTGGTGTTTTTGAATTACGTAGTCCCGCCCGGCCGTATCCTTTGCCTCTGGACCGGGCTCAGGTGTCGCTCCGAAGTCGCGCTTCTTCTTATACTCCTTGAGCGGCATTGTTGCCCCCGGGGGAGTTCGTCGATGTCGATCCTACATTTCTCGGGCGCCGCGCAAACACCTGCAACTCGTCATCGCATCCGCGAACACCGCGGCCGGCATCGCGCCGGACTAGAAACAGATCATATCACCGGGCCGGTCTTGCCAGCCAAGCGAAACCTGGATGTGCGCCCCCCCGGCTCCGAGCGCTCCGCGGGTTGCTTTGAGAGGCAGCTCGGGAGTGTTGTTCGTACGGCTGAGGTGCGCCAGAACGATGTGTTTCATGTCGCCGTGCTTTATGCACCTGACCAGCTCGGCGGCGTCGGCATTGGACAGGTGGCCGTGAGGGCCGTTGACGCGGCGCTTGAGGAACAGCGGGTAAGGGCCTTCGAGCAGCATGACCTCGTCGTGGTTCGATTCCAGGACCACCGCGTCACACCCTGATAAACCCTGGAGTACGTCAAGCGTGAGGCTGCCGAGGTCGGTCGCGAGGCCCGCGCGGACGCGCCCGTCGGAGACCTTGAAACCGAACGTCTCTTCCGCGTCGTGTGGCACAGAGAAAGGCAACACCTCGAGGCAGCCGATAGCGAACGGCACGTCGGCGGTAAAGTCGATGACATTCTCGCGGCTGAGCGCCGGGACGAGGCCGGTCCCACGCGACGTCGCGGGACTTGCGTACACCGGAAGCTTTAACCTCCTGCATAACGCGATCGCGCCGCGGACGTGATCCCCGTGCTCGTGGGAGAGCACCAGGGCGTCAAGCGAGGTCACCTCGACGCCGACCATCATGAGACGGCGAGTGAGTTCTTTCAGGGAGATGCCAGCGTCAACGAGCAACGCGGTGGAACCCGAGCGCACCAGCGTCGCGTTTCCGGCCGAACCGCTTGCGAGAACGCATATATCGATGAGGTCCTCCTCTTGCCGCGCGGGTCGTTCCCTAGGCCCTGCGGAAATCTATTATCCTGTCCAGGCGATAGGTCTTTTGTATTCCGTCCCTGTGGCAATAAGCATTCAGATAGCCTTGCTCGTTCTTCTCGAACAGGTAGATAGGCGTCACGACCACGGGACCGCGACCCGTGCCCCCACCGTACTCCATCTCGATGCTTATACGCGACCGGGCCAGCGCTTCCAGCTCGAAGATGTCACCGGTCGGCTCGACGTCATCGACCGTCGGCGGGGCGACCTCGTTGAACGATCCGAGCATGCCGGGCAGCTCGGAAATGAGGGTGTCCGGGGACAGGGAGCCGACGCATTCGAGAAAGACCAGCCTTGCGGCGTGGGCGTCGCTCAAAGCGTTGTGAAGGGCGCCCACCTGGATGTCCAGGTGGTTGACCAGGGTCTCGAGCCTGTAATTGGGCACCCCCGCGATGAGCTTGCGTCCGAGCCTCACGGTGCAGACCACCGGTTCATCCGGCGGGGTGACCCTCATGCGGGCGAGTTCGTTTCCGATCATCTTGACGTCGAAGGGGGCGTTGTGTGCTATGAATACACACCCCCTCATGAAGTTGAGCAGGGCGGGCATGACGTCCGGAGCCCTCGGTGCGCTCGCAACCATCTCGTCGGTGATTCCGTGGATTTCGACGGCTCCCGGCGCGATGCGCTCGCACGGGTTGACGAGGCTCTGGTACTCGTAGCAGTCTCCCGCCAGGTTGAACTTGACCGCTCCAACCTCGACGACTCTGCTCGACATACGCAGGCCCGAGGTCTCTACGTCTACTGCGCAGAACACGTTGTTGCCGATCGGTTTTTCCAGCGTATTGGAATCCGCAGACACCGTGGTTACTACCTTACTGTGGTTTTTCCCCATTATAAGGTTGCCCACCCACCGGCGAAACGGTGCATCCGATGTTTCTTCGCGGCATTACGGGACGGATTCGTATGGGGTGGAGCTCTCGGGGATGCTCGAGGGGAATTCAGTCGAGCTGGAGCTCGACGGGGTCGACGAGCTGCCCGGCGAGCTCTCGGTACCGAACGGGAAAGTGTTCGTACCGGTATTGTCCTGGGTAGAACCCGAAGCCACAATGGCGCTGAGGGTGGCACCGCTCAGCTTGGTGGAACCGGCGGACTTCTGCTGCCTGAACGTCTTTCCGGACCCGGAGACGACGGATACCGTAAAGCTTAACAGCTGCTCCTGGCCGCCTTTTTCCGCGGCCTGGACAGTCACCACCACATCGCCCGCGTATTTGCCGGTATTATCATACGTTCCGGATAATGTGAGAGTATCGCCCTGCTGTTTGAGGACCATGTTGTGGAACTCGATATTGGATCCCACCACGGACCCATCCCCGAGGTTGAACGATGCGTTCGAGCTCCCGCTTAGAAGTATCGCGGCGGCGACGCCACCGCCGACGACGATGAGTACACCGAGGATGATCAAGACTATAAATAAAGGCCGCATCCTCTTTCGACGGGCTGCCGGAGCTCCATAAGGGCCCGGCATCGCGCCGTAGGAGTACTGCGGGTTCTGATACGGGTGGGCCATTTGCGGGAAGCCCGTCTGGTAAGTCATCGCCGGGCAAGGCGGAGGCATGTAAGGTGTCGGGAAAGGGCACCAGTAGTATCCCGGGAACGGCGAGGGAAAGCCCTGCATCGGGTACGGAGAGTACCACGGGCTTGGGGGTGCGGCGCCGTATGGCTGGGGAACGCCGTATCTCCACTGGCTGCCGTCGAGAGGTACCGGCGCCTCGGTGAACGTTTCGGGCTGCTCCTGGACGGGGGCCTGTGTAACCGCTCTTCCGTTCCCCGTTTCTGCAGCTTCAGTACGAGTCGTCACGGTGGTTTCGGGCTCCTGTGGAAGTACCCAGGAGCCTTCGGCCTGCGGCTCGGGTGGCTGCGGGGCAGGGGGTCGCTGGTTCACGGCCGCCTGCGGGGCCGGCGAAGTCTCTGCGTCCGGTGGATGAACAACCGGAGGAGTGCCTGGCGGCGGCCCGGACTGCTGTTGTATTTCCTGACGGGCGGTTTCCCGAGGCACGGGGCGCCCTCCCGGCACGGCGGCCCGGGTCTGAGGTCCGGCGGGAGCCTCGGGGGTCTGGGGAGGTTGCCCTCCCGGCGTACCACCGCGTGCCGGCTGGTCACCCGGGGGAACACCTCGAGCCGGAGCCTGAGGCCGCGGCCCGGGTGGCTGCTCCGCCCGAACAGGCGGCGCGGTTGCTTGCGGAATCACATCCGCCCGCTGGACCTCCGGGTTGCGGGGTGGGTTGTGCCACTCTCCGTTTTGCGAGGATTGAGCCTGTCCCGGCCACGAGCCCTGCAACTGGGGTTGCCCAGCGGCCGGCTGCGACCACGCACCTTGTGAAGAGGGCGTTCCGGGCGCCTGCCCTCCGGGTGCGGGCGCCATTAAAGCAGCGCCGCACGACGCGCAGGCACCGGCCCCTTCAGGGTTTATGCTCCCGCAAGACGGGCATGTGACAGTCATCGCCATACCTCTCGGATGGAATAGTCGTATGGAATCATTATAGGCCAATATCCCACTCATAGCTGAACGTATATCGGCTCAAGCGACGGCGCGCGGCTCCGCTTCTCAGGCTTGCTATCCAGGGAAATCGACGACGAGAATCGCCGAGGGTCGTCTCGGATTATGAAGCCGCGGGTTCGGATTCAGGCGCCCTGCCCTTCACGAACTGATGATGGTGCCCGGCCCAGATGTAGAGAAGCGCCGGCAACAGCGTCAGCGATGCGACAAGCGACCACAGTATGCCAAACGCGGTCACACCGCCGAAGCGCTTAAGGGGCTCGATCTGCGACAGCATGATTATGAGAAAGCCCGCGCAGGTGGAGACACCGGCGACCACGTTCGCCCGGCCCAGGTTCATTATCGCATCGCGGACTCCCTCGAGGGGCGTCTTCTCGCTATCGGCCATCGATTGCATAAACCTGTGGGTGAACAGGATGCCGAAGTTGCTTCCTATCGCTATCACGAGCGCGCTCGTAAGCGACGTTATCACGTCCAGCGGCCAGTTCATCAGCCAGAGGAATCCCACCTCAGCAGCCGCGCCCGCGAACGCGACGGTGAGCGTTATCAGCCCGTAAGGCAGTGACATGAAGATGAGTATCAACAGCAGCCCGCAGACCCCGAGCGACACTATCGAGGTGACGGTCTCGGTCGGGATTATGTCGCGGGTCAGGTCGTGCGTTATCGGCGTGATACCACCGAGTTCGTAGCTGAGCCCTCCTTCCGTGAAAAGGTACTTCCTGCTGTTACGGTTGAGGATCGACATCTTTGTGTTGACAGCGGCATCGCTCTGAGCCGCCTTGCCGTTCAGGGAGATGAGCGCGTGTTTCTTGTCGGTCGCAAGCACTCCACCGACGTAACCTCCATTCGCAGAGGCCGTATCAAGTGCCGCGACCACGCCGGTATTGTCCGCCGGCATGATGCCGTTATTGGCGCTCACCACCGCGTCGGCGAGGCTCGTCATCCCGTTCCTGGGGTAGTAGCTGCCCATGACCTCTTTGTGCAGCGACTTATCGTAGTAGGAATACCTGCCGGCGGGGTCGCCGGCGATCCCCGCCTCGGTATCGAGCATGGCCTGCAGGCTCTTCGGCTCCAGCACGTCACCTGTGACCATGATGAAGTCGGTCTGGTCCGGCCCGAATACTTTCTCTATCTGCAAGTCGGCGGCGATAGATGGAAGGTTCCTGGGTACGAGTTTGCGCAGGTCGGAGTCGGTCTTGAGCGCCGCGCTCCCGGCGAAACCCAACCCGATCAGCAGGACGGAAACCACGATAACCCACACCGGGTAGCCGGTCGAAAGGTTGAACGACCAGTGAAGGACGTGCTCCGTCCCGCGCGCGTAGAGGCTCCTCTTCTGGCGGCGCCTGAACCCGTCGAAGTGAGTCTGCTCCGCCTCGCACTTCGCCGCGTCCGCCACCTCGAGCTTCCTGTCCCTGAGAAGGAGCAGTGCGGGAAGCAGACTGATAGACAGGAAGAACAGGAACGCGGTTCCTATGCCGGCCGTGATGCCGAAGTTCTGGAGCGGCGGGATGACGCTGAAGAGGAACACCAGAAACCCGACCACGCTAGTGGCAGCGGCGGGAAAGAGGGCCATGCCGACGGACATCAGGGTCCGGCTCACAGCCGCGATGGCTCCGCATACTGCCTCTTCCTCCTCGTAATAACGGGCGATAAACGGTACGACGAAGGTCAGGGCATGTCCCAGCAAGACGGGCATTATGGCGACCGCCGCTATCGAATACGGCACCCCGATGTAACCCATCAGACCGAATGTCCAGACCAGCGAGATTATCATGACCCCGATCGGGATGAACGTATCACTGAACCTGCGGAAAGCCACGAACAGGGTAACGAGCACGAACAGTATGCTGAGCAGGAACAGGTATGCCGTCTTGGACCTGATGTGATTGTTGAAATCCCGTGCGACCGTCGCATCCCCGGAGAACCAGAGCTTGAGGTCTTTTACACCCGACAGGTGCGTCTTGAAAAGTTTCTCGAGGTTGTTCGAGAGGGCTACCTGCTGGCTGTCGGTCAACTTCGGGTTCTGCTTGATGAGCAGGAGTGTGTACTTGTAATCCGGGCTCATGAACTTCTGCTGGCCGACCTCGGAGGCCTGCACCTGTGGTACCGAGAGGTACTCCTGCTCCACGGTCTGCTGGAAATCCTTACCGGTCTGAGACTTTATCTGGGCGTTGGTGATATCGCTTGGCGAGATGTTGAACCCGCTCTGGGCAATCCCCTGTTTTATGTTGGAGATGAACGGGCTCAGGTAATCCTGGATTATGGGCACAGGCTTTCGCAGGATCTCCGGTACGTTCGCGCCTGCCTGCCCGGGCAGCTTCGCGATGGCGTCCTTGAGCTCGGGGTCCTGGTTTATGTAATCTTCGAGCCCGACGAGAAACTGGGTGATGGTGTTGTTTGTGACCCTCGGCGCATATATCAGGATGCTCTCGAAAGAAGTTCCGCCGAAGATGCGGTTCAGGTCCGAGACGGCCTTTTTACTCGGGAACTTGGGCGGTATCATATCCTGCTGGCTGACCTCGCCCTTGATAAGGAACAGTCCGGGGATGAAAGCTATGGTGAGAACAAGGGCGACGGCCAGGATAGGTATGGGATGCCGGCGAACTATCCGGGCGATATATGCGTATATGCGCATTGACAAAGCCTCCCCGTGACATTCCAGACCTATTCACTTATTCAAGCGCACATGATTGTTTCCTTTGGATGTCACGAGCTACATCAAGGTGACAGGGCGTTCTACGCGGATGCCGCGCGCCAGCGGCATAATCCTTTGCAGGGCAGGCGGACGCGTGTAAAATGAAAAACACCGATCTGGCACGCTCGGGGTCGGTCCGATGAAAGGGGGACGCGGTATGCCCAAGTACATAATGTTGAGCAGCTTGACCGACGAGGGTGCCAAGACCATCAAGAAGAACCCCGACCGGATCAAAGAGGTCAACAAGGACGTCGAGGCTCTTGGCGGGAAAGTCATCGACCAGTACGCGGTGCTTGGCGAGTTCGATTTCGTGAATATCATCGAGGCTCCCGATGTCGAGACGCTTGCGCGGATCTCGGTCGAGCTGGGGTCTCGCGGGTCTATCCACATCAAGACCCTGGCGGCAATCACGGTCGACGAGTTCATAGCAAGGCTCAAGTAGGTCACGTGCCAGGACGAACACGAGCCCCGGTTGTTCGCCGGGGCTTTTGCATATTCAATCTCCCTCCAGGCCGCGGCGCGCGGGTCAGGACGCCGGCCGTCGCACTCTTACTGGTGGCAGCGCTGTTCGCCGCATGCACCGTGACTTCATGCGGAAGGTCCACGCCGTGGGACTTCCAGACAGTGGAGGGCGATTCATCGCTTCTCTCGGTTTCCGCCGCCGACCCCTCGCACGTCTGGGCTGTGGGAGGCGGGCCGGTCTACTTTTTCGACGGCGTCTCCTGGAACACGCAGGTCCAATCGCTGGAAACGGAGCCACTGGACGTGTCGGCCGCCGATCCGACGCATGTCTGGGCTTGTGGAGGAGACGGCAAAGGAGTCATCTTCGCCAGCGATGGAAAAGCCTGGAACAAGCAGTTCGAGACCGGCGACAAGTCAATGGGCGTCATCGCCGCCGCCGACCCCTCGCACGTCTGGGCCGCGGCGACGAACCAGGCTGACACGGGAACCAACATCTATTTTTTCAACGGGGCTTCGTGGTCCCTGCAGTACTCGGCCGACATACACGTGCAGGACATGTCCGCCCTTGACGCTCGCCACGCCTGGGCAGTGGCGGAGGACCGCCAGGGAAAGAGCGCTGTCTACTTCTTCGACGGATCGGCCTGGTCGAAGAGCTTCGAGCCTGCAGAGGGGGAAGCGCTGTTCGGCATCGCCGCGGCGGATCCATCTGACGCGTGGGCGGTCGGGTCCGCTCCCGCGACCGCCGGCGGATCGATTTTCCATTTCGACGGGAGCACGTGGAAGAAGCAGTACGAGACCGTCGAGGAGTTGCACAAGGTCACCGCCCCGGACGCTCGCCACGCCTGGGCGACCGGGGGCATAGGCACGACCGGGCCGATCTACTACTTCGGCGGCAGTTACTGGAGCAAGCAATTCTCCGGCAAGGAGCCGCTCTTCGACGTTAGCGCGCCGGACTCCAGCCACGCCTGGGCGGTGGGAGGCCTCGGAAGCATCTTCACTTACGAACCCGCCGGCCCCTGACTCCGGCGGACTTCAGGCTCATTGAAAAGGGCTATCAAGTATGCGCAACGGCCCGTCGATTGTCCTTGAAGAAACAGCATAACTCTGAAAAAATTGGCTTACGCTCAGAGTCCATCTATGCGGAAAGTTCGCTCGGAGCCGTTATCAGATGCCCGACGAAAAGAAAACCGAGGATACTGGGATTATCAGTCCTTTAACACCGGATTCCGGTTCAGGCCTTGCTGGTTCAGGGCGAAAGAAAAGAACTCCAGGGAAGACACCGCTGGGACTCACGCTCATGATCGGTTTCGTGATCTGCTCCCTCGCGGTGCTTGCGATAATGACCCTGCCCGGACTTCGTGACACGTTCGAGGGCGACAACGCCTTCTGGATACTCCGAGTAGTCCTCATCGTATTGATTGCGGGCATGGTGATCTACTTCCTGGTGCGTGAGAGGTCTAACGTCAGGTACGCGCAGACCGTGGTCGAGCAGATGACCGAGTCCAACACCCGGCTGACCCTGCTCCTGCAGGCCGAGCGAGACATCGGCTCGACGCTGGAGCTCGAAGATGCCCTGGAATACACGCTTACGTACGCCTCGTGGTCGACCGGCGCCGAGTTCGGCGCGATCTACCTCTGGGACAAGAGCGAAGAGGTGCTCAAGGCGGCGAAGTTCAGGGGCGTGGACGACCAGGCGTGGTCGGGGCGCGCGGTGGCCCTGGGGGAAGGGCTCGTCGGTGGCGCGGCGGCCGAAAGAACGCTCCTGGTCTCGGATGGCCCTTCGTCAAGATCAGGGGAGGACAACATCTTCGCCGGTGCGGCCGTTCCCGCCTCCCAGGTCGCGGTTCCGATGGAAGCGGGGGATCGCCTCGTGGGCGTCCTGGTCATGGCGAATGCCGCACCGCACCGCTACACCGACGAAGAAAAGAACATGCTCTCGGGTATCGCCGAGCTTGCGAGCCTCACGATGAAGAACGCCGAGCTCTACAGGATCGCCCGCAGGAGCCTCGATGCCGCCGCACGCCAGCGCGAAGCCGCGGGTCTCGTGGTCGACGAGATGCCCGCGGGGGTCGTCACTGTAAACAACCGCGGGCGCGTCACGATCTTCAATCGTGAGGCGCAGCACTTGACGGGCTACTCCCTCGATGACGTCACGACTCTCCGGCTTCAGGCGGGTGTGCCTCTCGAGCAGAGCCCGTTCGGGCAGGTCGGACAGGCCATCATCGAGGCCATCAGTGCCGGAGAGACCGCTGAAGGCAAGGCGGTGGTCTTGAGGAAGGACAGGACTCTCCTTCCGATTGTCTATAAGGTCAGCCCGCTGGCCGAGGGTTCCGAGATACTCGGTGCGACGGCTGTGTTCATCGAAGAGAAGGAACTCGCCCCGGAACCGGCGCCCAGTGAAAGCGTCGATTACCAGCTGTTGCTGCGCTCCCTGGGCTCCAGGATAGAGCGCCTCTATACGCATCCGCTCTCCAGGGTCATTGAACACGTTCGAGCAATGGACCTTGACGTCTGGTCTCGCAGCAGGGACGAGGTCGTGAAGGTGCTCGAGGTGGGGTCCGGCGCCCTGATGGGATTGCTGGAAGACGTCGAACAGTATCTCAACTGCGTCACATCGCGCGAGTGGGACGAGCCCACGGAATGCGACCTCTCCTCGATAGTCGCGGATGTGGTCGACGACGTGCTTCGCAGGCCTGAAGCAAGGGGCGTAGTCGCTGCCGTCAACCTTGCGGGCCTGCCCCCCGCGTTCGGATATGAACGCATGGTCCGCTCCGCTCTCGAGCAGGTGCTCACCAACGCCTGTATAGCCTCCGCCTCGGGGGGCAAGCGCGTGGAGGTCGGCGGCAGCGCCGGCGGCGGGTTCGTTCGGGTAAACATCAAGGATACCGGGCCGGGCGTGCCCACGGACATACGCGAAGCGATCTTCAACCCGTTCTATACCTCGGTCGAAGGACATTCAGGGATGGGGCTCGCGATAGTGAAGAGGGTAATAGAGAGGCTCGGAGGGACCGTCGGCCTGGCGGATTCCGACACGGGCGCCTTGTTCTTCCTCGAGTTCCCGACTTCACGGGGTTTCGCCGGGCATGAGAACACGGCGGGGGTGGAAGGTGGGTGACGCGGGTTGTTGATAGGAGTCCTCTCGGATACGCATCTCACAGGGAAGCCTGTACCAGAATCCATAATGGGCGCGCTGCGTGGAGTCGACATGATCATGCATGCCGGTGATATCCTCGAGATGTCCGTTATCGAGCAGCTTTCCACGATTGCTCCCACCGTGGCGGTACGTGGCAACATGGACCATGGAGATGTGGTGCGAAAGTGCCCGGAGAGCCGCGTGATCGACGCGCTGGGATTCAGGATCGGACTGACACACGGATACGGCCCGCCATTTGGAATGACCCGGAAAGTGAGGCGGGTGTTCGAGGGAGAAGAGCTGGACGCGATCGTGTTCGGGCATACGCACGAGCCACTGATAAAGGAGAAAGACGGTACACTCTTTTTCAACCCGGGCAGCTCGACCGACAAGGTGTTTGCCTCAGTCAACACGCTCGGGATGCTGGATATCACTGACAGGATAAGTCCCCGTATCATCAACCTGTGCGGACTTGCCAGGGAAGGCGACTCTTGATGGAAGAAGTAGCCGTAGTCGGATGGGCGCAGACCAGGCACGAGAGATCCAAGACCGGGCAGACATGCCAGAAGATGCTTTACGACCTCGTGAACACGGCTCTCCAGTCGTGCAGTATGACCATCCGCGATATAGACACGGTCATCGACGCCGGCAGCGATTTTCTTGACGGCAGGGGACTCTCCAACGCGCTGAACCTCGATGCGATGGGAGCGCACTCCAAGGTCGAGTCCAAGGTCGCCGGTGATGGCCTGGAGGCTGCCATATACGCGTTTATGAAGGTTGCTTCAGGGATGTTCAGCTCCGCGCTTGTCGTGGCTTATGGAAAGAGCTCGGAGAGCTCCATCCGGCGTCAGACCCGCGCGGGCGCCGAGCCGTTCTACGCCCGTCCCCTTGGCATCGATGCCGTCGCGGCGGGCGCTCTTCAGGAGAACGCGTACCTCCATCACTACGGGATCGACACCAGCGCGCCCGCCCGGGTCGCGGTCAAGAACCGTGCCGCCGGGACCGCAAACCCCTACGCGCAACTGCGAAGCGAGGTGACGCTCGCGGAGGTCCTCGGTTCGCCCGAACTGGTCTCCCCGATAAGGAGACTCGAGGCGTGTCCAGTGACCGACGGGGCATGTGCGGTCGTACTGGCGGACGGCCCGATGTCTCGCTCGCTCGGGGTTCATCCCGCATGGATAAGGGGCATCGGTCACAGCCAGGACGCATACAGCCTCGGGTCGAGAGAGCTCCATAAGGCGGTGTCGGCGAAGCTGGCGGCGCGGAGGGCATACGACATGGCCTCTATAACCGACCCTCACAGCGAACTCGACGTCATCGAAGTGAGCGAGTTCTACGCATACCAGGAGCTTATGTTGTACGAAGCGCTCGGTCTGTGCGCGGAAGGTGACGGCGCGCTATTACTCGATGCGGGGGCAACCGCCCACGATGGGCAGACCCCGGTCAACCCTTCGGGAGGCGCGCTTTGCGCCAACCCGCTTGTCGCCACCGGCCTCGTCAGGCTGGCTGAGTCGGCCGCGCAGGTAAGCAATCGCGGCGGCAACGTACAGATCGATGGAGCAAGGAGAGCGCTTGCGCACTCCGGCGGAGGCTTTGCCATGCAGTCCGCCGCGTGCGTGATACTCGAGAGATAGTCCGGAAATACAGGAGAAGCATTTGGCCAGAGCCGCAGCGGTAGTAGGGACCGGCCAGACAAGATACGCCAACAGGCGCGACGACGTGAACATACCCGAACTCGCGCGCGAAGCCGCGAGCAGGGCTATAGAGGACGCCGGCATAGATCCCCGGGATATAGAGGCGGTAGTCATAGGAAGCGGGCCGGAGGTGTTCGAAGGGGTCAACCGCCCCGACCTGTGGGTCGGATCCGCACTGGGCCAGGCCGGAAGGCCGGTCACGAGGATCCAGACAGGAGGGACGTCCGGCGCCGGCGCCACCATCGCGGCTTTTTATCACGTGGCGTCGGGGCTCCACGATGTGGTCCTGGCCGTCTCGTATGAAAAGCTGTCGGACGGCATTCCCTCGTACAGCTTTTCGACGCTGAGCGACCCGTTCTGGGACAGGGGCTTCTCGTCCGGCGCCGCACCGCTCGTCGGTCTGCAATCGTGCCAGTATCTGGCCAGGCATGCCCCGAAGGTCCGCGAGGACCATGGCGCGATGGTCGCGGTGAAGAACCGCAAGAACGCGATGAGAAACCCTTACGCTCAGCTCCAGATGGAGATCACTGTCGATGACGTCATGAACTCCTCACCCGTGGCAAGCCCCATAAAGGCTCTCGATTGTTGCCCCTTGAGCGACGGCGCCGCCGCATTGGTCATAGCTGAAGAGCGACGAGCAAAGAAGATGGCCAGCAGACCGGCGTGGTTCGCCGGGCTTGGCGCCTGCAGCGAGAGCCCATACGCGCCGAACATCGACATGGCATACCCCGAGTCGTGCGTGCGTGCCGCGCAGCTCGCATACCAGATGGCCTGGATCTACGACCCGGTCCGGGAGCTGGATGTCGCCGAGATATTCGAGGCTTTCAGTTTCCAGGAGCTCATCTGGACGGAAGCGCTCGGTCTCTGCAACCCCGGTGAGGGTGGAAGGATGGTCGAGTCAGGGGTCACGGCCATGGAGGGAGAGTTTCCGATCAACCCTTCGGGCGGGGTCCTGTCAGCCAACCCCATCGGAGCTTCGGGGATGATCAGGCAGATCGAAGCCGCAATGCAGGTCATGGGCAAGGCGGGCGCACACCAGTTACCCGGCGTTAGGAAGTCGCTGGCGCATTCGTGGGGGGGCGTTGTGCAGTTCAGCACCGTCACGATCTTCGCAGGCGAGTTATGAGTCGCCATCCGGGCGACCACGTGACATCATAGAAGGTGGAACAGGCATTGGAAAACGCATCGGAAGAGCACGAATTCCTCGACAGTGAGATCAGGTGTTCGTACGCGTGGTCCACAGGTGAGATAGTCGGTGGCTTCCTCGAAGCGCTACGCGATCGGGGCGTGATCCTCGGAGCGGAGTGCGGAGGGTGCGGCTCGGTTTTCGTCCCTCCTCAATCTTATTGCGAGCAATGCGGCGGAGCCATGAAAGACTGGCGGGAGGTGGGGCCGAGGGGCGTGGTCCTCTCCTGGGCCCGCGTGCCGGAGCAGTTCGAAGGCGCTCCCCTCGAAGCTCCTTTCAGGTACGTTCTCGTCAGGCTCGCCGGCGCCGACACATCAATGTTGCACGTCACGCCCGACGACGAGCGCGTCAAGACAGGCGTAACCGTCGTTCCGGAGTTTAAGGAACGCAGGACCGGAGCGATTACCGACATCCGATGGTTTGTCCCGGAGGAGCAATGATAGAGAAGGCTAAGGAATCACCGGGCGGCGGGCCGGTCGACGAAGTGGACGGCGAGCTCCATATCTCTTACCGCCAGCCATACGGAGAGCACTACGGCCGGTTCTACCGGGAGATGTGTGACAATAAACGCATCATGGGTGTAAAGTGTTCCAAATGTGGAGCGGTTCTCCTGCCACCGAGGCCGTACTGCGGCTTTTGCTATGAACCCGCGGACCAGTGGGTGGAACTGGCTGACGAGGGTACCCTCAAGACATTCACCACGGTCTATGAACCGTGCGTAGGTGAGCCTGCTGTGCAGCCCTATATCTGTGCGTTCATCATGCTGGATGGTGCCGGTGTGCATTTCCCGCATCTGTTGGGTGAGGTCGATCCCGACGATGTAGAGGTTGGGATGCGCGTAAAGGCCATCTGGGCTGAGGATAGAAAAGGCACGCTCCGCGACATAAAATATTTCCGTCCCATATAAGGTCGGGCTGTCGGATGGTTGACTGGGGGTAAAGGTTCAATGTCGAGATGGGCTCCTAAGAGAAGGTGGGAAGTCAGGTGCGTCAGGGGTTGGGACTCCTGGAGCAACGAGGAGATCCGCGCGCTTCAGGACGACAAGCTTCGCAGGTTTGTCACCAAGAAAGTCTACCCGTTCCACCCTTACTACCATCGCCTCTTCGATGAGAACAAGATAGACCCCGAGTCGATCCGCACGGTGAAGGACCTTCAGCGCATACCCTTCACTTTCAAAGAGGACATCGCCCCTCAACCACAAGACCCGGATAGCCCACGGGCATTCGTCCTTGAACCTGGCTTCGACAGGGCCAAGTCACATAGATCCGATGGCTGGGTGCCGCAGGTGACTTGCCCGGATCATGCCGGCAACGGCGAGGCTGAGCAGGCTTTTCGCGAGGAATATCAACCCATCATCACCATGTTCACAACCGGCCGGACCGCGGAGCCGACCCCGTTCTTCTTCACCCTCCACGATATGGAGCGCATGCGAGAAGCGGGGAGGAGGGTCAGTGCGGTCATCTCGAGCCGGGCTCCCGAGGATTACGACCGCCATATGGTTGCGATAAACCATTTCCCGGGGACCCAGCACCTGGCTTACTGGGTTGCTGTCGCCGGAGCCGAAGGAACCGCGATCACCACGATAAACTCGGGCGGAGGCCCCTCGCTCGGAAACGAGCGGATACTGAACATCATCGAGAGGGCCAAGCCGAACCTGTTCATGGGCCTCCCGGGCTACACTTACGACCTCTTCAAGATGGCGGCCGAGCAGGGCCGCGATTTTTCGAGCATCGAGATAGCGGCGATGGGCGGCGACCGCATAACGGGGGGATCCCGCGAAAAGATAGCCGAGCTGCTCGAGCGGATGGGGGCGGTTGACCCGGTTGTGACAGCAGCGTTCGGCGCCACCGAGATGAAGTATGCGTGGGGCGACTGCGGTGAAGATGAAAGCCAGGGTTACCACACTTGCCCCGACCTCGAGATAATCGAAGTAGTCGACCCGGACACCGGCGAGGCGCTCGGCGAGGGGGAGACCGGCGAACTCGTCGTGACGAACCTCGATGCGCACGGAAGCGTGGTGCTGCGGTACCGCACTGGAGACATCCTGGTCGGTGGCTATACGACCGGCAGGTGCCCGGGCTGTGGCCGAACCATGCCGAGGATCAGTTCGACCATTAACCGCAGGCAGCTCGGCAAGGAGTTCGCGCTCTCAAAGGTAAAAGGCAACCTCGTCGACCTCAATACGTTCTCCGCCATCCTGAACAACAGCGTGGACGTACTGGAGTGGGTCGTCGAGCTGAGGAAGAGGAACAACGACCCCGATGGGATAGACGAGGTCTGGATCTACATGTGCCCGACGTCCGTCGGTGAGGTAACGGGCCTGGCCGACAGGATTGCCGCGAGCGTGAGGACCAGCCTCGAGTTCAAGCCCGACAGAGTCATCGTGACGTCGTTCGAAGAGGTAGCGGAGCATCTCAGCGCGTCCCGGGGTACGAAGTGGGCGCGCATCGTTGACTTCCGCCCGGAGTAGCGCGCCGGGTCGGTGTACTTTTCCGCGCGCGCGGCAACGCAAATAACATGAACAGTGGTATGCTATCTGACTGCGTCGCATGGACGAAATATGGGTAAGACGGTTGGAAGGGAGTGGAGCCAGTGATTGACCACAAGTTCATAGGCAAAGAGTATCCGGTCCACGTATACGAGATCGGTCGAGAGAAGATGAAGGAGTACGCGCTGGCGATTGACAATGAGAACCCGTACTACTTCGACAAGGATTTCGGCGCCAAGACGACCTACGGCGATAATATAGCGCCCCCTAACTTTGCGGCCGTCTATAACCTGGCCGGATGCGCGGACATGTTCTTCGACCAGGAGTTGAAGCTCAACTTCGGGATGCTGGTACACGGCGAGCAGGATTTTGAGTTCATCAAGCCGGTCAAGCCGGGAGATGTGATCACGACCACGGGCAAGATCACCGACATAGCCGAGAAGGGCAACAACGATGTGATCAAGTTCGAGGCCCGTTCGGTCAACCAGGACGGCGAGCTCATGACCATCGGCCGAGCGGCTTTCGTGATAAGGGGGGGTAACTAATGGCAGTTTCCTACGATGACGTCAAAGTCGGGGACGAGATCCCCAGCTTCTCGATAGAGCTCAACCAGATGATGCTCTGGATGTACTCGGGTGCGTCGGGAGACTTCAACCCTATCCACAACGACAAGGAGTTCGGCGAGAAGGTCGGGCTCGGTGGCACTATCGCCCACGGTCTTTCCAGTATGGGCCGCATGCAGAAGACGATAGTCGACTGGATCGAGGACCCCGGTAAGCTCAAGCGATTCATGGTGCGTTTCAATAGCCCGGCGCGCCCCGGCGATACGGTCACGTTTTGGGGCAAGGTCAAGGACAAGAAAGAGGAAGACGGGAAGAAGCTCGTGGTCCTCGAGGTCGGCGCCATGAACCAGGACGGCGCCGTGATCCTGTCGAAGGGCGAGGCGGTGGTCGAGCTCTAGCAGCTCAGTTCAGGCCTGAACAGGAAAAACGACTTGAGCCGGGTCTCGCCAGGCCCGGCTCGAGCTTCTCAAGGAAAAAGCGCCGCCAAGCGCTTTCCAAGTCTTGGGCAACCCAATCGACCCGCCCGTTTGCTATACTATACGACACCGACACGTTTCACTTTGCATGGAGGTTGATTTTGATAAGGATGGTCATCCCGAAGGGGAGCCTCGAGGAGCAGACCCTCGCACTCTTGAGAGACGCCGACCTGCCGGTAAGGCGCTCCGGTGATCGGGAGTACAACGCCAGGATCGACGACGAGCGCATCTCCCAGGTCGCTATTCTGCGCCCGCAGGAGATCGGAAAGTACGTGGAGGAAGGTATTTTCGACCTGGGTATAACAGGTCTTGACTGGATCATGGAAACGGAGTCCGAGGTTGAGATCCTGGCGGATTTCCCGTACGCCAAGACGGGCTCCGGCGGCACGTTGCGCATAGTGCTGGCCGTGCTTCGCTCGTCGGGTATCGAGCGGCCCCAGGACCTTCCCGCGGGCACGCGCATCGCTACCGAGTACCCGGGGATAGCCGGCCGCTATTTCGAGAAGCTCGGCCTGGACGTGAAGGTTATTCCATCCGCTGGGGCGACCGAGGCGAAGGTGCCGCAGATCGTTGACGCGATCGTGGAGATAACGGAGACGGGCAGCACTTTGCGCGCACACGGTCTCGAGATAATCGACGACGTGCTGGTGACCTCGACGAAGCTCGTAGCCAACAAGGAGAGCTACGCCGACCCCTCGAAGCGCAAATCGATGGAAGAAATACGCATCCTTCTGCTTTCCGCGCTCGACGCGCGGGGCAAATGCCTTTTGAAGCTGAACGTAAGCTCCGAAGAAAAAGACGCCGTCCTCGCGATACTTCCCGCTCTGAGGTCACCGACCGTCAGTCCGCTCGCGGATGGAGGATTCGCGGTGGAGACCGTCGCTGAAAAGAGAGGCCTGGCAGACCTGATTCCCCGCCTCAAGGCAAGCGGAGCGACCGGAATACTGGAGCTTCCTCTGGGAAAGGTAGTACCCTGACGCGGGATTCTTGAGTTATATTGAGCGTAGAAATTAGAGCATAGAGAATTTCGCCCACTGACTGGAGTCTGGCAGTGAGGAAGCAGCTTACACCAGAAGACTATGCGATGATCTTCCAGTGGGTCTGCACTATCTTGATTGCTCCGCTGATCCTGATCCCCATCTTCCCTGGCCGCGAGTTCTCTTTCTCGACGAGACTGCTCATCGTGGCGTTCGCCTGCGTGGCCAGCGTGGGGCTCACGCTCATCTACATCTGGCTGCGCGGAAAATCCAGGAAGCGCGCCGCCCTGGTCGCCACCGTGACCGCCGCGCTCGACGCGGCTATCGTCCTGTTCGCGCTGACGGTCTGGCCAAAGTTCATACCTGAGGGGTTCTGGATACTGGCGATCCTGGTCATCGTCATAGCCGCAAGGTTCGATTACAAGCAGGCTGTCGCCTCGGCGGTAACGCTTTCGACGCTCTACATGATAACGGTGGTCGTGAACAGGGGCATAGGCCCGGAGGCTCCACGCACGCTTATCGCCGCGGGAGCCGCTCGTATAGTGCTGATGTTCATACTCGCTGTTGCCGCGGCGTACGTCACCCAGAGGGAGAGGGTACAGAGGCGCGAGGCAGGCATTCTATCAGGGGTCGCCGCCGCCCTCGGATCGACGCTTGACCCCGATGAGCTGATGGACACTGTCGTCAAAGGCATCGGTGAGATCGGCGGCCTGGCGCGGAGCACGATATACCTCATAGGCCCCGACGGACGCTGGGCCGTGCCCAAGTGCACCACGGAAACCGAGAGGGCGGCGCGCGAGAAAGTCTTCACGACCAGAATCGATCTTCATGCGGAAAACGCTGCGTCCCGGGCGATCGAGACGCGCAAGCCAGTGTTCATCGAAGACGCCGCTAACGATCCCCTCATCAGCAAGAGGTGGGAGCAGGACTTCGAGCTCAAGAGCCTGATGGTGTTGCCAATCCTGCTGCGAGACGATGTAAAAGGCGTGCTCGCGGTCGAGAGGCGCGGCAAGATGCGGCAGTTCACCGACCGCCAGGTCAACATGTGCAACACGATCCTCGCCCAGGCTTCAGCGGGGCTCGAGAACGCCGAACGCTACGCGGAAGAGCAGCGTAGGCGCAACGAGGCCGATACGCTGTACCGCGCCACCCGCGAGCTCGGTTCGACTCTCGACCTGGACAAGGTCCTCGAAAACGCTTGCAGGCTCGCATCCAGGACCACGGATTCATCCGGGTGCGCGGCGTTCCTGCTCGATGAGATCAGGGGTGTCCTCGAGCCGCGCATGATGCTTGGAGCGGGTGCCAGACGCACCTCGTTCCCGCCGGGCAGCGGCATACAATTGGACGGCTTCGAAGAGATGTACACGCTCGCGCAGAGGCCGCCCGCGCTACGCCTCGTGCACCCCATCGAGAACCCGGTGCTCCCGCAATTCCTTCGCGCTTCCGGGTCCGTCATGATAGCGCCGTTCTACATGCACGGGAGCATAGGGGGTCTGCTCTGCGTAACGGATACATCGACAGAGGAGTTCAGCGACGCGCAGGTCGGCCAGCTTGCGGTCGTCGCGAGCGAGATAGCGCTTGCGGTGATGAACGCGCGCCTGCACGAGCGCATCAAGACGGACGCCGCCCAGATGGCGAGCATGGTCCAGCTCGCAAGCGCGGTCGGTTCGACGTCCGACCTCTCGACCATCCTGCAGGTCGGGCTCGACAGCGTCAGGCACCTCTTCGACTGTACAGCGGGGCTCATATACCGCATCGACGAGAAGCAGGGTGTCATGAGATGTGTAGAGTCGTTCGGCTACTCGCAGGAGGTACTCGAAAGGATATCTTCCCCGCCGTACCCAAAGGTCGAGGATTGCTGGACCGTCTCTGAAGGCCGGCTCATCGGAATCGACGACCTGTCGACGTCGAATGCAGCCTGTCACACGCTGGAGAAGATCGGGCAGGGCTCGAGCATGTGCGTGTGTATGCAAGCCGAGGGCAGGACCCTTGGCGTCATGCACGTGAGGAGTGACAAACCCAACGCGTTCGGAGAGGAGGACCAGCAGTTGGCCCTCGCGTTCGCCGACCAGGTTGGGCTGGCTCTGCAGCGCGCGTTGTTGTTCGAAGAGATCAACAGGCTTGCCATGACCGACCCGCTTACCGGCGTCTTCAACGTCAGGAGGCTCGAGCAGGCGCTCGCCGACGAGGTTGGAAGGGCGCGCCGCTACAAGAGGTCGGTAGCGTTCCTCATGGTGGATGTCGACAACCTGAAGTCTTACAACGATACGCTGGGGCACCAGAAGGGGGACGTCGTCCTTTCTCAGGTCGCTTCAATCGTTGACAGCAGCACGCGCGAGATGGACAAGGTATTTCGGTACGGCGGCGACGAGTTCTGCGTCATCCTTCCCGAGACCGATACCGAAGAAGCGATGGTCGTAGCGGAGAAAGTGCGCCGCGCGGTAGCTGATTTCCATTTCTCCGGTGAGGAGCGCGTGCTGGAGGGGCGAATAACGATAAGCGTAGGTGTGGCTTGTTTTCCGCGCGATTGCGATGAAGAGACCGGCCTTGTCCACAAAGCCGACCTCGCGCTGTACGCCGCGAAGCAAACCGGCCGCAACTCCGTGGCGTCCTCATTCTAGCTGCACGAAGGCTTCTGGAACCAATGGAACGGGACACCCATCAGGTAGGTATCGAGTAACCAATAATCTTCTTGCAAATAGAAAGACCCATGCGTATAATACGCGCTAATATCATGGCGACATCGCACGGAAGCCTCGGTCGTTACAGCAGTAGCTTCCTATTACGGGGTGACTATAATGGACACAGTCGGAATGGAAATGAAAGGTGAGGTCGTCCTCACCGAAGAGGGTCGCAAGAAGCTCACAGAAGAACTCGCGGACCTTAAGAACGTCAAGCGCAGAGAGGTTGCCGCGCGGCTGAAGAACGCTATCAGCTACGGTGACTTGAGCGAGAATTCGGAATACGACGACGCAAAGAACGAGCAGGCGCGCGTCGAGCACCGCATTGACCAGATAGAGACCATGCTGGCCAAGGCAAAGATTATCGATCGGCGGCATGTCACGACAAAAGAGGTTGGCATCGGCTCCCTGGTCGAGATCAAGCGGGTAAGCGCTTCAAAGAAACATACGTTGCGCATCGTCGGACCGGCTGAGGCAAACCCTGACAACCACATGATCTCTTACGAGAGTCCGGTAGGACGCTCGCTGATGGGGCTCCAGGTCGGAGATATCGCGGTGGTCGCCGCGCCGGCCGGCGAGATAAAGTACCGCGTCATCTCGATCAAGAAGTAAGATTCAGCATGAGGCCGCGCGCAAGCGCGCGTGGCCGCGAACCCGTTGCTTGCCTGACCCGTTACCTTGAGTTCAGACCCCCGTTTATCTTATGTTATCCTTTAGCTCTCACAGTCCCGGATGTTCCGGGGCATCGAGGGAGGACCGCAATGCCAGACGACGACATACGCGAAATCGAGGAGCAGGAAAGCGAGCTCATCCGGGTGCGCCGGGCGAAGCTCGAGAAGATTTACGAATCGGGTGGCGAGCCGTACAAATCGTCATACCTCAAGCCCGGCGAGATTTCCAGCGCCGGGACGCTACAGGAAAAGCACGAAGCCCTCGAGCCAGGTGAAAACTCGGGTAGCAAAGCCGCTGTTGCCGGAAGGTTCGTTGGCCGGCGCGAGCACGGAAAAGCAACGTTCGCCGACCTCCAGGATTCGTCCGGAAAAATACAGTTACTGCTGCGGCAGGACGTATTGGGTGACGCTCCATACGCCGAGTTCCGCGAGCTGGACCTCGGCGACTGGGTAGGGGCGACGGGAGAGGTAGTCCGCTCCCGCCGCGGAGAGCTGTCGGTGGCGGTAGATTCGTTCGACCTGCTGTCCAAGTCGCTGCGCCCGCTGCCTGAAAAGTGGCACGGCCTCAAGGACCCCGAGGTGAGGCACCGGCAGAGATACCTGGACCTGATGATGAACGATGATGCTCGGCGGGTGCTCGAAGCACGCTCGACCATCGTGCGCGAGATAAGGCGGATCCTTGACGAGAAGGGATTCCTCGAGGTCGAGACGCCGATGCTCCAACAGATGCCTGGCGGAGCCACGGCGCGCCCGTTCATCACGCATCACAACGCCCTTGGTATCGACCTGTACCTGCGAATCGCGCCGGAGCTCTACCTGAAGCGCTTGCTGGTAGGCGGGTACGACAAGGTATACGAACTGAACAGGAACTTTCGTAACGAGGGCATCAGCTCGAGACACAACCCGGAATTCACAATGCTCGAAGCGTACGTGGCTTTCGTGGATTACCACCACATGATGGTGCTTCTCCAGGAACTGATCACCGCGGCCATCACAGCGGTGGCGGGCACGACGGAGATCGAGTTCGCCGGCAACTCGATATCGCTGGCTCCGCCGTGGAGGAAGGTCACGATGGTGGAGGCTTTAGAGGAGTACGCCGGGATAAAAGCCGATCTCGAGACGGGACCGGAGAAGCTCAAAGATATCGCGCGGGCGAACGATATGGAGATTCCAAGGGAAGCGGGTCCCGGCTGGATCATCGCCGAGCTCTACGAAAAGCTGGTGGAGCCCAGGCTGATACAGCCGACGTTCGTACTCGACTATCCCGAGGAGATATCACCCCTGGCACGTCGCAAGAAGGATTCCCCCGGCTTTACGGAGAGATTCGAGATACTGGTGGCCGGGCAGGAGATCGCGAACGCTTTTTCAGAGCTCACAGACCCGGTCGACCAGAGGGGCAGGTTCGAGTCGCAGGCGCGCAAGCGTGAAGCCGGAGACGAAGAAGCGCATCCGGTAGATGAGGACTTCCTTACGGCCCTCGAGTACGGCATGCCTCCGGCCGGTGGACTCGGGGTGGGCATAGACCGCCTGGCAATGCTTGCGACCGGAAGCCAGAACATCAGGGACGTCATCATGTTCCCCCACCTTCGACCTCAGCACGGTAGGTCATAACAGGCATGCGTCGAATAGGTTTACAGGGCGCATTACCGGACATCTTGCATAAAAAAAAGCCAATGATGGATGTCATAAGTAATAACCCTGTTACGTTGTAGTATTTACAAGCCGCGGCGGTTCGTGCGGCAGGAGAGCGTATGAACATTTTCTGTGACGAATGCAAAAAGAATATCGCCACTGTGTTTCTTACGAAGATTTCCGGTAGCGAGGTCTCGAAGGTACAACTGTGCGAGGATTGCGCCAAGAGGATGGAGGAAACCACCGAGGCGGCCAACCTTCTCGCGTTCCTTCCGCAGATACTCTCAGGGATGCAGAGCTTCGACGACAACCTGGTCGAGGACATCCTCTCCGGTGAGCTCGTAACCTGCGATTTCTGCGGCACGTCGTTCAACGACTTTCAAAAGATGGGCTTCCTGGGATGTTCCAACTGCTACGAGGCGTTCGGCGAGCCGCTCCGGGCGGTCATCATGGAGATGCAGGAATCCGAGGAACACCTCGGAAAGCTCCCCGGGAAGGTCTCCGAGGGAGCGAGGCTGCGCAAGAGGCTCATGGAACTTGAGAGGCACCTGGAACATCGTATAGCTGAAGAGGACTACGAGGCCGCCGCCGCTGTTCGCGACCAGATCCGCGAGATCGACGGAAAGCTCAACAGGGAAGTGAGCGACAGTGAGCCGGAGTAAAAAAACAGAAACCGGCTCCGCATGGCTGAAGACGAAAGGCCCGGGGTATCCGCTGGTCCTTTCCTGCAGGGCGCGCCTCGCCCGAAACCTGGAAGGCCTCCCGTTCCCGAACGCGGCCGGCGAGGAGGACCTCGAGCGAGCGCGGGGCATGGTCCTCGAGTCGGTTTCCAGGCGGGTGTCGGACAATCACGACTGGGATATCCGGTTTGCCGAGGAGCTTACGCGTGACGAGCTCACGTCGATGGCCGAGGAACACCTGACCAGCACGTCGTTCGGTGAGAGAAGCCAGGGCCGTGCCGTGGCCTTGAGCTGGAAGGACAGCCGCAGCGTCACCGTCAACGAAGAGGACCACGTCAGGATACAAGCGATACTCCCCGGCGCTCAGTTCATGAAAGCCTGGAAGACGGCCGATAAGATTGATAGCAGCATTGAAGGCGAGGTCCAGTACTGTTTCGACCAGAAGCTCGGATACCTCACATCGTGCGCCAGCAACGTGGGAACCGGCCTGAGAGTATCGGCGATGCTCCACCTGCCGGCCCTCGTCACTACGGGCGAGATAGCCCGCACGATCTCTGCGCTGGGGCAGGCCGGCATCTATGTGAGGGGCTTTTACGGTGAGGGCTCCGGGGTTGCGGGCAACCTGTTCCAGATCTCAAACAGGCAGACGCTGGGTTGTACGGAGGAGTTCATCGTCCAAAATATGGATAGAATAGTCCAACAGGTTGTAGACAACGAGAGGACATCGAGGAAAATGATGCTGCGCGATGCGCCGCTCGACCTGTCTGACCGGGTATACAGGTCTCTTGGGATCGTAGAGAGGGCGCGGCGCATAGGGTTGTTCGAGGCCCTGGAGCTTATTTCTCTGGTGAAGCTGGGGGTCGAGATGGAGCTTCTTCCCATTTCGGACTTCAACTTACTAGAGGTTGGAGTAGGAATCGGGCCCTCGCACCTGAAGAAGACAACAGGTAAAGAGACGAGTGAAGAGGAAATTGACAGGGAAAGGGCAATCCACCTAAGGAGTATGCTAGATATATAATCCAGTGGATGTGTATTTATGCGCTCGAAGCCATAGAATACTATTCAGGGGGAATGCAGTTTGTTCCAAAGATTTTCAGATAGCGCCAGACGGGTTGTAGTCCTGGCACAGGAAGAGGCCAGGAAGCTCAACCATAACTATATAGGGACCGAGCACCTACTCCTGGGCCTGATCCAGGAGGGCGAGGGTGTCGCCGCGAAAGCGCTCGAGACTTTCCAAGTGAATCTCGAGGCCGTTCGCGGCCAGGTGGTCGAGGTTATTGGGCGTGGCTCAAGCGCCCCGAGCGGCCACATACCATTCACGCCGCGTGCGAAAAAGGTCCTGGAGCTCTCTCTTCGCGAAGCGCTCCAACTGGGTCACAACTACATCGGAACGGAGCACATCCTGCTCGGGCTTATTCGCGAGGGCGAAGGGGTCGCGGCCAAGGTGCTGGTCAAGATCGGGGTCGACCTCGAGCGCCTGCGCAACCAGGTGCTCAAGAGCCTGTCGGGAAGCGGCACGCCCTCGGGCGAGCTGTCCGGTGGCGAAGGCGGCCAGGGAGCGCTGATGCTCGACCAGTTCGGGCGCAACCTTACAGAGCTCGCCGCCCAGAACAAGCTCGACCCGGTCATCGGCCGCGAGAAAGAGATAGAGAGAGTCATGCAGGTGCTCTCCCGCCGCACCAAGAACAACCCGGTGCTGGTGGGCGAACCCGGGGTTGGCAAGACCGCTATAGTCGAGGGCCTCGCCCAGGCTATCACCGACAACGAGGTGCCCGAGATGCTCCGTGGTAAGCACCTGTATACCCTTGACCTCGGCGCACTGGTCGCCGGTTCCAGGTACAGGGGAGACTTTGAGGAGCGCCTCAAGAAGGTCATCAAGGAGATCCGCGGCCGCGGCGACATAATCCTCTTCATCGACGAGCTGCATAACCTCGTCGGGGCGGGAGCGGCCGAGGGCGCAATCGACGCCGCGAGCATACTCAAGCCTGCGCTCGCGCGCGGTGAGCTCCAGACCATCGGCGCCACAACGATGGACGAGTACCGCAAGCACCTCGAGCGCGACGCGGCCCTGGAGCGCAGGTTCCAGCCTATCACGGTCGAGGAGCCGACTGTAGAACATACAGTAGACATACTCAGGGGTCTTCGCGACCGCTACGAGGCGCACCACAAGGTGCAGATAACCGACGGCGCCTTGATAGCCGCGTCGAGGTTGGCTCATCGCTACATCTCTGACAGGTTCCTGCCTGACAAGGCAATAGACCTGGTGGACGAGGCGGCGAGCAGGCTCCGCATGCGGGCGATGACAGCTCCGCCGGACGTGCGAGAGCAGGAGGAGGCCCTCCAGAAGCTACGCACCGAGAAGCAGGCCGCGATCGCGACCCAGGACTTCGAGAAAGCGGCGCAGATCCGCGACAAGGAACAGGACATAATCCTCGATATCGCCGAGTCCGAGAAGGACTGGAAGGTGCCTCACCAGAGCCACCAGCTCCAGGTGACCGAGGACGATATAACGGACATTCTCTCGTCGTGGACCGGCATCCCGGTCTACCAGCTTACTGAAGCCGAGAGCGAGAAGCTGCTACGAATGGAAGACGAGCTCCACAGGCGTGTGATAAGCCAGAACGAAGCGGTTGTGGCGATCGCGCAAGCGCTCCGCCGCACGCGTGCCGGCCTCAAGGACCCGAGGCGTCCCGGCGGGTCGTTCATATTCCTTGGGCCGTCCGGCGTCGGCAAGACCGAGCTGGCGCGCACGCTGGCCGAGTTCCTCTTCGGCAACGAGGACGCGCTGCTCCAGATAGACATGTCGGAGTACATGGAGAAGCACTCCGTCTCGCGCCTGGTCGGTTCACCCCCGGGCTACGTCGGCCACGAGGAAGGCGGCCAGCTCACCGAGGCGGTGCGCAGGCGACCGTTCTCGGTGGTGCTGCTCGACGAGATAGAAAAGGCTCACTACGATGTGTTCAATGTGCTGCTGCAGATTCTGGAGGACGGCCGGCTGACCGACTCCCAGGGCCACCAGGTGGACTTCCGTAACACTATCATCATCATGACGTCCAACCTGGGCACGCGCGAGATACACAATGCCGCGCCACTGGGCTTCCAGATGAGTGCAGAGGGCACGAGCCTCGCTTACACGGATATGAAAGAGAAGGTCATGGGCGAGCTCAAGAAGACGTTCCGTCCCGAGCTGCTCAACCGTATAGATGACGTGATAGTGTTCCACGAGCTCTCGACCGAAGAGGTCAAATCGATCGCCGAGCTCATGCTCAACAGGGTAAGGGACCAGCTCGCGGAACAGGACATCAAGCTGGAGGTCAGCGACAACGCCAGGGACCTCCTTGTCAAGGAGGGCTTCGACCCGTCGCTTGGCGCCAGGCCGCTTCGCCGCGCGATAACCAGGCTCATCGAGAACCCGGTCTCCGAGGCGATCCTCCGAGGCGAGTTCACAGGCGGTCACGTCATAATGGTCGATGTAAAAGAAGGCCGCCTCGAGTTCGACGTCCGAGAGGACACGGAGATCGAACCGGTCGGGGCCAACAACTGATCCGCCAAACTGACTTGCAACTCTAGAGCCGGGTCTCTGGGCCCGGCTCTTGTTTTCCCTCCTCCTCGAGGGGGGAGGGTCGGGGTGGGGGTGGCGTTTCCTCCTCCCGTATTTGCCATCCGCGCGGTAATCTGCCAACATTCCGTCGGCGTGTTATGATTAATTGGTTCCGCTGAAACACCTTCACTGGAGGGGTATGCGCGCTGAAGTCCAGAAAGAAAAGCATAAAAAGCTCATAGAGGTACTTGGACAGGTTGCTCCAGGAACCGAGTTGCGCGAGGCGATCGACAGGATAATACTCGCACGATCCGGGGCGCTTATTGTCATAGGAAATCTATCTGAGCTCAAACCGATCATGTCGGGCGGGTTCAATATCGGTTGCGAGTTCACCGCTCCCAGGCTTTTCGAGCTTGCCAAGATGGACGGGGCGGTAATAATAAGCAAAGACCTCAGGACAATTTTCTGGTCGAACTCCCACCTCGTGCCCGACCCCTCGATAATCACTCACGAGGCCGGAACGCGCCATAGGACGGCCGAGCGGGTAGCCAGGGGCAACAAGAACGTGTTCGTAGTGGCCATCTCCGAGAAGATGGGGACCGTCTCGATATACGTCGACGACGACCATTTTACCCTGGAGAGCATACCGCTCGTGCTTGCCAAGGCCGATCAGGCTCTGCAGACGCTATCCCGCTACCGTGCCAGGCTCGATCAGGAGTACAGCCATCTGAACACCCTCGAGGTCGAAGACCAGGTGACCCTCCGTGACGTCGTGAAAGTCGTACAGCGAAACGAGCAGGTCGTACGTATAGCTGACGAGATCCGCTTCCAGAGCAGCGAGCTCGGCAAGGATGGCAGACTGATCGAGCTCCAGCTGAACGAGATGATGGCCGGCGTGATGAAAGTCCGCAGGCTGCTGGTACGGGATTACTACCTGCCGCGCGACCACAAGCATTATGAAGAGGCCTTGAACAGCCTCGGCAACCTCGCGGGAGACGAGCTTCCCGAGGAGTTGTCGATAGTGCGCGTGCTCGGTTACCGCGCCTCCACAGAGATGATGAACAAACTGGTGCGGCCTCGCGGGTACCGCATACTCTCGATGATCCCACGCGTTCCGAGCGCCGTGGTCGATAAGGTCGTCGCGAGGTTCGACAACCTCAAGAACATCATGCGGGCTTCCCCCGCGCTGCTGGACGAGGTCGACGGCGTCGGAGAGCGCCGAGCTCTCGCCATCAAAGACGGCCTGGATCGCATCTCAGAAGCAATAATCACGGATAGCTACCACTAAAAAAGAATTCCGATTCATACGCGACAGGCCCGGGCAGGTTCTCTATCCATTCCCTGATCCACTTAGAAGCCACTTTCGGCTTCATCTTGTCGATGTTGTCCTTGTTGGCCATCACCATGGCCTTGTGGTACTTCTTGAAGAATCTATCTTCGCTGCTTCAGGCTGTCCCCCCTACTGTTTATTCGTCTGCGGGATTGAATACGAAAACCGATGAGGAAATCCTGAAACACGAAGGTGCTCGCCAGCAAGAAAATAATGTGTGAAAAGAATCGAAGACCGACCGCTCACGTGAGGCTGTAGAAGCCAAGCGTGGAAATGCGGTCGTTCTCGCTCTTGATGATCTCGTGAAGGTTGATGCCGGTCAACGTGCAGATGGCTGTCAGGAAGAATAGCGACTTGCCCATCTCTTCCTCGATGACCTCGGCGCAGTTGGGGCAAAGGTGCCCTTCGAGGTGGGTGCTGACGTACTCGCTCATCTCGCTGAGCGAAGCATCGGCCGGCAGATCCTGCTTCTCGGCCTCGATCCTAAGGCAGCCGCAGGAGGTTACGGACTTGGCGAGCGCCCTGTTTACGCGCGCGCAGGCATCCTGGTACTTGGTCATCACATCGAGGATACTGCGGTGTCGAATGAGATGGAGAGACACCGTTTTCTGGAATTCGTTACACGTCTGTTCCAACTCTCTCGGCATCTCAAACCTCATTTCATGGCTTCATCCGGTCTGTGGCCAGCACTCGACCAATTATATTTTTAACTTTTAAGGAGTGTCAAGAAAGCCTAATATTAAAGCAATCTTGATGCATCTCCACCTTTGTGGTAACATAGATTTGCCTCTTCGTTCTGCGCATTTGGGAACTCACGTCGAGATTCGTTTGCGCACCTAAAGCAAAATACGAAGCTTCCCATTGGGGTTTGGTCGCATCTATAAACGCGCGGCCAGAAGACGGTCTCGAACCCAGAAAGGGAGATGTTGAAAGTGTTCAACGTTGGAGACAAGGTCGTTTATCCGCATCACGGAGCAGGAATTGTTGAGAAGGTCGAGACTAAGAACGTCGAGGGGGCACGAAAGAAGTATTTTATCCTCAGCCTCTGCGGAGGTGACCTCAAGATAACTGTTCCCGAGGAGAGCACCAACGAGGTGGGTCTTCGCAGTATCATCAAGAAAGGTGATGTCAAGTCGGTGTTCGAGGTGCTCAACCAGGAGCAGAGCCAGATGCCGACCAACTGGAACCATCGCTACAAGAAAAACCGCGACAAGATTCGCAGTGGAGACGTCTACGAGGTGGCCGAGGTCGTGCGGAACCTCTCCATCCGCGAGCGCGAGAAGGGGCTCTCCACGGGCGAAAAGCGAATGCTAAACCAGGCGCGGCAGATTCTCCTGAGCGAGATCATCTACGTGCTTAACATAGACAACGATAAAGCTTCAAGCATGCTTGACGAGGTCTTTTCACAGAGGTGACGACCCCGATGGCTTGTCTCAAAGAAATGCGGCAATCTCAAATAAAAGCTGGAGGGCTGGCCGGTGGTCGTTGTTGTGGTCCGCCTGCTGAGCATGTTCGTATGCTCTTACGGCGGATACCGGATCGCGGCGCTGCTGAACGAGAACTATATTCTGAGGAATCCCCAGCAGGCTCTTGCAATCATCGTAAGTATTATCCTGGGGTTACTCATCGGGTACGTTCTCGGGGGTGTGCTGGGCAGGTACTCTGCCAGCGCGCTCGGGGGTCTTGACACACTAGTCTTCAAGGCGTCCGGTGCCGATATATTCTTAATAATCATGGGAGCGCTGGCAGGTCTGCTGATAGCGTTGCTACCTTCAGTAGCACTACTCCATTTCGCCTGGCCCGGTTACGTTATCTCTTTGATCCTTTTCCTGTTCGGGGGTTTTATCGGCGGGCGAATGTCTTATATCAAGAGGTCGGAGCTTGCCGCAATGTTCAAGCTCGGGGGTGTCTCCGGCCATGCGGTTCCCGGGTCCAACGCCAGGATTCTGGATACCAGCGTCATCATCGACGGCCGCGTGGTGGATATTGCCAAGGCGGGTTTTCTCGACGGCACGATGGTGGTGCCACGATTTGTCCTCGAGGAGCTGCAGTCCGTCGCCGATTCAGCGGATAATCTCAAACGAAGCAGGGGGCGGCGGGGTCTGGACGTCTTGAATTCCCTGCAGAGGCTCGACAACGTCAGGATCGAGATAACGGACCAGGATTTCCCTGAGGTCACGGGTGTCGATTCCAAGCTCACAACGCTGTCCAAGGTTACCGGGATGCCCATGGTCACGAACGATTTCAACCTCAACAGGGTAGCTGAGCTCCAGGGCGTTCAGATCCTCAATATCAATGAGCTCGCCGGAGCGCTCCGCCCGGTGGTGCTGCCGGGTGAGGAGATGCAGGTAAAGATTATCCGCGAGGGCAAGGAGTCTGGCCAGGGTGTCGGATACCTCGATGACGGCACCATGATCGTCGTCGAGCACGGCAAGAAGGCCATCGGTAGCGAATCAACTGTCGTCGCGACGAGCGTTCTTCAGACTCCCGCGGGCAAGATGATCTTCACCGAACTCAAGGAAGACGCCCAGGAGCGATAAGGTGGCCTTCGCGATCATCGCTGCAGGGGGCCGGGGCACGAGGCTGGGCGACCCAGCTCCCAAGTTCGAACTCCCCCTCGCCGGGAAGCCGGTCATTTCGTACTCACTCGAAGCGTTCCAATCGGCACCTTCAATAGAGTCCATCGTGCTGGTGGTACCGGCAGACCGCCTGGACGCCTGGAGTGCGGAGCGCCTCCAGAAGATGGGCATCGACAAGATCCGTGCTTCCGTGCGGGGCGGTGAGACAAGGCAGGATTCCGTGAGGCTCGGACTGGAGCAGCTCCGGGGTGAGACTGGTGTGGTGGTCGTTCACGACGCGGCCAGGCCGCTCGTAAGTGTTCAGATGGTCGAAGAGGCATGCCTGATCCCTGACGGCTCAGACGGCGTCGTGACAGCTACCGCGGTCACGGACACAGTAAAATGCATCGATGGAGGCATGGTCGCGGGCACACCGGACAGGGAGCGGCTTGTCGCAGTCCAGACGCCCCAGGCGTTCAGGCTCGATGTCCTTGCGAAGGCACATTCGCTGGCCCGGGAGGCAGGATATCAGGGCACGGACGACGCGTCCCTGGTCGAGCGCGCGGGAGGACGCGTTTCCGTTGTCGTTGGAAGCCGCGACAACATCAAGATCACCTTCCCGGAGGATTTTGCCATCGCAGATGCGTTGCTTCGTGAAAGGAGAGATCCTTGAGGACGGGTATTGGTATCGACGCGCACCGCTTCCAGGCTGGCAGTAAGCTGTTCCTCGGGGGTGTTTGTTTAACATCCGATCTCGGGCTTGCCGGGCACTCCGATGCTGACGTGCTCGTGCATGCGATAATGGACGCGCTTCTCGGAGCGTGCGGCGGCGGTGACATCGGAGAGATGTTCCCCGACTCGGATCCCGCGTACCGCGACGCCCACAGTCTTACCCTGCTCGAGCGGGTGCGTGACGAGTTGACCGCGCGTGGCTTCCGGGTTGTCAATGTAGACGCTGTCGTCGTTTGCGAAAAGCCTCGCATTTCACCTTACAAACGCGAGATGCGCGAGAATATAGCGCGAGCACTTGGAATCGACAGAGACGCGGTTAGCGTCAAGGGAACGACTACCGAGGGGATGGGATTCACCGGGCGCGGCGAAGGCATTTCCGCCGTCGCTTCCGTGCTCATCGATTAGATAACGATTCAAGGAGAGTCACTTGGCCAAGAAGAAGTTCGACCCCGACAGGGTGCCCATCAGGAGGCAGGTGCCGGCGGACCGCATCAGGAATTTCAGCGAGGTTGCACTCGGATACGACCTCGATGAGGCAAAAGCCGAAGCGACGCGTTGCCTCCAGTGCAAGAAACAGACCTGTGTAAGCGGCTGCCCGGTCAACATCGATATACCCGCATTCGTCGGGCAGCTCAGCCAGGGCGCGACCGATGAAGCCGTGGCGACCGTGAAGCGCGAAAACCTGCTGCCAGGTGTATGCGGAAGGGTCTGCCCGCAGGAATCCCAGTGCGAGGAGAAATGCGTGTTGGGAAAGAAAGGCGACCCGCTGGCGATCGGCAAGCTCGAGCGGTTCGTCGCCGACCGTGAGGCCGAGAAGGGCGCCGGCCAGGTTCCCGAACCGACGCGGAGCACAGGCCTTGCAGCCGCCATAGTAGGCTCGGGACCGGCCGGGCTGACCGCGGCCGCGGAGCTCGCGAAGATCGGGCACAGAGTAACGGTGTTCGAGGCGTTGCATGTGGCCGGCGGGGTCCTGACTTACGGAATACCCGAGTTCAGGCTCCCTCAGTGGGTCGTCGACCGCGAAGTGGGTATGCTCGAAAGACTCAATGTTGAGATCGTTCTCGATTTTGTGGTGGGCAGAACCGCCACGGTGAGCGACCTGTTGAAAGAGTATCAGTCTCTCTTCGTCGGGATAGGTGCGGGGCTTCCTTCATTCATGGGTATCCCGGGAGAAAACCTAAACGGCGTGTACTCGGCAAACGAATTCCTTACCAGGGCAAACCTGATGCGCGCCCGCAGTTTTCCGGAGTACGATACGCCGGTCAAGCGCGGTGGCAAGGCGGTGGTCGTCGGCGGAGGAAATGTCGCCATGGACTCCGCGAGAACGGCTTTGAGAATGGGCGCTGACGAGGTCAATATAGTGTACCGGCGCTCGAGGGTGGAGATGCCCGCCAGGGTCGAAGAGGCCGATCACGGCGAGGAGGAAGGCATCATCTTCCACATGCTCACAAACCCGGTCGAAGTCCTCGGCAAAGAGGGAAAGGTCACGGGCATGGTCTGCCAGCGTATGGAGCTTGGCGAGCCCGACGAATCCGGCCGCCGCCGCCCGGTGCCGATAGAGGGCGACTACTTCAACCTGGATTGCGACATCATGGTGATGGCCATCGGCACGCGCGCGAACCCGCTGCTTCCCTCGACCACCGAAGGGCTCGACCTCAACCGGCGCGGGTACATCTGGGTCGACCCCGAAAACTTCCAAACGAGCCTGCCCGGAGTGTTTGCCGGGGGAGATATCGTCACCGGTTCCGCCACCGTCATCGAAGCGATGGGGGCCGGCAAGACAGCCGCGGCAGCCATGGACTCCTACATGCGCCGGTGAGCATCCCGTCAGGGATAAGACCGGACCGCC
>Ga0182021_10000234_pt1 | contig 55784 bp, 44 predicted proteins | sample 612E3MmetaG_FD_120493 | JGI IMG/M metagenome (GOLD analysis project Ga0182021, IMG submission 120493) | Permafrost microbial communities from Stordalen Mire, Sweden - 612E3M metaG (Illumina Assembly) | ecosystem: Environmental > Terrestrial > Soil > Wetlands > Permafrost | place: Sweden...
ATCGATACCGATAAAAATATCGTAATCACTGGGCCTGTAGGTATGTATCATGTGACACCTCCCTTTGGATATAATTATATCCCCTTAGGAGAAGATTGACACATTAACATACCATCTTAGTGGCAAAATCTTTATGGTTTGTTATGAGAGATGTGATAATTACTATTTTATGTTTTTTTTAGGATTGATGTAGTGGCAGATCAGTTCGGCTTTTAAATAGTCAAACGCTTCGTCGGGATCGCTGACGATTTTAAACAATTTTATATCTTCGGGAGAAATTGTCCCCCATTTAAGCATTTCATCGAAATTAATCAACTTTTCCCAATATTCGCGGCCGTAGAGGACTATCGGCATATGTTTTTTCGTTTTATTGGTTTGCAAGAGTGTCAACACCTCAAAGAATTCATCCAGCGTGCCGTATCCTCCGGGGAAAACCACCAGCGCTTTCGCCAGGTAGAAGAACCAGAATTTACGGATAAAGAAATAATGGAATTCAAAAGCTAATTCTTTTGACTGATAGGAATTAGGTATCTGTTCCTGGGGCAGGCTGATGTTGAATCCAATTGATTTACCGTTTGCCCTTTTTGCGCCCAGTCCCGCGGCTTCCATGATTCCCGGGCCGCCGCCGGAACATATCGCGAAACTGCCGCAATCATCCCCCAGTTGCTTAAACCACCGGGTAAGCCTTTCCGCTAATTTTGCCGCGTCCTCATAGTAGCGGGACATGATGAGATTATGCTTGGCCTGTTCGTATCGCTGGGTTAAATTTTTATCGGGATTTTTACGGGCTAATTGTGCTTCGATTTCTTTCAGCGCCGCTGATGCTTTCTGTTTGGAGAGCGTACGCGCCGACCCGAAAAATACCACGGTATTTCTTAAATTGTATTTTCTAAACCGGAACTGGGGCTCGAGCAACTCCGCCAGTACGCGGATGGGCCGGGCGTGAGGGCTGTTTAAAAATTCATAATTGTTGTAAGCTTTAGCGATGGATAGATGCCGGGGTGATTTTTTTATATTTTTTTTCATGGTATAAATATAACATAAGAGCGGGGGGATAACAATAGGAACATGCAAAAGAGTGAAGGATGAAGGAAGATGGATGAAGGATGAGGAAAAAATCTTGTGAGTACGTGAACTTGTGAGGAAAACCAAAAAATTTACCACCAAGACACTCAGCCACAAAGAATAATAAAGAAAAATAATTCTTACCACAAAGGGCAGGAAGAAAGCGAAAAGGACGAAGGATGAAAAAATGGGAAAAAAGAGGGAAAGGGAAAAAGGTTGTATAGCGATAAATAGAAGGGTAAAATACATCAAGCTAGTGTAGTGAGTCCCGCCATCGGCGGGGCGAACGGGTGGATAGAAAATAGCTTTTGTTTTTTTGGTTGTCGGTTGTTGGCTATCAGGTTTTATCCCCATATTTCTTTTATCCGCGTTATTCGCGCGATTTGTTGTCAAAATTTTTTCGATGAACTGAAAAGTATTTTTGTATTTATCCGTGCCTATCTGTGTTCATCTGTGGCTAAAATTCTTGGTGTTGTATGCCCATAATCGAACCATCCATCCGTCCCCCCTCAGAAGCGGATAGTTTCCTGTTGCAGGTAACTCTCGGCTGTTCTTCCAACGACTGCACGTTTTGCGCGGCCTACCTTAATAAACCTTTCGCCATAAAAGATTCTAAAGAGATTATTAAAGATATCGAAAGAGAAGCAAGGCATAGCCCCGATACCAGGAGAGTTTTTCTTTTAGACGGCGATGCTCTGGCAATAAATAATGAAAAATTACTGCCGATTTTAAAAAAATTAGACAGTAGTTTTCCTGAACTGGCCAGGGTTTCCAGCTATGCTAACGGCTATAATATCGTTAAGCGCAGCGATGAAGAACTGAGGGCGCTTTACGAGCATAAAGTGCAGTTGGTTTATATCGGCCTGGAGAGCGGGAGCCAGGATATTTTGAGCCGCTGTCGTAAGCGCTCCAGCGTAAACGAGATGGTCGAGGCGGTGAGGAAAGCCGATAAGGCAAAGATAAAATCTTCGGTCATTGTTTTACTGGGATTGGGAGGCAGAGAAAATTCCGCGGAACATGTTAAAGCTACAGCTGAAGCGCTGAATCAAATGCAGCCGCGTTATTTATCTTTTCTTTCGTTAATGGTTGTCCGGGGCACGCCTTTGTATAAGCAGGTTAAGGCCGGTGAGTTTAAAGAGTTAAATCCTTCCGAATTATTAAAAGAGGCTTATGATATTATTTCCGGGCTGAAATTAGAGAAAACTATATTTCGTTCCAACCACGCTTCTAATTATCTTGCTCTTGCCGGAAGATTCCCCCATGATAAAGATGTTTTGCTTGATCAGCTCCAATCGGCTTTGGACGGGGAGACGGGATTGCGGCCTGAGTTTTTAAGAGGGTTGTAAAAAAATTGCTTGCTTCTTTTTCCTATTTTTACCTGTGTCTTCTGTGCTCTTTGCGGTGAAGTATTTTGGTTATTCTGTGAAAATCTGTCCCTTGCGGGAGGCTTCGCACAGCAATCTGGGGACAAAAAAGTTTTTGTATCCGGTGGTGAAAATTAGCAGTATCACCTCAAAATGTAGTGCCCCGCCCATTTTTCTACACTTCCTATTGCGTCTTTGTTGATTTTGTGGTAAACTGCGCCCAAATAGGTAAATAAAGGCTTGCCGGAAGGCAGGCCTTCCCGCCGAAGGCGAGACTCCGCCAAAAGTTGGAAACTTTTGGCGAGTAAATTTTCTCTTTTTATCCGCGAAGCGTAGGCGTTATTTTTTGCGCAGAAAAAAATAATTATGTATTTAAAAGAAATCGACATCTTTGGCTTTAAGTCATTCCCCGAAAAGACCAACATGAAGTTTGAGCCGGGGATAACCGTCATTGTTGGCCCCAACGGTTGCGGGAAGAGCAATACTTTAGACGCCATCAAATGGGCCTTGGGCGAGCAGAGTCCCAAATCTTTGCGCGGCAGCAAGATGGAAGATATCATTTTTAACGGTACCGATAACCACCCTCCCCTGGGCTATGCTGAAGTCGGCCTCACCTTTTCCAACGAAGATAATTATTTACCCATCGACTACAAGGAAGTTTCTATCGCCCGCCGGCTCTACCGTTCCGGCGAAAGCGAATATTACCTTAATAAGAGCCTCGTCCGGTTAAAAGATATCGAAGAATTGTTTATGGGCACGGGAATCGGCGAATCTACTTACTCGTTTATTGAGCAGGGCAAGATCGACCTCTTTCTTAGTTATAAACCGGAAGATAAGCGCGTGATTTTTGATGAAGCCAGCGGTATCGTTAAATACAAAGAGAGAAAGAGAGAAACCCTGCGGCGGCTGGAAGAAGCGGACGAGAATTTAGTCCGGCTGGAGGATATAATCCTGGAAGTAAGGCGGCAAATCCGCTACCTCGATCGCCAGGTCGAGAAAGCCCGGCAATACAAAGAGGCTCAGGAGCGGCTGATCGAATGCGAGAAAAAAATCGCCGCGTTGCAATTTAACGAGCTGGAAGCTAAAAACAACGATTTAACCGGGCAATTGAATTCGTTTAAGGAAAAAGAAGAGGCGGAAGATAAGGAATTGGCTCAAGCTAAGGCGTCGCAGGATGATTTGGACGTTAAATTAAAAGAATTGCGCCGGCAGTTGGAGGAGGCTAATTCTTTAGTGATTTCCCTGGGCGCCCAGATCGACAGCTCTACCAGCCATATCAATGTTTATCAGCAGAGAATCAAAGAATTGGAAATGCGGCTTTTAAATCTTGAGCAGTCCAGGAATGACTTGGGCGGCCGCCTGGTATCGCAGGATAAGCGCCTCGAGGAAGAAAAGAAGCAGTTCGGCGTTATCGATGAAAACGTAAAGAAAATCGAAGAGGAAACGGCGTCATCGCGCCGGGAAAAGATAAGCCTGGATGAACAGATAAAAGAAGCGGCAAAAATAATCGAAGAGGAAAAAGTCAAGATTTTCGAGTGGGAAAGCAAAAAATCCCAACTGCATAATTCTTTTATTGAAGCCCAGGCTAATTTAACGACTTTAGTCAAGAGGAAACAGCGGTTACTTTTAGATAAAGCGAAGCTGGAAGGTTTACTGAAGGAGAAACAGGCGGAACTCCAGAAGGCCCAGGTTGAACTTTCCGATCTTGAGACAACGCTTAATATCCTTAGGGATAAGAAAAGCAACCTTGCCGCTAAGGAGAAAATATTGTCTTCGCGCAAGGAAGAACTGCGGTCCCGGCTTATCGAAAAAGAAAAAGATCTTTTCGAGCTTAATTCCTGCTACGAATTTTTAAAAGATTTCCGGATGAAGTATGACAGTTTTTCTACCACTAAAAAGATTACGATTGTTTTTGACGAAGAACCTAAAAATATCAATAAATTAGTCGCTTCGCTCAAAGATATCGCGATACTGCAGGAAGGAAATGTTTACAAGGCTTGTGTCGAGGCGAAGGTTGTTTCTCTGGAAGAAAACCAGCTGGAAGGCATGATCGCGGCGGCTAACCGGGAAATCGAAGAAACTAAAAGCAGCTTGGCGGAGCTTGAAGAAGAACTTAAAAAGGTAAGCTACGAGGCGAGCCTGGAAAATACGCAAATGCAGGGTGAAGAAAAACATTGGCAGGAGAAGGTTTTAGAAAAAGAGAATTTAGACAGCCAGTGGCGCCGGCTCAGGGAAGAGGCGGAATTGACCGACCAGGAAATGGCATCGAGCCTTGAGGCGATTTCAGCCCTGGAGCAGAAACAGAAAGAAAAAGAAGCGGAATTAGCCCTGGTAGATTCGAGCTTGGCCGCGTCGCAGGAAGCGCTGCATCGGTCCGGCGCTCTGACCGATAAAAATTCCGCGCGGATCCAGGAAATCGACGTCGAAACCGCCAGAAAAGAATCGCAGCTCCAGTCGTTTGCCGGCCAGAGAGAAGCGCTGCATTCTAAAATCAGCCTTCTGGAAAATGAACGGGCTAATGCCTTGAAAGATCTGGAGGCGATCGAAAAAGAAAAGAAAGAGGATGGCCAGCGTATCGAATCTTTTAACGGGCATATCGGCGAGCTTAATTTAAAAATAGAGGGAGATAAAGTAAGGGTCGAACAGTTTTCACTGAAGAAGTCGGAAATTGAGAACCAGGAAAACTTTTCCGCCGGCGAATTGGAAGAAAAAAGAAAAGCGCAAAATTTAATCGAAAAAGAATTGGAGGCGATCCGTTCGGATATCTATAATAAAAAGATGGAGATCCAGAGCGTCGAATACGAGAAGGATAAGATCAAAGATTACCTCCGCCAGGTTTATCAGGTGGAGTTTGACCACGCTGCAGTTACGGACATTATCGAGGCGTTAGACGTTCTTCGGGAGGTCCGGGAGAAATTGCAGAAAAAGAAAGAATCGCTGGGCGAGGTTAATCTGGTTGCGATCGATGAGTTCGAAGAACTCAAAAAAAGAGATGATTTTCTGGCGAAACAAAAAGATGATTTGCTGACCGCGAAAGAAAATTTAAAAAAGGCCATCACGAAAATAAATAAGACCTCGAAAGAGTTGTTTTTAGAGACCTTTGCCAAAATCGAAGAAGAATTCAAAAAGAATTTCCGGTTTCTCTTTAACGGCGGCCGAGCGCAATTGATCCTGATTGACCCGGATAATGTTTTGGAGTCGGGCGTGGAGATCGAGGTTCAGCCCCCCGGTAAAAAGCTTCAGAATGTATCGCTCTTGTCCGGCGGCGAAAAGGCGTTGACGGCGATTGCTTTGATTTTTGCTATTTTCCGGGTCAGGCCTTCGCCTTTATGCGTTCTGGACGAAATTGACGCGCCTCTGGATGAGGCCAACGTCGACCGGTTTAACAATATTCTGCGCGAATTCGCTTCGTTTTCTCAATTTGTTTTAATCACTCATAATAAAAAGACAATGGCTAACTCCGATGTTTTGTATGGCGTGACCATGCAGGAAAAAGGAGTATCCAAGCTTGTCTCTGTCAAATTTGGTTCCGATAAACGCCCACAGATTAAGGCCAACCCGCTGCCCGTGCCGCCGCCCGAGCCGTCTACGCTACCCGTGTCTGAAGAAAAACCTGTTTTGGAAGGGGCAGCAGAGAACTAACCAAAGAACCAAAAAACGAAAAAACGGAAGAGCCGAAAAACGGAAGAACCGAAAAATGCGATTCGTTAAGTTCGTTGAGCCGGTTAAGTCCGTTGTAGCGGTACGATCTTCTAACAGGCCTAACGGGCACAACAGTTTTACTTCCGGTTTTTTTGGTTTTTAGGTTTTTTAGTTTTTCGGTTAGATTCTTTCTCTTACCAGCTTGCCATTGGGCAGGATTTCAATGATTTCTTCTATCTTGATTTTTAGGATGCGGAATTTTTTGGGGAAAGCCATTTCAAAATGAAGGTGGGTTTTTTCATTGCGTATCCCCTCGATGATACGCCGGACCGAGAAGCTTACCTCTTTTTCTTTTAACAATCCCAGTAATTCTTCGAAATCTTTGTCTTGTTCCTTTATCACGGCCGCAGTCCCGTTTACCTGGTAGGCGATCAGCGTTTCTTCATCCATCACCGGTAAGGAAACCCGTGAATGTTTTTTTATCGTTTTAAAAGTATTGTTTGCGGCAAAATCCGCCACGTAAAGAAAGTTATTTTCGGTTTTGAAGAGGAATTTCGGGGTAACGGCCGGCCGGCCGCGATAGTCGGTGGCGGCAAGACTAATATATTCCACGCCGGCTAAGAGTTCGTTTAGTTTTTTCTCCAGCATAAGCAGCAATCACCCCCTATATAATATATACCACATTATCTACCCAAAAACCAATGTTGGACAGGTTGAGACCGTTAAGCCAGTTGAGCCGGTCAAATCTGTTGAGATGGTTGAGCCAGTTGCGGGGTTGAAATCTTCTAACCGGCTTAACAGACCCAACTGGCCCAACAAACGTAACAGTGTCGCTTTCATTTTTAATAAGTGGCTGCTTATGTGAGTGGTTTATATGGCAGGGTTAGGCTAAAACAATCTGGTTTTTGCCCCGTTTTTTCGCTTCATAAAGGGCTTCGTCGGATTTACGCACCAGCGTTCGTTTATCGCCGGCGTCAATAGGGAAGCTGGCGATGCCGATGCTTACGGTGAACCGGTTGCCGAGGATCTCTTTATCCTGGACGGATTTTCGGATACGTTCAGCTAAATTAAGAGCTTCGTCTTTGCCGGCGGTGGGGACAATCAGGGAAAATTCTTCTCCGCCGTAGCGGCAAAGGATATCGGCCTTGCGGGAGCTTTCTTTTAATATTTCGCTTATTTTTTTTAAAGCGCTGTCGCCCTGGATATGGCCGAAAGTATCGTTAAATTTTTTAAAATTATCCAGGTCGACCATCATCATCGACATGGTTTTTCCCTGTGTTTTAGTTTTTTCTATTTCTTCGTCGAGCTTGTATTGAAAATAGCCGTGGTTCCACAGGCCGGTGAGGGAATCGGTGTGGGCTTTGATGAGGGTATCTTCGAATTCCTGGGAATTTTCCACCGCGCCCATGGCTTGTTCTACAAACATATTAAAGATTCTTACGTCTTCTTCGCTGATCGGTTTTTGGGTGACGCAATTATCGACGATGATTATCGCTTCCGGTTTATCTTTTATCCATAGGGAAGAGATTAAGAATTCTTTTAACTGTAGCTGGGTAATGATACCGTTATTTTTAAACTTTTCTAATTTTTCTCCTTTAATATGGAGCGGGCTTTTTTCAATCAATACGTCGAAAAGTATGCCGCTTTCGTTGGATAGGGGGAAGGAGAGTGACTCTACTAATTCCATGAATTTCGGTTTTATATTATCTTCTTTAACGCGGCGATAATTTTTTATTAAATCGTAAAGGTCTTTATTTTCTTTTTCGATATGTTGCCATATACCGTGGGCTTCCCGGTTATCCATCGGGCCGATGCCCATAAAACCGTTTATTTTTTTATTTGCTTCATCTACGACAAATAGTATGCCCCGGTTGAACGCAAGGCCTTGATGGGCGGTCAGGCCGGTCAGGATGATATATACGACTTCGTCAAAGCGCAGGGTTGTGCGCATCGCTTTGGTAAGTTCGTAAAAAATATAAAATTGCGAACGTAATTTTTCTATTTCTTCCTTTAATGCTTCGATTTGAATAATTTCGTTTTCCATATATTTTAATGAGACTTCGCCGAGCGCAAGTCCCGAAGGGGCGCCGCGCGAGACGGTAGTCGAATTATCCCCGAAGGGGGTTTGCTGTGCAAAAAATATCCGTCTTCCTGACCGAAAAATGCGGGTGCCGCATTTTTCGGTCAGGAAGAAATAGAGAAACAATGTAAGTGTTTAAAAGTTAAAGAATATTTTATTGCGCAGTATAAAGTATGATATTATTAACATATTTAGGAGAAAAAGTCAATACTTCCCAGTTTTAAAAATTACGGCAAACTTTGCAATCGATTATTTCTGTATCAATATCGCAGGGCATTTACGTTTGAATACTTTTTTTGCATCTGCCTAACCGGAAAATGCGTTTACCGCATTTTCCGGTTAGTATGCAATTTATTTTTTGCGAAGCAAAAAATAAATTGACAGATAACAAACTCTTGGTAAACTTAAAATATATATGAAAATGAATGTGCAGAGCAAACTTATAGGTTTTACCATGGTTTTGATTGTGGTAATTGTTTTTTTCTTTAGCCGTTATTCAATTACCAATACAACCAATCTTTTGCTCGACGCTTTGCAGGCTAGAGGCATTTCAATCGCCAATGGGATTGCCAATAACTGCCAATTCGGGATGCTCGCGGAAGATTTGTCTAATTTAGCTAATTTTGTCGACAGTGCGATGAAAGAAAAAGACGTTTCTTCCGTGGCGATTATCAACAAAGACGGTAAATTCCTGGCGCATAGCGTTGCCGCCAAAGTCGGCCAGATGGCGAAAGTCAGCGAAGAAAAGCAGGCTTTGGAAGCAAACGCGATAAGAACGGATAAACTCGATAACAATACGATAGTCATCACGGTTCCCGTGGTAAGCAAAATCTCCAAGAGCGCTTTTTCGGGTGGCGCCGAGGGTGATTTGGAATCGATGATGGGGCTTGCCGGTAAGTCCGCGCCGGAGCAGCATGGGGAAATTAAAAAAGAAACAATCGGCGCCGTCCAGATGTTTATGAGCACGGCGCGGATTCAAAGTGAGATAAAGTATGCCACGAAAAAAATACTCACCCTTACCGTATTAATAGCGCTTGCGGCTTTATTCGTGATCATTGTGCTTTCGCGCTGGATGTTCAATCCGCTCCGCCAGATTGCCAGGAAAATACAGAAAATTTCCCAGGGTGAGATCGAAGACCCGGTTAAATTTCGCTCCAGCGATGAAATCGGAGATCTCGCGCTTGCTTTTAACGATATGGTTAAGTATGTCGGCGAGACCGCTCAGAACGCCCGGGCTATCGCGCAGGGAGATTTAAGCGTTAATGTTCAGGCGCGTTCGGACAAAGACGTTTTAGGCTCGGGTTTTCGGGAGATGCTCGGTTATTTACAGGAAACGGCGCAGCTGGCGCAAAAGATTTCCCAGGGTAATTTATCGTCTTCGTTTAAGGCGCGTTCGCAAAAAGACGCGATGGGTAATGCTTTATCGACAATGATCACTGGCCTGCGCCAGTTGATCGCCCAGATCCAGGATTCCAGCAATAAAATACACGCCCGCGCCAACGAAATGGCTTCGCTTTCTCAGGCTTCTACGGAGACTGTTTCCCAGATGGCTTCCAATGTCAGCCAGATATCGACTTCCATCGCCAAGATTTCCGAAACGACCCAGGTTGTTTCTTCGACGGCGCAAAAAACCGCCGGCCTTGCCGAAACGGGAAATGAATCGATCAGCGGGATTATCGAAAAAGTATTGCGTTCTAAAAACAGCGCCGCCGAAACCGTGGAATTGATTAAAAATTTGAATAAGTCTTCGATGCAAATCGGAGAAATCATCAACTATATAACTAAAGTAGCGGATCAGACCAACTTGCTTTCTTTAAATGCCGCAATCGAGGCGGCGCGGGCCGGCGAAGCGGGACGCGGTTTTGCCGTAGTCGCCGACGAAGTGCGTAAGCTTGCCGAAGGCAGCGCTCACTCGGCTTCGGAGATCGCGCGTCTTATCCGTGAGGTTCAGACCGAAACATCTAAGGTAGTGGGGGCGGTAGAAATGGTAGCCAAAGAAGTAGGCGAGTCGGCCGACGTCACACAGACCGCCGGTAAGCATTTTAGAGAAATAAGCCAATCAGCCAGGACCATCGCCGCCCAAATCGAAAATATCGCCGCTTCATTCGAAGAGACCGCTGCCAGTGTCCAGGAAATCAGCGCTTCCAGCGAAGAGCAGGTGTCTACGTTTGAGGAGATATCGAATTCCATCGAGACGCTTAAGGATGTTGCCGAAGTATTAAGAGACGCTTCGGCTAAATTCAAGCTTACATAAGGATAATCCGCGATTTCTATTACTACCTTCCGCCAAATGGGGTATCAGAGGATCAGGATATCAGGATTTGGGGATTGGTAAATTAGGAAAAATGCCAAACAGGCGATAACCAATAACCAAATATCCCAATGCCCCGATTCCCAAATCCCAAATCCCAATTCCCTAATATCCTGATCTCCTTTAATTAAATGAACGATACAATTTTTAATCTCTCCAGCTACGATTATTCCTTGCCCAAAGAACTCATCGCGCAAGAACCTCTTTTCCCGCGTTCCCAGCATCGCCTTTTAATCGTTAACCGCCGGAGTGGGCAAATCAGCGAGGGTATTTTTACCGAGGTAAAACAGTTTTTTCAAAAAGGCGATTGTCTGGTTTTAAACGATACCAAAGTCATTAACGCCCGCCTGTTTGGTAAAAATGACAATCAGGCTAAGATAGAGCTTCTTCTTATTAAGGAAAAGGAGCCCGGCATTTGGGAAGCGCTGGTCAAACCCGGTAAACGGGCCAAACCGGGCGCGGTTGTTTTTTTTGACCACGGGGTCAGCGCTAAAATTTTAGAGAGGACCGGTGAGGGTACGATAGTCGTTAAATTTTCCCGGCCGGAAATTAAGCCGTTTCTTGACGAAGCCGGCCTAAGCCCCCTACCCAATTATATTAAAAAACAAGTAACAGACCACGACCATTACCAAACGGTTTACGCTAAAAACGAAGGGGCGATCGCTGCGCCGACTGCCGGGTTTCATTTTACGCCGGAGTTGCTCGATGAGCTAAGCGCCGGTGGCGTAAAAATCGTCTATTTTACTCTTCATTGCGGCCTGGCGACATTCCGGCCGATAAAAGCTGCCGATGTACGCGAGCATAAATTACCCGCAGAATGGATGGAATTTTCAAAAGATTGCGCGCAAATCGTTAACCAGGCTAAAACGGAAGGAAAAAGAGTATTCGCCGTCGGCACTACTTCGATCCGGGCTTTGGAGAGCGCGGCTTGTCCGGATGAAACAGGCAGATTTTTGGTTAAACCTTATTGTGGTTTAACTAATATTTATATCAACGGAGATTATAAATTTAAAATTGTTGACGCAGCGATTACAAATTTTCATACTCCCTGTTCGACCAACTTGGTGCTGATTTCCACTTTTTGCGGACGGGATTTACTGAAAAAAAGCTATTCTTACGCGATTGAGAATAAGTTCCGGTTTTTCAGCTTCGGCGACGCGATGATTGTTATATGAGCATCCGCCAAGATTTTTAAATATGAAAAAACCCGGATTTTGCTCTTTCGTAACAATTTTCTTCATTTTTTTATTAGGTATGATACAATAATAAGCCATTTGTTGGACAAATTATCTTGGGTTTTATTGAAGGATTTTGTCTTATCAGGAAAATGGCTGCCGTCAAGCAGCCATTTTCCGGCCGGATAAATTTTTTGCCGAGCAAAAAATTTATGAGGAGGTGTTTTTTATGAGGGATGATGTGACCAAAAAAAGAGTATTTATGCTTTGCGGCCACGCGCAAACAGGAAAAACTTCGCTGGCAGAGTTAATCCTTTATAAGTGCGGAGCAGTGAGCCGGTTGGGAAAAGTCGATGAGGGGACAACTACCAGCGATTATGAGGATGATGAAAAAGAAAGAAAGAGTTCGGTTAATTTATCCGGGCTTTTTGCCGAATACAAGGGTAATTTTCTGCAGTTTATCGATACCCCCGGTTACCTTGATTTCATCGGCGAAATCATTTCGGCGGCGCGCGCCGTTGATTTTGCCGTAATCGTTATCGATGCCGCCGCCGGCGTGGAGGTAGGCACGGAAAAAGCCTGGGATATTGTCCAGCGCGAGAATCTTCCCTGCATTTTTTTTATAAATAAATTTGATAAGGAAAATACTAATTTTACTAAAGTGTTTGACGAGATAAAAAGTAATTTGACTAAAAACGCTACGGCGGTTACGGTATTCGAGAAAGGTAAAATAGCGGATGTGTTTAAGGATAAGAATAGCGCTTATTATGGGCAGATTGCGGAAAAGGTAGCCGAAAGCAACGATACTCTTCTGGAAAAATATCTGGAAAGTGGTACGGTTGACGAAAAGGAATTCGGCCCGGCATTTAAAAAAGCCGTGGCCGGCGGCCAACTTTTTCCCGTGCTTTGCGGTGTTGTCACGCAGGAGTTAGGCATAGAGCCTTTTCTGGAGTTAATTTTAGATATGCCTTCGCCATTTGAAGCCGCCGCGCGTAAGATGCAAAAGAACGGCCAGGAAGTTTTGATCGAGCCTAATGCAGACGCGCCGCTGGTCGCGCAGGTTTTTAAGACGATTATCGATCCTTTTGTGGGGCAACTTAATTTTTTCAGGGTATTCAGCGGCAAGATTACTTCCAACAGCGAAGTTTTTAACGTCACCAAGCAGAATAAAGAGAAATTCGGCCAGATTTATTTTCCCCAGGGGAAACAGCAGGTTCAGCAGGAAACGGTAGCGGCCGGCGAAATTGCCGCCGTCGCCAAGCTTAAAGACGTTTCTACCGGCGATATCTTTGCCGATAGTAATGTGAAAATAGAATTTCCCGTGATGGAATTTCCCGTTACGGTTTTTTCCGCCTCGGTGAAGCCTAAGACGCGTCACGATGAAGAAAAAATATCCAGCGCTCTCCACCGCATTACCAGCGAAGACCCGACCTTTAAGGTAATGCGGGATAAAGATACGGCTGAGTTGATTATTTCCGGCATGGGCGAATTGCATTTGCGTATCATCATCGACCGGATGAGAAAAAAATACGGCGTTGATGTAGAGCTAGCCACACCCAGGGTTGCTTATAAGGAAACGATTACCAGGGCGTTGCGCGGTGACCGGGCGATTCGGGTAAAATATAAGAAACAAACCGGCGGCCACGGCCAGTATGGCGATTGTATGATTGAAGTCGAGCCGCTTGAACGCGGGAAGGGTTTTGAGTTTGTCGATAAAATCGTCGGCGGCGCGATACCGCGCAACTTTATTCCTTCCGTCGAGAAGGGCATCGTCAAGTCGATGGGGGAAGGGTTCTTGGCCGGTTTTCCCGTAGTCGACCTGAGAGTGAATCTAGTTGACGGCTCTTATCATGACGTTGATTCCAGCGATATCGCTTTTCAAATTGCCGCTTCGATGGCTTTTAAAAAAGCTGTGGAGGATGCCAGCCCGGCGTTGCTTGAACCGATCATGAATGTGGAAATCGGCGTCCCCGGCGAATTTATGGGACAGGTTACCGGCAGTATTAATTCGCATCGCGGCCGCATTATGGGGATGGATGCTAAAGGCAAAAACGAAACCGTGAAAGCTCAGATACCTCTATCGGAAATGTTTAAATACGCCAGTGACCTGCGTTCGATTACCGCCGGCCGGGGAAGTTATACGATGAGCCTTGCCCATTACGACGTGCTTACCGGCAGGCTGGCTCAGGCAGTTATCGACCAGTCGAAGAAGGAAAAAGAGAAAGAGTTGGTGGCGAAATAAACACAGATAATCACTGATGAGAGGAAGCAGATGATCGCTGATGAAGCGACGGATAATTAGTACAGAAACAACGACTAATCGATTATTTTATCAATCTGTGATCATCCGCATTTTTTAATCTGCGATCATCTGTGTCATAAAAAGGATATAATATGAAAATAGCAAATTTAGGTTTGGATATCCAACCCGGTAAGCAAAAATACAGTTGCGGCGCGTTTGAAATGCTGGTTAAGAAATACAATCCTAAAAAAGTTGTGCCGTATACGGTAGAATTTATCGGCGCAGACTTTGAGAAGGCCGACGCGATTATCTTTGATATAGCTCGGCGGCTTGATTTGGTGGTGATTGACCTGGAAAAAATAGAAAAACGCCTGGGCCGTTGCGAGGATGCCGGTGAAAAAAGCGTTCTTACTAAGGCGCAGTGTATTTTAGAGAAAGAGACCTTGCTTTGTGACGCCCCATTCAGCGACGGGGAAAATAATACGCTTAAAACCCAACAGCTGGTCACTTATAAACCGTGTCTGGGTAAAGAAAGTGTTTCTGATATGAACGATTTAGTAAGAGAGATCAACGAAAAAGCGCAGGTTCTTCTGTTCTACACCGCCGGGGAGAAGGAAGTGCACGCCTGGGATATTAAAAAAGGCGATACGATTCTTACCGCAGCGGGTAAAATCCATACTGATTTGGCGCGGGGGTTCATTAAGGGGGAGGTAGTCAACGCTGTGAGTTTTGAAAAAGTTTTTAATATGGCTGAGGCCAGGGCCAAAGGCCTGGTGAAGGCTGTGGACAGGGATTATCCCATGCAGGATGGGGATATCATCGAGATTAAATTTAACGTCTAAAGCACAGATGATCGCTGATAAAATAACTAATGACGGATTCGTCATTTGGTTATTCGACTTTCGTTATTTTACCAATCTGTGATCATCAGTATCTTTCAATCTGTGATTATCTGCGCATGAGGCTAAGCATCATGTTAAAAATCCGCCGGGTACTGATAAGCGTGTGGGAAAAGAAAGGGATTGTCGAGCTTGCCCGTAAGTTGCGGGAGTTTAACGCGGAAATAATTTCTACCGGAAAGACGGCTACGTTATTGCGTGAAAACGGCATTGCCGTTAAAGAAGTGGCCAGCCTGACTTCTTTTCCGGAAATACTTTCCGGCCGCGTTAAAACTCTGCATCCCAAGGTGTTCGGCGGTATCCTTGCCAATAAAAAAAATCCTCTGCATATGGAAGAAATCGCCAGGCTTAAGATCGAGCCGATCGATATGGTGGTGATTGACCTTTACCCGTTCGCGCAAAAATTAGAAGAAGACTTGACCATTGACGAGATGATTGAATATATTGATGTCGGCGGGCCGTCGCTGATCAGGGCGGCGGCAAAGAATTTCAAAAATGTCGCCTGTCTGAGTAATTTGAAGCAATATCCGCAAATAATCGCCGAACTCGATAAGAACCATGGTTTTATCGGCGAAGATGCCCTGGTTGATCTTGCCCGCGTCGCCTTTCATGTCACCAAAGAATATGATAATGTGATTTATAATTATTTTCAGGGGCAAGAAATACTTACGCTTGATTTAAAAAAGACGCAGGAACTGCGTTACGGCGAAAATTCCCATCAGAAAGCGGTTTTGTATGAAGGGCTTGACCAGAAAGGATTGGGTTTCCGGCAGCTTCAGGGTAAGGAGTTGTCGTATAATAATTTTCTCGACCTTGATACCGCTATTTATATGGTTAAAGAGTTTAATGAGCCGGCGGCGGCGATTGTCAAGCACGCTTCTTTGTGCGGGGTGGGCGTTGACAAGAGATTGGCAAGCGCTTATAAAAAAGCCTACGCCGTTGACCCGATATCAAGTTTTGGCGGTATCATCGGGTTGAACAAAAAGGTGGACAAGGATACGGCAAAGCAGATTGCTAAGAGCGGTTTCCACGAATGTATCATTGCTCCTTGTTTTTGCCGGGAAGCGCTTAAGATTTTTTCCGCTAAAAAAAATCTGCGGATTATTGAAGCGGATTTATTAAATTTTAGCGATGGCAGGGATATAAGGACAGTTGCCTTTGGTTATCTTATCCAGGATAAAGACGTTTTGACCGTGGATAAAAACGCCTTAAAAGTTGTTTCCAAAAAGAAACCTTCAGCGAAGCAAATGAAGGATTTATTGTTTGCCTGGAAGGTCTGTAAGTTTGTGAAATCCAACGCGATCGTTGTGGCGAAAAACTTTAATATTTTCGGTATCGGCGGCGGCCGGCCTTCCCGGGTTGGTTCGGTAGAGATAGCTTTAAGGCAGGCCGGCCCCAAATCTCAGGGAAGTTGTTTAGCCTCCGATGGATTTTTTCCCAAAGATGATTCGATAAGGGTTGCTTGCAAAAAGGGAATAAAGGCCATAATCCAGCCGGGAGGTTCCCTTAAAGATAACGAGATAATAAAACTTTGCGATAAATTAGGCATGGCTATGGTTTTTACCGGGATAAGGCATTTCAGGCATTAAAACGCAGATGATCGCAGATTAGAAGAAACAGATGATCACAGATGAAAATAAAACCAAAACCTCAAAATTTGGTTGTTTTATCCATGTTCATAATTGTTTTTTGTCAGCGATTATCTGCATCTTTTAATCAGTGATCATCTGCGCTTTATTAAAATAAGTATTTGACAAAACGCGATAATTACGGCATAATTGTAGAACTTTTTACCCCACCGTCCCTGAAACAGGGATAAAAATAAGGGGGTTACAGGAGGATTTGTAGAAATGGAAAATATGTCATCGGAGTTACAAAAGTATTATTTCGATTCGATAAAAGAATTAAAAGAAGGCGACATCATAAACGGCGAGGTGGTCGCGGTTACTTCCCGGGAGGTTATCGTCGATGTCGGGTATAAGTCCGAAGGGATAATCCCCCGGTACGAGTTTGACGGCGTGGATCCCAGTACTTTAGGAAAAATCGATGTTTATGTCGAGGCGATTGAAGACGAAGAAGGCGGCCTTATCCTCTCTTATCGGAAAGCCAAGGAGACAAGAGGGTGGATCGTTCTCCTCGGCGAGCATAAAGAAGGCGACCTGGTCGAAGGAGCTGTTTCCCGCAAGGTTAAAGGCGGCTACATGGTAGATGTTTTCGGCGTAGAAGGATTTCTGCCGCAGAGCCTGTCTACCCTTAAAAACACCGCCGGCGAAGAAGAGGCTATCGGTAAGAAAACTTTATTCCAGATTGTAAAAATGAGTAAATCTAAAGAAAGCTTTATCCTTTCCCGTAAAGACGCTGCGCGTATGGAGAAAGAACTCTCCCGCAAGAAAATATGGGAAGAAATTCAAGAAGGCAAGATTATAAAAGGAAAAGTAAAGAGCGTCACCAACTTCGGAGCGTTTATTGATTTGGGCGGCGTGGACGGGCTTTTACATATTGCCGATATGAGCTGGAAGAAAATTAGTCACCCTTCGGAAGTGGTGGCGGTCGGCGATGAGATAAGCGTAATGGTTTTAGGTTTTGAAAAAGAAAAGGGAAAAATTTCTTTAGGTTTTAAGCAGACTACGCCTGACCCCTGGAAGGAGATCGACAAGAAATATGTTCCCAGCTCTACCCTGAAGGGGAGAGTCACAAATATCCAGAATTACGGTATTTTTGTGGAACTGGAGAAAGGTATTGAAGGCTTGGTGCATATAAGCGAGGTATCGTGGGCGAAGCGTTTTATTAATTTGAACGAGATTTTTGCTATCGGCGACATGGTTGAGGCGAAAGTTATCGGCGTTGACCCGGGGGAACGCAAAATTTCTTTAAGTATCAAACAGCTGGAAAAAGACCCATGGGAAGATGTCGATAATTTGATTGTCTTGGAATCGGCGACGAAAGGAAAAATCTCGGGTTACGGCGAAGGCTGCGGTTATATAGAGATGGAAAACGGTTTTGAAGGGGTAATCTATAACGAAGATATCTCCTGGACAAAAAGGATCAGCCGTGCCCAGGATATGCTCAAGAAAGGCCATAATTACGAGTTTAAGATCTTAGGTATCGACCGGACCAGCCGCAAGGTAATTTTGGGAATAAAGCAATTGTCGCAAGATCCCTGGCCCCAGATTGTAGAGAAATATCCGCTCGGCAAAGTTGTAGAGGGCGAAGTCGTGAAGGTTACTAATTTCGGCGTTTTTGTGGAACTGGACAAAGAATTGGAAGGTTTGGTATTCAGCGGCGAAATAGAAAAAGAGATAATGGAGGCGCTTAAGCCTAAAGATAAATTAAAAGTAAAAATCATAAAAGTTGACGCCGGCAGCGCGAAAATCGGACTTTCTTCCAAAATTGACGAGCCCCAGGTCGCGCAGGGTTGATAGATACCGCAGATGATCGCTGATGAGAAGATGCGAGATGATCGCAGATTGCATTAGTTACCGGGCAGTATAATAACTATTTGGGTGAATAGTTAATGGTGAAAGATTAAGAGACAAACTTTTGCGGGAACTAACTACTTACTTTTAACGATTAGCGCTGTTTTTCTGTGTCGATTAATTCCCCTTTTTATTTGCCATTTTTTATCCCCCTATTTTTATCTACCTATCTGCGATCATCTGTTTCTTTTAATCTGCGATCATCTGTGCTAAAATAAGCTAATGCTAAAAGATATCGATACCCATATTAACGCAATCGTTGAGAATTCCGTTGACGCTATTTCCCGTCATGAATTAGCGGAAAAGCTGAAGGTTTGTTTTGAAAAAAACGAATCCTTGAAGCTGAAAATCGGTTTTGACCCTACGGCAAGAGATATCCATTTAGGCCATACCGTACTTTTGCGTAAACTGCGCAAGCTGCAGGAACTAGGCCACGAAGTCTACCTTATCATCGGCGATTTTACCGCTAAGATCGGCGATCCTTCGGGAAAGTCCAGTTTGCGGCCGGTATTAAGCGATGAAGAGATAAAAGACAACGCTTCGACTTATACCGACCAGGCCTTCAAAATTTTAGACCGGGAAAAGACAAAAATAATTTATAACAGTGTTTGGTATAAGGATAAGACCGTAGCGCAATTTCTCTCGATTCTTTCTTCCTATACCGTGGCCAGAGTCCTTGAGCGCGATGATTTTTCCCTAAGGCTTCGCGAAAATAAGCCGTTGACGATGCTTGAGATAATCTACCCGTTGATTCAGGGGTATGATTCGGTATGCCTGGAAGCCGACGTGGAATTCGGCGGAACCGACCAGAAATTCAATTTAATTGTCGGCCGGCATTTGCAGGAAGTTTACGGCCAGAAGCCGCAATGTATTGTTACTATGCCTTTGCTTGTGGGTTTAGACGGTAAGAACAAGATGTCTAAATCTTTAGGTAATTATGTCGGCGTATTGGATAATCCCAAAGATATGTTCGGAAAAATCATGAGTATTTCCGATGAGGTGATGTGGGAGTATTTCCGGTTGCTGACCGACCATAAATCCGAAGATGCCAAAAAGATGCATCCTAAAGAAGCTAAGATGATGCTGGCGCAGACTATCGTTTCTTTTTATCACTCCCCCGAAGCAGGTCTTCGCGAAAAAGACGAATTCGCGAGAGTATTCAGCCAGAAAGAATTACCCCAGGATATGCTTGTTTATAAAGTTAAAGAGAATGGCCCGGATTTACTTGAAGTTTTGGTTCAGGCAAAGATAGTTAATTCAAAAAATGAAGCTCGACGGTTATTAACGCAAGGTGCTATCTCAATGATTGATGCCGCTACAAATCAGGAAACGGCAGTCAGCGCTCAAACGATAAATATTCCCGCGCCGGGGATTGTTTTAAAGATCGGCAAGAAGAAGTTTCTTAAAATAATATGCCAGAATTAAGAAAAGATCCTATTTTAGGCCGATGGGTTATTATCGCGACTGAGCGCGCTAAAAGGCCCAAAGATTTTAAGCGTGATATCGTCAATCTGCCGGAAGGGGATTGCCCTTTTTGCCGGGGCAATGAGCATGAGACATCCGCGGAGTTGTTTTCAATTAGAGACGATAAGGGTGATTGGCGGGTAAGAGTTATTCCCAGCCGAAAACCTTTTTTAAAATCCGACGATAAATTATGGAAAAAAGGCAAGGGCCCGTATGATTTAATGGCGGCCTTCGGCAGCCATGAAACCGTTATTGAAACGCCGGAACATATTGCCAATATGGCGGATTTGGAAGTTGCGCAGATAAAGGACGTGCTGCGTGTTTATTGCATCCGCGCCGGAGAGATAGAAAAAGATTTAAGGATTAAATATGTGCTGTTGTTTAAGAATTATGGTTATGACGCCGGCGCCGGGCCGATCAAACACTCGCGTTCTCAAATTATTGCCGCCCCCGTTAATTTAAAAAGAGTAAAAGAAGAATTAGAAGGGGCAAAATCCTACTATAATTATCATCAACGATGTGTTTTTTGCGATATCTGCAGCCAGGAATTATCCCAGAAAGAAAGGATAGTTTTAGACGAGGAAGGATTCCTGGCGTTGGTTCCTTTTGCTCCGCGTTTTCCTTTCGAAATATGGATCATGCCTAAAAAGCATTCGCCTTATTTTTGCGGTATAAACGACGGCGAAATGTATGGCCTGGCGAAAGTTATGAAAAAAATTCTTACCAAGCTCAAAGTCTTGCTGAATGATCCCGCGTATAATTACGTTATACACACCGCGCCGTTTAAGCGGCAATATCCGGGTTATTGGTCGACAATTGACGATGATTTTCATTGGCATATCGAAATTACCCCGCGGTTGACGCGGGTTGCCGGTTTTGAGTGGGGTAGTGGTTTTTATATCTGTCCGGTTCTTCCGGAAGAAGCGGCGAAATTTTTGAGAGAAATATAATCGCAGATGATCGCTGATTGTAAAATCAACTGATGATCGCTGATGAAAATCAATGTAGGCTGCGGACAAAACAATCAAATTTTAATGTTTTTGATTTTTTGTATTTATCTGCGATCATCTGTTGCATCTAATCTGTGATCATCAGCGTAACGAGCGAAGCGAACTATGCCCGAACTACGAAAAGATCCTATTGTCGGCCGGTGGGTGGTGGTGAATGTGGAAAACCCGTATTTACCGCAGGATTTTAACCTTACGCCTTTTAAATGGCAGGGTAACCAGGGTTGTCCTTTTTGCTATGGCAATGAGCATCTAACGCCCGCGGAAATCGAGGTTATTTCACCTATTCCCCGAACACCCAATAGCAGCGGCTGGAAGGTAAGAGTGGTGCCGAATAAATTTCCCGCTCTGCGAATAGAAGGTGATTTGAATAAGCACGCTTCAGGGATTTATGACGTTTCTAATGGGGTAGGCGCGCACGAGGTTATTATTGATAACCCCGACCATTACAAAGATATGCCCGATTTAGATGATTTGGAAGTGGAATATATTTTAAAAACATATCGGTCGCGCAGCCTCGATTTGCGAAAAGACAAACGTTTTAAGTACCTTCTTATTTTTAAAAATGTTGGTTTGGAAGCCGGCGCGTCACTGGAACATTGTCATTCCCAGCTTATCGCGCTTCCCATGGTTCCTAAAAATGTCGCCGAAGAAGTCAAGGGGGCTCAACATTATTATGAGTACCGGGAGCGGTGTATTTTTTGCGATATGCTCAGCTATGAGCAGGAAAACCGCGGGGAAAGAGTTGTGTTGGAGACCCAGCACTTTATTTCCTTTTGCCCTCTTTCCAGCCGTTTTTCTTTTGAAGTGTGGATTATGCCCAAGGACCACTCGGTAGATTATGCCGAAACCGGCGACGCTATTCTTTGGGATTTATCTAAAATTTTTAAAGATACCCTTACGCGTTTAAAAAAAGTTTTAGGCCAACATCCTTACAATTATATTATCCACACTTCGCCGGTAAATACCGATGTCCCCTTTTCTTATCATTGGCATATCGAGATAATGCCCAAGCTTACCAGCGTCGCCGGTTTTGAATGGGGCAGTGGCTTCTATGTTGTCCAGACCCCGCCGGAAACCGCGGCGAAACTATTACGGGAATGTTAATGGGTAAAGAACGGATCAGCCCTCGGCAGAAAAACATTTCCCGTTTGCTGCGAGAGAAGAAAGAATTGCACGCGGAGAAAATAAAGGTTGTCCGTAAAATAAAACCCGATAAGGCATCTCGGCAATAGGAAAATAGCTCTGTGAAGGGCTGTCTTTTATCCATGCACCAGAAGACCGCGCCCGTGAGGCCGCGGAGCTTCATTTTTGCTTTAATGCCACAAAAAAATATATGACTTTTCAAGGAGATAGCATGAAAAAATCATTAGTTTTCCTGGTCGCATTGGGATTAACTTTTGGCGCGTGGGCGCAGGGCGCTGACAGCAAGGCAGCGGTTAAGGCGATTAATGGTTTATCGGTCGATCTTTATAAAAAATTAGGTTCTCAAAACCAGGGTAACCTGTTTTTTTCGCCTTATTCTATTTCCGACGCCCTGGCTATGGCCTATGGCGGCGCGCGAGGGGCGACAGAACAGGAGATGGCTAAAACTTTGTATTTTCCCTTGGAACAGGAAAAATTGCATGAAAGTTTTTCTGATTTAAACGCCGGCTTAAAAATTATCCAGCAAAAAGGAAATATTGAAATAAACGTTGCCAACTCGTTATGGGTGCAGAGCGATTACCAGGAAGGCGCCGATTATTTTAAGGTTAAAGAAGAATTCCTCAACCTTACCCTCCAATATTACAAGTCGCAGTTAAACAAGGTAGATTATCGGGATATCACCAAGGCACAATTTATCCGCGAGACCATTAACGCTTGGGTAGAAAAAAATACCAACAATAAAATAAAAAACCTGGTGCCGCCGGATGTTCCCGATCGGAATACCCGCTTAATCCTAGTAAACGCGATTTATTTTAAAGGCAAGTGGCAGGATGCGTTTAAGAAAAATGATACCAAGCCGATGTCTTTCTATCTTAACGCGAACGAGACGAAAAATGTCGATATGATGCACCAAACGGGTAATTTTAAATATAGCACAGATGATCTTTGTCATATATTGGAGTTACCCTATAAAGGCGGTGATCTATCGATGGTAATTATTTTGCCCAGAGAAAAAGACGGCTTAATTAATTTAGAACGCCAGTTGACTTTAGAGAAAATCAATAGTTGGCTGCCGGGGTGGCGACCCCGGGAGGTTGAGGTTTATCTGCCTAAGTTTAAGCTGGAAGCTGCATTTATGTTGGCCGATACGTTAAAAGAGATGGGTATGCCTGCGGCGTTTGACCAAAAATCTGCCGACTTTTCCGGCATGGCGGATTTCCCCGCGGCATATCAGCTGTATATTTCTAAAGTTATCCACAAGGCTTTCGTCGATGTTTACGAAGAAGGGACGGAGGCTGGCGCGGCTACCGGGATGTTTATGGACGCGGGCGGCAGGTCTTTACCGGAAATTTTTCGCGCCGACCACCCTTTTATTTTCTTGATCAAGGATAACAAAACCGGCGCGATCCTGTTTTTAGGCCGCTATGTAAAACCGGAATAGAATCGGGGCTTATTAAAAAATATTGACAAACCCGCCTGATTGGGTAATATATTAGTCTACAAAAAACTGGTTTTGGTATAAACTGCGAAAATTTAACTTTTCGTTGAAATCAATTAACAAAATAGATGTTAGATTGGCTGACTAAAAATTAATGTGCATGTATCCCGCTTCGTTTACCATCGTAAAAATGTCTTACGACATTTTTACGATACTTCGCGGGATCAATTCGACTACGGCCCCAATCGGCGCCCCTTGGGCTTGATTTCGGCCAAGTCTCATTGAGGAGGATAATTATGGCAGTAAAAGTCGCAATTAACGGGTTCGGTAGGATCGGCAGGATGGCTTTCCAGGCGCTTTGCGATAAGGGCCTTTTAGGTAAAAGCGTGGATGTGGTAGCGGTAGTGGATATTTCTACCGACGCGAAATATTTCGCTTACCAGCTGAAGTATGATTCTATCCATGGTAAATTCAAACATAATATTGATGTTGCCAAAAGCGACGCTTCCCAGGAAGAAGTGGATATGCTGGTGGTAAACGGCAATAAAATTAAATGCATTACGGCGACCAAAACGCCGGCCGAGCTTCCCTGGAAAGCCCTGGGCGTGGAAGTAGTTATCGAGGCAACCGGGCTTTTTACGGAAGCCGAAAAGGCTCAGGGGCATATTACTGCCGGAGCCAAGAAGGTTATTATTACCGCTCCCGCGAAAGGCGGTATCAAAATGCTTGTTATCGGTGTAAACGAAAAAGAATATGATCCAAAAAAAGATAATGTCATCTCTAACGCCAGCTGCACGACTAATTGTTTGGCGCCGCTGGTGCATGTGCTTTTAAAGGAAGGCATCGGCATCGAGACAGGGCTGATGACGACGATTCACTCTTATACCGCGACCCAGAAAACGGTCGATGGCCCTTCGAAGAAAGATTGGCGCGGCGGCAGGGCGGCAGCGATTAATATTATCCCTTCGACCACCGGTGCCGCTAAAGCCGTAGGCGAAGTGTTGCCGGCGACCAAAGGTAAATTAACCGGTATGTCGTTTCGAGTGCCCACGCCGGACGTTTCCGTGGTCGACCTTACTTTTCGTTCCGTTAAAGACACGTCGATAGAAGAAATCGACCAGTTATTGAAAAAAGCTTCCCAAACATATTTAAAAGGAATTTTAGGAGTTACCGACGAAGAAGTCGTATCTACGGATTTTATCCACGACGAGCGTTCTTCGATTTATGATTCTCTGGCGACATTGCAGAATAACCTTAAAGGCGAAAAGAGATTTTTTAAGCTCGTTTCCTGGTATGACAACGAGTGGGGTTATTCGTGCCGGGTTGTAGACTTATTGAGTTATATTATTTCGAAAGGACTGTAATTATAGTAAATGTGCCTAAAGTGCCCTAAAGTTGTAAGTGCCTAAAGTTAAGTACAGAGAATTATTCTTTTGTTTTTAACTTTAGGCACTTTAGGGCACTTTGAACTTTAGGCATTTAAAGAGGTATGCTATGGCCAAGCTGACCGTCAAAGACCTGGATTTCAAAGGCAAGAAAGTTATTGTCCGGGTTGATTTTAATGTGCCCTTAGACAAAAAAACCGGCGCGATTACCGACGATATACGGATTCGCGAAGCGTTGCCGACAATAAAATATATTTTAGATAAAAATCCCCGAAAGCTTATTTTAATGAGCCATATGGGCCGGCCCGATGGTAAAGTCATCGAAGGCTTGCGCATGAATGTGGTTGCTAAGAAATTAGCCGAGTTGCTTGGTAAAGAGGTAGAAAAGCTCGACGATTGCGTGGGCGATGAGATTAAAAAGAAAATCGATTCTTCTTCCCGGCAGATTGTTTTGCTGGAGAATTTAAGATTTCATGCCGAAGAAGAAGAAGGGGACGAAAATTTTGCCCGGCAGCTTGCTTCATTGGCCGATGTTTATGTCAATGATGCCTTCGGTACGGCGCATCGAAGCCACGCGTCCACCACAGTCATCGCTAAATTTTTACCGAGCTGCCTGGGGCTTCTGATGGAGAAAGAAGTTAACAGCCTCGCTTTTGCCCTTAATCCCGAAAAACCTTATGCGGTCATTCTGGGCGGAGCCAAGGTGAGCGACAAGATCCCCGTTATCGTTAATTTAATGAAGCGGGCGAATAAGATTTTAATCGGCGGAGCGATGGCCTATACTTTTCTTAAGAGCCGGGGCCAGCCTGTCGGTAAGTCTAAAGTTGAAGACGATAAACTTGACTTAGCCGGGAATATTTTAAAAGACGCGAAAAAAAATAAAGTCGAAATAATTTTGCCGGTTGACCATGTTGTTGTGGAAGCTGTCGAAAAGCCGGAAACAAAAAAGATCGTTGATGTTATTCCCGATGGTTTTATGGGTGTAGATATCGGCCCCAAAACGGTCAGTCTTTTTAACGCGCAATTGGCGAAAGCAAAAACGATTCTCTGGAACGGTCCGGTAGGAATTTTCGAGAATCCCAATTATGCCGGGGGGACAAAAGAGATAGCTTTATTTTTAGCCAAGCTTAAAAACGCGAAGGTTATCGTCGGCGGCGGCGATTCTGCCAGCGCCGCTAAGGAATTCGGCGTGGCAAAAGTTTTTTATCACGTATCTACCGGCGGCGGCGCTTCTCTGGAATTTCTGGAAGGCAAGGAGTTGCCGGGGATTGCGGTTATAAAAGAGAAGTAATGCCTATAAATAATCCTGTAGGGGTCGGGCATGCCCGACCCTTTAATAAATAAAAATAAGAAAAACAATATTAAAATTTTATAGAGTAACGGGCGAGGTAATAAAATTAAGTTTTGCCGCTTTGCGGCAGGCCAAATTTTATTACCTCGCCCCTACAGGACATTTTGACAAGATAAATTTATAAAAAGGAATAAAATGAGAAAGCCATTAATTGCCGGCAACTGGAAGATGTATAAGACGATTAACGAAGCCACTAAGCTTGTCGGCGGCCTGAAGAAAGAGCTGGTTGATTTTAACGGCGTGGATATTATTTTGTTACCCGCTTTTACCGCTTTGTATTATGTTTTTCAGGCAATCGCCGACAGTAATATACAATTAGGCGCTCAAAATTTGCACTGGGAGAAAGAGGGAGCGTTTACCGGAGAAATTTCGCCGATTATGCTTAAGGATTGTGGCTGTGAATATGTTATTGTGGGGCATTCCGAGCGAAGGAAATACTTTGGCGAAACTGATGAAGTCGTCAATAAAAAAACCAAGACCGCTTTAAACGTGGGGTTGATGCCGATTGTTTGTATTGGTGAAACCCTGGAAGAACGCGAAGCTGACAAGACTATGGGGGTTATCGAAGCGCAGCTTTCCGGCGCGTTCAAAGACTTTACCGCCGATGAAATTCAGGGAATCGTTGTTGCCTACGAACCGGTTTGGGCGATCGGCACCGGTAAAAATGCGACGCCCGATCAGGCGCAGGAAGTGCACAAATTTATCCGCGGTTGGATTAGCAGCCATTTTAGCGGCGAAATCGCGCAAGAATTAAGAATCCTTTATGGCGGGAGCGTTAAGCCTAACAACATAAAAGAATTAATGCAGGAACAGGATATTGATGGAGCTTTGGTGGGAGGAGCGTCGTTGGACGTATTATCTTTCAGCCAGATCGTAAAAGGCGCCATCGCGGAGAAGAAATGAAGCACAAATGTACTCCCCGCGGCAAGCCGCGGGGTATCCAGCTTCATTTCTCCGAAGCCAAATACTGAAAGCCTTCATTCCTGTGGCAAACCACAGGGTATTCGGCGAAGGAGAATAAATTATGTATACTTTATTGACGATTACGCATATTATTATTGTTCTCGCTCTTATCAGCATAATTTTAGTCCAGCGCGGCCGCAGCGGCGGCCTGGTCGAAGCCCTGGGTGGCGTCGAATCTATTTTTGGCACCAAGACTCAATCTTTTTTTGTAAAGACGACGATAGTTTTATCCATTCTCTTTTTTGCCAGTTCGATAGGCCTGGTTTACTTCTCCAAAGCAAAAGGTAATTCGGTAATGGATAAATTTAAGGATCTTCCCGCGAAAGACGCGCCTAAGCCGGACGCAAAAAGCTTTGATCATAAAGCGGTTGGCTTGGATAAAGAGAAAACAACGACTGCAAAATCCGGCGAGTCGTCTAAAGCCCCGGCGGTGTCCGCTTCCCAACCCATTGTCGTAGAAGCGCCGGCGTCTTTGAAGGGGCCCGCTTCTGCCAACACCGCTTCGGCTAATTCTGCCGCTCCGGATAAACCGGCGCTGCCTGTTTCTAACGCTACCAGATGAATTCCTTTCGAAAAATGCGCTTGCTCGGAGTTTTTTTTCTGTATTTCTGGCTATTTTGCCGGCCTTTCCCGTGCGGTTACGCTGAACAAGTATTAAAAGAGCCCTACGCCGATTACGAGCTTAAATGCGGCCAATCCGGCGGAAAATTAACTCTTTCCACCGCTTCCGAGCCTAAGTCGTTTAACCCCATCGTTGCCCAGGAAACTTCCACTACGCAAGTCACCGGTTTTATTTTCGAAGGATTAACCCGCACCCATCCTTTGACCTTGGAGGTTTTACCTAATCTGGCGCAGAACTGGCAGGTTGACGCCAGCGGCAAAGAATGGGTATTTAATCTACGTCGCGATGTTTATTGGAACGACGGTCATAAATTCAGCGCCGATGACGTTTTGTTCACCTATAAGGATTTGATTTATAACCCCGATATCCCCAATTCTGCCAGAGATATCTTTACAGTCGAAGGAAAAAAAATTGAAGTAGAAAAAATTGACGATTATACGGTAAGATTTAAGCTTCCCTTTGTTTTCGCGCCGTTTTTACGCGCCGCGGCCCAGGAAATACTCCCCGCGCATAAGTACAAAAATTTAGTTACGCAAAAAAATTTTACTTTTAGTTTAAATGTCGGCTCTAAGGCTTGCGACATCGTAGGCACCGGGCCGTTCCGGCTTAAAACTTATCTGGCGGGGGAAAGGATTATCCTGGAGCGCAACCCTTTTTATTGGCGGAAAGATTCTTGCGCTAATCGATTGCCCTATCTCGACGAAATAGTCTTTATTATCCTGCCGAGCTCCGATACGGCGCTTTTGAAATTTTTAGAAAAAGAAATCGATTATTATCCGGTAAATGCGCAGGATCTAAGTATCTTAGGCCCGCGTCGCCGGGCCGATAATTTCACGATTTATAACGCCGGGCCTGCTTTCGTCTCCAATTTTATCGCCTTTAACCAAAACGCCGGCGCTAACCCGGAAACAAAAAAGTCTTTTGTTAAACCTTATAAATTAAAGTGGTTCCGCAATAAAGATTTCCGTCAGGCGGTTTCTTACGCCCTTAACCGCCAGAAGATCATTGAATTGGCGATGAATACTCTGGGGGCGCCGGCTTATTCTCCCGAATCTCCGGCCAACACTTTTTTTTATAGCGATAAAATCGAGAAATATCCTTTTAACCCGTTGAAAGCGAAAGCAATCATGAATAATCTCGGGTTCCGGGATGTAAATAACGATGGTGTGCTGGAAGACACCTCCGGCAACCGGCTGGAAATAGATTTTTATACCAACGCCAACGATATTGAGCGGGTTAAAATAGCCACGATGATAAAAAAAGATTTGGAGGATATCGGGATAAAAATAAATTTTCTCAGCCTAGATTTTAATAATCTGGTCGCAAAATTGACCGCTACGCTTGATTGGGAAATGGTATTGATCGCTTTTACCGGCGGAATCGAACCTTATTTCGGAAAAAATGTCTGGTCCTACAAGGGCGGCCTGCATCTGTGGAATTTAAGCGGCAGTGCCCAGGAACAATATGAAGAGACAATTGAAAATATTTTTAACGAATCGGCAAAAACCCTCGATGAGGGCAAACGCAAGGAATTATTCGCCGAGTTTCAGTTGATTGCTTCCCGCGAACTGCCTTTGATTTATACGGCGGTACCTTATTCGCTTTACGCCGTGCGAAATAACTTTGGAAATTTATATCCGACGGTTTTTGGCGGGGCGTTCGGCGAAATCGAGTATATTTATATCCAAAATAATAACCAAAAAACGAAAAACTAAAAAACTGAAAAATAGCCGTAGCTTTGGCGAAAAGCCTTGACACAGTACTTTATTTATGCTAAATTTAGAATAAGTTTTTTCCTGGTAGTGTCGCTTTTTCATTAATGAAACTGAAAGTTTCTACGCATTATTAACCCACACACTAATCTCATAATTTAACTTTTTAATGAGTTATAACCGCCATAAATCTCCCATATTTTTAGCCGCGGCGTTTTTTATTTTAACCGTTCCGCCGGCCCTTTACGCTGATTCCGGCGCTAAAGAGCAGGCGAGAGCTTATCGCGAAGAAGGTTACAAACTTCAATCTATCGGCAGTTTTAAAGAGGCGTTAATAAGGTACCAGAAGGCGGTTCAGCTTGATCCTTCCAACGCCGAGATTTATAATGATTTAGGCGTAATTTATGAATCAACGGGCAATGACTCGCAAGCCCTTAAAAATTACATAAAAAGTATTCAAATAAACCCCAACTATTTAGCCGCTTACACCAACCTTGCTTTTTTTTATGAAAAAAAGAATGACGCCCAAAACGCGAGCTACTATTGGCAGAAGAGGTATGAACTAGGCAGTCCTGGAGAGTATTGGCGCGAAGTCGCCCAGCAGCATTTGCTTGCCCTGGGAGTTTATCCGCAGATCAAGCAGGAACAGATTGAAAAACAGGCGATTAATCTATCGAAAGAATTGGTTTACAAACATGAACAGGAAAAACTGAAAATAATCGAGGGTGCAAAGCTGCATTTCGATATAGGTTCCCAGCTATTTTTTAGAGGCGATTATGCCGGTTCCCTGAAAGAATTTGAAACCGCCCTTTCCCTTAATCCTTCCGATGAGGCGCTTAAAACTAAAATAAATGAGTTTTATAAAAAGGCAAAAACAGTGGTGATGAAGGATCAGGCATTATCCCTGGCTCAGGAAGCAATAAATTGTATAAAAAATGATGACTTTCTTTCCGCGGGGGAAAAGCTGAAAGGGTCGTTAGCGGAAGTTTTTCACGTCGAAGCGGAAAATAAACCGTTGGCAGACAGCGCGTTATCGCTTCGGGACAAGAAATAGAATAAAACCACCATTTTTGCCGTCGGCGGCGATTAACTTTGTGCCGCGCGAAAAAATAATGTTTCACCGGAAAAATGCGTCACGCCTGCCAGCAGACAGGCATTTTTTCGGTTGGGTTATCCGGCCTATATCCTCAAAAACGTACATAATCCAAAATTAACCGGTAGGCGATGGTAAATATTAACCGATTATGACTGTATCTCTTTCCCAACCGGAAGGACGCTCAAAGAGTATTCTTCCGGTTAAAAAAACTATTTATCTTGTTGACGGCACCTCCTTGGTTTACCGCGCTTTTTACGCGCTCAAACTTTCTTCGTCTAAAGGTGTGCCTACGGGCGCGGTTTATGGTTTCTATAATATTTTAAATAAGGTGGTTAACCGGTATAAACCGGTTTACCTGGGTATTTGTTTTGACGTATCGCGTAAAACTTTCCGCCAGGAGAAGTTCGCTCAATACAAAATCAACCGTCCGCCGGCCCCGGATGATTTGAAGGCTCAAGTGCCGTTGATAAAACAATTGCTGGCAAAGCTTGGCCTGGCGTTTATCGAGAAAGAAGGATATGAGGCCGATGATCTTATCGCTTCGCTTACTCGGAAGGCTTTAAAGGATGGGTTCAACGTGACCATCATCGCTTCGGATAAAGATATGTTTCAGTTGCTTACGTCGGATGAGGTAACAATCTATAACCCGCATAAAGACAAGCTGCTAACGCGTGAGTCATTCGAAAAGGAATTCGGTTTCCCCGCGCCTTTAATCGCCGATTATTTAGGGCTTTGCGGCGACAGTGTGGATAATATACCCGGGGCGGAGGGTATCGGAGAATCCGGAGCCGCGAAATTAGTAAAGGAATTCGGTACCATCGAAAATATTTTCGCCAATTTGGATAAAATTTCCCCGCGGGTCAGGGAGGCCTTGGAGAAAAGCCGGGATAATGTCTTATTGAGCAAAGAATTAGCTGAGTTAAACAGCGATGACCATCTGGGAGTGGCCTGGGATAGTTTGCAGCCCGGCGAGCCGGATACGAACGGCCTTTATGAACTATTCAGCGAACTGGAATTTAAGAGCCTGCTTAAAAAAATACCGGCGCCTTCCCTCCAGGTAAAGATTCAGGTTCAGGACGGGCTGCCGCAGGATTTTAAAGAAAAGTGTAAAGCGGATGGCTTAGTTTTTTACACGCAGTCCCAAATCGCCTATGTTTTTAATGACAAGGTTACTTATAAAGCGCCGTTAAAAGATATCCAGGATTTATTGAATGATGGCTCGGTACGCAAAATTTCTTTTGATTTTAAAGCTCAGATGCTTTATGAAAATTTAGAGCTTAACAATATGTGGTTTGACGTTAAGATCGCCGCCTACTTGGTCGACCCTTCGCTTGCCGATTATGAATTCGCGGCAGTCGTGTCGCGTTATCTGGCGCAGCGTACCGACCAGATACCGGCCGAGGGTTATCCCTATTTTATCAAACAATTATATGATGGGTTTATCTTCGCGCTGGAAGAAGGCGGCCTGGCGAAACTTTTTTTTGACGTGGAAATGCCGTTGGTGAATGTTCTTTATGGAATGGAAAAAAACGGTATTCATATCGACGGCGCGATAATGGCAAAGCTGCTTAGCGATATTGACGATGAATTGAACCATACTCAAGCGAAAGTTTACCAGATTGCCGGTAAAGAGTTTAACCTGAATTCTCCCAAGCAACTGCAGGATATTTTATTCAATGTCATGAAGATAAAACCCGTGAGAAAGACAAAAACCGGTTATTCGACCGATGAAGAAGTCCTTAAGGTATTAAGCAAAGAGCAGATAATTGCTGCGGAGTTGCTTAAATACCGTGAGGCGAATAAATTAAAAACAACTTATCTTGTTCCCCTTATCGAAATGATTAAATCGGATGGGATGCTTCACGCGCAATTCAACCAAACCGCTGCCGCTACGGGCAGGCTTTCCAGCTCTTCCCCTAATTTGCAGAGTATCCCTGCTAAGGGAAGGTTTTCCGCTGGTTTACGAAAAGCGTTTATCCCGTCATTCGATAACGGTTTTATCGTTGCCGCGGATTATTCTCAGATTGAGCTGAGGATTTTAGCGCATTTTTCTCAGGACGAGAAACTCGCGCAGGCTTTCCGCGAAAACATCGATATCCACGCGTTTACCGCTTCGCTTTTATTTGGGTTGGCCCAAAAGGATATCGGCGAAGAGCAGCGTGATTTAGCCAAAAAAATCAATTTTGCCGTTCTTTACGGCATGGGCGCCTACAGCTTATCGCAGGAATTAGAAATAAGCGTCGGGCAGGCCGAAACATTTATCCAGGATTATTTTTTGCGTTATCCTAAGGTAAAAGAGTATATCGACAATGTTTTGACTGAGGCTGAGCGTAACGGGTATGTCCGGACGATCTTGGGAAGAAAAAGAAACCTTCTCGATTTGGGCAGTAAACAAATTCAAATGCGGGAATTCGCCCGGCGCCAGGCGGTGAACACTCCCATCCAGGGTTCGTGCGCGGATTTAATAAAATTGGCGATGGTCAATATCGACAGGGAATTTAGTGATAAAAAGCTGCGCTCAAAATTAATCATCCAGATCCACGATGAACTTGTTTTTGATGTTACCGCCGACGAAAAAGATAAAGTGGTTGAAATAATAAAGCGCCGGATGGAAACGGCTCTAACATTAAGCGTTCCGTTGAAGGTAAATGTTTTACTGGGAAATAACTGGGGCGAGATGGTAGCGGTAAATTAAAAAAACTTTGAAAAACAAAAAACTCTTGTCCACAGATTTCTCAAAGAAAGATTTCCATAAAGATACAAAGAGCCAAGTTTTAGTTCTATGAGGGATAGTACGCTAATATAAAAATAAATATTTTTTGACAAAACCTATACAGGAGGTGTTTATGAAAATAGCTTTTTGTTCTTCAGAGATTTTTCCTTTCGCCAAGACCGGCGGTTTAGCCGATGTGGCGGGGGCATTGCCTTTTGCTTTAGCTAAGCAAGGTTTGTCGGTCAAAGTTTTCATGCCTTTTTATAAAAATATAAAGCCGCAGAAAATCCTGGGCGATTATGGAATCACGAAAATCGGCAAAGTGGAGTTTTATTTTATTAGAAATGACGGCTATTTTTTCCGGGACGGTTTGTACGGCGGATCGTCGGGCGATTATCCCGATAATCTGGAAAGATTTTCTTTTTACAGCAAGCAGGTTTTTAATCTTTTACGGAAAATTAAATTTTCCCCCGACATAATTCACGTTAACGACTGGCAAGCTTCATTGGCAAGCATTTACCTGAAGACGATTTATCGAAACGACCCTGTTGTCGCGAAAACAAAAGCGGTAATCACGATTCATAATCTTGCTTATCAGGGGTTATTCGATAAGGCAAAGTACCCGGCTATAGGTATAGGCGAAGAATATTTTAATATGCATTGCCTGGAGTATTACGGCAAAATAAACCTTCTTAAGGGCGGCATAGTTTTCAGCGATTTTATCAATACGGTAAGCCCTACTTATGCCAAGCAAATCCAAACTTCCGATTACGGCTGCGGCCTGGAAGGGGTATTGCGGGAGCGCCGGGAAAATTTGTGCGGTATCCTTAACGCCATCGATTATGACGTTTGGAATCCGGAAACGGATAAGCTGATCTTCAAAAAATATTGCGCCGGGAATCCGGAAGCCAAGCTGGTTAATAAACAAATGTTTCAAAAACAATTAGGCTTGACCGTGGACAAAGATGTTTTGATGCTGGGGATGGTCAGCCGTCTTGCCGAACAGAAAGGCGTGGATATACTTTGTGAAGCGCTGGACTATATTTTAAGAAAACACCAGGTTGTTATTTTAGGGCTCGGCGACCAGAAATATATTGATATTTTGAAGAAAAAGGCGAAGAAATTTAAAAAATCGCTTTCCCTGCATTTGTGCTTTGACGAGAAAATCGCCCACAATATTTACGCGGCTTGCGACGCTTTTTTGATGCCGTCGCGTTTTGAGCCGTGCGGCCTTTCGCAAATGATAAGTTTCCGTTACGGGACTGTTCCCGTCGTCAACAATACGGGAGGATTAACCGATACGGTTGTCGATTATGCCGCCGATGGCGGAGGTTTCCTGTTAAGCGATTATTCGTCGGACGCTTTGCTTTCGGAGATTGACCGGGCAAGTGATGTTCTGGAAAATAAAAAAGAAAAGGCAGCGCTCCTTAAAAAGATCATGAAATATAATTTTAGTTGGGATGCGGCGGCAAAGCAATATATCCATATGTACGCGAGGATTACTAAAAAACTAAAAAACTGAAGAACGAAAGAACCGAAAAGCTCAAAAACAAATTCTTTATTAAGTGTTTTTATGTTTTTCAGTTTTCAGGTTACGAAATTATGCCGGTTATCGCGATTACGGGAGGTATGGCCAGCGGCAAGAGCGCTGTTACCGGGATGTTGAAAGCAAAAGGGGCGGTTATTTTTGATGCCGATAAAGTTGTTCATGAATACTATCGCGATGAAACGAGCGCCGTTTATAAAAAATTAAGGAAAATTTTTCCTCAAGTTTTTGGGGAAGGCGGCCTGTCGCGCGCTAAATTGAGAAAAGTAGTTTTTTCCGATAATCGGAAGCTGAGAATCCTGGAAAGGATAGTGCACCCGTTTGTCGTAAAAGATTTGGCGAGATGGGTGGAAAAGAATAATAAGCTTAAAGGTATTTTTGCTGCGGAGGTTCCGCTGCTTTTCGAGAAAAAACTTAATAAATATTTCGATCGGGCCATTGTTGTCTGCGCCCGGGAAAGCATAACCGAGAGAAGGCTGAAAAATAAATTTGACGCGGCTACCTGTAAAATATTACGCCGGCAAAAGCTTCAGATGTGTTTGCGCGAAAAGATGGAGAAAGCCGATTTTATCATTCAAAACAACTCCAGTTTAGCGAGGCTGAAAAGCGAGGTAAATTTATTATGGGATAAACTATTTTCTCTATAAAAGGCGCAAGGCCTTTGTTGTAAACAGGGACAATTCAGGGATTTATTTAATGGTTATTTAGTATTGAGTTTCCTTAGGAGGTAAAGACAGTATGGAGTCAAATGATACTATCGATATCGGTATTTTGAAAGAAATGAAAATCTCGGAGCTTAATAAAATCGCCAAAGATTTAGATCTTAACGGCGTAAGCGGCCTTAAGAAGCAGGAGCTGATTTTTAAAATCCTTCAGGCTAAGGCGGAAAAAGAAGGCTTGATGTTCGGCGGGGGGGTGCTTGAAGTATTGGCGGAAGGATTCGGGTTCTTACGCTCCACCAATTATAATTATTTACCTTCGCCCGATGATATTTATGTGTCGCCTTCTCAGATCAGGAAATTCAGCTTGCGCACCGGAGATACCGTAAGCGGCCAGATCAGGCCTCCCAAAGAAAACGAAAAGTATTTCGCGCTGTTGAAAGTAGAAGCGGTTAATTTCGAAGATCCTGAAGAATCCCGGAATCGTGTTTTATTCGATAATCTTACTCCGATTTACCCCAAGGAAAGATTTATTCTGGAGACGACGCCGGATGAACTATCTACGCGGATTTTAGACATGATGTGTCCAATCGGCAAAGGGCAGCGCGGCCTTATTGTCGCGCCGCCCTACAGCGGCAAAACTGTGCTTTTGCAAAAGGCAGCTAACGCGATAATGAAGAATTATCCCGAGGTTATTTTAATCGTTCTTCTTATCGATGAACGGCCGGAAGAAGTAACCGAAATGCAGAATATCGTTAAAGGTGAAGTCATCAGCTCTACTTTTGATGAGCCGGCCCAGAGGCATGTCCAAGTCGCGGAAATGGTGCTGGAAAAAGCTAAACGCCTTATCGAACATAAAAAAGACGTAGTGATACTCCTGGACAGTATCACTCGCTTGGCGCGCGCCTACAACCTGGTAGAGCCACATTCCGGCAGGATTTTGTCCGGCGGTATCGATTCCAACGCGTTGCATAAGCCCAAGCGGTTTTTCGGCGCGGCCAGGGCGCTTGAAGAAGGCGGATCTCTTACCATTATCGCCACGGCTTTGATTGATACCGGTTCGCGCATGGATGATGTTATTTTTGAAGAATTTAAGGGAACCGGAAATATGGAAATCACTCTTGACCGGAATATTTTCCAGCGCCGTATCTACCCTTCCATCGACATAAAACGTTCCAATACGCGAAGAGAAGAGTTGTTGATACATCCCGATGAATTGCAGAGAGTCTGGGCTTTAAGAAAAGCTTTGAATGAACTAAGTTCCGTGGAGGCGCTGGAGTTGTTGATTGAGAAGCTGGGCAAGACCAAGAATAACGTGGAATTCCTTTTAGCGTTGAACAAAAAATAATTAATGAGACTTCGCCGAATCCAAACCCGAAGGGTGCAGGATGAGGTGGCAGTCGAATTAGCCCGGACTAATTTCGCAGAAATTAGTCCGGGACCAACGTAAACCAATCGGTGGTGATTTCCTCAAAAAAATACCCCAAAAGCGTATTTTTGGGTATAATATGACATTTATTTTTCGCTGTGCGAAAAATAAATGTCCCGGCTAAAATTCGAAAATAAAAGAGGCGGGCGCGCCTGCCGGTAGGGAAACCGCGCCCCTACAATAGGGAGGTAATTCCATGAAAGAAAAGATTCACCCGAAATATGAATTTTGCACAATAATCTGCGCGTGCGGGAATGTGATTCATACGCGTTGCGTGAAAAAAACGCTTAACGTGGAAATTTGTTCGAAGTGCCACCCGTTTTTTACGGGAAAACAGAAATTTGTCGATTCCGAGGGCAGGGTTGATAAGTTTTTGAAGAAATATAAGAAGAAAGAACCAAAGAACCAAAAAACCGAAGAACCAAAGAACCAAAAAACTTAAGAATAATGAATTGCGGAGCTTGGTTTCTTTTGTTAATTTTGAGTTTTTCTGTTTTTAAGTTTTTTGGTTTCTATGTTTATAAAATATGCTTGATTTTGAAAAATTAAAAGAAGAATACGCTTTGATTTCCCGCGAGTTATCCCTGGAGGGCGTCCACGACGATAGAGAAAAATACCAGCGGCTTGCCAAAAGGTTCTCCTTCCTGGAAAAAATATTAAATCTTATTAAAATAAGAGAGGGGTATGCGCTGGCCAAAGATAATTTGAAGCTTGTTATTTCCGATTCGAAAGAAGATGAAGAAGTAAGAAAGATGGCGCGGGAAGAGTTTCCCGTCATTGAAGCTAAAATCAAGTCAACCGGAGAAGAGATAGAAGACAGGCTTTTTGAAGAAACCGAGCCGGAAAGGGATTTGATTTTTGAGATCAGAGCCGGCGTGGGCGGTGAAGAGTCGGCGCTTTTTACTGCCAATCTTTTTAATATGTATTCACGTTACATCGAGAAAAAAGGCTGGAATATGGAACTTTTGAGTTCAAGCCCCACGGATATCGGCGGGTTTAAGGAGATTGTTTTTTCGGTTTCCGGCAAGGGGGTGTATACTCATCTTAAGTTTGAAAGCGGCACTCACCGGGTGCAGCGTGTCCCCGCTACCGAAGCGAGCGGCCGCATCCATACTTCCGCGGTGACAGTTGCGGTTCTAATCGAGCCCAAGGAAGTTGAATTAAAAATTGACCCCAAAGATTTAAGAATTGATACCTACCGCGCTTCCGGCGCCGGCGGCCAGCACGTCAACCGGACCGACTCGGCGGTGAGAATCACTCATTTGCCTACCGGGACTGTCGTGGCCTGCCAGGACGAACGTTCCCAGATTAAAAACCGCGCGAAAGCAATGCGCGTTTTAAAAGCTCGTATTCTGAAAAAAATGCAGGCCGATGAAACGAATAAGATTACTCAGGAGCGCCGCACACAGATTGGTTCGGGCGACCGCAGTGAAAAGATACGTACTTATAACTATCCGGAAAGGAGAGTCACCGACCACCGGGTGGAATTTACGATTTATCGGCTGGAACAATTTTTAGAAGGCGATATCGACGAGATGATAAAAAAGCTTATTCAGGAAGAGCGTAAAAAAAATTATGAATCTAAAATGCTGGCTAAGTGAAAATGGTAACGTTTTTACCGATAGGGATTTACGTTTTTTGTTAAAAAAAAAGTTCGGCGCTTCACCGTATTCTCTTAGCGATAGGAATATATTTTTATCCGAGAGCCAGTTAAAAGATTTAAGCAATATAAAAGATGGTTATAAAAACGGGATGCCTATCGCTTATGTTGTCGGAAAAGAAGAGTTTTACGGTTTAGAGTTCAGCGTAAATCCCCATGTTCTTATCCCGCGCCAAGAAACGGAGTTGATTGTCGAGAAGGCATCCGGGATCATCGGGCGAAATAACTTTGGCGATGTTTTGGATTTGTGTTGTGGGAGCGGTAATATCGGCATAACTTTAAAAAAGCTCTGCAAGAAAAAGATACGTGTTATTTGTTCTGATGTGAGCCGCCGGGCTATCGCGACGGCAAAAGAAAACGCGGGTTGCCACGGCGCGGATATATCTTTTGTCGTCGGCGATTTATTGTCCGGTTTTCGGCCGCGCAGTTTCGATATGATCGTGGCTAATCCGCCTTATGTCGAATCCGGCGCGATCGACGGAGGCCTTGATTATGAACCTCGGCTTGCCTTAGAGGCGGGAGACGATGGATTAGCGGTGATTAAAAAAATCATTAAGCGCGCCTATCTTTATTTACGTCCGGCCGGCTATTTGATTATAGAGATAGGCTGGCGGCATAAAGATAAAGTCGAGCATTTTTCTGGCCGCGAGCCGTATAAAATTGTTGATTGGATAAAAGATTATAGCGGGCATTGGCGGGGAGTAGTTCTTAAACGCAGATGATCACTGATGAGAAGATGCGGATGATCGCTGATAATTAGAAACAATCCAAATGCCAAGTGATAAGTGTATTCGAAATAAGGATTTGATATCCAGGTTTATTTGTAATCTGTTATTTAATTTTTTTATCTGAGATCATCTGTTGATTTTTAATCCGTGATCATCTGTGGATTAGGAGGAGATATGGACAAATTTGTGGTTCACAAGTCAACTTTATCCGGTTCGGTCAATATCAGCGGTTCAAAGAACGCAGTGCTGCCGGTAATGGCGGCAACATTGCTTACCGATGCGGATTGTGTCATCCATAATGTTCCGAATTTGTTGGATGTGCGCAGTATGATGCGCCTACTGGACGTATTGGGTAAAAATGTAACCTTTGAACAAGGCACACTTATAATCAAGACTAAACGGGAAAAGTCAGGCCGCATTAAGCAGCCCTTTGTCGCGCCGTATCGGTTGGTACGTACGATGAGGGCGTCTTTTTGCTGTTTAGGGCCGTTGTTGGCGAAACGTAAAAAGGCAAAAGTTTCTTTGCCCGGCGGTTGTATTATCGGCGTGCGCCCCGTGGATTTACACCTTAAAGGTTTAAAAGAATTGGGCGCGGAGATAAAAGTCGAAAAAGGCTATTGCGTTGCCGACGGCAAGAAACTTATGGGTACGCGTATTTATTTAGGGGGAGCTTTCGGGTCATCCGTTCTTGCTACCGATAATGTTATGATGGCTGCGGTTTTAGCGGAGGGAGAAACTTGTATTGAATATGCGGCCTGCGAACCGGAAGTGGAGATGCTGGCGCTATTTTTGAAGCAAATGGGGGCGGATATCAGCGGCGAGGGAACCCCGATGATACGGATAAGAGGCGTAAAAAGTTTAGGCGGTTGCGAATTTGTTAATATTTCCGATAGAATCGAGGCCGGGACATTTATTGCCGCCAGTATCGCTACCGGATCGTCTTTAGAAATAAAAGGGGCGAATTACCTGCATCTTACCTCTGTGCTGGAAATAGCTAAAAAAATGGGCACGGATATTTCCATCGGGAAAGATTCAACCATTATTGTTAAGCCCGCATCTTCCATAAAAGCGACTAGTATCACTACTCTTCCCTATCCGGGTTTTCCCACTGATCTACAAGCTCAATTTATGTCATGCCTTTGTTTTTCTAAAGGTATATCGATGATCAACGAAAAGATTTATCCCGACCGGTTTATGCATGTGGCCGAACTTAATCGTATGGGCGCTTCGATTCAGCGCAGCGGCCCTTATGCCATAGTGGAAGGTAAAGAAAAGCTTTATGGCGCCGAAGTTATGGCGTCGGATTTGCGCGCTTCGGCGGCGTTGGTGGTTGCCGGCCTTGCCGCTGAAGAAAAAACTGAGATATTCCGGGTTTACCATATCGACCGTGGTTATGAAAAGATAGAGGAAAAGTTAAAGGCGTTAGGGGCGAAGATTAAAAGAGAAAAACAATAAACACAGATGATCGCTGATGAGAAAATGCTGATTATCGCTGACAAAAAATTTGCGCTAATCTGTTGATTTTGAATCTGCGACTATCTGTGATGTAACGATGTAATAAAATATGATAATAGTAATTGATAACTACGATTCGTTTACTTATAACCTTGTCCAGTATTTAGAAGAACTGGGCGCCCGCACCATGGTATTTCGTAATGATAAGATAAGTATTGCCAGGTTAAGGTTGTTGAAGCCGGGGAAAATAGTTATTTCTCCCGGGCCGGGCAGCCCTGAGGATAGTGGGGTAAGCCTGAATATTATAAAAGAGTTCCATGACAAGATTCCGATATTGGGAGTTTGCCTGGGGCATCAATGTATCGGCTATTGTTTCGGCGCGAAAATAATACGGGCTAAGGAAATTATGCATGGTAAGACTTCCGATATCTATCACGACGGTAAATTTATATTCAAAGGCATAAAAAATCCTTTTAAAGCTACAAGATACCATTCTTTGATTATCGATAAAAAAACTTTACCGAAAAATTTAATCATTACCGCTCATACAAAAAACAGTACAATCATGGGGATCAGAGATAAGATTCATCCGCTTTTTGGCGTGCAATTCCATCCCGAGTCTATCTTGACGCCGGAGGGTAAGAAACTTCTGGGCAATTTTTTACGAATATAAAATATGAAAAAAATATAAATATTTTAACCACACGAAGGGCGCAAAGAAAAGATATAATTTTTAGGCTTTTCTTAGTGCCTTGGTGGTAAAGTTTTTGGTTTATGATAAAAGAAGCTATCGCAAAGCTAACGGGAAAAATTGATTTATCGGTTGAAGAAACAAGAGCGGTATTTGAAGAAATGCTTGGCGGAATGGCTACGCCCGCCCAGATCGCCGCTTTCTTAATCGCCTTGAAGATGAAAGGCGAGACGGCTGATGAAATTTTTTCCGCCGCCGCCGTAGCCAGGGAAAAAGCGGTAAAAATTTTCGTGCGTAATTCTCTTGCCGGTATTGAGGACAAAGATGAACCGGTGTTTGATACCTGCGGCACCGGCGGTTCCCAGGCGCATAAATTTAATGTTTCCACAATCACCGCTTTTGTCGTAGCGGCTTCGGGGATAAAGGTGGCTAAACATGGTAATCGGGCGGTTTCTTCATCTTGCGGCAGCGCGGATATTTTGGAAGTGTTGGGTGTAAAGATTGATGCTAATCCCGCGGTTATGCAGGAAGCAATAAAAAAAACCGGCATCGGATTTTTATTCGCTCCGCTTTACCACCCGGCGTTTAAAACCGTAGCGGGCGTGCGCAAAGAACTCGGTGTGCGCACTATTTTTAATATCCTCGGCCCGCTTTGCAATCCGGCTTTTGCCGACCATCAATTACTAGGCGTTTACGACGAAAAACTATTACCAGTGATGGCTGATGTTTTTAAAAAATTAGGTGCTAAGCGCGTTTTAATTGTATACGGCAAGGGCGTTAAGGATGAGATTTCTTTATGCGGCGAAACCAAAGCGATATTTTTGCATAATAAAAATATAAAAATTATTACCTTGCGGCCGTCCGATTTCGGCTTAAAAAAAATTGTTTTAAACGATATCCAGGTCAGTGATAGCGCTGCGGCCGTCCGCATCGCCCGGGATATTTTTGACGGTAAACTAAGCCCTTGTCGTGATATTGTTTTGGCCAACGCGGGGGCTTGTTTTTATGTGCTGGGAAAAGCCGATGACTTCAAGGCGGGCGTAAAGATTGCCGCGGAATTAATCGATTCCGGTAAAGTAAAAGCTAAATTCTTGGAATTCAAGGGTTATATTGATCGAAACGCAGATGATCGCCGATGAAAAAATACAGATGATCACAGATCAAAAAATAAATAAATATGCATAACATTTTAAACTTGATTTTAGAATCGACGCGTAAAAAAGTAGAAATCTTACGCAGAAACCGCGATGCTTTTTTGGCGTTGATAAAAAAATCGTCCGCGCCAAAATCTTTTAAGGACGCGATAAAGCGTCCCGGTAAACTTTCGCTTATCGGCGAGATAAAACAGGCGTCTCCTTCGCGCGGCGTGATGATAAAAGAATTTTCCCATACCAAGATTGCGCGCATTTATAAAGATTGCCGGATGAATGCCATATCCGTGCTTACGGAAGAAGAATTCTTTCTGGGTAAAATTAACTATATCGAAGATATAAAACGAGAAGTTGATTTGCCGGTTTTGCGAAAAGATTTTATTATCGACGAAGCGCAAATCCTGGAATCGCGCGCCGCCGGCGCCGATGCCGTACTTTTAATCGTCAGGATCTTAGACGATGAACGTTTAAGCCGGCTTTATGGCTTAAGCAAAGATTTAGGCATGGATGTTTTAGTGGAGGCGCATACTGAGAAAGAATTACGCAAAGTCTTAAAACTGGGCGCAGATATCATCGGGATAAATAACCGTAATCTAAGCACGTTGAAAGTCGATTTATCCCGTACGCAAAAATTGATTCCTTTTATTCCCGCCGATATCGTAAAGGTTGCCGAAAGCGGCGCGTCTTCTTTTAAGGATATGTTGTGGTTTAAGGGGTTAGGGGTTGACGCGGTTCTAATCGGCGAAACTTTCATGCGCGCGGATAATATCGCCGAGAAGGTTAAGGAATTACATATTGATGCATAGATTTTTTCGCGGAGCGAAAAAATGATTAAAGTAAAAATCTGCGGGATAACTAATTTAGAAGATGCGATAACGGCAACAAGCGCCGGCGCCGACGCGTTGGGTTTTATTTTTACCAAAAAAAGCCCGCGCTATATCAATCTCGATGAGGCCGAAAAAATAATACGTCAGCTTGACCCGTTTACGGCGAAGGCCGGGATTTTTATGGATGAGGAGCAGGGCGCGGTTTTAGAAATCGCTTCGCATCTTAAACTTAATGTTTTGCAATTTCACGGAAAAGAGGGGCCGGCTTATTGTAATTTTTTCCGGCCGAAATTTAAAGTGATAAAAGTTATTTTTTTTGACGATGCACCCCTGTCAAAGAAAATAGCCGCTTACAAAGTCGATGCGTTTTTATTCGATATCCCCTATGAAGATAAGCAAGGCGGTAGAAAGACGCTTTCGGCCGATAAACTTAAAGATATTTCCGCGTTAATAAAATCCGGCTATCGCGTGATTATTTCCGGTGGCCTGAACCCCAAAAATGTTTTAACGGTAAAGAAATTTAATCCTTACGCCGTCGATGTGGCCAGCGGCGTGGAAAAAATGGTGGGCAAAAAGGACGAAGATTTGGTAAAGGAATTTATTCAAAAAGTTAAAGAATTAAGATGAAACTACCCAACAATAGAGGTTATTTCGGGAAATTCGGCGGAAAATTTGTGCCGGAGACTTTAGAATATGCCTTGCGGGAACTCGCGTCCGCCTATTTTAAATACTCGAAAGAAAAATCTTTTAAACAAGAATTCGCTTATTACCTTAAAGAATACGCCGGCCGGCCTACGCCGTTGTATTACGCGGCTAATTTAAGTAAAATGGCGGGGCTGCGAATTTATCTAAAACGCGAAGATTTGCTTCATACCGGTGCGCACAAGATCAATAATGCCCTGGGCCAGATTCTTTTGTGCCGGCGTATGGGTAAGAGGAGAGTTATCGCCGAAACCGGCGCCGGGCAGCACGGTGTAGCGGTCGCTACGGTTTGCGCTTTGTTCGGGCTTCAATGTGAAGTTTACATGGGCAAACTTGATATGGAACGCCAGGCGCCGAATGTTTACCGGATGGAACTTCTGGGCGCAAAAGTCATTCCGGTTTTGTCCGGGACGCAGACCTTAAAAGACGCTTGCAGCGAGGCTTTGCGCGATTGGGTTACCAATGTTAACGCCACGTATTATCTTATTGGTTCTACTGTCGGGCCGCACCCTTATCCGGTGATGGTCCGGGATTTTCAGTCCATAATCGGCAGGGAAACGAAAGCGCAAATCAAGAAAAAAGAAAACCGTTTACCGGATTATTTAGCGGCTTGCGTAGGCGGCGGCAGCAATTCTTTAGGGATGTTTTATCCTTTTTTTCATGATAAAAGCGTTAAGTTTATCGGCGTGGAAGCTTACGGCAATATCAAACAGCACGGCGCAAGTTTATGTAAGGGCCGCGTCGGGATTCTCCATGGTTCGAAATCTTTTGTTTTACAGGACAAATTCGGCCAGATTGAAGAAGCCTATTCCATTTCCGCCGGCCTTGATTATCCCGGCGTAGGCCCGGAGCACGCTTATTATAAAGCAATAAAACGCGCTCAGTATTTTGCCGTTACCGATAAGGAAGCGCTTGGCGGGTTTAAAGTGTTATGCGAATTGGAGGGGATCATCCCGGCTCTGGAATCCAGCCATGCTGTCGCCCAGGTGATGAAAATGGCCGGGGATATCAAGAAAAACTCATTGGTGGTAGTTTGTCTTTCCGGCCGGGGGGATAAAGATTTGGATAATGTAATGAATTATCAGAATTCTCATAAATAAAAATAAAATTTTTTGTCCTCAGATTACTCAGATTTTTACAGATTTAAGAAAAAGATTCATCGGATTTTATCTAGGATAGTGAATCATGCCAAAAATAAGAGATTTGTTTAATCAATTAAAACAACAAAATAAAAAAGCGTTTATTCCATATTTGACCTATGGGTTTCCTAACCTTGGGGTTTTTGAGCAAACAGTTTTAGCTATCGCTAAAACTGGAGTTGACGCAATCGAAATCGGGATGCCTTTTTCCGACCCCATTGCCGACGGCCCGGTGATTCAGCGTTCGTCCCAGATTGCTTTAGAAAAAGGCGCGACCTTGCCGGGATTGCTTTTAACGCTGAAAAAATTGCGCCGAAAAGTCGATGCCCCGTTTATTTTAATGACTTATTATAATCCCGTTTTTTATATGGGGGATAATTCCTTTTGCCGTAAGGCAAAAGGAATTATTGATGCTTTAGTCGTGCCCGACCTTTTACCTGAAGAGGGGAGAAGTTTGAATGACCATTGTCGTAAGTATGGCATCGATACGGTATTTTTTATCGCGCCTACTACCGACCTAGGGCGCTATGGTTTAATTGATAAAAACTCCAGTGGATTTATTTATTATGTTTCGGTGACCGGGACTACCGGAAGCCGCAATAAATTTGACGGAGCACTTTATAAAAAAATTGCCGCCGCAAAAGCGAAAGTTAAAGGGCCGGTGTGCGTAGGGTTCGGCATATCGACGCACGAACAGGTTAAAAGGTTTTGCCGGGTAGCCGACGGGGTAATCGTAGGCAGCGCGATTATCAAGTTTATCGATGAAAATCATAAGCAGAAAAATTTTATTGATAAATTACAGCGGTTCATCGTCGACTTAAAAGGTAAAGAAAAGTAGTTTTGAACAAAAATATAAAAATTTACCACAAAGATGAGCGCATAAAATCAAAAAGGGAAAAATAATAAAAAGTAAAACCGTTTTTACCACGAAGGCACCAAGAACACTAAGAATGTAAATCGATTATCTTTTCTTTGTGACCTTAGTGTCTTGGTGGCAAGCTTTTGGTTTTATTTTTTTAACGGAGATGTGATGTACGAAATTCAAAAGATTAACGGCGTAACGTTTATTTTTTCTCCCTTTAAGGATATCGAAACCGCTTCGTTCGGGATATTTTTGCGCGTAGGTTCGCGGTATGAACCGCGCCATGTCCGCGGCATCGCCCATTTTCTGGAACATATGTTGTTTAAGGGAAGCAAGAAATATTCCTATAAGGAAATAAAGCGGGAGATCGAAGGCCGGGGCGGCTCCCTCAACGGTTTCACCTCGCAGGAAATCACCGCTTATTACGCTCATTTTTTGAATAAAAATTTAGACCAAGCCGCCGATATTCTGCTGGATATGGTTTTTGACTCGCTGCTTAAAAATACCGATTTGCAGAAAGAAAGAATGGTTATTCTGGAAGAAATAAAGATGTATAATGATTTACCGTCGTCGCGCGCGGCCATGCTTCTGGATAAACTTTTATGGTGCAATCATGCCTTGGGAGAAGAAGTCGTGGGGCATTACGAAACGGTAAACAGAATAAATAGAGGCGATTTGGTTGCTTTTAAGAATAATTACTACGTGCCCGACGGGATTATTGTTTGCTGTAGCGGTAATTTTTCTCAAGACAGGGTTATCACTTTGCTTTCGGAAAAAATAAAAAATAACCCTAAACAAATTAAGCTTCAATCAACTCAGCCGGCCGAGCTCGCCGGTTTGCATGTCAAAGTAGAGAACAAAAAGCTGGAACAGGCACATTTATGCCTGGGTTTTAGAAGCGTTTCGTATTTTCACGAAGATAAATTTACTGCTGAGCTTATTAATGTGATCTTGGGCGCTAACATGTCCAGCCGGCTCTTCGAAGCTTTAAGAGAACGAAGGGCGCTTTGCTACGATATTTCTACGGAAGCCAGAAAATATAAAGATAGCGGCGCGTTTACGATACAGCTTGGCCTGGATAAGAGCAGGATTAATACCGCCCTGGCGGCCATTTTAAGGGAATTAGCTAAGCTTAAGGAGAAAGAAGTTTCGGCTAAAGAATTGGCTCGGGCCAGGGATTATTTTCTGGGGCAAATCGCCATGAGCCTGGAGCAGCCGCAAGGCAAGATGTTTTATACGGCAGAAAGTTATATTACGCTTGGTAAAATTTATTCTATGGATGATATAAAGAGGGAAGTGGCTAATGTAAGCCCGGCAAGAATAAAAAGGCTTTGCGGCGATATCTTTAATTTTAACAATATGTGCGTTTCTTGCATCGCCGATACAGATGACAAAGAAGAAGGCAGGATACGCAAGATCGTCGCGGGTTGAATTCGGCCGGCCACCGTATATCAGTGTAGGGGTGAATTCCGATGAATGATTTTTCTGCGATTGTGTGGAAAAAATGAAGGAGGCTATTATTCCTAAAAAAGTTATCGATGACGGCAAGAAAAAAGCGTTAATGATCGTTGGATTTGCTTTAGATAAACAAGCCGGCGATCCGGTGGTTCTGGATGTAAGGGGACTTACTAATCTTTGTGATTATTTTGTAATTTGTTCAGCCGAGACGACGGTTCAAGCGGCGGCGATTTACGAAGAAGTTAAAGCCAGGGCGCAGGAAAACGGTTTTGAAGCCCACCATTGCCAGAGGGATGATGGCGATACCTGGATGATTGTGGATTTTTTTGATGTGATTGTTCATATTTTTCATCAAGAAGCGAGGTCTTTCTACGATCTTGAGCATTTGTGGCGTGACGCTAAAAAAGTAGCAATACCTAAAAAGAAAAAGCAAATAATAAAAACAGAACCGTTTAACCACGAAGGCACAAAGAATACTAAGATTACATAATAATTCGGTTGTCGGTTATCGGTTCCAGGTTCTCGTGATAACCGCTGACCGAATACCTCTGTCCGTTTTTATAAGTTAGTGTCTTTTCTTTGTGTACTTAGTGTCTTGGTGGTAAGAGTGGTTTTGTCTTTTTGTCGATGTTTTTTGTTTAGAATTAGGAGAGAGATGTTTACCGGGATTATCGCAGAAGCCGGAAGATTGGAAAAAATCACCAAAATAAGCTCTTTGACAAAGCTGGAAATAGCTTCTAAAATAGTCTACGCCGACGTTAAGGTTTCCGACAGCATCGCGGTTAACGGTATTTGTCTTACCGTGGTAAAAAAAGATAAAGGATTAATTTATTTTGACGCGATAACTTCTACCGTGGCGGTAACCAACATCAAAGACGCGAAAAGAGGCGATTCGGTTAATTTAGAGCCGGCATTAAAGGTTGGCGATAAGCTGGGCGGCCATTTTGTCCTGGGGCATATCGATACGACGGCAAAGTTATTACGGCAGATTAAGCATAGCGATTACTGGGAACTAGTTATCGATTTACCGGCCGCGTTTCGTAAGTTTGTGATTAAGAACGGTTCGATTGCGCTGGAAGGGGTTTCGCTTACGGTAAAAAATATCTCCGGCCGGTATCCGGCGGTCAATATAATACCGTTTACTTACGAGAATACTAATTTAAAATATAAAAAGACCGGCGCCCTTTTGAATGTTGAATTTGATTATTTGCTGAAGAAAAATTTGGCATAAAGGCACCTCGCTTCGCTCGGTGCCGGTTTAAAATCAAGGAAATAAAAACCTAGATAATTACATTTTAAATCGGGAGGTAGCGCAGTTCGGCTAGCGTGCTTGGTTCGGGACCAAGAGGCCGCGGGTTCCCCGCCGCAAAGCGGCGAGGTCTCGCCTTTGGCGGAAAATCCCGCCGCGGGTTTTGTTCCAAATAGTTAGTTTTTATTCGGGGAGTAGCGCAGTTCGGCTAGCGTGCTTGGTTCGGGACCAAGAGGCCAAGGGTTCAAATCCCTTCTCCCCGACCATTTTTGTAACCTGAGATGGTTGGTGGATAAAGTGAGCTCATCGTAATCCGGGGGCCTAATACATTTTTGGAAGCAATAGCGCTTCGCGCGCTATGTCCTGCGGACATAGATTGCTTGCAAATCCCGCCCTCCCGACTATTTTTTCTCATCATTGCGGGATGATGAAAACTGAGTTATCGCGAATAGTTTGAGTGGTAAGCAACCAATTGAAAATTGTATTATTTAGGCTACAATATACTTTCGCCATGAGGAAGAAATACTATTTAGGAATTGATTGGGGCGGGACATATATAAAAGCGGGTATTGTCAACGGCAGCGGCCAGATTCTGGCGAAGGAAACTTTTGTTTCCGAAACGCTTCGTGACAAACCGGTTTTCATCGAAAAAATATGTTCTTTTGCCGCTGATTTTAAAAAATTTCACATCGAAGGCATAGGGATCGGTGCGCCCGGCATTGTGGATGTTCAAAAAGGTTTTATCTATTACCTGCCTAACGTGCCGGGATGGGAAAAATATCCTTTGGCCGGAACGTTGGAAAAAAAGCTTGGAATTTCCGTAACTGTCGATAATGACGCTAACGTGTTTGCTTTGGCGGAAACGCGCCTTGGTTCCGCCCGCGGTGCCGAGAGAGTAATTTTTTTAACCTTAGGTACGGGAGTGGGCGGCGCGGTTATTTTTGGCGGAAAACTGCTGGAAGGCAAGATCAGCGCTTTGGAATTAGGCCACGTTCCGCTCAGTTTGAAGGGCAAACCTTGCGGCTGCGGCGGCAGCGGTTGCGTCGAAACTTTCCTGGGGAATAAATATTTAATCGCTTCATATAGGAGTTTAAAAAAAGATAACGAAAAAAAATTAGAAGTCAAAGATATTTATAAAAAAGCGTTAGGGGGAGAGAAGGAAGCTTTGTTTGTCTGGCGGGAGTTTTCAACGGCGCTGGGAAAATTTCTCGCCGGGATGGTGAATGTTTTTAGCCCCGAGGTTATTGTTTTAGGCGGCGGTGTTTCCGGAGCTTTCAAAATATTTAAACCTTGGGTTTTTGCGGAAATAAAACGGCAAGCGATGTGGCCGCAAGTCACTAACCTTAAGTTAGTCCGGGCTAAGTTGAAAGACGCCGGTATCGTCGGCGCGGCGCTTTTAGCGAAAGAGAAAATAAATTTGTCAAAGATCAGAAGGTGACCGATGGCCGTATATGCCTTGCGCGTTGTTTCACAATAATCGTGAAACAACGTGAAAATGAAGGTGATCGCGGAAAAATATCGGTTATGCCAAAACTAAATTTAATGCGGATTGTTAAAAATATAATTCTGGTTATTATAATTTCCTGGTTTCCTTTCAGCGCGGCTTTGAGTTTTTCGCGCTCAGGCAAAGATAAAAAGGGAGATAATTCCAGTGGCGCCGGCGCAAGCAAGGAGAATAAAAACCTTCCCGCGCCGGTTCTGGGCGGTTCCGGCGTCCAGGCGGTTAAGCCGGCCACCATCGACGGCGACGAGATTAATTATCTTCGCCAGGAAGGTAAGGTTTCCGTCAAAGGCCATGTTTTAATCGATTATAAAAACGTAAAACTTTCCTGCGACGAGGCGGTTTATGATGTTAATGATAATATTGCCCGGCTTGATGGGAAAGTAATCGTGATAAAAGAGGGTACGATAATCTACGGTGAACATATTGTGTATGATTTAGACGCCGAAAAGGCCGAATTCGATCAGGTCCGTTTTCAATCCCAGTCTGAGAATAAAAGCGGAACCGGGGCAGCAAGGACAGGCGAGGCTCCCCCGACGACAATAACTATATTCGGAAAAGCTAAAGATGGCGTTAAGCCGCCGGAAAAAGAAGAGTATATTTTCAGGCGGGGTTACTTTACCACATGCGACCGGGATGAGCCGCATTATCGTTTTGCGGCAAAAAGAATAATCGTTTATCCCAATGAAAGAATTATATTAAAAAACGTTATTTTTAAAGTCGGCAAATTGCCGCTTTTTTATTTGCCCTATCTCGCCCAGTCGCTTAAGCGAAAAGAATTTGTGTTTACGATCAGGCCGGGTAAAGACAAGGACCTGGGAAATTACGTTTTATCCAGCACGCGGTACTATCTTAACGAAAACCAGCGGGGACATTTGTTCCTCGACTATTATGAAAAAAGGGGATGGGCTGAAGGTGTAAGCCATAAGATCGAAAGTAAAGATTACGGCGAAAGTTTATTCAATTATTATACGCTCAGGGATAAAATGTACCGATTGGCCAGCCGCGAATCTTTGCTTGAAAAATATCCCGAAAGGGCCGCGCTGGACGCCAAGTATCTCGAAAATGACCGCTATAAAGCGCAGTATTATTACCAGGGGCATCCCACCAGCGCTTTGTCGATAAACGCCGAATTCAACAAATTTTCCGACGAATTTTTTATGAAAGATTTTTTTTATCGCGAATATGAAAAGAATATGACGCCGCCTTCTTACGCTTTAATCAATTATTCTTTTACCCATTCCAGCCTTTCTCTTTTGGAGCAAAAGCGCGTTAATAACTTTTTTTCGGAGACCCAATACTTACCCCAAGTTGAGTATAATCTTTTTTCTCAAGGATTAGGGAAAACCGGTTTATATTTTCAATCCGACATAAAAGCCGCGGATATCCAGAGAGTCCAAAGCCGCTCTTCCGTCAAGGACGGCGTGGATCGGGTGCATTCTTATAGCAGCTTTAATTATCCTACCAATATAAAGTGGCTTTATCTAAATCCCCATACCGGTTATTATTTTACTTATTATTCCCGCGATATTTATGAAAGGTATAGGCTCAGGGGCGCTCCGGAATTCGGCATCGATATGAGCACGAAGTTATACCGCCCCTTTAACGCCGGGTTCAATCTTTTCGGTAAGAAAATAGAAAAAATGCGCCACATTATCACCCCCACCATAAATTACAATTATATCCACCCGCCGACGTCGCCGGTTTATAATATAACGCAGTTTGACGGTGTTGACTCCCTCAGCCGAAGCGAAAGCGTCGTTCTTACATTAGATAATAAACTGCAGGCCAAGAGCGGCGAAGAAAAATGGGATTTGCTATATTTTTCTCCCGCCGCGACATACCAAATCGGCCAGAAAAGCCGTGCCGAGAAAACCCACGATTATCTTAGTACGGTTACCGGAAAGTTAGAGATGTATCCCGTCAGGTATATTTCCTTGAATACCGATACTACTTATGACGGTCCGCTTCGCCGGACCAGCAGCGTCAATACCGATTTAAGTTTGTCCAGCCCGGCCAATCCCAATAATTCTATTTCTATAGGTAATCGCTACGTACGCTTGAGCAGTGCCCTTGGTACTTATGGGGTTAGTTACGATTTAACTTCCAAGATCCATTTTAGCGGTTACATGAGGTGCGAATATCTTACCGGCGATATACAGGAACAGCAATATAATTTAAGGTTTGATCTGCATTGTTGGTGGTTCGACCTTGGATTTGACGTTAAAAGGAGAAGCCCTGATCCGAGCAAGAACGAGATCAAAGATTACGGGGTTACGGCAGTATTTACGCTTAAAGCCTTTCCGCAACTGTTCGGGGGCTTTCAAAGGGGTTATAGTGGAGCAAAAAGGGCATATTAAAAAGTATAAAATCGGCGTAGTGGGGGCGGGGCATGTAGGTTTGGTTGCGGCTGCTTGTTTTGCCGAGCTCGGCCATCGGGTGATCTGCGTCGACAACGACGCCGGCAAAATTAATTCCTTAAAGAAACTGATCATGCCTTTTTATGAGCCTGAACTTGAGCCATTGGTCAGGAAAAACATCAAAAAAGGTATTTTAACTTTTTCTTCTTCTTTAGATGAAACGATTAAGGCGGCGCAGGTTATTTTTATCGCCGTCGGCACCCCGCCGCAGCCTGATGGTTCCGCGGACTTGACGGCGATAGAAAATGTGGCTCAAGCCGTAGCGCGTAACCTCGATTCCTACAAAATCGTTATTGAAAAATCTACGGTGCCGGTGCAAACGGGGCAGAAAGTAAAAGAAACTATCTATCGTTATCGCAAGAGCAATGTTGATTTCGACGTTGCCTCCAACCCCGAATTTTTACGGGAAGGCAAAGCGGTTTACGATTTCTTTTACCCTGACCGGATTGTTTTGGGAGTAGAATCGCCGAGAGCGGAAAAAATTTTAAAAGAGATATACTCGTCGTTAAAAGCGCCGATGGTGATTACGGATATAAATACCGCCGAACTCATCAAGCATGCGTCTAATTCTTTTCTGGCGGCAAAGATTTCTTTTATTAACGCCGTATCGCGGATTTGCGATTTAGCGGGAGCGGATGTGGAAAAGGTAAGCCTGGCGATGGGCTTGGATAAAAGAATCGGCGCGCAATTTTTGAATGCCGGCGTGGGTTACGGCGGGTTTTGTTTTCCCAAAGACGTTGAAGCGTTTATCTATATCTCCAAAAAGCTGGGTTATGAGTTCGGTTTTTTAAAAGAAGTAAAACGGATAAATGACGAACAGCGCCGCTATTTTGTGGAAAAAATAAAAGAGCACCTTTGGATCATTAAAGGGAAAAAAATCGCAGTTTTGGGTTTATCGTTTAAGCCCGATACGGACGATATGCGGTTTGCTCCTTCCGTGGATATCGTGGAGGCGTTTTTAAAGGAAGGCGCGTATGTCCGGGTTTATGATCCTAAAGCAAAAAAAGAAGCCGGAGAATTATTCCGCGGCAAGCGGGTTGAATTTGCCGGGAATCCTTACCGGGCCGTTAAAGGCTGCGATTGTGTCTGTTTTTTGACGGAATGGGAGGAGTTTAAGAAGCTTGATTTTAAAAAGATAAAAGTGTTGACGCGTTATCATCTTATCGCCGACGGCAGGAATATGCTCGACGCCCAGAAGCTTACTAAGATGGGTTTTGAATATATCGGAATGGGCCGATAAATTTTATCCTAATCAAAAAATACTTTAAAATTCAAAAAACAAATTAAATGAAGAATAAGGGTAATATGATGGTAGGCAAGGATTGCGGTAAAGAAGCGAGGGTTAAAACGGAACACGTAACGGTGTGCCGGCCCTGGGGCAGCTATACTGTTTTAGAGGAAACCGCGGAATATAAAGTGAAAAAAGTGACGATTAAACCCAGGAAGCGGCTGAGCCTGCAATATCATCATAAGAGGGGTGAGCATTGGGTGGTGGTCAGGGGCAAAGCTTTGATCAAGGTAGGCAGCGCCGAATTTACCTTATATCCCGACCAGAGTATCTATGTGCCGTGTAAGGCTATTCATCGTTTAAGCAACCCTTTTGGGGTTACTCTGGAAATTATTGAGGTGCAGCATGGGGCATATTTAGGCGAAGATGATATCGTAAGAATTGACGATGATTTTGGAAGGAGAAAGTGAGATGAACGGAATCAACGAGAAAGCAATAACCAGTTATGGTTCGCTAAAGAATAAAATAGAGAACAAAGACGCTAAGATATGCGTTGTCGGTATGGGTTATGTGGGGCTTCCTCTCGCCATCGCTTTTGCTAAAACCGGCTATTTCGTATATGGTTTCGATACCAGCGTTTCACGTATAAAAAAACTTAAGAAAGGCGAGAGGTATATTGTCGATATTGACCCCGGAGAAGTCCTTTCTTTAGTGAAAAAAAATAAGTTCTGCCCATCCGCGGACGAGATAGTTTTAGGCGATAGCGACGTAATAATAATTTGCGTGCCTACGCCTTTGCGCAAGGTGAAGCTTCCGGATATATCCTATATTGTGGATTCCGCCAAGGCCGTCAAAAAATACTTAAAGCCGCGCCGGCTTATTATTCTGGAAAGCACTTCTTATACCACTACGACCAGAGAAGTTGTTTTGCCTATTCTGAAGGAATCCGGCCTTAAGGAAGAAAAGGATTTCTTTCTTTGTTTTTCGCCGGAGCGGGTCAACCCGGGAGATAAAAAATTCCCTATTATTAAGATACCAAAACTGGTAGGCGGGCTATCGGAACAATCTACCGAGCTGGCGAGGATTTTATACTCGAAAATCATGAAAAAAGTTTTTCCGGTTTCCAGCCCCGAAGTTGCCGAAACGTCAAAGCTTTTGGAAAATACGTTTCGGATGGTGAATATCGCGTTAATCAATGAGTTTGCGATTGTCTGCAATAAAATGGGCATCAGTATTTGGGAAGTTATTGAGGCGGCAAAAACAAAGCCGTTCGGGTTTATGCCTTTTTATCCCGGCCCGGGGATCGGGGGGCACTGCATTCCCTGTGATCCGCTGTATCTTTCCTGGAAAGCGAAAAAATTAGGTTTTAAGACAAAAATGATTGATTTGGCCGCTTATACCAACCGCTATATGCCCAAATATGTTGTGGAAAGAGTTCTGGGGATTTTTAAACAACGGAGCATTTCCGCCGCTGACGCAAAAGTTTTGGTTTTGGGCGCGGCTTATAAAAAGGACGTAAAAGATTTGAGGGAGTCGCCGGCGTTGGATATTATCGAGGATTTGCTTACGAGAAAAATAAAAGTAGAATATTCCGATCCGCTTATACCCTATCTAAAAATAGGAAATATTAACATGAATTCGATTACGCTTACCAAAAATAACATCGGCAAATACGATTGCGTAATTTTAGTTACCGATCATTCGGGTGTTGACTATGAATTTATACGAATAAATTCCCAGCTTATTTTCGATACGCGTAATGCGTATAAGAAAGTTTTTTCCAACATCGTAAAGCTTTAATGAGGCTTCACCGAACCCAAGCCCGTAGGGCGCAGGGGGGGGGGGGGGGGGGGGGGAGGGACCGTTTCCCCCCGGACCAGCGGGGGGGGAGGGAGGGGGGGGGCGGGGGGCCAGAAGATACCACCCCC
>Ga0182021_10000235_pt1 | contig 55763 bp, 46 predicted proteins | sample 612E3MmetaG_FD_120493 | JGI IMG/M metagenome (GOLD analysis project Ga0182021, IMG submission 120493) | Permafrost microbial communities from Stordalen Mire, Sweden - 612E3M metaG (Illumina Assembly) | ecosystem: Environmental > Terrestrial > Soil > Wetlands > Permafrost | place: Sweden...
CAACAAGGTCAAGGAATTCCTCAATGCGCACGGGGTGGCGCACGCCATCATCCCTCATCCTCTTGCCTTCACCGCCACATCCGTGGCCGGGGCGGCCCACATCCCCGGCAGGGAAATGGCCAAGACCGTGGTGGTGGTCCTGGACGGCGATCTGGTCATGGCGGTGGTCCCCGCCACCCGGAAGGTGAATCTGGAGCGCCTGCGCCAGGCCACGGGGGCCCTCACCGTGGAGTTGGCGGACGAGCGGGACTTCATGGGCGACTTCCCTGAATGCGAACCCGGCGCCATGCCGCCCTTCGGGAACCTCTACGGCATGAGTGTCTACGTGGAGCCCCACCTGGCGGAGGACGATCACATTGCCTTCAATGCCGGGTCGCACACCGAGCTCATCAGCATGGCCTACAAGGACTTCGACCGGCTGGTCCACCCCAAGCTCGTGGATATGTAGCGGCCCCTTGAACGCCGCTTCGCGGGACACCCGTGAGCATGGGAACTTGTGCCCAAAAAGATTGAAATAAACGGAGGACAGCCGAGAAGCTGAGGAAAGCGGAGAAAGGAAACTGAACCTTAGCCTGCCTTCCTCAGCTCTCTCCGCCCTCCGCACACCTCCGCTTTTCTACGCATTCCCAGCCCCTTGAAAAACCTCAACGCCACAGCAGCAGCGCGACGCTGGGATACTGTTCCCATGTCCGACACACCACCTCCCGCCCTGGTCCTCCTCCCCGGCATGGACGGGACAGGCCTGATGTTCGGGCCGATCCTGCCCTTCCTGGACGGCTTCGACCCGCGGGTGGTGCGGTACCCGGCGGAGCTGACTTCCTACCCCGACTGCGTGGCTTTCGCCCGGACGCAGTTGCCGGTGGACCGCCCCTTTCTGCTGCTGGGGGAATCCTTCTCGGGCCCCATCGCCATCGCGCTTGCAGCGGAACAGCCAGAGGAGCTACGGGGCCTGGTGCTCTGTGTCACCTTCGCGCGGAATCCCAGTCCCGAACTGGCCTGGACGGCGCCGCTCCTCCGCGCCCTGCCGCCCCAGCGGCTGTCCCTGCTCCTGCTTAGGCATCTGCTGTTTGGACGATGGCACACGGAGGCCTTGACCGACCTCGCCCTGACCATGTTCCCACAGGTCCCCGCATCCACGCTGAAGGCCCGGCTTCTCGCCGTGCTGGCCGTGGATCACACACCCCTGCTCGCAGACATCCAGGTACCCACCCTCGCGCTTTGTGCCCGCCAGGACCGGCTGGTCCCGCCTTCCGCCACCCGCTGGCTGCAGGCCCATCTGCCCGATCTGGAAGTCATCACCCTCGAGGGTCCCCATTGGCTCCTGGAGGCCCGCCCCGAAGCATGCGCCCAGGCCATCCGGGCCTTCGCTGAGCGCAGCCCGGCGTTCAGTCCTGCCCTGCCACTGCCTCCAGCTCGACCAGCCAGGGCGCCCGCTCGGCGTGGGTGACGAAGCTCGCGTGGAGGCTGTTCCGCGCCAGGGTCACCAGGTCGTTCCGGGACAGGTTCAGGGCCTGGGCGATCTCCAGGAAGTTCTGGCCGATGTAGCCGCCGAAATAGGCGGGATCATCGGAGTTGAGGGTGACGCAAAGCCCCCGGTCCAGCATGTGCTTGAGGTTGTGCTGGGCCATATCCGGGAAGACGCGGAGCTTGATGTTCGAGAGCGGGCAGACCGTGAGGGGAATGCGTTCGCGCACCAGCCGCGCCACCAGCTCCGGGTCCTCCGTGGCCCGCACGCCATGGTCGATGCGCTCGATCCGGAGGCGATCCAGGGCCTCCCAGACGTAGCTTGGCGGCCCTTCCTCGCCCGCATGGGCCACCAGGCGCAGGCCCAGGTCGTGGCAGCAGGCGAAGACCCGCTCGAACTTGGCGGGAGGATGGCCCTGCTCCGAGGAATCCAGGCCGACGCCATGGATGCGGTGGCGGTGTGGTCGGGCCTGCTCCAGGATCGCGAAGGCATCGGCTTCGGAGAGGTGGCGGAGGAAGCAGAGGATCAGCCGGGAACTGACTCCCAGTTGAGCCAGGGCATCCTGGCCGGCCCGCTCGAGACCCGCCAGCACGGTCTCGAAGGCCACCCCGCGCGCGGTATGGGTCTGCGGATCGAAGAACAGTTCCGCATGCACCACGCCATCGGCCTGGGCGCGACGGAAGTAGGCCATGGCCAGCTCGTAGAAGTCCCGCTCATGGATCAGGACCGCGGCGCCCGCGTAGTAGATATCCAGGAAGGACTGCAAGTCCGAGAAGGCATAGGCCTCCCGCGTCTCTTCGACGCTGGCGTAGGGCAGGATCACGCCGTTGCGGCGGGCCAGGTCGAACATCATCTCGGGTTCGAGGGAACCCTCGATGTGCAGGTGCAGTTCAGCCTTGGGTAGGCGGCGGATGAACGCCTTCAGGTCCATGGCGGGTCCTTCCTGGCTCTCCTGGGCTGTCGTGCAGCTACTTGCCGGGCATCCTGGAGGCCACGCCCTGCACGTAGTAGTCCATCTTCTCCAGGTCGAGGTCGGAGATGGTCTGGCCGGCGGGCACGCGCACCTTGCCGTCCTGGTCCACTACCGGGCCCGTGAAGGGATGGAGCTTCCCGGCCACGATCTGGGCCTCCAGCTTCTTCACGTGGGCCTGCACATCCTTGGGCACGGCCGCGCTCATGGGGGCCATCTTGATGAAGCCGTCCTTGAGACCGCCCCAGACGCTGCCTGACTTCCAGGTGCCCGCCAGCACTTCGCTCACGACCTTGGTGTAGTAGTCGCCCCAGGTCAGGAGGACGCCGCCCACCTGGGCCTTGGGCGCGTACTTCAATTCGTCGGAGTTGTAGCAGAACACCTTCACACCCTTTTCCTCCGCGGCCTGGTTTGTGGCGGCGGAATCGGTCTCGTGGGTCAGCATGTCGGCCCCCTGGGAGATGAGGGCCAGGGCGGCTTCGCGCTCCTTGCCGGGATCGAACCAGGTGTTCACCCAGACCACGCGGACCTCGGCCTTGGGATTCACGCTCTTCATCCCGAGGGTGAAGGCATTGATGCCCATGACCACTTCCGGGATGGGATAGGAGGCCACGATGCCCGCCACGTTGGACTTGGTGAGTTTGCCCGCGATGACGCCGCTCAGGTAGCGGCCTTCATAGAAGCGACCGTTGTAGATGCCCAGGTTGGCGGCGGTCTTATAGCCCGTGGCGTGCATGAAGACCGTGTTGGGGAACTGCCTGGCGACGTTCAGGGCCGGATTCATGTAGCCGAAGGAGGTGGCGAAGATGACCTTCGTGCCGCCCTGGGCCATCTCGCGGATGACCCGCTCCGCATCGGCACCCTCAGGCACGTTCTCGACGAAGCGCGTGGTCACTTTGCCCTGGAGATTGGCTTCCATCTGCCGCCGGCCCAGGTCGTGCTGGAAGGTCCAGCCGGAGTCGCCCACGGGTCCGACGTAGACGAACCCGACCTTGGCCGGCTCCTGGGGGGGGGCGGCGGCCAGGACCGTGGCCGCCAGCAGGGCGGCGGTCCCGAGTGTGGTGCGAATGAGATCGCGGGTGATCATGCGGGATCCTCCTCCAGAAGGGTGAATTGATGACCCGATTGTGCCATATCCAGGATTTCATTCCCCACAGCACACATGGGGTGGTTGATCTCGAACAAAAAAAGAATTATGGAAGCGGAGGATAGCCGAGGGGCGGAGGAAAGCGAAAAAAGATAACTGGGCCCTGTTCTGTTTTTTCTCCGCTCCCTCCGCTGCTCCGCCCACCTCCGCTTATTTACGCTTTTAGCGCCATCGAGCTCCTCAACGCTTCGGTTCCGTGCCTGCCTCGGATGATTTAAAGCTCCGGTAGAGCAGCAGGTCGTAGAGGAGCTTGAGGCCCCCGGCGATGAAGAAAGGGACCCCGGCCAGGGCGGGCAGGGCCAGCATGGGGCCGGCCAGCATGGGCGAGATGGCGGCGCCGGCGGTGCGGGCGATGCCGGTGACGCCGGCGGCGGCGGAGCGTTCATCGGGCGCCACCACGTGCATGGTGTAGGCCTGGCGGGTGGGCACGTCCATCTGCGAGATGCTGAAGCGCAACAGCAGCACCCCGATGGCCAGCGGCAGGTTCGGCATGAGGGGCACCAGGATCAGCAGCACGTTCGACGGGATGTGGGTGACGACCATGGTGCGGATGAGTCCGATCCGCCGGGCCAGCCGCACGGCGTAGAGGGCGGAGAGGCCCGCCAGCAGGTTGGCCACGAAGAAAATGGATCCCAGCATCCCCGGCTCGACCCCGAACCGCTGATGGAACCAGTAGGCCACGAGGCTCTGGATGACGAAGCCTCCGGCGAAGGCATCCAGCGAGAAGAGGGCCGATAGCCTCAGCACCACGCCCTTGGAGGCATGCAGACCCAGGCGCCCGGCCATGGGCGCCGAGGGGGGGGCTTCCACATCCATGGAGACCCCGGCGAAGAAGACCGCGAGGAGCAGCCCCATGCCGGCGTAGGCGTAGACCAGCATGCGGTAGCTGGCCACGGGGGCCATGCCCGAGCCCTGGAGGGCCTGGGCGGTCCATCCGCCCGCCAGGGCGCCAAGGGCCGTGGCGAAGGCTCCGGTCAGGTGGTACCAGGCGAACACCCCGGTGCGCCGGTCCTCCGGCAGCACCTGGGACAGGGCCGCCTGCTCGATGGCCAGGAAGGGCCCCACCTCGTTGCCGGAAGGGCTGATGACGCCGAAGGTGGCCGCCAGCACCAGGACGGTGAAGTCCCGGCTGAGGGCGAAGGGCACGCCGGCAGCCACCATGAGCGCCGCGCCCAGGATGAGCATGCGCCTGCGCCCAAGGCGGTCGGCGTAGAGGGTGATCCAGAGCGAGACGAGCACATCGCCCACCAGGGTGAGGGTCAACAGCAGGCCGATGCGCCCCTCGCTGAAGCCCAGCCCCGCCAGATAGAGCACCAGCACCACGGAGAGGAAACCGTAGGAGAACATCCGCGCCGCCCGGGTCACGAAGAGCAGCCGGCCATCGCGGCTGAGGGGGGTGGTGGCGGGGGTCAGTGGCATGGGCTCCCATGGTAGCCCTGGCACTCTCCTCCGGCCCTGGTTCCGGTCACTGGACGTAGGGTGCCAGGCTCGCCTGGAGTTCCCTTCTGCCGAAGGGCTTGGCCAGCATGGACACGTAGGGATGGGCCTGGACCAGATCCTGAGCGGTCTGGTCGGCGCGGCCCGTGGCCAGCAGGACCGGCACCCTGGGCATCAGGGCGCGCAGGAGCGGGAGGGTTCCGGCGCCGCCCAGACCCGGCATGTTCATGTCGAGGATGATCAGGTCCGGCCTCAGCCCCCGGTTGACCAGAGCCAGGGCCTCCTCGCCGGACAGGGCGGGGGTGGTCTGGTGGCCCAGGAGCTCGAGGATGGCCTGGACGGAACTTTGGATCAGCTCGTCGTCGTCCACCAGCAGCACCTTGAGCGAGGCGAGGGGGGACCCCGTCTCGGAAACCCACGGAGGTTTACCTGTCCCGGGACCGGCCTCACAGGCCGGAAAGCGGATCCTCACGCAGGTGCCCCGGCCGGGTTCGCTCTGGATCTCCATCTCTCCGTGGTGGGCCTTCACGGTCCGGTAGACGATGGAGAGTCCCAGCCCTGTGCCCTTGCCCACTTCCTTCGTGGTGAAGAAGGGGTCCAGGGCCCGCTCCAGGACCTCCTTGGGCATGCCCTGACCGGTGTCTTCCACCTGGACCTCGATCCAGTCGGGCCCGGAGTTCCGGGTCCGGAGGGTGAGGGTGCCGTTCTCGGCCATGGCATCGACGGCATTCACGCAGAGGTTCATGAACCCATGGGTCAGGGCGCCGGCATCGCCCTGGATGGGTCGCAGGTCCGGGGCCAGGTCCAGGACGAGACGCACCTTGGCGAAGGTGGTGCGCTCCAGGAGGTGAACCTCCTCCCGGAGGATGGCGTTCAGGTCCAGCGCCAGTAGATCGCTGGAACTCTGGCGGGCGAAGCTGAGCAGGCTCTTGAGCATGTTCCCGCCCCGCACGGCGGCCTTGATGATGGTCGCGAAGGCCTTCTGGGTCGGGCTGCCAGGGGGCTGGGCCTCGATGTGGGCCGAGGCCAGGCCGAGGATCGCCCCCAGCACATTGTTCATGTCGTGGGCCACACCCCCGGCCAGGCTGCCCAGGCTCTCCAGCTTCTGGGCCTGGTGAAGCTCGGCCTGGAGGAGCCTCTGCTGTTCTTCCGCCAGCCTGCGATCAGTGATGTCGGTGATCACGCCGACCAGGGCGCGAAGGGTACCGTCCGGGTTTTCCAGCCTGCGCCCGGACAGGTGGCCCCAGAAGTCCGTGCCATCGGGGCGGAGGTACCGCCGGTCATGGGACACGGATTGGACTTCCCCCGAGATGATCTGGCGCATGCGCGCATCGCCGACCCGCTTTTCGGATTCGTGCAGGTGATCCGTGTACGGGGTGCCGATCAGACCCAGCACGGTCATGCCGAGCAGCTCGGCCATGCGACGGTTCGCGAATTGGATCTCCCCCTGGGGAGACACCATGATGATGCCGGCTTCCGAAGTCTCGAAAATGACGTGCAGCTGCTGCTCGCTCTCCCTCAGCGCCTCCTGGGCCGCATGCTCCTCGGTGATGTCGTGGGCCACCCCGAGGAATATGGGCGCCCTGCTGGGCGCGGCCATGGCGGACCCGTTCGCCACGAACCGGCGCCAGGATCCATCCGCGTGGCGGACGCGGTAGGGGGGACTGGTCTCTGGGTGCCCGGTGGACAGGACCCGGAGGAGGTACTGCAGGCAGGGCTCCACATCCTCGGGGTGCACGAAGGGAGCGAAGGGTCTCCCGAGGACCTCGCTGGCGGGGAAGCCGAAGTGGCGCTCCCAGGCGGGGGACACGAAGGTGAAGGTCCCTTTGCCATCGAGGGTGAAGATGACATCGATGGACTGCTCGACATAGGTCCTGAATAACAGTTCGCTTTCGCGGAGCCTCGTCTCGACTTGCTTCCGTTCGAAGATCTCCGTGAGGAAGGCGAGGGTTCCCACCCCCTCAGCCAAGGGAACCACGGTGATGTACAACAACTCGGGGAAGATGGACCCGTCCTTGCGGAGTCCCACGGTTTCGTATTCCGTGGGTCCGGACCCGGTCCTTTCGCGTTCCTCGTTCCTCAATCGGACTAGGTCCCGCTGCCGGGCTTCGATGGTATCCAGCAGGGGCCTGCCTATAACCTCGGATTCATGTTCATAGCCGAACATCTTCAAAAAGGCCGCATTGACCTGGAGATAGATCCCCTTCTGGCTCAGGGCCACCCCGATCGGGACCGCATCCAGAGGCAGGCTTTCCATCCACCGAGAGGTGAACGAGCCAGGCGACGGCATCGGTGCTTCGGAGGAGGGCATGTCTGGAGACACTGGGGGCATCGTGATGTCTTCTCGACCTCCAGGCAAGGGATCTGTAGAAAAGTGAGGAAGACCGGGCCGCCCCCGGACCCCAGGGCCAAACCCCAGGAAGGCTGGAATCGGCGATACTCCCATCATGCCCGTCCTTGCCCGCCCCGCCCTTCGCTTCACCGCCCTCGTCGGCCTCTGGGTGCTGGTGGGGGCGGTCCTGTGGATCCTGCTGGTGCAGGGTTTCCTCCTGGCTCTGAACCCCTTCTGCCATCTGCAACGGCCCAGTGTGGCCCGGGTGATGGTGAAGAGCGTGGACCGGGATCCCAACAGCCACATCACGGATTATGCGACCGTGAAGCAGGGAGAGGACGAAGAGGTACTCCGCCTGCTCAAGGCCGAGGCGGCGGAGCTGCATGAGTACGACGAGGTGTGGATTCTCAACGCCTGGTACTCCGACGGTCTGCGCCCCACCCAATACCTACTGACCCCCCATCGCCTCCTGCTGGAATACCCGGCCATCCTGCTGCTGCCCGCGGCCTGGGCGCTCTGGCGCCTGCGCAAGGCCCGGGAGAAAGCCGCAGCCGCCCCGCCCCCGCCCATCCGCCGGACCTTCACGGACGATTTCCACCTACGCGCCCAGCGCTTTGCCAAGCCGGAGGAAACCACCAATCCAGGGGCCGCCAAAGAAGAAGCAAACAAGCCACCGGTGGACACCGATGAGCACCCATAAGGACCGACGATCGCCATGGACATCAAGCTCTCCCCTGACATCGAAAAGCGCCTGTACGGACCGATCCAGCGCTTCGTGGCCGAGGAATACGGCGAAAGCATCGGCGAGCTGGGGGCCGGGAACTTCCTAGCCTTCTGCCTCAAGGAGCTCGGTCCGGCCATCTACAACCAGGCCATCAGCGACGCCCAGGCCTGCCTCCAGGAGCGCGTGTCGGATCTGGAGAACATCTGCTTCGCCGAGGAGACGAGCTACTGGGGCACCGGTTCGAAGAAAGGGATCCAGCGCAAGCCGGACCATCGGCGGTAGCATCCCCTACGGCCTTCTCCGCCGGGCATAGATTCAGGAGCCCCCTTGGCTGAACCCATCACCTCCCGCCAGCTCACCCTGCTCCAGGTGGTGGCCAAGCACCCGGACGTGGTGCGGGACCACCTGGTGAAGGCGGGAGCCACGGACACCGACCTGGCCTACCTGGAGCGCCATGACCTCATTCGCGAGCGAGCCATCGGACGGTACCGGGTGACCCACATGGGCCAAGAGGTGTTGAAACGGAGTCTGTGATCCCGGCCCGGCCCCCGAATCGGAAGGAGTTTTCATGTCCCTGCTCACCCGTGCCGAAGCCACCCGCTACGAGGAGACCAGCCGCCATGCGGATGTGATGGCCTTCATCGCGGGGCTCCAGGCCATGGGCGACAAGCGTCTGCACGTCACCACCTTCGGCGCGAGCCCCCAGGGCCGCGAGCTGCCCCTGCTGGTGCTCTCGGCCCACGGCGTGAAGACCCCCGAAGAAGCGAGACGCCTGGGCCGGCCGGTGGTGCTGGTCATCAGCGGCATCCACGCCGGCGAGGTGGAGGGCAAAGAGGGTTGCCTGATGCTGGTGCGCGACCTGCTGGAGGACAAGCCCGGCCTGGACGCGGGGCAGATCCTCGCCGACCTCACACTCGTGGTGGTGCCCCTGTTCAATCCCGATGGCAACGATGCGATCGACCCCGGCAACCGGCGGCTGCACCTGCCCAAGCTCACGGGCCAGCTGGGGCCGGATAGCGGCGTCGGCACCCGCGTGAACGCCGCCAAGATCAACCTGAACCGCGACTATCTGCGCCTGCAGAGCGAAGAGATGCGCCTGCTGCAGACCCGCGTCTGCCAGCCCTGGGCGCCGGAACTCACCATCGACAACCACGCCACCAACGGGTCCGTGCACCGGTTCTCCATGACTTACGACATCCCCCACACGGTGGAAAGTGGCCGGAGCGAGCCCATCCGCTACATGCGGGAACGCCTGCTGCCGCTCGTCACCGCGGCCTTGAAGGCCAACCATGGCCTGGATTCGGGCTGGTACGGCAACTTCGTGGAAGACGAGCGGGCCATGGACGCGGATATCGACGCCGAGCCCGGCACGCCCGCGCGCCTGGGCTGGATGACCTACCCGCACCACCCCCGTTTCGGCAGCAATTATCGGGGCCTCACCGGCCGCATGGACCTGCTGCTGGAGTGCTATTCCTACATCAGCTTTGCCGAGCGAGTGCGCACGGCCTATGCCTTCATGCTGGAAACGCTCAAGTACGTGGCTGCTCACCGGGACGAGGTGGTGGAGACCGTGGCGGAGTCCCTCACGCCCCGCGACCGCATCGCCGTGCGCTACGGACTGGAGCGGTTCGATAAACCCGTCGAGATCCTCACCCGTACGCCCCGCACGCTGGACGGCGCGCCCACGACCCTGACCCTCCCCTACCTAGGCCGGTTCGTGGGCAGTACCGTGGTGGACCGCCCAGCGGCCTACCTGGTGCCCGCGCGCATGGCCGCCCACCTGCGCTTGCACGGGCTCACCCTCCGCGAGGCCGTGGGCACCTTCGAGGTAGAGGTGCCGGTGGTCGAAGGCCTGGGTTCCAAGGGGGGCCGCGCCATCCTGGAAGCCGACGCCATCGGCGAACTGTCCGTCTCCTGGCGGCGGGGGCCCCGCGCCGTTCCGCCCGGCTGGGCCCTGGTGCCCACGGACCAGCCCCTGGGTGCCATCGCTGTCTACCTTTGTGAACCCGAAAGCGATGACGGCGCCGTGGAGAACGGCCTGCTGCCCCCGCCGGCCCTGGGGGAGGAACTGGCCCTCTGGCGGGTGCCGGCCCTGGGCTGACCACCATGTCGATCCGGCTTCAGTTCCTCAGCGTGGTGGTCCGCCGGTCCGTTTTCGCCGGCTGCCGGAACCTTCCGGAGGCGTTCCACCAGCTGCCCTCCGCCGGGGGATTCTTCTTCGACACCATCTGGTTTGATGCCCACCTCTGGTGCGAAACAGCCATGGACGGCCAGGCCGCCGAGGACATCCTGGAGACCTGGGAGGGCCGCGGACTTCGGCGCCAGACAAAGCATGGAGGTGCGTCGGACCTCTGCCTCGCGGCCTCGGGCCGGGGCCCCCTGGAGCCTTGCCCCTGGTTGGCATATTCACCGGACCTCAACAGCGTGTGGCTGGCGGGCACCGAGGCGGGCGAAGTCATCGGCGGTCACGCCCACCAGCTCGCGCTGGAACAGGAGCTGGTCCTGGCGGAGTCCCGGGGAGAGACCGCCTACGACCTCATGTACGACGCGCGCCGCCCCAAGGATGCCTTCGAGGAGGCCTGCCAGGCTCTGGGCCACGCCCAGTCCCTGGCCCGGTTCCTGAATCGACCGGAGGATGCGGGCCGGCTTGGGGTCCGCCTCGCACACATCCGGTCGGTCTACCAGGCCCAGTTCCGGGGGTGGTGAGTGGGAGTGTGGCGCACCGCTGAGCTCCCTGGCTCCGGGTAGTCGAGGAAGGTCCTACACTGGCCGAACCTTCCTGGAGTTTTCGTGTCCTACCCCCACCTGCTCGCCCCACTTGAGCTCGGTTTCACCACGCTGCGCAACCGCGTGCTCATGGGTTCCATGCACACGAACCTGGAGGAGGCTAAGCATGGCTTCGCCAAGCTGGCCGCTTTCTATGCGGAGCGGGCGCGGGGCGGCGTGGGCCTCATCGTGACGGGGGGAATCGCGCCGAACCTGCGGGGCCGCCTCACCCCCTTCGGCTCCCAGCTCTCCTGGCCCTGGCAGGTGGCCAAGCATCGGAAAGTGACCGAGGCTGTCCACCAGGCCGGCGGGAAGATCGCCCTGCAGATCCTCCACGGCGGACGCTACAGCTACCACCCCCTCAGCGTGGCTCCCTCGGCCGTGAAGAGCCCCATCACCCCCTTCAAACCCCGGGCCCTGAGCGACCGGGGCGTCCGGGCCACGATCCGCGACTATGCCCGCTGCGCGGCCCTGGCCCAGCGGGCCGGCTACGACGGCGTGGAGATCATGGGCAGCGAGGGCTACCTCATCAACCAGTTCATCGCCGCCCGCACCAACCGCCGCACCGATGCCTGGGGCGGCAGCTACGAGCATCGCATGCGCTTTCCGGTCGAGATCGTGAAGGCGGTGCGCGAGGCCGTGGGACCGTCGTTCATCATCATTTTCCGGCTTTCCATGCTGGACCTGGTGCCAGACGGCAGCACCTGGGAGGAGGTGGTCCAGCTGGCCAAGGCCATCGAGGCGGCCGGCGCCACGATCCTCAACACAGGCATCGGCTGGCACGAGGCCCGGGTGCCTACTATCGGCGCCATGGTGCCCCGGGGCGCCTATGCCTGGGTGACGAAGAAGCTGATGGGCGAGGTGGGCATTCCCCTCGTCACCACCAACCGCATCAACACGCCGGAAGTCGCCGAGGAGATCCTCGCCGGCGGCTGCGCCGACCTGGTGAGCCTGGCCCGCCCCCTGCTGGCGGACCCGGATTTCGTGAACAAGGCCGCCGAGGACCGCCCCCAGGACATCAACACCTGCATCGCCTGCAACCAGGCCTGCCTGGACCTGGTGTTCCAGCAGAAGCGGGCCACCTGCCTGGTGAATCCCAGGGCCTGCTTCGAGACCGAACTGGTCTTCGAGCCCGTCATCGCCCCCAAGCGGATCGCGGTGGTGGGCGGGGGCGCCGCGGGCCTGAGTTTCGCCTGCCACGCCGCCGAGCGGGGCCACCTCGTCACCCTGTTCGAGGCGGCCCAGGAGCTGGGCGGCCAGCTGAACCTGGCCAAGCGCGTCCCCGGCAAGGAGGAGTTCTTCGAGACCCTGCGCTACTTCGGGCGGCGGCTGGCCAGGGCGGGCGTGACCCTGCGCCTGGGCGAGCGGGCCACGGGGGAGGCGCTTACGGACTTCGATGACATCATCCTCGCCACGGGCGTCCAGGCCCGCAGGCCCGACATCCCGGGCATCGACCATCCCAAGGTGATCAGCTACCCCGATCTGCTCTCGGGTCGGAAGGTGGCGGGCCCGACCGTCGCCGTCATCGGTGCCGGTGGCATCGGCTTCGATGTGGCGGAGTTCCTGGTGCAGCCGGAGCACGCGCCGCAGGTCGACCGCTACCTGGCCGAATGGGGCGTGGATGGCGCCCACGCCCATCGGGGCGGGTTGCTGCCCGCGCCTCGGCCGCCGGAACCCGCCCGGAAGGTCTTTCTGCTCCAGCGCAAGACCGAACGCATGGGCGCGGACCTGGGCAAGACCACGGGCTGGATCCACCGGGCCACGCTCAAGGCCATGCAGGTGAAGATGCAGGGCGGCGTCCACTACGAGCGCATCGACGACGAGGGCCTCTGGATCCGCGATGGCAAGGATGCGGGATCGAGATGCCTGGCCGTGGACAGCGTCATCCTCTGCGCGGGCCAGGTCTCCGAACGCAGCCTCGAGGCGCCCTTGAAGGCTGCCGGCCTGAAGGTGCATCTCATCGGCGGCGCCGACCTCGCCGTCGAGCTCGATGCCCAGCGCGCCATCCGCCAGGGGGCGGAACTGGCCGCGAAGATTTGATATTTCTGCCACAGATAAACACAGATGAACACGGATGCTGCATCATCTGTGTTCATCCGAGTCCATCCGTGGCTGATCCCCTTCCCATCATTTCTTCCCTGCATGCCAAACGCCTCTTCCTGGGGGCCCAGGGGTTGCTGGACGATCCTACGCGGCGGACCACCACGGCGTCTCTGCAGGGCCTCATCGAGCGCCTCGGCTTCGTGCAGGTGGACACGATCAACGTGCTGGCCCGGGCCCACGATCTCACCCTGTTCAGTCGCCTGGACGGCTACCGGCAGGAGCAGTTGAAGAAGCTGCTGGAGGGCAAGCGGAGCCTCTTCGAGGGCTTCACCCACGATGCCTCGGCCATCCCCACTGCCTTTTTCAAGCACTGGAAGCCCCGCTTCGAGCGGGATCGGGTGCGCATCCACGCCCACGCCTGGTGGCAGTACCACTTCCGCGGCACCGATGGCGCCCAGGTGGTGAAGGATGTGAAAGCCCGGATCGAGGGCGAGGGGCCGCTCAAGTCCTCGAACTTCGAGCATCCGGAGAAGCGCAGTCCCTGGTGGGGCTGGAAGCCGCAGAAGGCCGCCCTGGATTTCCTCTGGCGCAGCGGCGAGCTGATGATCCCCCGCCGCGAGGGTTTCCAGAAGGTCTATGACCTGACGGAACGCGTGCTGCCGGACCATCACGCCCTGCCCTGTCCTGACCCCGCCGAGCACCTCGAATGGGCGTGCAGCACCGCGGCCGACCGGCTCTGGGTCTTCACCCCGAAGGAGCTGGCCGACTTCTGGGATGTCATCGAGGCCCCGGAGGCCAAGGCCTGGTGCGCCGTCGCAGAGAAGGCTGGGCGCATCGCCGCCGTGAAGGTGGAGGACGCCGATGGCGCGGTCCGCCCCGCCTTCGCCCTGGCGGACTGGGAGGCGAGGTTGGCCCGATTGCCTGAGGCACCCCCGCGCACACGCCTGCTCTGCCCGTTCGATCCCATCCTCCGGGACCGCATCCGGGCCCTGCGCCGCTTCGGCTTCGACTACCGCTTCGAGGCCTTCGTGCCTGAACCCAAGCGCCAGTACGGCTACTTCGTCCTGCCCATCCTGGAAGGCGATCGGCTGGTGGGCCGCCTGGATTCCAAACTGCACCGGGACCGCGGCCTGCTGGAGATCAAGGGCCTCTGGTGGGAGCCCGGCGTCAAGGCCACCAGGGCCCGCAAGCGAGGCCTGGACGAGGCCCTGGAGCGCCTTGCCGCATTCGTGGAAGCCGAAGAGGTGCAACTGCCATGACCATCCATCCCGACTACTGGAACCGCCTGTATGAGGAAGAGGAACGTCCCGGCTGGGACATGGATAGCGCCACGCCCCTGGTGAAGGAGCTGCTGGATCTGGCCCATCCCCTGGGCCTGCGGTCGGGAGGCGATCTCGTGGTACCGGGCTGCGGCTACGGCCACGATGCCGCAGAACTGGATGCCCTCGGGTTCACGGTCACGGGCCTGGACTTCGCCCCCCTGGCCATCCAGGGGGCCATGCACCGCTACGGTGATCGGGTCGCCTGGTCCCACGCGGACTGGTTCACCACCAGGCTCGGTCCCTGGGAGGCCATCTTCGATCACACCTGCTTCGTGGCCATGGACCCGGCCAGGCGCCCGGACTACGTGCAGGCCTGCGCCGATCACCTGCGGGCCGGTGGTCTCTGGATGGCCGTGCTCTTCCACGACGTGAAGGGACGGCCGGGGCCGCCCCACGCCGTTCCCGTCCCCGAGATGCGCCGCCTCGCCGAGACCTGTTTCGAGGTGCTCCACCTGGGCGAAGCCGTGAACAGCCATCCGCGCCGTTCAGGGAGGGAATACCTGCTGGTGGCGCGGAAGCTCGCCTAGAATGACGTCATCCCACCCGGAGTTCGGCATGCGCGTGAAGGCCCTGTTCTCGGCGCTCGTCCTGTCGGCTCTGGGCCTATCCGGGCAGGATCTGGTGCGCCTTGGCAACCTCAAGTTCGCCCACTACGGCGCCGTGTCCTACATGAAGGAACTGGCGCCGAAGTACCGGCTGAGGATCGAGGAGCGCGTCTTTCCCAAGGGCATCGATATCAACCCCGCCATCGTGGCCGGCGAGATCGATGCCAGCGCCGCGGCCCTGGACGCGGCCATCGCGGGCCGGGCAGCCGGGGTTCCCATCTACGTGGTGGCGGGCTTCGCCCGAGGCGGGGCCCGCGTGGTGGTGGGCTCAGGTTCCGGCATCAAATCGTTGAAGGATCTCAAAGGGAAGAAGGTCGGTGTGGCCCGGGGCGGCGCCCAGGAGGTGCTGCTGCTGGCGGAGCTGGCCAAGGCTGGGCTCTCCTGGTCCGACAAGCCCGGCAAGGACGTGCTGGTGCTCTACATGCCCTTTGCGGACCTGAACCAGGCCTTGATGTCGAAGAACATCGACGCCATGTGCCAGAGCGAACCCTACAGCTCCCAGGCCATCCACCGGAAATTCGGCGTGGAGCTGCTGAAGCCCTATGACACGCCCATCGGCGAGCCCATCCGGGCCCTGGTCATCACCGAGAAGCTCTACCGGGAGCGCCGCGACGTGGCCCAGCGCTTCCTGCTCTGCTTCGTGGAGGCCACCAGGAAGTTCATCGACGAGCCGAAGGCAGCGGAGAAGTACGTCCGCGAAGTGATGTTCAAGAACCAGATCAGCGCCGAGGACTACCAGGACGCCATCGGCAATTCGCCCTTCAGCTATGACATCACCGTGCAGCATGTGCAGATCACCACGGACCTCATGGCCAAGTACGGCGTGGGCAGGATGGCCAACCCGCCCAAGGCTGGCGACTGGGTGAAGCTCGATCTCCTCACGGAGGCCAAGCGACAGTTGAAGGTGAAGTGAGCCGGAGAATGAAGGGCTACCGACACGCCGCCTCCGGCCTCCTCGTCCCGCTGGCGGTGCTCGCCCTCTGGCAGCTGCTGTCCTCGAAGGGGTGGGTGAATGCCACCATCCTGCCTTCGCCCATGCAGGTGCTCGTCAAGTGGTGGGCCTACCTTCGTCCCGGCGAGGCCTTCGATCCGGCCCAGGGTTCCTATCTGAAGTGGTGTCTTTCCGGCGAGCTGATCCAGGATGCCGCCGGAAGCCTCTACCGGGTGCTGACGGGCTTCATCATCGGCGCCGGCCTGGCCCTGCCCCTGGGCCTGGTCATGGGCTATAGCCGCCTGGTCTACGGCCTCTTCAACCCGCTCATCCAGGTGCTGCGGCCCATCCCGCCCATCGCCTACATCCCCCTGTCCATCCTCTGGTTCGGTCTGGGCAATCCGCCCGCCATCTTCCTCATCGCCATCGGCGCCTTCTTCCCGGTGCTGATGAACACTGTCACCGGGGTGCAGAACGTGGACAGCATCTACCTCCGCGTGGGCCGCAACCTGGGCGCCTCGCGATGGACGCAGTTCACCCGGATCATCCTCCCGGCGGCCACGCCCTTCATCTTCACGGGAGCGAGAATCGGCATGGGCACGGCCTTCATCGTGGTGATCGTCTCCGAGATGATCGCGGTGAACAACGGCCTGGGCTACCGCATCCTCGAGGCCCGCGAGTACCTGTGGTCCGACAAGATCATCGCGGGCATGTTCACCATCGGCCTGCTGGGCCTGGGCATCGATACCGCCATGAGCCGCCTCAGTTCGTACCTGCTTAAGTGGCATCGCGGCCTGGAGCAGGGATGAGTCACATCTCCATCCATGATGTAGGCAAGGTCTTCCATAGCGGGGGCCAGGAGGTCTGCGCCCTCGAGGCCATCGATCTGGAAATCAGGCAAGGCGAGTTCGTTTGCCTACTGGGGCCCTCCGGCTGCGGCAAGTCCACCCTGCTCAATGCGGTGGCCGGGTTCAGTCCGCCCACAACCGGCACCATCACCGTGGATGGGTCGATCATCACGGATCCGGGCCCCGACCGCGGCATGGTCTTCCAGGAGTACGCGCTGTTCCCCTGGATGACCGTGGAGCAGAACATCGCCTTCGGTCTGCAGATCAAGAAGGAGCCCAAGCTCACTATCCAGGAGAAAGTGAATGGCCTGCTCGCCATGCTCCATCTCGAAGAGTTCAGGAAGCGCTACCCCAAGGACCTGAGCGGCGGCATGCGCCAGCGCGTGGCCATCGCCCGGGTGCTGGCGATCGACTCGCCCATCCTGCTCATGGACGAGCCCTTCGGCGCCCTGGACGCCCTCACTCGCCGCAACCTGCAGGATGAGCTGCTGCGGCTGTGGACCGAGCTGGAGAAGACCATCCTCTTCGTCACCCACAGCATCGAGGAGGCTCTCTATCTCGCCGACCGCACCGTGGTGATGACCTACCGACCCGGCACCCTCAAGCGCGACCTGGCCATCGACCTGCCCCGCCCCCGCGACGTGGCCAGCCCCGCCTTCAACGCCCTGAAAAAGGAACTGAGCGCGTTGCTCATGGAGGAGCAGAGCCGCCACAACCAGGATGAATTCCGGGGCGCGGCGGTGGATTAGATCGCGGCTTCAGGATTCCACCCTGACATTTTTGGTTCCGTCCGAATTTCAAAAAACCACAGACTTGTCATTGCTTGGTTGCCAGAATGATCACCACCCTCTCACATGGACGAACCCACTCTTGCCACGGACCGATTCGTCAAATTCCAAATCAGAGTCGCTCTTAGCTGTCGGGCCGGTTGGCTTCATCCATTGGGCCACCTGGGCTTCCCTATGAATCCGAGATTTCTGGATCATCTCCAACACAACTGGCCGCTGGCGGTCATCGTGATTGGTCTGTTTGTCTACATCGCCATCACACTGGTTACGGGCATGTTCTATACCAACCAAGGCCGGATCCTAAAATCATCAGATCCGGCACGTTATTGGAAATGGGTCCTTTCCTTCATTGTCCTTGATCTTTCTTGCGCAGTGGTCCTGCTCGGGTCATTCCTCCTCTCTTCCCAATAGCTAGAGGCAGGCCACTACTCATGAAACCAACCAGGACCATCAAAAGCATTTGCGTCTACTGTGGCTCCAGCCCAGGCCGACTCGAAGCCTACTCGATCACCGCCCGAAGGCTGGCCAAGTCCCTAGTCGACCGGAACATCAGGCTGGTCTATGGCGGCGCCAGTGTGGGAATCATGGGGATGTTGGCCGATACCGTCCTTCAACTCGGGGGCCAAGCCGTGGGAGTCATCCCCGAGGCACTGGCACGCAAGGAAATCGCCCACAAGAATCTAACCGAGCTGTACGTCACCCGATCAATGCATGACCGGAAATCGATGATGGCTGAGCTTTCCGATGGTTTCATCGCCTTGCCGGGAGGGATCGGAACGCTTGAAGAGCTTTTCGAGGTTTGGACCTGGGCACAACTCGGCATTCATGACAAGCCTTGCGGCCTGCTAAACGTCGAGGGATATTTCGACTCGCTGATCACTTTTCTAGACCACGCGGCCGCAGAACAGTTCGTCAAACAGGCACATGGCTCAATGCTGCTCATAGAGAGCAATCCTGAAACGTTGCTGGATCGGTTCCAGGGTTATGTGCCGCCGGTCGTAACAAAATGGATTGAGCAGACGGAATCCTAAAGGAACACCATGGTCGATGCCTCCTGGGACAACAGCGGCCTTCCCCCCCAGAAGAAGGGGCTCGGAACGGGCATGAAGGTGTTGCTGGGATGCGGCATCGCCGCCCTCCTCGCTCTGGTCACCTGCGCCGTGGGCGGAGTCATTCTGGGAAACATGATCAAGAAGGATCCCAAGGCCTTCGAGAAGCGCGTGGAGGGCTTCGCCAAGGGCTTGGTGCAGAAGGACTGGGAGCGGTTCCGGACCTTGGTAGGTCAACTGCAGACGGACGACGGCGCGAGGGCACTGTACCGGGCCAATTCCGGCCTCCATCAGGCCCACCCCACGGAGGATCAGTTCCTCCAGGCGACTCGCACGTGGCGGCCCCGGTTGGGGGCCCTTCCCGCCGAGGCACCGGTGGGCAACCACCACCACCGGCACCGAAGTGAGGATGAGCCGGCTACGGAGAATGGCGTCGCTGCCGAGCCTTCCAAGGCACCCTCTGTCAACATCACCAAAGTATTCGGCACCACGAGGATCCAATGCCGCTATCCCGGAGGGGCCCTGGTGTCAGCCACCTTCGATGGCGGAGGGGTGCAACGCATCCAAGTGGAGTAGGGCCTCGGGCCGCTACCAGACCCTCCGCATGGAGGAACACGCCGCCAAGACCCTTCACGCCTGGCGTCAATTCACGACCTTCGGAGGCAGGGGCAAGTCCGGTTCACTACGTCCCCGGGTGGCCAGAAACACCGCCAGGGTCCAGGTGGGCGCGATGTCCACAAAAGGCAGGAGCTTGGTGGCAAAGGAGGGCAGGAAGGCCCAGTGGAAGCCAACGACGGCCCAGAGCGCTGCCATGGTGACGAGATCCACGGCACCCTCGATGAACCATACCGGGGGACCCCCAAGCTCGGCGGGTGCTGTGCCCAGCTGGATCGCATCCATCGTGAGCGCAATGGCCCAGGCGACACGGATGCGAGTCTTGCTGAGAGGAGGAGGCATGCCCAAAGTCTAGGCTCAGACCCCAAAACCATGCAGATTCCGCCTTCACCGGTGCGCTTTCCCCGTGGCCCGCTCGATGCGGATGCGCACCACCACCGTGCGGAAGAGATCCTTGTCGATCTCCCGGTCCACCAGGTCGGCGTGAGCTGCCGCGAAGCGCAGGCCCAGGGCCCGGAGGGCCGCGCGCTTCTCCCCCTCGTCCGTGAGCAGTTCTCCCCGGCCGAAGATGATGACGCTCGCATAGCGGGTGGAGAGTTCCAAGGGCAGGGTCTCAGCCTGGGTGACGGCGCAGTAGGAGACCTTCGGATTGAAGGCCAGGTTGGCCAGCTTGTGGCCCACGGTGGCGCAATGGATGATCAGGTCCCCTCCCACCACTGCATGGTTCACAGGAACGGCGTAGGGCCACCCGGCCTCGTCCACCGTGGCGAGCACGCCCCATTCAGCCTCCCGGAGAATGTCCAGGGCCTCCGCCTCGCTCAGTTCTCGGTCCTTGCGGCGGATGGGGTGGCTGGGAACACTCATTGGCGCCTCGCTGAGATCCAGTTCAATGCTTCCAGGGGCGTCATCCGGTTCAGGTCGAGGGCCTCCAGCTCGGCGCGCAGACCATCGGGTTCCACTTCAAATAGCGGCAAGGCGGGCTGACTGGGCATGGGCGCCCGGGGCGGACCTTCGGGCGCCTGGGCCAATAAGCGTTGGGCCTTCTGAATGACGGATTTCGGCAGGCCCGCCAGGCGGGCCACTTGGATGCCATAGCTGCGGTCGGCCGGGCCCGGGGCCACCCGGTGAAGGAAGTGCAGCTGGTCTTCCCACTCCTGCACTTCCACATGGAGATTCTGGACACGCGAGTCGTCCGCCAGCTTGGTCATCTCGAAGTAGTGGGTGGCGAACAGGGTTCGGGGCGCGCCACCCTTGAGGTCGCGGAGGAACAGGGCGATGGCCTCGGCCAGGGCGAGCCCATCCCGGGTGGAGGTGCCGCGCCCGATCTCGTCCAGGATCACCAGGCTGGCGGCGGTGGCCTGGTTGAGGATCCGCGCCGTCTCCGTCATCTCCACCATGAAGGTGGACTGCCCCTTGGCCAGCTGATCCGAGGCGCCGATGCGCGTGAAGATCCGGTCCACCAGCCCGAAGCGCATGAGCTCTGCGGGCACGAAGGAACCGGTCTGGGCCAGCACCACCAGCAGGGCCGCCGTGCGCAGGAAGGTGGACTTGCCGCCCATGTTAGGGCCCGTCACCACGGCCATGGGCTGCGTGGCGGAGAACTGCAGATCGTTGGGGATGCACTCCCGGCCCAAGCGCGCTTCCAGCATGGGATGGCGGGCCGAGGCCAGCACCAGTTCCCGCTCCTCGCCCAGTTCGGGCCGCGACCAGCCCGACATCCGCGCCCGCTCCGCCAGGGCCGACCATACGTCCAGGGCGGCCACGGCCCTCGCCAGGCCCGTGAGGTCCGCACGATGGTCCAGCACCAGGGCCAGCAGGCGCTGGAACTGGGTGGCTTCCAGCCGGGCCTGGTCGCTTTCGGCGCTCAGCAGCCTCTGTTCGAAGGCCACCAGCTTTTCGGTGGTGAAGCGCTCGGCATTGGCCAGAGTCTGCTTGCGCAAGAAGTGCGGCGGCACGGCGCCCAGGTTGGACTTGGTGATCTCGAAGTAGTAGCCGAACACCCGGTTGTACTTGATCTTCAGGCTCTGGATCCCGCTGGCCCGCCGTTCGTCCTCTTCCAGTTCCAGCATCACCTGCTTGGCGTCCCGGGCCAGGCGGCGCACGGCGTCCAGCTCCGCGTCCACGCCTGCACGGATGGCACCACCCTTCTCCAGATCCAGGGGCGGTGCCTCTGCCAGACAGCGCTGGAGTTCACCGAGCAGAGAGGTGCAGAGCGGCGTGGCTTCTGGCCAAAGGCCGAGATCCGCCACCTCGGGGGCCCAGCCCTCGTCCTGGATGCGGGCCGGCAGGTTCTGAAGTACCGCCAGGCCCTCGCGCAGTTGGGCCAATTCCGGTGGCGTGGCCAGCCCCAGGGCCACCCGGCCCAGCAGGCGATCCAAGTCCGGCACTTGGGCGAGCAGGGTCTGGATGGGCGCGCGACGGCGGTCCTCCGTGAGCCATGCCACCTGGGACCAGCGAGTCTCCAGAGCCCGGCGATCCACCAGGGGCCGCTCCAGCCAGGCCTTCAGCAGGCGCGACCCCATGCGGGTCCGGCACTGGTCCAGGAGGGCGAGGAGCGATCCACTCCGGCCGCCATCCAGACCATTGGCGAAGACCTCGAGATGACGGGCGCTGGTGGCATCTAGCAGGGGTCCGGCCGCGCCCAGTTCCAGCGACACGCCCTGGAGGTGGGCGGGACGGCCCTTTTGTGTGGCCTCCACGTGATCGAGCAGGGCCGCCAGGGCGCCGAGGGCGGCAGGATAGGGATCCAGGCCCACGCCTTCGAGATGCTGCCATCCGAAGAAGGCCAGGACTTGCTGCTTGGCGCGAGTAGCTTCGAAGCGCCAGGCGGGGAGCCGGGTGCGGGCGGCATCGAGATCCGCGATGTCCTCGGCGCCTTCTGCGAGGATCAACTCCTGGGGACCCAGGCGCTCCAGGGTGCCGCGTAGGGCCTCGTCCCCCTCGCCCGGCAGCACCCTCAGAGCGCCGGAGGCCAGCTGCAGCAGGGCCAGACCCCAGGTACGCCCGGTCCGATGGAGAGCGCAGAGCCAGCGTGCGTCATCGTCCAGCCAGGTGCCCGGCGTGATGATGCGCTTGATGGCCCGGGGCAGCAGCCCCTTCACCTCCTCGGGCCTGGCCGTGGGTTCGGCGATGGCCGCCGAGAACCCCGCCGCCAGCAGCTTCGGCAGGTAGGACTCCAGGGCGAAGTGCGGCACCCCGCACATGGGGGTTTCCGACTCGGTGCCCTTGCCCCGCATGGTGAGCGCGATCTCCAGCACCGGCGCGGCCCGCACCGCGTCCTCCCCCAGGATCTCGTAAAAGTCCCCCATCCGCGTGAGCAGCACGGCGTCCCCCGCCTCGCGCTTGAGGCCGGCGATCTGATGCAGCATGGGTGTGGACATGGAGTCTCGTGGCGTGAATGAAACGGATCGGTTGGAAACCCTGATCTTCCCATAGCGTGATGGTTGCCGCGAAGATGGAGCCATGGAACGTGTGGATTGTGTCGTCATCGGAGCGGGCGTGGTGGGGCTGGCGCTCGCCCGCCACCTGGCCCTGAAGGGCCGCGAGGTGGTGGTGCTTGAAGCCGAGGATCGCATCGGCACGGGCATCAGCTCCCGCAACAGCGAGGTCATCCACGCGGGGATCTACTACCCGACGGGATCATTGAAGGCCCGGCTCTGCGTGGCGGGCAACCGGACTCTCTACGCCTATTGCGCCGCGAGACAGGTGGCTCACCGCCGCTGCGGGAAGCTCATCGTGGCCACGGATGGGGATCAGGTGGAGGCCCTGCACCACCTGAAGGCCAAGGCCGAGGCCAACGGCGTCGGCGACCTCCGGTGGCTGAGTGCCGCGGAGGCCCTGGACCTGGAACCCCGGCTTCGCTGCATGGCCGCCCTGCTATCGCCCAGCACGGGCATCGTGGACAGCCATGGACTCATGCGGGCCCTGTGCATGGACGCCGAGGCCGCGGGCGCCGCCGTGGTGCTGAAGAGCCCGGTGCTCGGCGGCCGCTCCACGCCGGCGGGCCTTGAGGTCGCAGTCGGCGGAGGGGACCCGATGACCCTCCTCGCGGAGCAGGTCTACAACTGTGCCGGGCTCGGGGCCCAGGCCGTGGCGCAGAGTTTCGAAGGGATCCGCCCAGAGGCCGTCCCGCCCCGGCATCTTTCCAAGGGCAACTACTACAGCCTGGCGGGGCCGGCCCCGTTCTCCCGGCTGGTCTATCCCATACCAGCCCAGGGGGCGCTGGGGGTGCACCTGACCCTGGACCTCGCGGGCCAGGCGCGGTTCGGACCGGACGTGGAGTGGATCGACCAGGAGTCCTATGAGGTGGATCCGCGCCGGGCCGACAGCTTCTACGCCGAGGTCCGCAAGTACTGGCCGGGGCTGCCGGACGGCGCCCTCCAGCCGGCCTACGCGGGCATCCGGCCCAAGCTCCACGGCCCCGGCGAGACGGCGCCGGACTTTCTCATCCAGCGCGAGGCTGACCACGGCCTGCCGGGCCTGGTGAACCTTTTCGGCATCGAGTCCCCGGGGCTGACGGCCTGCCTGGCCCTGGCAGAGGAAGCGGCACTTTGAGGGGCCATCCGGGATCTTGAATGAGCACAAATCGCGGGGACGGCCGAAACGAAAGCGGCGGCTCCCGAGGGAGCCGCCGCTTTCGTGGTCGAGATGCAGCTGCTACTTCCGGGGCAGCATCGATCCGGTCTCCAGGTACCGGGTGTGGAAGGCAAAGGCCTCGTCGAGCATGTGGGGAGAGTGGCGGCCGGCGCTGGGATTCTTCATGGCACGCTTCACGTAGTCCCACAGGATCGAACGGAATTCTGGCGCCGCGGCCTTGTCGATGATCTCCCGGGCCTTCTCCTTAGGGCTCTTGCCGCGCAGATCGGCGAACCCGTACTCGGTGACGATGCCGTTCACCTCGTGTTCGGTGTGGTCGATGTGCGAAGCGAAGGGCACGATGGCGGAGATCTTGCCGTCCTTGGCGGTGGCCGGAGACATGAAGATGGTGTAGGCCGAGTTGCGGGCGAAGTCGCCGGACCCGCCGATGCCGTTCTCAATGCCCTTGCCGATGATGTGCGTCGAGTTGACGTGGCCGTAGATGTCGGCCTCGACGAACCCGTTCATGGCGATGCAACCCAGGCGCCGGATGACCTCGGGACTGTTGGAGATCTCCTGCGGGCGCAGGATGATCTGCTTGCGGTAGCGGTCGATGTCCTTGTTGAAGCGCACCTGCCCCTCGGGCGAGACCGAGAAGGCGGTTGCCGATGCCGCCACGAGCTTGCCCGAATCGAGCATGTCGAGCATGCCGTCCTGGACCACCTCGGTGTAGGAGATCATCCGATCGAAGGGCCCCTCGTTGAGGCCCACCAGCACGGCGTTGGCGATGTTGCCCACGCCCGACTGGAGCGGAGTGAGGTGCTTGGAGAGCCGGCCGGCCTTCACCTCGCCGTCGAAGAAGTCGAGGATGTGCTGCGCGATGCGGCGGTGGATCTCTTCTGGGGGCTTGAAAGGGGCATTCCGGTCGGGGTATCCGCTCTCAACGACTGCCACCACCTTGGAGAGGTCGAACTTCCAGTACTTGGAGCCCACGCGGTCATCGGCGGCCAGGATGGGGATGGGCTTGCGCTCGCCGTGAATCGCGCTCACGGACATGATGTCGTGCATCCCCTCCAGACGCTCGTCCTGCCAGCTGTTCACCTCGAGGATGATCTTGTCGGCGTGCTCGAAGTAGACGTTGTTGGCGCCACAGGAGGAGGAGGGGATGGCGGTGCCGTCCTCGAGGATCTTGGTCACCTCGATGACCGCGAAGTCGAGGTTGTTCTTGCCCTTGCCGTAGTAGCCGTAGCGGACCATCGAGCCCACGTGGCTCAGGTGCATGTCCTGGTACTCGATGAGTCCGGCGTTGATCTTCTCGCGGGTGACCGCATCGCCCTGGTAGGGGAAGCGGAAGCGCGAAGCCTCCACCATGCTCATCATGGTGTCCTGCTCGGGGCCGGTGGAGGCGCCAGTGAGGACATCGAGCTTGAGGGGCTTGCCCTTGAGTCGTTCGTCGAGGGCGCGCTTGGCCAGCGCGATGGGAACGGCCTTCGGGTAGCCGGCGCCGGTGAAACCCGACATGCCGACGACAGCCCCGTTGGGGATGAGCGCGGCAGCCGCCTCGGCGGACATCACCTTGGCCTGAAGTCCTTTGTGAAGAATACGGTTCGACATCTTGCGAGCCTCCTAAGTTGGACCTCTATGGGGAAGTAGGGAAATCATACGCATTCTTTTGATTTGTTGGTTGTGAATAGAATCACAAGCCGATAGGTAATGCCAAATCGACTGATATACCAAGCTTTCGGGCGGTATCCATGGTCTCAGGCGGGACTTTGGGTGTGCCCTGTCTATTCAAGCTTCGCGCCCGCCGCCAAGACGCTTTCGCGAGCCAGGAGGATGACGGCTCCCACGATAAGCGCCCCACCGAACACTCGCGTGAGGGTGATCCTTTCGCCCAACACCGCCGCCGCCAGCAGCACCGTGAACACAGGCTCGATGGTAGAAAACACCGAGGCTCGCACGGGGCCGACCCGTTCCAGCCCTTCGAAGAAGAACAGGATCGCGAGCACGGTACAGATGACCGCGATGGCCAGGACGGCCATCCAACCCTGCCCCGTCGCGGGGGGGTGGAACCCTCTGACTGCCACCACGGCGGAGTAGGTGACTGCGGCGGAGCTCGTGATCACCGCCGTGGAAGCCGTGGGAGTGACATCCTTGGGGAACCGGCTGCCCATGAGGATGTAGACGGAATAGATCAGGGCGGCCAGCAGGCCGAAGAAGATTCCGAGGGGTTTCCCGTCGCCCGCCTTGCCAATGATGAAGACGGTTCCAGCCAGGGCGATGGCCACGGCCGTGATCTGCATCCACGTGAAAGGATGCTTGAATACCAGGCGCGAGAGCAGCGCCACGATGGCCGGGTAGGTATAGAGGAGCAGGGCCACCAACCCCGCTGAAGCGTAGGTCAGGGCCGTGAAGTAGGAGAAGGCCTGTCCCGCATAGCCAATCGCTCCCATGGCCACCAGCATGACCATGCCCCTGCCCTTGGGGAGCTTCATCCGTTTCGAAAAGAGGATCCCCCACATCAGGATCGATGCGACGGAGAAGCGCAGCAGCAGAAGGGTGGGAATGTCCACCCCGGAGGCATAGGCCATGCGCGCGAAGATCGCCATGCTCCCGAAACACAGGGCGGAAGCCAGGGTGTAGAGCGTGCCAACCAGATGATCGCGGCGCACCCTCTGGGCGGCGGCCTCCCCGCTTATGTCCACGATCGACTCTCCTGTCTACTTGTGTACCAGGCACATCCCAGTAAGCGCCATCCGGTCATAGATTTTTGAATATCTAAAATTTTCGAAGAAAATTTTAGTGCATATTCATCAAGTCTGGAACATCCTGGTTCCGAGGTGTTCCATGTCCCTCCTTCCCTTCACCCAGAAAGCCAACGACGCCTTGGTCGCCGCCCGGGAGCGGGCCACGCAGGATCAACATCCTGAGTTGGTGCCCCAGCATCTATTCGGAGCCCTGCTGACCCCGGAGGCGGGGCTTCATCCCCTGCTGGAGAGGGCCGGCCTGACTCCGGACTCCATCCAGGGCCTGGCCGATGCCGCCGAAGCCCTCATCACGAAGCTGCCCCGGGCCGTGGGTGGCTCGGAACCCCAGGTTGGCGCCGCCTTCCGCCACTTCCTGGAGGTGGCCAGTGACACCGGGCGGGGCCTGGGGGATCGCTTCCTGGCCACGGATGCCCTGCTGCTGGCCCTCACCAATGCCCATACGGATGCCAAGAAAGTGCTGGAGCGCTTCGGTCTGGATCGGAAAAAGCTGGAGGCAGCCATCCGCGAAGTCCGCAAGGGCTCGAAGGTGGAAGACGAGAAGGCCGAGGAAAAGTTCGCCGCCCTGGAAAAGTACTCGAAGGACTACACGGCCCTGGCCGCCGCCGGGAAGCTGGATCCGGTCATTGGTCGGGATGAAGAAATCCGCCGGGTGCTGCAGGTGCTGTCGCGCCGCACCAAGAACAACCCCGTGCTCATCGGCGAGCCCGGCGTGGGCAAGACCGCCATCGTAGAAGGGCTCGCCCAGCGCATCCACAAGCGCGATGTCCCGGAAGGCCTCAAGGGCCTGCGGGTCATGGGCCTGGACATGGGCGCTCTGGTGGCCGGAACCCAGTACCGGGGCCAGTTCGAGGAACGCCTGAAGGGCGTCATCCAGGAAGTGGAAAAGGCCGAAGGCCAGATTGTGCTCTTCATCGACGAACTGCACTTGCTGGTGGGTGCGGGGGCGGTATCGGGCGGCATGGACGCGGCCAACCTGCTGAAGCCGGCCCTGGCCCGCGGCGAGCTGCGCTGCATCGGTGCCACCACCCTGGACGAGTACCGGAAATACATCGAGAAGGATGCCGCCCTGGAGCGCCGCTTCCAGCCCGTGTTCGTGGATGAGCCGAGTGTCGAGGACGCCATCTCCATCCTGCGGGGCCTGAAGGAGCGCTACGAACTGCACCATGGCGTGCGCATCCAGGACGCGGCCCTGGTGGCCGCGGCCCAGCTGAGCCACCGCTACATCGCCGACCGGTTCCTGCCGGACAAGGCCGTGGACCTCATGGATGAGGCGGCCAGCGCCGTGCGCATGCAGCTGGACAGCCGACCCACGGAGATCGACGTTCGCGAACGGCGGGAGATGCAGCTTCAGCTGGAGCGGCATTCCCTGACAAAGGAAAAGGATGCGGCCAGCCGGGCGCGGCTCGCCGATATTGAAAAAGAACTGGCTGAACTGAACGAGGAACTGTCGCGGCTGCGGGCCCAATGGGAGAATGAGAAAAAGGTGATCGAGGGGGCTCGCACCATCCAGAAAAAGCTGGATGATCTGCGCATCGAGCTGGAACAGGCCAAGGTGAAGGGGGAATACGAACGCGCCTCCCGCCTGGAGTACGGCGAGATTCCGGCCCTGGAGAAACAGCTGACGGCGACCTCGCCCAGGGAAAGCGCCATGCTGCGCCTGGAGGTGGGCGAGCCCGACATCGCTTCCATCGTCAGCCGCTGGACCGGGATTCCCTTGAACCGAATCATGGAAGGAGAAGTGGAGAAACTGCTCAAGATGGAAGCCCGCCTGCGGGAGCGCGTGGTGGGCCAGGACCCGGCCCTGACGGCCATCGCCGACGCCCTGCGCCGCAACCGCGCCGGGCTGGGCGATCCCAAGCGGCCCATCGGGAGCTTCCTCTTCCTGGGCCCCACGGGCGTAGGCAAGACCGAAGTGGCCCGGGCCCTGGCGGAGTTCCTCTTCGACGACGAGAACGCCCTGGTCCGCATCGACATGAGCGAGTTCACCCACGAGGCCGACGCCACTCGCCTCATCGGGGCTGCGCCCGGCTACGTGGGCTATGAAGAGGGTGGCCGCCTCACCGAGGCCATCCGTCGCCGTCCCTATGCCGTCATCCTCCTGGACGAGATGGAAAAGGCCCATCCGCGCACTTTCGACATCTTCCTCCAGGTGCTCGAAGACGGCCGTCTCACGGACGGCCAGGGGCGGACGGTCAATTTCCGCAACACCGTGGTGCTCATGACCACCAACCTGGGCAGCCAGGCCATCTTCGATGCGGGCGGCGACCCTTCCAAGGCCGAGGCCGCCGTCCAGGACGCCCTCCATGCCCACTTCCGCCCCGAATTCCTGAATCGCCTCGATGAGGTGGTGATCTTCCGGTCCCTGACCCGCGAGGACATGAAGGCCGTGGCCCGGATCCAGCTCAAGCGCGTCGAGGCCCAGCTTCAGGAGCAGCGGTTGGAGTTGGATGTCCCCGAGGCGGCCCTGGACTGGTTGGCGGCCGAGGGCTTCGATCCCCATTACGGCGCCCGCCCCCTCAAGCGCCTCATTCAGCAGGCCGTGGTGAACCCCCTGTCCCGGCTGGTCCTCCAGGGCCAGCTCCAGCCCGGCGGCCTGGCCCGGCTGGTGGTCGGGGATGGGCAGCTTTCGGTGGAGGCCGAGGCGGTGCAGTGAGGGCCATAGGCTGTGGGCTGTAGGAAGGACGAGCAGGAACCAACGGCCACTCCGCACCTGGCGGCCCGAAGGCAGAAACCGATGCGGCCCTCCGGGCCGCATCACTGATTCTTTCCCACCGCCCACAACCCACAGCCCATTCGAAACTTGCCCTCGGCCCCCCCCGATCCGATGAGATTCGCGTAACCGGAGTTGGCGTGCCTCTTATCCCCCCATCCCAATCCTCATCGTGGATGATGAAGCGGACCTGCGCGACCTGTTGGTGGAGGCCCTGCAGGATCAGGGGTACGCCGCCGAGGGCGCGGAGGGGGGCGCTCAGGCCCTGGCCCTGGTGCGGCAGCGCCACTTCCCCGTGGTTTTCACGGACCTCAACATGCCCGGTGGGCTGTCAGGGCTCGAGTTGCTGCGGGCCATCCGCGAAGAGGATCCCCAGACCATGGGCATCCTGATGACCGGGTACGCCACCACGGAATCCGCCATCCAGGCCCTGAAGCGGGGCGCCTACGACTTCATCCAGAAGCCCTTCAAGCTGGCGGAAATCGAGGCCAGCCTGGAGCGGGCCCTGGAACACTATCGCCTGCGGAGGGAGAACGAGGAGTACCAACAGAATCTGGAGCGAATGGTAGAAACCCGCACCGAAGAGATCACGGGACTCAAGAACGACATCGAGCGGCTCTTCGAGGGCTTCGTCAACGCCTCCGTCACGGCCATCGAGTCGCGGGATCCCAGCACCTCAGGCCATTCCAGTCGCGTGGCGGACCTGACGGTGGGGCTGGCGGAAGCCGTGAACGGCACCCCCAACGGGCCCTATGGAGGGCTTCACTTCAACCCGCTCCAGATCCGCGAGATCCGGTACGCCAGCCTCCTCCATGATTTCGGCAAAGTGGGCGTCCGGGAGCAGGTGCTTGTGAAGGCCAAGAAGATCGAAGGAGAGCGGCTGGAGGGCATCTACCAGCGCCTTCACCAGCGAGCCCTCGAGGCCATGCGCGATCGCCTGCTGGACGCCTGGAGCAAGGGGCACAGCTTCGACCACGAGACCCTCGGGATCCTTCTGGCCCAGGAGGAGGATGAGACCCGCCGGCTGATGGATCTGGTCCGCCGCAGCAACGAGCCCACGGTGCTGCCTCAGGAAGTGGTCCATGAACTGAACCTCCTGCAGAACCTCACCTACCAGCACTGGTCCGGGGAACACCGGACCCTCGTGGATCCCGGAGACCTCGACCTGCTGAAGATCTCCAAGGGAAGCCTGTCCGCCCACGAGCGAGATGAAATCCAAAGCCACGTCACCCACACCTACCGGTTCCTTAGCCAGATCCCGTGGACCAGCGAACTGGCGGGCGTGCCGGATATCGCCTGGGCCCACCACGAGCGCCTGAACGGAAGGGGCTATCCCCGCCAACTCACGGACCGGGACATCCCGATCCAGAGCAAACTCATGGCCATAACCGACGTTTACGACGCGCTCACGGCCGCGGATCGCCCCTACAAAGCCGCGGTGAGCCTGGAGCGCAGCCTGGAGATCCTGGAGCAGGAAGCCAAAGTGAACTTGCTGGATGCCGAGGTCCTGCGGATCTTCCTGGAAGCAAGGATCTATGAGCGCACGATGGTTCAGGGGCGGATCCCATGATTCAGGATCCCATCCTCATCGTCGATGATGAGCTCGAGGTTCGAACGGCCCTCCTTGAGGGCCTGAAGGACCAGGGGTATTCAGGTGAAGCCGTCGCCAGTGGCGAGGATGCCCTGGCGCGAATGGCCGAACGGTCCTTCCCGGTGGTCGTCACGGATCTCAACATGCCCGGTGGTCAAACGGGGCTCGATCTCATCGGCGTGATCCGGCACCGGTTTCCGGAGACGCTCTGTGTCCTCATCACGGCTTACGCCACCCTCGACACCAGCATCGAGGCCCTGAAGTGTGGTGCCTACGACCTGATCCAGAAACCCTTCCGCCTCTCTGAGATGGTGGCAGTGCTGAACCGGGCATTGGATCATGCGAACCTGCTCCGGAAGCTGAAGGCCTACCAGGAGGAATTGGAAAACCGCATCCTGAGCCGGACCCATGATCTCCAGGAGGCGCAGGAGGAGGCCTTGGCGCTGTGCGATCTCAGCCTTCGGGCCATGGAGGCGCCCTCTCTTCCGTCGTCTCTGGACCCCTTGCTGGACCGGCTTTCCAGCCGATGGGCCCCGGAGGGCCTGGGGTGCTATAAGCGGGGACAGGGTGGGGATCTGATCCTAGTGGCGGCCCGAGGGCGTCTGTCCCTTCCCCCGCGGCTGGACCGCCCCCAGCCAGGTCCCCTTCTGGCCCCAAGACTCGGATATCCCGAAGAGCACTTGCTCCCTCTCGGAAATACGGGGTGGCTGTATCTCGGTTTCGAAAGCCGTTCGATTTTCACCGAAGCGGATCCCACCTTCCTGCTTCTCGCCCGTCATCTGGAACTGATCCTGAAGGTAAGGTGAGGGGATGATCCGGAGCCTGATCCCTCAAGCCACTGCTCACCAGCTCATCTGGACCGGCTTTCGCGGCCTCGACTCGGCCGAGGTGGATCTGCCATTCAGGCCTGGGGGGATCATCCTCTTCGCCCGCAACTTCGACCCGGATCCCGAAGGCGGGCCAGCTCGATGCCGGGCCCTCATCGATGGCCTCCAGGTCCGGTTCGGAACCGAGCTGCCCCTGGCCGTGGCCCTGGATCAGGAGGGAGGTCCGGTGAGCCGCCTGCGTCCCTGGACCGGGCCCACGCCACCCCTGCGTCACCTCTGGACCCAGGGCGGGGCCAGGGCCTGCTCGGCCTGGGGAGGATTGTGGGGCGAGGGGCTTCGGATGCTAGGTTTCAATGTGGATTTCGCTCCCGTCCTGGACCTTTGGGATGGAAACCTGGGCGCTGGCATCGGCGACCGCGCCGCCAGTGAGGTGCCTTTCGAGGCCACCACCGCTGCCGGGGCCTTCCTCCACGGTCTGGAATCCACCGGTGTGCGGGGTTGCCTCAAGCATTTTCCAGGACTGGGTGGCACCACGCTGGACAGCCACAAGGGCCTGCCCGCCCTGCAGGACACCGGGCAGGTGGATCGAAATGCACGGGCTTTCATCCCCCTGGCACACCCCGACCGCCTCGTGATGGTGGCCCACCTTCGCACTCCCGCCAGCGGATCCGTCCCGGCGAGCCTGCACCGGGGTTCCGTGCAGGACAATCCCTGGGGCATCCAAGGCCGCTTCCTGCCGGACGATCTGGAGATGGGTGGTTGCGCGGACTGGAGTTGGGATGACCGGGTGAGACTTTCACTGGAGGCCGGACACCAATGGCTGCTGGTCTGCCAGACACCGGCAGGCTGGACGGCCTGTGCCGAGGCCGCGGGGCGCCTTCCAGCCTCCCTCTGCGCCTGGGCATCCGAAAGCACCCAATCCATGCGTCGCCACCTGCATCCGGTGCCGCCCTTCGATCCCCTGGCCTGGAAAGGCTGGTTGACGCGGCTCCATGGCGCCGCGGAGGAGAACTGATGGCGGGCCGGATCCTCATCGTGGATGACAATGCGATGATCCGCAGCGAGATCAAGGCCGTCCTCATGAAGGATGGCGATTTCTCTCACTTCATGGAGGCTTCTGACGGCCTGACGGCCTTCAAGACCATCATGGAACATCCGCCGGACCTGGTGCTCTGCGACCTTGTCATGCCGGGCTTCGATGGGCTCAAGTTTCTGGGCCTCAAGGCCAGCCGCAAGGAGCTGGAACAGATCCCCGTCATCATCCTGACCGCCGAAGATGACCTGAATCGCAAGGCCGAGATCCTTGAACGCGGGGCCTCTGATTACGTCACCAAGCCCTTTCACGAGAAGGAGCTTCTGGCCCGGGTGCGCATCCACACCAAGCTGAAGATTCTCCAGGATCAGCTGCTGGAGAAGAACGCCCAGCTCGAGGCCCTGTCCATCACCGATCCGCTCACGGGCCTGGCCAACCGCCGGCGACTCATGTCGCGGCTGGATGAAGAGACTTCCCGCGCCCGGCGCTACAAGACGCCCCTGTCCGTGGTCATGATCGACATCGATCACTTCAAGCAGGTGAACGACACCCACGGTCACGCCATGGGCGATGAGGTGCTTCGGAACATCGGCGCCATGCTGAAATCCAGTGTGCGCACCACGGATCTGGCGGCCCGCTACGGGGGCGAGGAATTCACCCTGGTGCTGCCCCACACCGACATTCCTGCCGCGATCCAGGTGGCCGAAAACCTGCGCGTACGATTTTCCGAACTGGAACATCGGCTCGATGGCGTCACCCTGAAAAAAACCGCCAGCATGGGGATCGCCGCCCGGGATGGCCAGGGTGAGATCCCCCAGGCGGAGGACCTTCTCAAATTCGCGGATGAAGCCCTCTACCATGCCAAACAGAACGGCCGGAACCAAGTGCAGGTCTGCGGAATGCCCCGCGAATAGCCAGGAGGCATAGATCGCGGCACTGAAGACTGAAGCCCTACTTCGCAGCCTTGCGAAGCACATCCACTTTGTCTGTCTTCTCCCAGCTGAACTCGGGCCGGCCGAAGTGGCCGTAGGCAGACGTGGCGCGGTAGATGGGCTTGCGCAGATCCAGGGCCTCGATCATGGCCTTCGGTGTGCAGCTGAAGATCTCGCGCACGGCGCAGACGATGGCCTCATCCGACACCTGACCGGTGCCGAAGGTGTCCACGGCAATGGAGACCGGTTCCGCCACGCCGATGGCATAGGCCAGCTGGATCTCGCAGCGGTCCGCCAGGCCCGCGGCCACGATGTTCTTGGCGATGTAGCGGCCCATGTAAGCGGCGCTGCGGTCCACCTTGCTGGGATCCTTGCCGGAGAAGGCCCCGCCGCCGTGATGACCGGTGCCGCCGTAGGTGTCCACGATGATCTTGCGGCCCGTGAGGCCCGTGTCCCCCATGGGGCCGCCCACCACGAAGCGCCCCGTGGGGTTCACGTGGTAGATCGTCTGCGCATCGAGCAGGTCGGCGGGCAGCGAAGCCTTGATCACGTCCTGAAGGATGCTATCCCGGATGGTGTTCTGGGTGACGTGCTCATCGTGCTGGGTGGAGATGACCACCGTGTGGATGCGCCGCACCTTGTCGCCGTCGAATTCGACGGTGACCTGGGACTTCCCGTCCGGGCGCAGCCAGGGCAGCTGGCCGTTCTTGCGGACCTCGGCCAGCTTCCGGGTCAGCAGGTGGCTGAAGTGGATGGGGGCGGGCATCAGCTCCGGGGTGTCGCTGCAGGCGTAGCCGAACATCAGGCCCTGGTCGCCCGCGCCGCCCGTGTCCACACCCATGGCGATGTCGGGGCTCTGCTGGTCGATGGTCACCATCACCGCGCAGGTGGCGTAGTCGAAACCCTTGATGTGGTGGTCGTAGCCGATGTCCTTGACCACCTCCCGAACCAGCGTGGCCACGGGGATGTAGGTCTGGGTGGTGATCTCGCCCGCCACCAGCACGAGTCCGGTGGTCAGGAGCGTCTCGCAGGCCACGCGGCTGCGGGGATCGTCCTTCAGGGCCGCATCCAGCACTGCATCAGAGATCTGGTCCGCCATCTTGTCGGGGTGTCCTTCGGTGACACTCTCAGATGTGAACAGGTGACGCCCCTGGGTGGCCATGCCGGACTCCTCGGAACTCCTCCGAGCAATGACCTGGAGGGAACATCGAGTATACCGCGGGGTCCATTGAGCCTATATCTTTCGGATGAGGCGGGAGCCCTTGCCATGTCCTAGACTGGAGGGCTAAGGTGGGAGGTTTCCCGTCCTAGAAGCGCCCCTTGCTGCATTCCTGTGGAGGAACTCATGAATCCATTCCGTCGCACGACGCTGGCCTTGGTCTTGCTGGCCGCGTCCCTTGTGATGGTCTCCACCGCCTGCAAGCGGGAGGACCCTCAGATCCGGGAATTGACCCAGAAGGCCGCCGAGGCCGACCAGACCCGCCAGCAGCTGAACCAGGCCGGCAGTGATGAACAGAAGAAGCTGGCCCAGGCCGGCGTGAATGACATCAAGCCCAATACCGAGACCCTCCAGCTCACCGACGAACAGAAGAAAGCTCTTGAAGAGCGGATCAAGAACGAAAAGAACAGCTCCTACCAGGCCCTGCTCCAGGAAGTGCTGGACAAAGACAAGGAGATCAAGGATCTCAACACCAAGCTCGCCAAGCTCAAGGCCGACCTGCCCAGGCCCGATGTGGCCCATCTCAACGACAGCCACTACGGCATGGCCATGCGCTTCCTCAAGAAGAAGGGGGTGCCCGAGGCCGAGGCCAAGAAGCTGGTGAGCCGCGTGGCCATCCTGGACAAGCTGGCGCCGGGTTTCGAGGTCTACCACTTCTACGCCAATGGCACCTATGGCACTTGGGTGTCACAGGGCAAGGCGAAGCTCACTCCCAACGACCTGATTCGCCAGGAACGCGAGAAGATCGAGGGTGAGCGCGACGAAGCCATGGCCCAGAACGAGAAGCTGCAGGAGGAGGTCACCGACCTGGAGAGCCAGAAGACGAAGATCGAGGAAGAGATCACCAACCTTCAAAGCGAGCGCAGCAACCTCATCGAGGAGCGGACCAAACTTCAGCTCGACAACGCCGGACATCTGGCCAAGCTCAATTCGCTGCACTACCTCGTGGGCAAGCGCGACACGCTGAAAGCCGATGGCGTCATCGAGATCCCCATCTTCGCCAGGGACCGCGCGGGCAAGAACTGGCGCGACGAAGTCTTCACCCATAGCCTCGACCTCCGTTCCGGCAAGACCATCACGATCAAGGCCGCCGACCTGGGCATCAAGAAGATCGGCAAAGTGAACGTGGTTCCGGGCTCCTACCTGAAGGACGAGCACTACAAGCTCACCATCAGCGAGGACAGGCAGACCGCCACGGTGGAGCTCATCACTGTGAGCAGATTCAAGAACGACAAGGTCGTCTTCGCCGTCACCGAATAGACACCCTGTTCATCGCAAAGGGGCCCCTTTTGGGGCTCCTTCCTTTTCCCTGGAATTCCCTCCGGGACGGTCCTATCGTCTTGGAACCCATCCACTCCGTCTTTCTTCCACTCCCCCCTGGAGGTCAATACATGCGTCGATCCCTAAGCCTCACGCTTCTGGGCCTACCCCTGATGCTCGCCCTCGGGTGCAGCGGCGGCGGGAATTCCAATGCCCCCGTCCCCGTCACACCGAGCACGCCCAGCGCCAATACGGCGCTGTTCAATCCCCTCACCAGCACCGTGCCGTTGCCAAACATTCTGGCCACGGCGACGGCCGTTGATCCCATCACCGCGGCCTGGTTCAATCCTCTGACGGGCAAAACGGTAGCGGGCGCTCGCCCCTACGGCGTGCCCATGCAGCCATCGGAGGCGCTGGCCTATGTCGCCTACCGCGAGGTCGGCGGACCTAGCTACGGTTACCCCGACACCACCTATTCCACCCACGCCGTATCCGGTGTGAACGCCCCCATTTATTTCGCCTTCTCCAATGCAGTGGTCAACACCACGGTCAATTCGAGCACCGTGAAGGTGTTCCAGGTGCTGCCCGATGCCAACGGCCTCACAGAGAACACGACCCTCGGTTTCGAGGATATTTCCGCCAGCTTCAACTACACCGCCTCCCCCGGCAGCCCCAACGCCGGCGTCCAGAGTAGCGGGACCGAATTCCTCCTCTTCCCCATGGTGCCCTTGACCCCAGGCGCCCGGTACCTCTACGTCATCACCAACGGCGTCAAGGATGCCGCCACGGGCGGAGCCATTTCAGCCACGCCTTACTTCGAGGCGCTGAAGTCCACCGCGCCCCTCACCGGCGACTTGGCCGGCCTGGAGCCCATCCGGTCGGACCTCACCAGCGGAGGCGCCATCCTGCTTTCCGGCTATGACAAGGTGATGAACGACCTCATCACCAACGCCGCAGCCGACACCACCGCCAAGGCTGGCGCCACGGCCACGGGCATCGCCTCCCGGGCGACCATCAGCCTGATGGGCCGCTTCATCACCACCGGTGCCGGCGGGATTCGAACCACCGCTGCCGATGGCACCACCCTCAAGCCCCTGGACGCCATCATCCGGGCCTTCGCGGCCGGCACCTTCGGCGCCGCCAAGGCATGGAACAATGGCATCACCATCAGCGCGGTCATGCCCGCCGCCACCTACTACGGTCTCCTCGGCGCCCCCCTGAGCGGTGCCCCGAATTCCCATATCTCCACGGTGGTACTCGGGACCTTCCATTCCGCAGATCTGCAGATCGACCCGGCCATCGCAACCACCGCCACCTCGGCTGGCGTCGACCTCACCACCCTCGCGGGCGGAAGCACCGTCGCCCAGGGCGCCACGAACCCCTACAACTTCAGCACTGGCATCACCCAGGCGGTGCGGGTCAGCGGTGCCCTCGCCGGTTTCTACAACACGGATCGCCAGATCCCCTTCGTCTACTTCATCCCCACCGGTGGGGCCGCGACCTACCCGACGGTGATCTTCCAGCACGGCATCACCTCCCAAAAGGAGGCCGCCGCCGCTGCCGCAGATACCATCGCACAGGCGGGCAAGGCCACCATCGCCATTGACCTGCCCATGCACGGGGCCCTGGCCAGTCCGGCCAACACCATCCTGGCCGGTGATTCCGCCACCGTCAAAGCTCAGAAAGAGGCGAATTGGGGTTCGGATTTCATGTCCCTCACCTCGCTGCTGACGGGCCGGACCAATGTCCAGCAGGCGGCCCTGAACCTGCACCGCCTCGAGATCCTCATGCGCACCGGCGTGCCCTTCGGCACCGCCTTTGCCGGAAGCGCCATTGCGGGCTATCCCACACCCGGAGCCACCGGCAACATCACCTTCGTGGGCCAAAGCCTGGGCTCCATCGTGGGCGCCTATTACCTCGCCGGGAACACGACCCTCGCCACCACGGGCGCGCCCTACAGCCAGACCACGCTCAACGGCGACATGAAGGGCTTCCTGTCCGTGCCCGGCGGTACCCTGGCCTACATCCTGAAGGATAGTCATAACTTAGGTCCCGTCGTCAACGCCGGCCTCAGCGCTGCCTCCGGCGGCACCGTCGTCCCTGGCACCACGGCCTATACCCAGTTCTTCCTGGTGGCCCAGGCCCTGATCGATCCCGTGGATCCCGCCTCCATGACGCTGCCCCTGGCCACGCCCCTGCCTTCCCGGCTCTCCGGACGCCTGGCGGTCCAGGAGGCCGTGGGCGACCTCACGATCCCCAACTACACCACCCGCTACTTTGGCCAGGCTCTGGGCGGCCGCACCCTCTTCGGCTACGACTTCGCCCCAGGCTTCGCCCAGCTCGCCTACGCGACCAGTGCCTCCCACGCGGCCGGCCTGCCCGCCCCCTTCATGGCCAGCGCCACGCCCACGACCGTCAAGTTCGGAGTAGCCGCCACCGCCCCGACCGCCACGACCCCCAAGGAAGGCTACTTCCAGTTCGACCAGACGGGCATTGACCACGGTTTCCTGCTCGACAGCAGTATCCCGGCCAACACCGCCGCAGGCCAGAAGCAGATGCTCTTCTTCCTTGGCGCCGGTGGCAGCAGCATTGTCGTGGATCCCTACTCCTTCTGATCCAGAACCCCGCAAGAAACGGGAGGGGCGATTCGTCGCCCCTCCCGTTTCTTGTCTAGGCCGACCGGGGCCGGTGGCGGGCCCACCCGAGCGCCAGCCCGCTGAGGGCAATGGCTGGAAGTACCAGCAGGAGCGCCCGGGCCAGGGCCTCTCCCCCGGGGAGGCCCATGGCATGGAGGGCATCCGCCCGGCGTCCCACCAGCTCGGGACTGATGGCATCCCCCATGAGGTGAATGAAGAGCACGTTCAGCCCGACCCCCGTGGCGCGGACGCTGGCCGGGAGACAGCTCACCGTCAGCGCGTTCACGGGGCTGGTGTTCACAAAGAGCAGGAACATGCCCAGGAAGAACATCAGGTAGGCGGCTTCGAGGCTGAGGGTGCCCAGGGCCCAGGCCACCACGGGGACTGCGGCCAGCAGGGTGAGACCGGAGATCCCCACCCCGGCATCGGGCCACCGCTTCTGCCAGCGGTCCGTCAGCCAGCCGCCCAGGAAGGTGCCGAGGATGCCCGTCACCACGGCCAACCCGCCGAACACCAGGCCCGCCTTGGCGGTACTGACGGCGAACCGCCGCTGCAGCAGCGTGGGACCCCACATGCTGAGGGCGCCCATGGCGAAGGTGTAGGCCACGTAACTCGCCGTGCAGGCCAGCCAGATCCGGTTGAGGAAGACATGGCGGAGCCGTAGGACAAAGCGCAGGGTCGCATCGGTATCCGGTGCCAGGTCCATGGCTCCCCGGACGGGGTCTCGCTGAAAGGCCATCCACAGCGCCAGGACCAGCCCCGGCAAGCCCGCAGCCAGGAAGGAGGCGCGCCAGCCCCAGGCGCCGGCCACCAGGCCTCCCAACCCATAGCCGAAGGCGCTACCCAGCGGAATGGCCAGGTAGAACCAGGTGAAGGCCTTGGCGCGGTCGGTTTCGGGGAATCCGTCAGCGAGCATGGCCGGGCCCAGAGTCGCATAGGCGGCCTCGCCCACGCCCACCAGGGACCGGGTCACCAGCAGGGCGGGGTAGCTGTGGACGAAGGCCGCACCCAGGGTGGCCAGGCTCCACAAGACCACGCCAGCGGCCACGAGCCGGGGTCGGTGGAAACGGTCCGCCAGATACCCGAAGAGCGGCGCGGCACACATGTAGACCAGGATGAAAACCAGGGTCAGGCGGCCGAGCTGGGCGTCGGTGAGGTGGAGTTCCCTCCCCAGGGGCTCGAGGACGGCCGCAACGACGTACCGATCCAGGTAGTTCACCAGGTTGATTCCGGTGAGCAGCAGGAGCAGCCGTCGTGCGGCGGTCATTTCATGGGGCCGTTGGCGGCCGGACTACTTCTTGGGAGCGGCTGGCTTCACGGAGGTGGGCTTCGGCGCCGGGGCGGGAGCAGGCTCGTTGGCATCCAGGCGCTTGGCCACCTCGGCGGTAAAGGCCTTCATCCATTCCTGGTCGCCCCAGGAGAGGATCTGCACGGCCTGATCAGACAGGACCAGCTGGAGCTTCTGCTCCTTGGCGAGCTGCTCGACGATGGGGGCCGCGAGCTTGGTGATGTCCCCGCCGACCTTCTTTTCCACGCGCTGGTACTCTACCTGGCTGTCCTCCTGCATCTTCTTGGCTTCGTACTCCGCATCGCGGTATTTCTTGGCCAGGACCTCCTTCTTGTCAGGGTCCAGGCTCGGGGAGTTCAACTGCTGCTGGAGGGTCTGCAGTTCCTGGCCCTTGGCCTGAAGCTTCTCCTGCAGGTTCTTTCCGGTGATTTCGAGCTCAGAAAAAATGGCGCCGGCCTTCTTGGAGGTGTGCACCAGCTGATTGATGCTGAAGAAGGCGAATCGGGGCGCCTCCTGGGCCTTCAGGGGAGCGACGAGGGCTGCGGACAGGCACAGAGCTGCCAGGGACGGTGCAAGCGGGCGCATGGGATCTCCAGAACAAGGGGGGAATGATAGCGTGGAAAGGCGGCCATTTCCGGCAGGAATCAGAAGGTGGTTCCGATGGAGAACTGGAAGTCCGTTTTGCTTTGGGTGTCGAATGGGTAGGGATTCAGCTTCCGGGACCAGATCAACCGCAGCGGCGCTGGGCTGATGGGCAGGAAGAACCTGAATTCCAGGCCAGCGGACCGCACCAGGGTGGGATTGATATAGGAGTATGAGTTGTTGTTCTGGTCCAGGTAGGTCACTTCATTGTGGCTGAAGATCTTCGTGCCGGAGGACCAGGCGTTCCCCGCATCGTAGAAGAACACCAGGCGGAACTCGTCCGCGATCTTGAACTGGTACTCGGCATTCACGATGAACTGCTTGTTGCCACCTACCACCACGGGATGTTGGTTGTTGTCGAGCATGACCGACCCCACCTGGCCGTACAGATAGCCTCGAATGCTGTTCTCTCCCCCTGGCCGGTACAGGTTGTAGAGTGGGAGAGGATCATTGCCCAAGTCCTGCAGGTACCCATAGGACGCGTTGATGGCGAAGATGTTCCGATCGCTGAGACTCACAAACTTCGCGACACTCCAGGTGGCCCGGAGGAAGGGAACGTCGCCGCCGAACTGCCATCCGCCGTACTCCAGGGAGAACGACGCCCGGGTGCCATCGGTGGGTTTGAACTGGTGGTTCACCGTGCTGTAGGTGATGCTCTGGCTGACTGAGGACGTGAGGATCTCCGGTGTGTCCCTGAAGTAGAAGTTCTGCCCGCCTTCGATGCGGATCAGCGAGAAGGTATAGCCCGTGGAGTAGGTGGTGAACCAGGCCCAGGGCTTGTCCGGAAGCCAGTTGCTGAGGCGTGCGCCGACCGATAGCCCGAGGCTGCGGGTGAACTGCTTATAGGCGTTCTGGATCCCCACCCGGGAGGCATCGTAGTCCGCCATGCCATTGGAGACACTGGACGAGAAGGAATAGGGAAGGTCGAAGACGAAAGGCTCGGTGAAACCCAGCGTGGTGCTCTTCGCGTACTTCCCGAGGTTCTCGCTCAAGGACAGGGTCTCGCCGCCTCCACCAAAGTTCCGAGTGGAGAAGCTCACCCCCAGGGAGAACCCGAACAGGGATCCGTAGCCGCCCTGGAAGAGCACCTCGTTCACCCCGGTCTCTTCGCCCCGGATCACTACATCCACCTGGGGCTTGTCCGGCACCAGGTCCACCTTGGGCTCGGAGCTCTTCACGTCGAAGAAGCTCAACTGGCTGATGCTCAGCAGCGAGTCCTTGAAGCGGTCCGTCTGGAAGGGGTCCCCCTCCCGCATGAGCATGCTGCGGCGCAGCACCTTGTCCTTGGTGGTGAGATTGCCTTCGAACTCGATCTTCCGGATGGTGTAGGGTTCGCCCTCGTCCAGCTTCAGGGTGGTGTCCACCTTCTTGATGCCACCCTCTTCATGCACGTCGAACTTCTTCTCGGCCCGGAACAGGATGTAGGCCTGGTTGGAATAGGCCTCCTTCAGCTTGTCCACGGTCTGGTTCACCGCGTCCAGGTCGAAGGGCACGGGCTTGTCCCCCGGCTTGGGGGTTTCAAGCGAGGGCCTCACGTTGAAGATCTTCCGGAGGAAGGAACTGTCGTCCCGTTTCACTTCCGCGTACTTCTCCAGGTAGAAGTCACCCTTGAAGAGCTTGCCTCCCTCGACCTTGAAACTGCCCTCGAAATAGCGCTCACCCTCCAGAATGGGAATGGTTAGGGTCGCCCGAAGATCGTACTTGGGTGTCTTCGCTTCCTTCACCCGCTGTTCGTTCTTCTTCTTCTGAGCGGCGGTGGTGCGATCCTCGACCTCGATGATGGGCTTGCCGACGAAGACATCCTTGTAGCCCTGCCGCCAGTAGGCCTTCTTGAGATTCTCCAAATCCTCGTCCAGATTCTTGTCCACCAGCAGGTCGTGGGTCGTCAGCCAGCTGAACATCCAATGCTTCCGGGTCTTCGCCATGACCGAGCGGAGGTGGGCGCTGCTGAAGATCTTGTTGCCCTTGAAGGTCACCAGGTAGATCTTGGCCTTGCCTCCCTCCTTGATGTCGAACACCAGGCGGGCCACGCCGCCGGCCATGGGTTCGAGGGTGATGTCCACCACTGGATTCCGGAATCCCTTCTCCCCGGCCTGCTCGATGATCAGGTTCTTGATCTTCCGGGCAGATTCAGGATCGTAGACCGTGTCCGGATTGATGGCGAGTTTCTTCTCTTTGACCTTGTCCTTGATGTTGGTGAGGCCCACTTCCGTGCCACCACGGTAGTCGATCTCCTTGATCAGGGGCCGTTCCTTGATCCGGATCACCAGTTTCTTGCCGCCAGGAGCATCCTCCAGCTCGAGCTTGATGTCGTCGAAGGATCCGCTGTTCCAGAGCTTCTCCAGAATCGCCGTGAAGTCCAGATTCCTTAGATCGTCGCCCACCCTCACGCCCGACTTGAAGATCACCGTCTCCGAGGTTTGCTTCTGGGCGCCAATTACCTCGATGGAAACAATGGGTTCGATGTCCTGTCCCAATAGGGGAAGGGCCGATCCGGCCACGAGCGCTACAAGGGTTAGGGGCAGCAAACCCCTCCACAACCGGGGCCGGACCCGGTTCCATACCATGCTTCGCTGCGTCATTCAGGCGCTCCGACCAGATGGGTTTCCTGGCCTGCGGCCACGTCTCCAGTATCAGACAAGGTGGGAACCAGCTTTTCGTCCACCAGATCGAAGTTCACTGAACCGGAAGGCACGGTCTCCTGCCCGACCATCAGCTCGGCGAGGGGATCCTCCACCTGCTTCTGGATGGCCCGTCGCAGAGGTCGGGCGCCGTAGGCACGGTCGCGCAGGGTCGTCTTCACCAGCCAGTCGCAGGCGGCGTCCGTGAGAGAGACGACCAGGTTGTGTTTCTGGAGGGTAATGTTGAGATCCGTCACCAGCAGGCGGACGATCTTGCGCAACTCTTCATCGCCCAGGCGATTGAACACCACGATCTCATCGATGCGGTTGAGGAATTCGGGCGGGAAGGTGCGCTTCAGGACCTTCATGGCGTCGCTGGACTTGGCATCCGGACGGCCATCCTGCTCGACGAAGCCGAGGTTCTTCTCCGACAACAGCTCCCGGCTGCCCACATTGGAGGTCATGATGATGATGGTGTTTTTAAAGTCCACCAAGTTCCCGAAGGCGTCCGAAGCCTGACCATCGTCAAAGATTTGGAGCAGGATGTTGATCAGATCGGGGTGGGCCTTCTCGATCTCGTCGAAGAGCAGCACGCAGTATGGGTTCCGCCGGATGCGATCCGTCAGCATGCCCCCTTCCTCGTAGCCCACGTACCCCGGAGGGGCCCCGAGCAGCTTGGAGACTTCGTGCTTCTCCATGTACTCGGACATGTCGAACCGGATCATCTTCTTGGCGTCCCCGAAGAGGAAGGCCGCCAGGGTCTTGGCCAGTTCCGTCTTGCCCACGCCCGTGGGGCCGAGGAAGAAGAACGAGCCCATGGGACGGTTCGGGTTCTTGAGGCCCGTCCGGGCCCGGCGCACGGCCCGCACCACGGCGCTCACGGCCTCCGGCTGGCCGATGACCCGCTCATTGAGCCGGGCCTCCATGTTCACCATATTGGCCTTCTCGTCACCCTTGAGGGCCTTGACGGGAATGCCGGTCCAGCTGGCCACCACATCCTCGATGTCCTGCTCCGTGACCTCGGGGAACCGGGCGTAATCCTCGTCCGTGAGGTCGGAGCGGTTCTTCTGGATCTCGTCGCGCAGCTGCAGCTCCTTCTGGCGCAACAGCACGGCCTTCTCGAAATCCCGGCTCAGGACGGCCTCGTTCATTTCGTTGATGACATGGTGGAGTTCATCCTCCTGGGTCTGCCCCTCGGAGGAGGACCCGCCCGGTCCCACGCGCAGCTTCACCCGGGCGCCGGCCTCGTCCAGGAGGTCGATGGCCTTGTCGGGCAGGAAGCGGTCCGTGATGTACCGGTTGGACAGGTAGACCGAGGCCTCCATGGTCTTCTGCGTGTATCGGACGCGATGGAACAGTTCGTAGCGGCTGCGGATGCCTTCGATGATGCGCAGGCTCTCGGTCTCGTCCGGCGGATTCACGGTGACCGGCTGGAAGCGACGGACCAGGCTGCGATCCTTGTCGATGTACTTGGCGTACTCCTTGTGCGTGGTGGCCCCGATGCACTGGATTTCGCCGCGGCTAAGGGCCGGTTTGAGGATGTTGGCCGCGTCCAGGCTGCCCTCGGCGGCACCCGTGCCGATGAGCGAGTGGATCTCGTCGATGAACAGCACCACGCTCGTGTCCTTGCTGGCCTCTGCGATGATGGACTTGAGCCGCTCCTCGAATTGCCCGCGGTACTTGGTCCCGGCCACCACGAGGCTGAGATCCAACGCATAGATCCGCTTGTCCGCCAGGCTGGGAGGCACGAGGCCCTCGTGGATCTTCTGGGCCAGGCCCTCCACGATGGCGGTCTTGCCCACGCCGGCCTCGCCCAGCAGGATCGGGTTGTTCTTGCGGCGGCGGCTGAGGATCTGGACGATGCGCTCGACCTCTGCATCCCGGCCGATGAGGTTGTCGAAGATGCCCCGCTCGGCCATCTCCGACAGGTTGCGGGCGAATTCGGACAGAAGAGGGTGCTCCTTCTTCTTTTTCGCGATCTTCTCTTCCTTGCTGCTCTCTAGCAGGATCTCCTTGGCGGCAATGAGGTCCGCGCCCGACTCCTTCAGCAGGCGCCCGGCCAGGCAGCCCTCCTCCCGCAGCATGCCAAGGAGCAGGTGCTCGGCCCCCACATGCTTGTGGTTGAGCTTCGCGCTTTCAGAGGTGGCGTGCTGGAGGATGTGCTTGACCTCCTCCTCCATGGGGATGTCGATGCTGGTGCTGCTGGGGGTGATCTTCTTGTCCTTGGGGGTCAGGGCCGCCACCAGGCGCTCGCGCAGGTTGCTCACCTGCACGCCCATGCGCTCGAGGAGCTGGGTGCTGGTTTTCTCCGATTCCCGGAGCAGCCCCAGCAGGAGGTGGCCGCTCTGGATGCTTTCCGCACCGAACTGGCTCGCCTCATAGCGGGCGAAGAACATGACGCGACGGGCTTTTTCAGTGAATTTTTCGAACACAGGACACCCTTCCGGGTCATGGATGGCGCCGGGACCAGGATGGTTCCGTCGCGATCTACCAGGGTAACGCCTTCCGCCAGCCTTGTCCCGGTCCGGTCCCGATCCGCCCGGGACAGAACCAGGGCCCGGCGTTATCCTGGAAGGCTTGGAGGGTGACATGAGCCAGGCTTGGACCAATCTTGCGATCCTTGGCCTCCAGTGGGGGGACGAGGGCAAGGGCAAGGTCGTGGACCTCCTCAGCCCCAACTTCCGCCAGGTCGTCCGCTTCCAGGGCGGCAACAACGCCGGCCACACGGTGGTGGTGGATGGCCAAAGCATCGCCTTGCATCAGGTGCCCAGCGGCGCCCTGCACCCCGGCTGCTTCCTGGTGGTCGGCAACGGCGTGGTGCTGAACCTCGAGGTCCTGCAGCAGGAGCTGGATCGCCTCAAGGCGCGCGGGTTCGATCTCAAGGGCCGCCTCCTGCTCTCCGAGAAGGCCCACATCATCCTCCCCCATCACATCGCCCTGGATCAGTGGCGCGAAGTGAGGGCCGACAAGGTGGGCGCCAAGATCGGCACCACGGGCCGCGGCATCGGGCCCGCCTACGAGATGAAGGCGGCCCGCATGGGCGTGCGCCTGGGCGATCTGCACCATCCCGAAGCCCTGGCCGAGCGCATCCGGCCCGGCTACGACGAAGTCCGCCTGCGCCTCGGCACCGAAGGCGGCCTGCCTTCGCTGGAAGCCATCGTCGAAGGCCTGCTGCGCACCGCCGAACCCTTCCTCACCTTCATCGGCGATGCCCAGGGCCATCTGCTGGCCGCCTGTAAACGCGGTGATAGCATCCTCTTCGAGGGCGCCCAGGCCACGCTGCTCGACATCGACCACGGCACCTATCCCTTCGTCACTTCCAGCAACTGCAGCCTGGGCGGGCTCTTCACCGGCACCGGCCTGCCCCCCAAGGCCCTGGACAAGATCCTCGGCATCGCCAAGGCCTACACCACCCGCGTAGGCGCCGGCCCCTTCCCTGCCGAGCTACTGGACGCCACCGGCGACCGCCTTCGCGAAGTGGGCCGCGAATTCGGCACCACCACGGGCCGGCCCCGGCGCTGCGGCTGGTTCGATGCCCCCATCACCGCCCACGCCTGCCGCACCAATGGTGTGGACGGCCTCGCCATCATGAAGCTCGACGTGCTCGACGGCATGGACGAAGTGGGCCTCATCATGGGCTACCGCACCGGCGAAGGCACCCTTACGACCCACCTCCCCAGTTGCTCCGCCGACTGGAGTGAGCTCAAGCCCGAGGTGAAGCGCTTTAAGGGCTGGACCAGCACCCGCGGCATCACCGACCATCGCAAACTCCCCGCCGAAGCCCGGGCCTACCTCGAATCCCTGGCCCGCAGCGTTGACGTGCCCATCACCTACCTCAGCACCGGACCCGATCGCGCCGAGGGCTGCGTCTATCCGGATACCTTCCTCGAGCCGCTGCTGGGTTGACCCCGAAGCTGTTCACGGGCACACTGATCCTCCTGCCCATCCAGGCACCGCACGCTCGCGTGCACCGCGCGCTCGAGGGTTCGCGGGCCCGGAACCCACCGGCAAGGGCCCATAGCTCAGTCGGTAGAGCAGCGGCCTTTTAAGCCGTTGGTCGCGCGTTCGAGTCGCGCTGGGCCCACCAAGTTCCACCCCACGGGGCTATCGTCTAGGGGTCAGGACACCGCCCTTTCACGGCGGTAACACGGGTTCAAATCCCGTTAGCCCTACCAGAACTAAGGCCTGAGGAATCAGGCCTTTTCGTTTGTTTTGGGGCCTGAATATGACTCCAAAAAAGATCAACTCGCTCCGAACTCACTCCAGAATTGCAACGAGCGGTTGCGGCACTCTGCGAGCACTGGCGAGGGTTTACGGCAGTTCTGTGACCCATGGGGACGACCTCCAGCCACCAAGGTCGTTCAATTTCATACCAAATCAAGTTTTATCTTGATTTGGGAATGACTCGTATCCGTGTGGACCCTGGGTGGCCTAAGCCAGGAAGGCCCTGGGTTCAATTCGGTTCCCTGAGAAGAACCCTCTCGATGGAATGAGCCAGTCGTCGGCTACCAAGGACAATTCCGGAAGCAAAACCTAAGTGCAGGATCCCGCCAGACTCACTCGCCTGATTCGACAGGATCGTCTCCGCGGACAATCGGGAGTTCTTCTCGCTGGCCTCAGCATCCATGGTCGTGACAACCGACTTCACCCCAAGTCCCACTCCACGAGCCAGGGCACCTTCATCAAATCCGTCACCAAAAAAGGGACCCCTGGCCTGTCACAAGCCTATGCCATGACCGTCCACAATTCCCGGGGTCCTGAATTCGCATCACTCGTGCTGGTCCTGACCCCCCGCAGAACATTCGTCCCAAACGCGATAAGCGCTCTTCACGGCTCTGAGGCCGGTCATGAGCCACATTGAATGGCACAGTTGATGGCAGGATCCATTTGGTTTCTGGGGGATATAGACATGAAGGTCATGGGCATTGTCGGCTGGAGTGGAAGTGGGAAAACCAGTCTGTTGATAGAGGTCTTGCCGATCCTCAAGGCACAGGGGCTCAAGGTCTCGACCATGAAGCACGCCCACCACCGTTTCGACGTAGACAATCCGGGCAAGGATTCCTTCCGGCATCGGGAGGCCGGGGCTTCGGAAGTTCTGGTTGTCACCTCATCGCGTTGGGTTCTGATGCACGAATCCAGGGAGGAGCCCGAGCCCAGCATTGAGTCCTTGATCGAGCGTATGACCCCAGTCGATCTGGTTCTCATCGAGGGATTCAAGACACACCATCACGCCAAGTTAGAGATCCACCGTGAATCCGAAGGCAAGCCGCTGCTCTGCCCTGATGATCCTGAGATCGTAGCTGTCGCCAGTGATTGTCCCTTGCCAGGATTGAAGGTCCCTCGATTGGACTTGAACGATCCGAGTGCCATCGCGGATTTCATCCTTATCCAAACGGGTTTCAAGCAGCCTTGACCTAAGCGAAGGAGGCATCCAAGGGAGTAACTTTTGGATGTCCTCCTTTCATTGCTTGAGACGAGAACGGGAGGCGGATGGATTCGGGGTAGGAGATTCATTCGTTCGGACAGCAACTCTCACAGCAGGCTGGATTGGATAGCTTCGAGGTCTCTGCGGCCTTGGTAGCCTGAATCTGAACGCTCACCACGGCTTCTGCGGCGGCCATCAGATCGGCGGCGGTGATGGCAGGATTTCGGGCCTGGGCTGCCGCGATCTCGGCGGGGTCCAGGCCGCGCAGATCGTATCGGGACTCGCCGACGACGACCAGGTCCGTGAAACCCGCATTCTGGATGGCGGCCAAATAGTCGTCCTTTTGCAAGGCTCCCGCCACGCAGGCCGCATAGGCGTCTAGGTCCCTGCGAATCACCTCGGGAAGCGGCTTCAGGATTACCAGGTCGGAGACCATCAAACGTCCGCCCGGCTTCATCACGCGGTAGGCTTCCCGGAACGCCTTGGCCTTGTCGGTGGTTAGGTTGATGACGCAGTTCGAAATGATGGCATCCACGGTGGCATCCTCAACCGGTAACTGTTCGATGTCGCCCTGGCGGAATTCGACATTGGTGTAGCCGTGGCGTTCAGCCAGTCCGCGTGCCCGGTCCAGCATTTCCGGGGTCATGTCCACGCCGATGACGCGGCCTTCCATCCCGACCTGTTTTGATGCCAGGAAGGCGTCAAAGCCCGCACCGGAGCCAAGGTCAAGCACGACCTCGCCCGGTTTGAGGGAAGCCAGGGCAACGGGGTTGCCGCAGCCGAGTCCGAGGTTTGCACCCTCGGGTACGGCTTTGATATCCCGCAGGGCGTAGCCGATCTTGAGGCTCGGGTCCTTGAAGGTCTCCGAGCAGCCGCAGCCCGACTCGGTTGGGGCGCAGCAGCTGGTATTCCGCTTGATAAACCCGGCGTAGCGATCCCGCACAGCGGCCTTGATGGTGTCCTTGTCCATGGTGGTCTCCTTCAGGTAGACGGGTGTTCCGGAGCAGAGCGATCCGGAGAACTGGGTGGTGGTGCGGACACTGGATGGAACCTGGTCCAGGCTGGCGAGGCGATACCCCCGGCGCTCCATCCAGGGGCCGACCGTTTCGGTTTTCAGGACGAGGATCCGACCTGTCGCCGCTGCTTCGGCCTCTGCCATGAGGCTTTCGCCGAGACCCTTCCCACGGTGGGAGGAGTCCACCACCAGGGAACGGATAACCAAGGCGTCATGTGTCGGCTCAATGGCTATGTGCCCAATGAGGGTGTCATCCATTTCGAGCACCCAACCCTCGGTCCTGGCGAGGCCATCCGGTGGGAGGCCGGCCGCCGCCAGGAGGCGAAGCACCTGGGCTTGATCAGAAGGCAGACGTTTCCTGAGGCGCATAGAGGCTCCTTGATGTGGGGGATGAGCGGGCTGAGATGCCCTAGGCTTTGGCTGGCGGACGGACCTTTACGCCGCAGCAGGCTTTCGAACGCACTTGAAGAGAGGCACCCTTGATTCCTCCTGAGCAGCAGTCCTTCCAGAGGTATTCAGTCAGGGCATGCAGGGTCCGGAAGTCGGCGCGGTAGCGAAGGAAGTTGCCTTCCCGCTCGACCTGGACGAGGCCTGTCTCGGTCAGGCAGGACAGGTGATGACTGAGGGTGGAAGCGGGGGTTCCGACGTGTTCTTGGATCTCGCCTGCCGGAGTGCCGACCTGGGGTCCCTGAACGATCAGCCGCAGGATCGAGAGACGGATGGGATGCCCAAGGGCCTTGAACCGCTCTGCGTTCTCATCGACAAGGCTTGGTTCGCGGGCATCCGACATGGGCCCCTCCGAACCTAATTCTAAATTTTTCGAAATAGCTTGCAAGGGGTAATTTTGATTTTTTTCGAAATAGATTTCAGAGCGACCAGCGCCTCTCCATTTCCAGAGTCTCCAGCCTGCGGCCAGGAATTTCGTCCTCTGCGAATCGGGAGCGAATCGGTGATTTAACTGGGATCACCTAGCTTCCGTTCCCCCCGAAAGGGAAAAGCAGGAGCGCAAGGACGACCCCAGCGAGGAGCAGCAGGAGTCCCAACCAACCCATCTGGCCGTAAGGCTTCATCCCGTTCTTGAAGGGCAAGATGGTAGGCATGGGGACCTCCGAGCCTGCACGGACACATCCTGAATCGACAATAGGTTTCAGTCGCAGGTCAGCCCATGAAATTCCTGTAACTTCGTGTACAGGATTTCCGGCTTCGACAGATAGGAAATTGCTTTGAAGCGATTTGAAAATGCCTGCTGCGATATGGGTTGTTTCAATCTTTAGCTATTGCCGATTTCTACCACTCGTTGGTGAAGGCTCATCCGGTCAAGAGTCCCTAAGGGCAACGCGAGGAATAATTCAATTCGTCTCTGGAGTTGGAGATACGCGGTGAGAAATGCCTTCTGCTTCTCATCCTCTGTTCCTTGAACGGCAGCAGGATCGGGAACCCCCCAGTGAGCGGTCATAGGATGACCGGGCCATACGGGGCAGACTTCATTGGCTGCGTTGTCGCAGACGGTGAAAACGAAGTCCATGGCAGGTGCGCCAGGGACGGCGAATTCGCTCCAGCTTTTACTTCGAAAACCCTCCGTTGGGAGATGGGCCTTGCGCAATTGGTCGAGAGCAAGAGGGTGGATCTCACCTTTTGGCTGGCTCCCGGCGCTGTAGGCGTGGAAAGTCCCATGGCCAAGGGCGTTCAGGATGGCTTCCGCCAAAATGCTGCGGGCCGAGTTCCCCGTGCATAGGAACAGGACATTGTAGGTTGGGGCACTCATGGGATCTCCTAAGAGGGTGCTGATCCAGAACGCTAGGAATTCGAACCTTCAGGGTCATCGGCCGGACAACAGACAACCGCAGCCAGAGAGGCTTCTTCCCGGGGGTACCATCGCTTTTTCAGCCAGAAGGACACGCTGACGAGGCTGATGAGTACCGGAACCTCCACCAATGGCCCGATGACGGCGGCAAAGGCCGCCCCGTGGGCGATGCCAAAGGTCGCCACGGCCACGGCAATGGCCAGCTCGAAGTTGTTGGAGGCAGCGGTGAAGCTGAGGGTCGCGCTTTGTGGATAGGTGGCGCCGACCTTCTTCGACATCCAGAAGCTCACCAGGAACATCACAACAAAGTAGATCAGCAAGGGGATCGCGATACGGAACACATCAAGGGGCAGTTTCACGATGGCGTCGCCCTTGAGGCTGAACATCACCAAGATGGTGAAGAGCAGCGCGATGAGGGTGATGGGACTGATCTTTGGCACGAAGACCCGGTGATACCAATCCAGCCCCTTGGCCTTCCCAAGGATGTACCGAGTGAGGAATCCGGCGATGAAGGGAATGCCAAGGTAGATGAGGACGCTCTGGGCGATCTGGCCAATGGTGATGTTCACCACGGCACCTTGAAGGCCCAGCTTGGCGGGCAAAATGGTGACGAAGAACCAGGCATACACGCTGAAGAAGAGCACCTGGAAGATGGAGTTGAAAGCCACCAGACCGGCGCAGTATTCCGTATCACCCTTGGCCAGATCGTTCCACACGATGACCATGGCGATGCAACGGGCCAGCCCGATGAGGATGAGGCCGATCATGTACTCCGGTTTATCCCGCAGGAACAGCACCGCGAGACCAAACATGAGGAGCGGTCCCACGACCCAGTTCTGGATCAACGACAGGCCCAGCACCTTTTTGTTTCGGAAGACGAGGTGCAGTTCCTCGTACTTCACCTTGGCCAGGGGCGGGTACATCATCAGGATCAGGCCTGTGGCCAAGGGAACGCTGGTGGTGCCCACATTCCAAGCGTTAATGGCACGGTTGAATCCAGGCACCGTGTAGCCCAAGAGAACGCCCACACCCATGGCCAGGAAGATCCACAGCGTGAGATACCGATCCAGGAAGGAAAGACGCTTGGGCGCGTTCATGCCTGGACTCCAGTGAGATGGAGTAAGGTCGAACGACTGAAGGAAAGTGGTTCCAGCACGACTCGGGGTGCGTGATTCAAAAGCTCATTCAAGTGCTTGGTCTCACCGGCCTGACGCGACCTGAGAACCGGGTCCGTCACGGTGAGTGGGGTGAGGCTTTGGTTCACCAGCCATGCGAAAGGGTGGATCCCAGCCCGTGCCAGATCCCGTTCGAGCTGCATGGCTTCGTGAATGGGCGTGGCTTCTGGCAGGGTCACCAACAGGATCCGGGTGAAGGCCGGATCCCGCAGCCTGGGAAGGAGCTGTCTTACGGCCTCTGGCATATCGCTGGTCTTGCGGAGCACCTCTCGGTGGTAGGCCTCAGCCGCATCCAGGAGCAGCACGGTGTGCCCCGTGGGAGCGGTGTCGATGACCACGAAGTGATCCTGTCCCTGGGCCACGGTATCGGCAAACGCCCGAAAAACGGCGATCTCTTCGGTGCAAGGTGAGCGGAGATCCTCTTCGAGCATCGCCCTTCCCTGCGCATCCAGTCCCTCGCCTGCGGTCGCCAGAATTTCTTTTCGGTATTGCTGCACGACCAGTTCGGGATCGATCCGGGTAACCCGCAGGCGAGGAGGCCGCTCACCGAGCGCCCGTTCCACATGGGCTGCCGGATCCGTGGTGGTGAGGGTCACGTTGAACCCCCTACCGGCAAGGATGGTGGCCAAATGGGCCGCCAGGGTGGTCTTCCCCACGCCGCCTTTGCCCATGGTCATCACCACGCCCTTGCCCTGTTCGGCGAGGCTGTCCACAAGGGAAGCCATGGTGTCGAAACGGGAAGCGTCGATCGCCGCACCCATGGTCAAAGCTGGACCCGACAACTCGGGATTCCCCATACTCCGCAATGCTGGGATGCCCACCAGGCCAAAGGGAAGCAGGGGTATGGTAGTCCGTGGAAGGCTCCGCAGTCCTTCTGGAATCCCTTCCAGTGCCTGGTTGGCTTGATCCTCCATCGCCAGGGCAACTTCATCTGAGCGATCCGTGGCCTTGAAGAGGCCATTGAGGATCAGATGGACATTCTGGATGCCGAGTTGGGCAAGCTCTGCTCGGGTGCGCTCCGCCTCTTGCAAGGAAGGCTTATCCGGTCGGGCCACCAGCACCAGGGTGGTTTTGGCACCATTCCGAAGCACGGCGTTGGAAGCCACGTAGAGGGCTTTCTGGGCGGCGAGTCCGGAGAGCGGTCCCAGGCATGAGGTCCCTCCGACATTCGTATCAATAAAGTTGGACCAGGCTGAGGGAAGTTCCAGCAGCCGGAGAGTATGGCCGGTGGGTGCGGTGTCAAAGAGGATGTGGTCGAACGCCGCCGTTCTGGCTGGATCACCCAGGAGTTTGGAGAACTCATCGAAGGCGGCAATCTCTGTGGTGCACGCACCCGAGAGCTGCTCTTCCATGCTGGTGACCACTGCATCCGGGAGAACCCCCCGGACCGGGCCAATCATCTTTTCCCGGTAGGCTCGGGCAGCCTCCTCTGGATCGATATTCAGCGCGGACAGGCCTGGCACCTCCGGGATCGCAAGCGCTTCTCCTGTGAGGCTGATGCCCAGGACCTCATCCAGGTTGGAAGCGGGGTCTGTGCTGACCAGCAGCACTCGCTTGCCGGTTTCGGCGAGTGCTATGGCCGTGGCACAGGCGGAAGAAGTCTTACCGACACCCCCCTTGCCGGTGAAAAACAGGATCGGTGTGGGGTGGGGGATGAGTGGTGACATGAGATGGCGGCCTTAGCCGCAGGAGCCGTTGGTCTCGCCGGAGCCACCGCAGCAGGTTGTCGGGGCTCCCGTGGGGAGGAGCTTGATCTCTGGAGTCCCAAAAATGGACGCCGTCTGCTCGTTCAGGAATCGTTCGGCGAGGCCCAGTACGGCATTGGCGGGCACTTCCTTTACACCCTGGGCGGTCTTGACGGCACGCAGCATATCCTCCCGCGACACCCCTAGCTTTCTGGCCTTGTCGTAGTGGAATTTGAAGCAGGGTTGGCAGTTCGAGGCAATGGCCGCACCGATGGAGACCAGTTCCTGGACCGCTTCTGTGTAGATGGAAGGGGCAGGCGTACCCAGGCCAGCCATGGTGGCGAGCTGTTCACGGGATGGGTAGGTTCCAAGGCTCTGGACCTTTCCGTCCATCTTGATCAGGGGCAAGGCACCCTCTCCCTTTTCATGAAGGGCCGCTTTGACCTCTGCGTCTCCGGCGAAGGCCATGGGCTGCTGGGAGAGGTTGAACCGTTCCACCGTGACGCCCTGCGTCTTCAACCAATCCAGGTCAGCGGCAAAGCGGACCAGATGGGGCTCCACGGTTGGACCACAGATGCCAGTGGAACAGCACATGGCGGGATCGAACACTTGGATGCTGGTCATGGAGATCTCCTCTTGAAACGTCAGTGAGATTGGGTTGCGCAGACCCTTCCCGTGCTTATTTGCACCGGCGGCGATGCTGCCGGTGAGTCACTTGGGGCGAGGTCATTCGAATGGGCACTGATACCTCCTACGGCAGGCACTGGGGATCGCGACACCCGCCTCCACAGCAGTCCTGCCACAGGTATTCCGTGAGGGCCTTGAGCTGGTCGAAGCGGGCCGCGTAGCGGATCGTGGTTCCCTGCCGGGCCGCCGTCAGCAGGCCCGCCTCGGTCAGTTCGGCCAGGTGGTGACTGAGGGTCGAAGCAGCCATGCCCAGGTGGGTCTGGATCTGCCCAGCAGGTGTGCCCTCGACCGGGCCCTGCACCACAGCCCGAATGACCGAGAGGCGACCCTGATGAGCCAGGGCCTTCAATTGCTTGGTGATGTGCTGGAGGGTGGGGTCGGGGTGGCTCATGATCCTTTAATTCTAAATTTCTTAAAATAAGGAAGCAATAGCAAATTCGGGCTTCTGTGTAACTTTTCTGGAACTCCACTCCTTTGAACAAGATCGGGTTGATTACCTGGAAGTGGGGTAGGTGTCGACTGGAGCGCGGGTCGGTACGGAATGAGGCCCTGGGGAAACCCACCTTCAGCCTGAAACCGCCCCTCACCCACACCTACGACGTCTACCAGTCAGGCTGGGAGCAGAGTTACGGCATCACGGCCCAGTGGCGGGCCGCCCCGCGGCACGTCTTCTACTTCGGCGGAGCCTTCATCGAGCGCCCCCGCGGGAGTTCCAGCTACACTGCCCTCGGCTTCCGGGACGGGGTCGGGCTCCACGCCACCTGGGAGTACCGGAAGTGGCGGACGGTCCAGCCCTACGTCCAACTCTACTGGCAGAGCGGCTACCTC
>Ga0182021_10000237_pt1 | contig 55433 bp, 58 predicted proteins | sample 612E3MmetaG_FD_120493 | JGI IMG/M metagenome (GOLD analysis project Ga0182021, IMG submission 120493) | Permafrost microbial communities from Stordalen Mire, Sweden - 612E3M metaG (Illumina Assembly) | ecosystem: Environmental > Terrestrial > Soil > Wetlands > Permafrost | place: Sweden...
AATAAACCAATTATCTGCTCTGCCGTAAATCGCTTCCGACTCATCATAACCTCCTTAATTTTTATCCAGTATTATACCAAAATCCTAACTTTAAAACTGGACCGGTTTTCGGGGGGCAGGTCAGTCATCGGAAGCAGTCTGTAAGAAACAAGCTTTGTAAGTGTAGTGAAAATTTAGTCAATCTTAAAAGATCACATAAAGTAACGTATTGGATAAATTATCGACTTCCTAATAAGGGTAAACAACGCAGAGAACCTGTTGGATATTCTATTGAGGAAGCCAGAGATGCAGACGGAAAACGAAGAAGCCAGAAAAGAGAGAATCGAATATTTGATATGCTTCCAGAGTCCAAAATGACTTTCAAAGAACTGACGGAATGGTATCTTGCACTTAATAAGGTGAAGGAGATAAAAAGCTTTTGGCGTATCAAAATTGCATTGGAAAATTTTAATTTTCATTTTGGGGATACTCTCTTAAGTGATTTCAAACCTGTGGATATTGAAAATTATCAAATTAAACGAAAAGAAGAAGGTATAGCAGCTGGTACTATTGATAAGGAGGTTAAGACAGTACATGCTGTTGTTAACAAAGCATTTGATAATGACAAGGTAAGCGGTGCTGTGCTGAAAGTGTTTAAGGAAGTGAAAAATCTCCTCAGGAAAAACGAAAACGCAAGAAATAAGGTGCTTGCTTTAGACCAGTTTAACAGACTATTGAGTTGTCTTCCTTTCCATAGTAGGGCAATTGTTGCTACAGGGTTTTACACCGGAATGAGGTTGGGAGAAATTATTGAGTTGACTTGGGACAAGGTTGATTTGAAAAAACGTTTTATCAATCTTGAAGCTAAGGACACTAAAGATAATGAGCCCCGTTCCATTCCTATCTGTGCCGAGTTGGGTGCTATTTTAGAGACTATCCCAAAAGGAATCCATGATAATCATGTCTTCCTGTACAAAGGAAAACCAGTCCGTGATATTCGAGCGTCTCTAAAACGTGGATGCAAAAATGCAGGGATTCTTTATGGTCATTATATTAAAGATGGTTTTGTTTTCCACGATCTTCGGCACACTTTCAATATTAACATGAGAAAGGCTGGAGTTCCTGAATCCGTCATCATGAAAATAACAGGGCATTCAACAAGGGAGATGTTTGATCGATATAATACCGTTGACGAGGAAGATGCGAAAAATGCTGTTAGTAAACTGCATTATTTTCTTACAAGTGTTGACTAAAAGCAAAAAGGGATTAACAAATTTTTTGTTAATCCCTTTCAACTCATTGATTTTATTTGCAATGCCGAAGGGGGGATTTGAACCCCCACGGATCTCTCCACTGCCCCCTCAAGACAGCGTGTCTGCCACTTCCACCACTTCGGCTTTATGATTTGCCCCGCTTATTTTTGAGGAGAGGGGGTTGCCGGCATAGTGCTTGGTGCTTTTTGCCCGGCTCCTGTGCCTGGCGCCTGGGGAATTTTTGGGACCGCTTTTTCTTCTTGCGCTGCCCTTGGTTTCATAATTGTCTCCCCGCCTCTTTTTGCCGAGATAAACGTCAGGAGGATGGAAGTAACCATAAAAATAACGGCAATGGCAGTAGTGATTTTTTCAAAAAAGCCCGCTCCGCCAGAAGCCCCAAAAACAGTCTGCGTTGCCCCTCCAAAGGCTGCTCCCAAGCTTGCCCCTTTACCCGATTGGAGAAGCACGATGCAAATTAAAGCAATACAAACGGTTATATGAATGACAGTAATAACAGTACCCATGATTATTTCTCCATTTTATCTTTAAATGTCAGGTGTTCAAGCTTGGGATAATATTGGTTTTTAAAAATTTTATCAAGATTTTTTTATTTACTAAATGCCTATTCACGGCAATCAATTAACACATTGAAATAATAGTGTATTTTTTAAAACAAAAAACCCTTGGGAAAAAGCGCAGCAGAATTGCGGATCACCACGCGAGAAGGTTGGGACAAAAAAACAGACTTTTGGTTCTGGAGATTCAGTAAGGGATCATGCCTTAGGTGAATTTCACAATCCGGGAAAAGGAGTCAACTTTAAGCGAAGCCCCGCCCACCAAAACACCGTCAATATCTTTTTCCGCCATCAATTGATCAATATTATCCGGCTTAACGCTTCCGCCGTAGAGGATCCGGGTTTTTTCAGCTACGTCTGTATTAAATTGTTCTTTAAGCTTATTCCTGATAAATTGGTGAACTTCTTCTGCTTGGGCAGCCGAAGCTGTTTTCCCGGTTCCGATCGCCCAGACCGGTTCATAAGCGATAACCACAGTGCCCATAAGGGCAGGAGTTAGCCCCTTTAACCCTTCGGAAATTTGGATTTCCAGAACGGAAAAAGTTTTCCCGGCTTCACGCTCTTTCAGAGTCTCTCCTATGCAAACGATACTCTTCAGACCTCGATCGATGCTTTTTTTAGTCTTCTTGTTCACCGTCTCATTGGTCTCGCCAAAATACTGCCTTCGCTCCGAGTGACCGATAAGGGTGTACGTGCACCCAGCGCTGAGAAGCATGGCTGGAGAGATTTGACCGGTAAAAGCGCCTTCCTCTTCCCAGAAAATATCTTGCGAAGAAAGATTAATATTTGAGCCGCGAATAGCCTGGGCCACCGGATAGAGAGAAACGAACGGAGGGGCAATCACAATGTCTCTTCCAGAGATGCCTTTTACTGCTTCTTTGAGCTGGGTAGCGGTTTCTACAGCTTCAGGAACTGTTTTGTACATTTTCCAGTTCCCGGCAATGAGAGGAACTCGGTTCATGTTCTGTTTTCCTTTCGTCTCGTATGATCATAACACCATTGGGGTTATCGTAATTTCAAAGGCAGCCAGCAGACAGAAAGCAGCCATCCGAGGGCAAAAAATCTTCTCTAAATGTTGACTTCTGTCTTCGTACCACCTGGTTTTGGTTTCAGCCTGTTCTTTCCAAAACAGAGATCGCTGGAAGGGGCTTGCCTTTCAGTATCTCGATAAATGCGCCCCCACCAGTAGAAATATATGAAACCTTGTCCGCTGCATTCAATTTGTGCACAGCCACATCAGTATCACCACCACCCACAATCGTGAGGGCGGATGATTCCGCGAGAGCCTTCACCATTGCGAACGTTCCCTTGCTAAACGGTTCCATCTCAAAAACCCCCATCGGGCCATTCCAGACAATGGTCTTGGCATCTGCAAGCGATTCGGCAAAAAGTACTTGGGTTGCCGGGCCAATATCCAGCCCCATCCATTCCGGAGGAATCTCTTGAATCGAGGTAATTTTTGTTGACGCCTGGGGATCGAGTTTATCCGCGGCAACGCAATCGACAGGAAGAAGGAGCGCCACCTTTCGCTCTTTCGCTTTTGCCATAATCCTTTTTGCGGTCTCAATCAACTCCCCTTCAACCAGGGATTTTCCTATTTCGTATCCTTGGGCCTTAAGGAAGGTAAAAGCCATTCCCCCACCGATTAAAATTTTATCCACTTTTTGGATCAAGTTTTCCAAGGCATCAAGTTTTTCGGATACCTTTGCCCCGCCCATGATAGCAACCAGAGGACGGGCAGGTTCAACCGTTGCTTTTCGAAAATATTCGATCTCGTTTTTCATCAGAAACCCGCCCCCAAACTCCTTGACAAACTCGACCACAGCTACATTTGAGGCATGGGCACGGTGGGCAGTACCAAAAGCGTCATCAATATAAACATCGGCAAGGTTTGCCAGTTTGCGACCAAACTCCCGGTCGTTTTTTTCCTCTTCCGGGTGGAACCTTAAATTTTCTAAAAGGAGAATATCTCGTGGTTGCATCTCAGAAACAAGCTTTTCCACCTCCGGACCAATACAATCTGGTGCAAGGATAACTTTTTTCTGAAAGACCTGAGAAAGGTATTTGGCCACTGGTAAAAGGCTGAATTCAGGATTTGGCTTGCCCTTGGGACGACCTAAATGGGACATGAGGATGATTTTAGCATCTTGTTTTATAGCATAGTTAAGCGTGGGTAAGGCGCTTCGAATCCGAGTATCATCGGTAATATTCTTGTTTTTATCGAGGGGCACATTAAAGTCCACTCGAATCAGCACCCTTTTTCCCTTCAGGTTGATTTTATCAATGTATTTTATATATTTTATGGCCATGATAATCCCTCCTAAACACCATCATAATCTCTTGGCAAGATAGAGAGCGAGATCAATCATGCGAGTAGCATAGCCGATCTCATTGTCATACCAGGCAAGTACCTTTATCATATCCCCACCGATAACGGTGGTATTCGGGGCATCGACAATCGAAGAAAAATGGCTGCCATTGAAATCACAGGAAACCAAAGGTTCTTCGGTATAAGCCAAAATACCCTTTAGGGTGGTTTCGCTTGCCTTTTTTAGGGCAGCATTTACTTCTTCCTTGGTCGTCTCTTTTTCGAGCGTGGCTACTAAATCAACCAAAGAAACATTTGGGGTAGGAACCCGAATGGCAAGGCCGTCGAGCTTCCCTTTTAACTCCGGCAGTACGAGTGAGACTGCGGCCGCGGCTCCGGTGGTGGTGGGGATCATGGATAAAGCTGCTGCGCGCGCCCGTCTTAAGTCTTTGTGGGGCAAATCTAAGATTCTTTGGTCATTGGTGTAGGAATGGATGGTAGTCATAAGTCCCTTCTTAATACCAAAGTTTTCCATCAAGACTTTGGCAACCGGTGCAAGGCAGTTGGTGGTACATGAAGCATTGGATATGACGTGATGATTTTTCGGCTCGTATTTGTCTTCATTGACCCCCATGACGATAGTGATGTCCGGCTTTTTTGCCGGGGCAGAGATAACGACCTTTTTGGCACCTGCGGTTAGATGCTTAGCCGCCCCTTCCCGGTCGGTAAACAGACCCGTGCTTTCTACCACAATGTCCACTCCCAAGTCCTTCCAGGGAAGCTGTGCAGGATCTTTAACACTTAAAATTTTTACCTCTTTTCCATCAACCTGAATTCCACCTTCTTTGGCTTTTACCTCTTTATTAAAGATTCCATGGACAGAATCATATTTGAGTAAATGCGCAAGCGTTTTCGGGTCAGTGATGTCATTAATTGCTACAAATTCCAGTGCGGGGTTGTCTGCCCCAAGCCTGAGGGCACATCTCCCAATTCTTCCAAAACCATTGATTCCAATTTTTACTGCCATGGCAGCCTCCTTTTGCTCGAATGAGTAATAATAATATATCTGCTGAAAAAAGATATCCCTTACTTCTCTTGAATGGTCTCCTCCACTTTTATCCCAAAATGCCGCCCTGCCTCCTCAAGAGAAACCAGCACCTCGCTTCCTTTTTTCAGTTCTACAACGGAAATTGGTTTCCCGTCCGGAGCAGTCAAGCGGATGGTTTCGGCATTTTGGAGAATCATTGAACACACCTCGCCTTGAGCTTCAGCTTCTACTAAGATGAGCGGCCGTCTTTCGATCTTTACCCTCCCCACTACGGCGGGCTGAGTTTTTCCCTGAAAGTTAACCACCATAACCTCATCACCCGCCTTAAGCTCGGATAGATAGCGGGTTTTGCCGCCCAAAACTTTAATGTAAGCATGAACCGGGCCAGCATTCACCCGAAAAGGCCTTGGTTCAACATACGGGTTTTCAACGGATTCGGAATGCACCAGAAAAAACGCTTTACTGCTGTTGCCGATAAGCATCCCTTCTCCAATATTCATGGAGGTGCAGGTATCAACACAAACGCGGTCTCCCATGCTGATAGGCTCTATTTTCTTTACCTTAGCCGAGATAAGGTGAACAAGCTCGGAATCCCGGTGGGCTATTTCGATGATTTTTTTTATGCGATTGAGATCAGGAGTAGTGATGAGAACACCATCAACCCCCTTCTCCAAAATTCCAAAAACGGTCTGGGCCTCCTTTTCATCATTAACCTCAACAATAAGCCCTTGGGTTTGCGCGATTAGGTTTTCGAGGGGAATGATTGTCCAGTCCGTTGTCCGGACAATGACCAGTGCATTTTTCGTCAACTGTAGAATTTTTGTTTCATCCTCTTTTCCTTTAATTTCCCATTCCACAACATCTTTGTTTAGCTTGAGGTCTCCATCCTCAGCAATCGTGGTAATGATCCCCAACTCTTTAACCTTCTCCGAAAAACCCTTTGGGACCATCACGCCGTCTGCGCCGCTTTCTAGCGCAGTGGTTACAATCTTTTTATCCCATGGAATTGCTCTCACCCAGATTTTCTTCACTAAATTTCCTCCTACATGTAAAGCTCTTTCAAAAGTAGTCCGTCTTCCCCTGCTTGGCTGAAAGATAAAAATAAATAATATCCTATTTTTTGTTTTGATGCAACCCTTTGTAATACCTGTTCCTCTAAAATAATATTATCACGTTAGCTGGTTTCTGTCTATCCCAGAAAATATATTGTCTTGACAATTTCTTTTTATTTTTTAGAATGATACTTTTTAGAATTATTTAAGTTTTTAAGCATTAAGACAGTTTCACCCATCGTGAGAATTTTTAAAAACTATGGTTATCTTCAAACAGCAAACCATAGCGTTCAGAATGTTACCGGAAATATCGCTCAGGAAAATCTATGATTGAAGCAAAAAACCTAACCAAGCGTTTTGGAGATACTCTGGCGGTCGATACGATTTCCTTTACCGTAAACAAGGGAGGAATTGTAGGGCTGCTGGGACCAAACGGGGCCGGCAAAACTACTACCATGAGAATTCTGACCTGTTTCCTTGCCGCGGATTCCGGAACAGCGACGATCGCGGGTAAAAATGTTTTTACGCAGTCTCTGGAAGTCCGCCGCTGCATCGGTTATCTTCCCGAAAATAACCCTCTCTATACGGAGATGGGGGTAGTGGACTACCTAAAGTTCATTGCTCAAATCCGGCATATCCCCCGAAAAAAAATTAAGCCGCAAACCAAAGAAATGGTCGAGATTTGTGGATTGGAGCCTGTGCTCAATAAAAAAATTGATGAGCTTTCCAAGGGGTTTCGCCAGCGGGTAGGTTTGGCACAGGCAATGATTCATAACCCCGAGGTTCTTATTTTTGATGAGCCTACTGTTGGTTTGGATCCAAACCAGATCGTTGAGATTCGAGAGTTAATTAAACGGCTGGGGGCAGAAAAGACGGTTATCCTCAGTTCCCATATTTTGCCTGAAGTATCAGCTACCTGTAAACAAGTCATCATCATGAACCGTGGCCGGATTGTGGCCAGCGGCACACCTGAAGAGATGTCGAATCGCGCTCGAGGCGGGGGGGTGATAACCATGGTGGTTCGAGGGCCCGTGGAACAAATAAAAGACACGCTTAAGAGGGTGAAAAAAGTAAAAAATTTTACTGCGCAGGAAACAGAAGCAGATGGGCGAACTCGCTTTGAGATAATCAGCACAGGAGAAGAAAACATAAACGAAGACCTTTTTCGAATGGTAACTGAGAATGGGTGGGTGCTCTCTGAACTCCACCAGGAGGCGCTAAGCCTCGAGGACGTTTTTCAACAACTTACGCTAAAAGAAAGCTAATGCTATGCGCAATATGCTGATCATCTTCCGAAAAGAGCTCCGCATTTTTTTTGATTCTCCGATTGCCTATATTTTTATCATTGCTTTTTTAGCTTTTTCTAACTGGTTATTTTTTCGAAGTTTTTTTATGGTGGGTCAGATTTCCATGCGGGATTATTTCTTTTTTATTCCCTGGATTTTTCTTGTCTTTATCCCCGCAGTCACCATGAGGCTGTGGGCAGAGGAAAAGAAGATCGGGACCATCGAAGTCTTGATGACCTTGCCGATAAGAAACTATGAGGTGGTGCTGGGAAAATTTCTGGCGAGCTTCTCTTTTGTCATAATTGCCCTGGCCTTAAGCTTCTCCCTTCCTCTTACCCTGTTTTTTTTAGGCGATGTGGACTTTGGTCCCATCATTGGCGGGTATGTAGGAGCATGTTTGCTCGGGGGTGCTTATCTGGCCATCGGTCTTTTTGTCTCCAACCTCGCAGAAAACCAGATCGTCGCTTTTATCATCGCGGCGCTTTTATCTTTCGCTTTATTTATTATTGGTGAAGATATTGTCCTGGCTACGATTCCTAATTCTTTAGTTCCCACCTTTTCTTTTTTAGGCTTAGGAAAGCACTTTGTCTCTCTCCAACGCGGAGTGCTTGATAGTCGGGACGTAATCTATTATATCTCCGTAATCGGGTTTTTCTTGTTTCTTAACACCCAATCACTAGAAAGTAGAAAGTGGTAAGAAGATGGCATCGTTATCCCGAAAAATAAGCGCCTCTACGAACTTCCTTTTCTTTGTTCTGATCATCGTGGGGTTTCTGGTGCTCATCAACTTTCTCTCCATGCGGCATTTCGGCCGTCTTGATTTAACCCAAAACAAACTTTACACCTTATCGGACTCCAGTAGAAACGTAGCTTCCACCTTAAATGATATTGTCAAAGTTACCTGCTATTTTTCTAAAAACCTTCCCTCCTATGTGATGCCCCTGAAACAGCAGGTAAGTGATATTCTCGATGAATACCGGGCTTTCGCTAAGGGCAACATCCAGATAGAATTTCTTGACCCAACCGAAGACCCCGCCTTAGCGCAAAAGCTGAGATTTATGGGTATTCCCCAGGTGCAGTTAAATATCATGGAAAAAGATCAGGCTTCGGCCACCAATGTCTATATGGGCGTTGCGGTCAGTTACGAAGATAAACAGGAGGTCATTCCCTTTGTAAGAGATGTTAATAACCTTGAATATGAAATCACTAGCTCTATCTTAAAGGTCACCCGCAAAGAGAAAAAGACCGTCGGCTTTTTAACCGGGCACGAAGAGCATACTATTTACGGTGACTATCAAACTGTTCATAAGGCTCTAACCCGTGAGTATGCGGTGGAGGAGGTCAACCTATCCTCAGGTCAGCCCTTGCCAAATCATATTAACCTCCTGGTTGTGGCTGGCCCAACCCGTCTTACTGAACAGGATAAATACGCAATTGATCAGTACATCATGAAAGGAGGAAAAGTAGTTTTCCTCATTGACATTGTGACTATCCCCCCCGAGGGGGCAGCCCAGGCGTCCTATCGGGAGACCAACCTCATTGATATGTTGGAAAATTATGGGGTGCGAGTAACAAAAAATTTAGTTTTGGACCGATTCAATGTGCTCATCACCTTCCAAACCGGCTATACCGTCCTCCGTGCTCCCTATCCCTTTTATGTCAAAGTGGTAAAAGAGGAAAATGGGTTCAACCCTGATAACCCTATTGTCAATCAGTTCAGCTCCATGGTTTTCCCCTGGGTAAGCGCACTCGAACCTTTAAAAGATAGTCACAAAGACTTACAGTTCACGGTCTTGGCCCAGTCCTCCCAGTATAGCTGGCTGCAAAAAGGAATGTATGATCTGAACCCGCTCCAGCAGTTTATGCCTCAACCTGAAGACATTAAGCCCTATCCTTTAGCCATGTTGGTGAACGGAAAATTCAAGAGCCTTTATGTTGACAAAGAAGTTCCGCTGCTAAAACAATCGGTTGAGGAAGGAAAAACGCATGAGAAGAAACAAGAGACAATAAAACAGTGCGATAAAGGGAATCAGATTCTGGTGGTAGCCAATGCGCGGTTTATTAATGACAACTACAGCGGAATCCCAGGGAATATAGAATTTTTCTTAAATGCGGTTGACTGGTTTACCTGGGGTAAAGATTTAATCGGGGTCCGCTCGCGGATGGTTCTTGATCGGACATTGCCTTTTCTTTCGGAACAACAAAAAACCGCCATTAGATTCGCCAACCTTGGGGGGGTTCCAATTTTATTGGCTTTATTCGGAATTATCCGGTTCTATATCAGAAAAAAGAAAAAAATAACCCTTGAAACTTTAAAATAAAACTGCCGTGAAATTAAAGCACAACCTTATTCTCCTTATTGTCTTAATTATTTTTGCCTCTGTAATCCTGTTGTTTGAGAGACCTTTTGAAAATAAGGCAAAAAAAACTCGGGAAGAAGCTTCTCCCCTTTTCCCTGACCTTAAAATTGAACAGGTTAAAAAAATTGTGGTGAAAAAAAGCAATACCACAATGACCTTAGAAAACCGGGACAATGTCTGGTACCTTTTAGATAAGGAGGCATATCCGGCTGATCCGTCCATCGTTGCGGGAGTCATTAAAAAAATTCAGGGCTTTAAAAAAATCAACCTCGCTTCCCGGAAAAAAGATAAACACTCCTTGTTCGAGGTAAAAGAGGGAATGGGCATTGAGGTCACCCTTTTGGGACCCAAGAAAAAAGAACTCGCCCGCTTTCTCATTGGAAAGATCGGACCTGACTTTTTAAGCACCTATATCCGGAAAGCGGACTCAGATGACGTCTACCTATATGATGATTATTTAAGGGGTTATTTTGACAAGCCGGTAAATAACTGGCGAGACAAGACCATCTTAGCGTTTAACCCCAACGAGGTGGTAACATTAACCATCAGCAAACTAAAAGAAAAAGAGACAATTGCGCTCACCAAAGATACTCAAGGAAACTGGCAGCTTGAGGAACCTATCTCGAGCCTGGCGGAAAATCCACCAACAGAAAAACTTTTAACTATCCTTGGGAATCTGAGGGCTACTGACTTTGCTGATGAACAAAAAGAAGTGAAAGACAGTGGTATAGATGATCCTACCTACCAAATCACGGTGAGATTAAAGGATAACCGAAAAAATACCCTTTTGGTTGGAAATAAAAAGGAGAACGGTCAATACTACGCTAAAAATGACGAGAAAAAATATCTCTTCCTTCTTGATCAAAACACAGTTGAGAGTTTAGTGCCGAAGGTTAAAGACTTACAAAAAGCAAAAACCGAATCTGAAGAGAAAAATCCTCCGGAAAAAACAGAACCATCCCCGCCAACCACTTCATCGCGGTAGACTTTAAACCGCATTAACTATCAAGCTTTCATGTGGCTTTTTGACGCCTCCCACACGAATTTTTTTCCCGCCCCGAGAAAAAATGTATGGAGATAATCCTCTTAAATCCTTACTTAGTCACCTTATGAAAAAAAATGACATCATAGTTTTACTTTTTCTTTTTTTATTTCTTTATCCTTTCCCTACCACTCACGCCTCCTCTTTAAGAGAAGACGCGGTGGTAAAAGCGGTTAGGGAAACCAGCCCAGCAGTCGTTAATATCAGCACTGAGCAGGTAGTAGAACGCAAGGTAAGCCCTTTATCTCCCTTTTTCAATGATCCTTATTTTGATAAATTTTTTAAGGATTTTTTTGAACCAGGGCATGAAAAAAAATATACCCAGAAAAGCTTGGGCTCTGGGGTTATTTTTGAAAAGAGAGGTTACATCTTAACCAACTGGCATGTGGTGGGGAAAGCTTCCCAGATAAAGGTTACCCTGATCAATGAAGAAATATTTAATGCTAAACTGATTGGGTCATCCCCGGAGCTTGATCTTGCGGTCTTGAAAATCGAAGCTCAGCGTGACCTCCCCACAATAAAAATTGGGGATTCCGACCGCCTCATGATCGGCGAAAAAGTAATCGCTATTGGTAATCCCTTTGGACTTTCCCACACGGTTACCACGGGGGTGATAAGTGCTCAAAGGCGATCTTTGCGGGTGGGAGAAAATGTCTACCTTGATTTTATCCAGACTGATGCTTCAATTAACCCCGGCAACAGTGGCGGGCCGCTCCTCAATATTGATGGAGAGCTGATTGGTATTAATAGTGCTATTTATGGTGAGGGAGCGCAAGGGATTGGATTTGCGATTCCGATCAATAAAGCAAAACGGGCAGTCGATGACTTGATTACCTATGGAGAAGTAAGCCCCGCGTGGGCAGGGATTAACCTCCAAACCCTCTCCCCTGAGATGGCTAATTATCTTGGCTATACCGGAGAAGACGGTGTTTTAGTGAAAGAGACTGAACCAGGAAGCCCGGCAGAGAAAGGCGGCATAGAAAAAACCGATATCATCATAAAAATAGAAAATGAGCAAGTAAAAACTAAATCTGATTTCTGGGCTATTTTGAGACAGTATACCTCCAATGAGACAATCCCGTTTACCCTTTTCCGGAAAGGCAGAATTATCACGTTAGCAATTAAGGCAGAAAAGTTTCCCGTTGCCCGAGCAGAAGAGTACTTTTCTAATCTTCTCGGCATTCAAGTCCAAAAAGGAGAACCAGCCCAAACCAAACCGGGGGTAAACGCCGAGCCAAAGGGAATTGCTATCGTAAAGGTAAGGGATAGGAGCCGGGCTTATAGCTTTGGAATTAAACCGGGGGACCTTATTCTCCAGATAAATGAGACGTCGATAAATTCTTTTCCTGATTTCCAAAAGTCAGTAGCCAGTATTTTCCAAAAAGATATCGTTCTCCTCCTTATTCAAAGGGGGTTTCGCGGATACTATCTTACGATCCCGCTTGAGAACGAATGAAAGGCGGCCAACGAAGCGTGGTTGATCACCAAAGGCGAGAATGCTTTGGGATTTAACGAAGTCCGCTCAGCATAAGCAGCTTGTGGATTACAGCGCCGCCGACGATACAAACCGGAAACGTTATGATCCAGGCATAGACGATTTTTTTCCCAACTCCCCACCGAACCATCTTGGCGCCTTGAGCAGCTCCGACCCCCAAGATAGCACCCGTAATGGCGTGGGTTGTACTGATCGGTATTCCAACGAGAGTATTCGCCATGATGGTGGTAGCAGCAGCGGTCTCGGCAGCAAACCCTTGGTACGTTCGCAAATGGACCAAGCGTGAGCCTAAGGTACGAATGATTTTCCATCCTCCCACTGATGTTCCCACAGCAATAGTTATTGCGCAGGCTATCCGCACCCAAAAAGGAATATGAAACTGAGCAGTAGATGAAGCAGTGTGGGCACTTTCATTTAACATCTTCACCATTAATGCACCACTGATAATGCCCATCGACTTTTGAGCATCACCCGTGCCGTGGGCAAAAGCCATTGCGCCGGCAGAAAGCAATTGAAGCTTGCCGAAAATAGCTAAGCCGGTCTTTGGGTTAATATCTTTAAATACCCACCTGATCAGTCGAGCAAGACCGTTACCAAGGATAAACCCTGCCGGAGGGCAGATCATTACCCCAAAAAGAATTTTTTGAATCCCATGGGCTTTAAGCGCATCAACCCCTGCTGATGCAATGACTGAACCGATCAGCGCCCCTAATAAAGCATGGGAACAACTGGTGGGCAGACCTCTCCGAGCACATAAATTGATCCAGAGCGGAGCCACCATGACCGCAGCTAAGAAGGTAGATAACGTCAACTGTTCTGGTGAGGCGATCTCTGAACCCACCGTCCTAGCCACTTCACTGCTAAACAAGGCTCCGCAGAAATTCAGGACCGAGCAAAAAATAATTGCCTTTAAAGGGGATAAAACCCGGGTGGAGATAACCGTTGCGATTGCTCCCGCGGCATCATTCCAGCCATTAGACAAGTCGTAGATCAGGGCAAAAATAATTATCAGCACTAACGTCAAAGTAATCATTATGTATAAGGAACGAGGGGAAAAAATTGTCCTGAATACGTTTGCAATCGCTCAGGCATGCTTGACAATGATGGTGTGCAGCACATCAGCCACATCTTCACAGCGGTCAGTAGCGCTTTCAAGGATTTGATAAATGTCCTTCCATTTGATTATTTCCTTGGCATCACCTGCTTCATCAAACAGCTTGCCGATAGCGCGTTGCATCAACCGGTCAGCTTCGTTTTCCTGCGTGTGAATCTCAAGGCAACAATCGAGGATGGTATGAAAATTTTTTAGGTTTCGGAGATTAGAAATTGCTTCGATGAGCAAAGCGGTGGACTTAAGCAGTATCCGACTAAACTCTTTGGCCTCCTCGGTAGGTTGAGGAATATCAAATAAGATCATCCGGTTCGCCGCCATGTCCATTTGGTCGAGAACATCATCTAAACGCTGGGCTATATGGTGAATATCGTCCCGGTCTAAAGGAGTAATAAAGGTCTTGGCTAAATGCTCGAGAATGTGGTGCGTAACTTCGTCACCAGCGTGTTCTAGGTCTTTAATTTTTTGGGCTTTAGAAGGTAGGTCGGTGTAGTTTTCAAAAAGGTCTTTTAATGCCTTGGCGCCCTCATGGACATTCCGGACTGATTTTTCAAAAAGTTCAAAAATTACATTTTTTTGTGGAAAAAGCGTGAACACGATACCCTCAGCTTTGAGATTCGTGGCTATTTTTTAACTACTCGTTTTTATTCCACTTATTGCTATAAAAGTACCTTTTAAGGTTATGAAGTATAGAATAAGGTGTTTTGTGTGTCAATAAAAATGTATCTATTGAACTAATTAATTTTTTTGAAAAAATAAATCAAAAATAAACAAGAAACTCTTCACCATAAATCCAAAGCCCATCTTAACCAGCCCGCAGAAGATATTGAATTTGCCCACTATAGATTGGCATTATTCTCCCTGCAATAACTCAATAAGTATGAGCGGCCGGAATTCCCAGATGACCCCAGGGCGCGAAGAAAGTTTCACAAAGAAAGGCTTTGACCATGAGCTCTCAATTTGATAATAAGATTATCACTGAGTGAACTTTTTCTTAATTTAAGAAAGTTTTGCATAGAACAACCCATGGAATTAATCACACATTATGTTGATATCTTTCTTCACCTTGATCACTATCTGAGTTCGATAATCCAGCAGTATGGTCTTTGGACTCATCTTATCCTTTTTTGCATCATCTTTTGTGAAACTGGTTTGGTCGTAACTCCTTTTTTGCCTGGAGATTCTTTGCTTTTTGCCACGGGTACTTTTGCTGCCCGCGGGGCATTAGGGCTAACCGTGGTACTGGCCTTACTAAGCGTCGCTGCCATAGCCGGGGATACAATAAATTACTGGTTTGGATTTTTAGTAGGGCCAAAAATGTTAGAAAGGAAAAAAATCCGGTGGGTAAAAAAAGAATACTTAGACCGGACTCATCGATTCTACGAAAAGCATGGGGGGAAAACTATTATTCTGGCACGGTTTATTCCGATCATTCGTACCTTTGCCCCTTTTGTGGCCGGTATTGGCACTATGGCTTATTCTCGGTTTTTGCTCTATAATATTATGGGAGGTACGTTTTGGGTTGTTGCCATGACTTTACTGGGTTTTTTCTTTGGAAACATACCCATCGTTAAAAAGAACTTTTCTTTCGTCCTTGTTGTCATTATTGTGATATCCGTTCTTCCTGCTGTGATCGAAGCCTTTCGGCAACGACGCCAAACACCTTAAATTCAATCTTTATCATAAGGGGGAAACATCATGGCCAATAAAAGTCTCGAAGCATTAAAAGAAGCGCTCAGGAGAGAAGAAGAAGGAAAAGCCTATTATCAAAAAGCCCATGATAATGCGACCAATCGATTGGGAAAGGAGATGTTTGAATTTTTAATTCGGGCAGAAGGTTCTCATATCCAAAAAATAAAACAAATCTATAACGCTCTGGAAAAGTCGGGGAAATGGACCAACATTATTCCGAGCCGGGAAAAAGAAAAAGCAGCAAAAGATGTTTGCGCAGCTGTCCTTGCCAGTGTCAAGGAAAACATAAAAGCAGATGCAAATGACCTCCAGGCGTTAAAAGTAGCCTTGCAGATGGAGGATGAGGGCATCAAATTTTATCAGTGCCGGGTAGAAGCAGCGGAGAATTTATTTGAGAAAAAGTTTTATCTTCTTTTAGTCCATGAGGAAAGTGATCATTGGCTAAGTATTTTAGACTCCCTTGAATACCTGGAAGACCCAGAAGGCTATTTTCACCAAAAAGAAATGACCCGCTCAATGTTTATGTGATATTTTTCTGGTCAGCATTTTTATAACGCAATAAAGAAAACTAACAAAAAATAAGCGGCGCGCGTTATCTAGGTGGATTTTTTACAAAACAAGAGGTAAGACATTTACTCTCGCAGGTATTATTATCACAGGGTTCGATATGAACCATGACCTTTGAATCCTTAAATCGGCATTTTATTTCTCTCACAATTCTATCGTTAACGGCGTGAGAATCTTGAACGGACATTGTCGCGTCTAGCATCAAGTGGAACTCCACAAAGCGGGTTGCGCCTGACTTGCGCGAGCGAAAGTTGTGAAACCCTCGCACCTGGGGATACATCGCTTTAATTTTGTTTTTTACCCATATTTCTTCCCCTGGGGGTAAGCTTACATCCAATAAATCGCGAATCGATTGAACAGTAAGATGGTACGCTGCTTTAATAATCAATAAAGCAACCCCAAGCGCAGCAGCCGGATCTATCCAATGCCAATCCAGCTGAGGCATAAACCATTTCCCAAACCACAAAACCAATAAGCCGACCATGACTCCGGCAGAAGTATAGACATCGGTAAGCAAGTGCCAGGCATCCGCTTGCAGAGCAATGGAATCGGTTTTTTGACCGACCTTGAAAAGCAAGTGTGAAACCACGATGTTGACTACAGAAGAAAAAAGCATGACCCCAACGCCCCATCCCACTGCTTCGATGGGTTGCGGTTTGATTAACTTATGGATGGCTTCAAAAATGATCCAGGCCGCGGCAACGAAAATCAGCAGAGCCTCAATGGCTCCGGAGAGGTTTTCGTATTTCCCATGTCCATACGCATGATCCTGATCCGCGGGTTTGCTTGACTTTCTTACTGCCAGAAGTGCAATGATCGCAGCTAAAAGATCAACCCCGGAATGAATGGCCTCTGAAAGTACTGATACGGAGCCAATGATTACTCCGACAATAAGTTTCAGAATAATCAGGATAGTGTTCGATAATACTGAAAGTGCCGCAACAAAGACTTTTTGCTTTTGCATTTCCATAAAAACTCCCTAAAATGGAAAAACCCGTGAAACCCTTGTCACACGGGTTAAAATCTCCGTTGCCATTGCTGGCCCGGCTGTGCGCCCCCACGTGTTGGGTTCGCTTGGTCAACCTAATACTATCTAAACTTTTTTATTTGGGCTTGTCAATTAATTTTTTGGAGAGATTCCTTTCAATTTTATTCTAAAAAAAGCGGCTTGTCTTTTTAGCTATGGCCCTGAAAAAAATATTCTCAATTTAAACGAAAGCTTCCTCGATTACGGGATTACGCAAAATTCCGATTTTTTCAATCTCAACCTCTACCACATCCCCATGTTTTAAAGGTCCAACCCCACTGGGGGTTCCGGTGATCACAATATCCCCAGGCATTAAGGTAAAATTTTTGGAGATGAAAGAGATGGTTTCCTCAATACTAAAAATCATATTCTTAGTATTGGATTTTTGAACTGCTTTACCATTTAACCGGCATTCTATCAAAAGATTTTGGACATTTCCGATGTCATTCGTCAATACTACGCGCGGGCCAATGGGGCCAAAGGTATCCAGAGATTTGGACCGAAACCATCCTGATTTATCCATGCGTTGAATGTTTCGCTGGCTCACATCATTAACACAGGTAAAACCAAAAATGTAATCCAACGCTTTTTCCACCGGGATATTCTTACACCGGTCTTTAATAATGAAAGCAAGTTCTGCTTCATAGTCAGTCCGGATTTCATCAAATCCATAGTCATGCAGAAATTGGGGCAAAACAATTGGCGCTTCCGGTTCAAGGAGACAGTTTGGCGTTTTTGCAAATAAGATTGGTTCAATCGGTATTTCTTGCGTGAAACCCCGCACATTGATTGAGTCGCTTTCCGCAATATGTTCTCGATAATTGAGTCCTAAGGCAATTATTTTCGTCGGATTAACCTGGTACAATTCTTTTTTTTTATAAATTGGAAGCAGTATCATAGCTCCCCGTAGCCTTTCTGTGAATATCATTAACCTATTAAAACAAACCCTGGGCTTCAATTTGACATTACCTGAGTCCATTTATATTATACTTATATTACGGTAACTTAATTTTTAGCCTTTGTGAAGAGGTAAAAATGAGAATAATAGTAGGAATTACCGGGGCCAGTGGTTCTCTCTATGGAATTCGGCTCTTAGAGGTTTTACAGACTTACAAAAATGTGGAGACCCATCTCGTCATAACGGAAGCCGGCAAAAAGACTATCCAACTTGAAACAACAAAAAAGGTTGAGGATGTTGAAAAATTAGCTCATCACGTGTATGACAACCAGGACCTTAGTGCCCCCATTACCAGCGGCTCTTTTCGCACTGAAGGAATGATCGTTGTTCCGTGCAGTGTCAAAACCCTTTCCGGCTTAGCCAATTCATTTAACCTCAACTTGTTGCTTCGAGCTGGAGACGTTACCTTAAAAGAAAAAAGGAAATTGGGCATCGTTTTTCGGGAAACACCCCTCCACCTTGGTCATCTTCGTCTCTTAACTCAGCTGGCAGAAGTGGGAGCGATAATCATGCCACCAGTGCCGGCATTTTATCATCACCCCAAAACTATCCCAGACCTCATTGACCATACTATCGGCAAGATACTTGACCAATTTGGACTGGAACATCAGTTGTTCAAGAGGTGGAAAGAGCCTGCGGTTTAACCTCATGAGCATTTTTGCACACCACCCAGTTCTCTTTTCAACCAGAGTTAACCATAGGGATCAAAGGGTTTTCCTTTTTTCGCACGGTAAGATGCGGAATGAGGTGAAAGGTAGTGATCGGTGAAGATTGCCCTGATTCGCAAAGACTATTTTCTTTCTCGGGGAGGGGGAGAGCGCTATGCGGTCAATTTAAGTGAAGGCCTGGCCAAACTGGGGAATGAAGTCCATGTGTTTGCTAATACGTGGGACAAGCCCTCTGATCATGGGTTTGCAATCCATAAAGTTCGTACCCTAACCATTTCTTCTTCGTTAAAAAATTTATCTTTTGCTTATAATTGTCGAAAACTCCTTGCCCGTGAAAATTTCGACATTGTCCATTCCCTTTCTCAGACTTTTTCTCAGGACGTATACCGGATGGGAGATGGACTTCACCGCCACTGGCTCAAAATCCAGACTCCAAATTTTTTTTATCGCTTTTTAAAAACCTTAACTCTCCGGCAGCAGGTTATTTTATTTCTCGAAAAAAAGACCTTTCACCCTTCAAATTATAGAATGATCATTTGCAACTCCCAACTCTGTAAACGACAGGCTGTGAGTTACTTTAAGGTTCCCGAGGAGAAGATTCGCGTGATCTATAATGGCGTAGATCATGCGCAATTTCATCCAGGATTAAAGGATAGTTACAATAAGAAAATACGTAAAAGGTTACACATACCCGAGGAAGCCGTCGTTATCCTCTTCATCGCGCGCAATTTTAAACGGAAAGGACTCCAATACCTTATTCAATCTCTTCCCTTAATCCGGAGAGGAAAAGAGCCCATAACCGTTTTAGTGGTTGGCCGAGGCAATCCTTTTCCGTTCCGCCGAATCGCCCAGCAGATTGGGCTTGGCGAGCAATTACTTTTTGTGGAAGAAACTGATAACATTTTTCACTATTATGGGGTGGGCGATATAGTCGTGCTCCCCACCCTCTATGATCCTTTTTCCAATGTTTGCTTAGAAGCGTTAGCCTGTGGAATTCCCGTGATAACTACGAGGGAAAACGGAGCTTCAGAAATCATTCACCCAGGAGAAACTGGGGTTGTAATCTCTGCCCCTCCTAACTGTGTGGAATTAGCCGCTAGCATTTCCAGTTTTCTCCCGCACAAGGTAAGGGATTTGGTGAGAAAAAAAGCTCCTCAGTCTGTACAAAATTTTACGCTTGAGGAAAATACCCTTAAAACTTTCGAGGCTTATAAAGAGGTTCTGGGGATGAATAAAGATAAAGGCCGTTTTTCAGGAATGGGACAAGAGATTTGTAAAAACAGCTATTGATCCCGACCTGTCATTTCTGAAAAACTTTACAAAATTGATGGAGAAGTCACAACCTCTCTGATTCCAATAAAGCAAATTGACTTTGGTTAATGTTTAAATTATAAATTATTAATTATTATTTAACAAAATTATTGCAGATACAAGAACACGGAATACGCTTCAAGAATTCGTAATCATAATTTTGTCTGGGAGGATGATGTGATGTCTAAAAGCATTCTTTTTTTATTTTTTTTGCTTTTTTTTGTTTTTATCAACGCTGTTAAGGCTGTTGAGCCCGAAAAACACCTTGTGGTTCTCTATAATAGTGATACAAAAAGCTATATAGAAGGCTGCGGGTGAAAACACGCACAAGGGGGACTGGCCCGGCGGGCCGGCTTAGTGAACGAATTGCGAGAAAAAAATAAAAATATTATCCTTCTCGACGGTGGGGACTCTTTCAGGGGAGATGCAAATTTTCCCACCCTCAGGGCTGAAACCAGCATGAAGGCCTTAGACCTCATGAAATACGATGGTATGAATATAGCTGACGGTGAATTGAGTTTGGGCTTGAAGTTTTTTGAAAAGCTACGAGAAAAAACCAGGTTCCCCTTATTATCTGCCAACCTATATAAAAAGGAAAACCCATTAGGAGAAACCTACCTCATTAAAAAATTTGTTGGATTTAAGGTAGGTGTGATTGGTCTGGTTTCCCCAACTTTTTTTAATGTCGAGTTTTTGGCCAAAGAAGGTTTAAAAGTCAAAGACCCTGAAGCAACCCTTAAAGAAATTTTGCCTAAGGTGAAGGCACAAGCGGACATCATTATCCTTCTTGCCCATATGGAAAGAATTGAGATCAACATGCTGATTCAAAAGGTACCCGGTGTTGATGTGGTGGTTATCGGACACGAATCGGGAATACTTAACCAGCCAGAAATCCTGACCAAAAGTATTTTAGTACAAAACAGCATGCAAGGAAAGTTCCTCGGTATTTTAGACCTTACAATCGGGGAAAGGGGAACCATAGAAAATTATACCGGAAGCATGGTTGGCATTACCGAGAATACTTCTTCGGATCCGACGGTTCTCGCTCTTATTCGTGAATTTGAAAAGCAAAGAGATCTTAACCGGTCAAAAGAAATGGGACAAATGCCTCAGCACGTTACCATTCAATGACTCTTTGGGTCTTCTTTTTGGGAAACTACTTGTTGTTTTTCAATTTCCACTTGTTAAGCCTCGGTAGCTCCAATTGAGAGGAAATCCGTTATGGAAAAACCTGGTGGTTCTCCGAAAAAGTTTGCCATGGTGACCATTGTAATTCCACACTACCAGACCCACGACATTATAAGCTTGTGCCTGAGGTCCATTCGAAAGTTTACACCCCAGCCTTATAAAGTAATCGTCGTTGACAATGATTCTAAGGATGAATCTCTCGAATATTTGAAATCAGTTAAATGGCTACATCTTATCCAGAGAAAAGAGGAAGTACAAAGGGGCTCCTGGGCTCACGGTTCAGCATTGGATATTGGACTCACGAATACCCAGACCGAATTTTTTCTTGCTCTCCACTCCGATGTAATGATTAAGGACTCCTCCTGGCTCAGTAAGCTACTTACCCCCTTTCAAAAAAATCCTGCCCTAGCGTGTGTGGGCACAGGCAAGCTAGAGGATGTGCCTGCAACCTATCGTATGTTTAAAAAAATGGGGGACATAAAAGGACTCCTTCGTTTTTTGAAGGCAAACCTTCTTCACCACCCTGACCAATTTCTCCCCGAGTATATTCGGACTACCTGTGCAGTCTATCGAACCGCAATCTTAAAAAAAGAAAATTTATCTTTCCTTCCTTGTGAGGAGCAGAAAATGACCTCCGGACAAGCTCTTTATTATGAGCTTGTTCAGAGAGGATACCGAACGCTTTATCTTTCTCCGGGAGAATTAAAAAAAGTAATCGACCACGTAAGCCACGGTACCATGATTTTTAACCCTGCGCTGGGTGCACGAAAAAGAACAATAGCAAAAGGCATAAGAAAAATCAAAAAACAACGGAGCGAAGGATGGATAAAAAGTCTTTTGGAAGATTCAACCTTGGATCAGTAAAAACGTGGTAATAAAGAAGCAAGCTACCCAAAAAGTTTTACAAGAATCCAAAAACCAACTCATAACTACCACTATGCAATCTTTGTCTTTACCAGGTGATTTTGTCTTCCGCAACCATATGGTTATTAACCGCGAATTCGAACCCTTGTTAAAAGAAAACGGTTTAGATGATTTTGCTGCAATAATGAAATTCGATAAAGGGGAGGTTGTTAAGCAAAAAAGTAAATACCGTTCTACCATTCATTTTTATCTTACAGACAAAGAACGCAAAGTTTCCGTCTATCTCAAACGTTACCGCTTTTCTTTGATATCCGAGTTTGTGAAAAATTGCTTCTTTTTTTTTCGAACCTATTCGGCTATCCATGAATGGAGAAACATCCTTGAATTTAATGCATCCAATCTCTCTACCATGACCCCTATTGCTGTGGGAATACGACGGCGCATTCCTTTATGGAATGAATCCTTCCTTTTAACCCAAGGAATTCCACATACAAAAACCCTGGAACAAAAATTGGAAGATTACTTTTACCCCCCCCTGGATCGCATTCGTGTGCAACAAAAAAGACTCTTGATTGCTAAACTGGCAACGCTTACCCAAAAAATGCATGGGGAGGGATTTAAACATCAAGATTTCTACCTATGCCATATCTTGATAAACTTTAGTATTCCTGATGATCCTCTCCTTTATGTTGCCGACCTCCACCGGGTGAGGAGAAAGAAAAAAAATAAAAAAAGCTGGCAAATCAAAGACCTTGCCGCGCTTAACTATTCTGCTTCCCCGAAACTTATAAGCCGAACTGACCGACTCCGGTTTATGAAACACTATAATCCGATTTTAGCCAATGACCTCCTCTTTCTTAAAAAGATAGTTAAAAAGACCGCGCAGATTCGAGGGCATGAAGAAAAAAAAGGGGGGAACTAACAAGCGTGCCTGATCCGGGTTTAAATGCAAAGGTTAATTCCTTACGAGAAATCCTTCGGGAGATGGCAAGGATACTGCGTATTTTTTCGGGGGAAAGGGGATAGCACTTTTCTCCTCCAAATCGCACATGAAGAGTTGGGTGAGGATGCTCTCGAAGTTACCGCTGACTCTCCCATTCACTCAACGGAAGAATATGGAAGCGCTTGTAAGATCGGGCGTTCTTTCAAAATAAAGCACATTGTGATCGAAACCCATGAACTAAACAACCCCACGTTCTGGAATAAACCCTCCAGGGCGTGCTTGGCATCAAGGTTCCCATGTGGGACGAGTTCATTAGTCTTGAAAAGATAAACCACGTGGCTCGGGCAGAGAATTTTTTTCAGGACGTCGGCGTTAGCCAGGTCCGGGCAAGAAATCATGATAAACTTGCCCGCATTAAAGTCGATGCTGAGCACATTTACAAACTTTAGTAATCCGGAATTTCGTGAAAAAATTATTAACGAAATTATCTGGGTTTTATTTACCTCACCATTGACCTTGAGGGTTATAGGACTGGAAGTCAAAATGAAGCTTTGGAATCATGATTTTTTTATTACTTCGATAGCATCATGAACGCATTAATTTTTGATGGAAAAATCCGAATAGAAAAAAACGTCCCGATTCCGAAAAGAAAGCCTTTTGAGGTGCTCATCCGGGTTTTAAAGGCAGGAATCTGTCAGACCGACTTGGAGATAATAAAAGGCTATCTTCATTTTCAAGGAATATTGGGGCATGAGTTTGTGGGCATCATTGAGGAAAGCCCAAATCAAGAACTTTTAGGAAAAAGAGTAGTCGGAGAAATCAACCTTGCCTGTGGAAAGTGTATATATTGTCAAGAAAAAATGCCTTCCCACTGCAATGCCCGTTCAGTCTTAGGAATAAAAGATAAAAATGGTTGTTTTGCTGAATATATCACCCTGCCGACAAACAATATTCACGTGATTCCTGATTCAATAGCTGACGATGAAGCAATCTTTGTAGAGCCTTTAGCTGCTGCCATGCAAATTCTCACCCAAGTCCATATCCGACCTCAAGATGATGTTATAATTTTAGGAGACGGCAGGTTAGGACAATTATGCGCCCAAGTAATGAGTCTAACCGGAGCAAAAGTTCAGACCATAGGAAAACATCTGAAAAAATTAACGATCCTCAAAAAAAAGGGAATAAAAACTTGTAGATTTGATGAAGTTTCCCCAAAAAAAGCGGATGTTGTAATAGAATGTACCGGGTCTCCTGCTGGTTTCAACGCGGCCTTAAACTTGGTCCATCCGCGGGGTACCATTGTCTTAAAGAGTACCTACGAAGTTAAACCACTGATAGACCTGGCTCCAATAGTCATTGATGAAATAACGATCATGGGGTCTCGATGTGGCACCTTCCCTCCCGCCATTCGTCTTTTAGAAAATAAAGTCATTGATGTCCTCTCGCTTATCTCCCAAAGGGTTTCCTTCGATAAAGCCATTGAGGCTATCAAGGCAGCACACCAGAAAGAAAACCTTAAGATCATTTTAGACATCAGCAAGTAAGAAGATCACACCGTCGGCTAAGATAAGGGGTTTGGAGATATTTTATCTTTTTGAGGATTTTTTCAATATAATGTATCTTTTTGACAAATTAATACAATATGTGGTAACTTTTCAAAGTCAACCGCAACAGGGTTTTCAAATGGATGCTGTAAAATTAAGAAAAATAAAAAGGAGGAGATAAGGGGGAAAACTATGAAAAGCTTAATTCTTAATTTCCAACATAAGTTTAATCCGTTGCATATCTATTGTCGGCTTCTTGATAAAGGGTTTGACCCGCGAATCTCTCTCCGACTAAGTCGGTATTATGAAATTTTAATTTATAAGTGGATAGCCCCCCACCTGACTTTTTTTTTAATCTTCTTTTGTCAATCAGTTAAAAAAATTAAGATTTTTAAGAATTAATCTGCCAAAAATATTTTATGGTGGGCATTGGGCACAGATCGAGGTAAAAAGAGCAGTACTAAGATATCTGTCCCCCCGATCAGGGAAAATTACCACTATTGTTCCTGAGCTCATCGTTTGAGCAACCTTCAAAGCCCCTGTCATAGCTGCTCCGCTACTCATCCCCACAAAGATACCTTCTTCCACCGCCAACTCTCTGGCCATACTAAAAGCAGGTTCGTCATCAATGATGATTCGTTCATCAAGTTTCTTGGGGTTAAAAATTTTAGGAACAATAGATTCATGCATATTTTTTAATCCTTGAATTCGATGGCCTAACGTTGGCTCAATTCCAATAATTTTTATTTTGGCATTAAATTCCTTCAACCTCTGCCCTGTTCCCATTAAGGTAGCGGTTGTTCCCATTCCCGCCACAAATACATCAATCTCCCCTTTCGTTTGTTCAATAATTTCCGAGCCAGTTCCTTCATAATGAGCTTTTACATTATTTGGGTTGGAATATTGGTCAGGCATGTAATAGATACCAGGATGAGTCTCAAAAATCTGGTGGGCCCGCCGAATCGCGCCATCAACCCCTTGATTTGCTGGACTGAGGTCAATTTCGGTGCCAAAGGCCTCCAAAATCCTTCTCCTTTCTTCGCTTACACATGCGGGCATGACCAGTTTTGCTTTATATCCTTTGGCGGCTGCAACCATGGCCAGACCAATGCCTGTATTGCCTGAGGTGGGTTCCAATATAATCTTATCCCTTGTGAGTTCGCCATTCTTTTCTGCTTCCTCTACCATATAGAAGGCTGGCCGATCTTTGACGGATCCCCCTGGATTCGCCCCCTCCAGTTTAGCCAAAATTCTTACATTTTTGTGGGGATTGATTTTATTAATTTCAACCAGCGGGGTTTTCCCAATTAACTTCAAAATACCCATTCTTTTTCCTCATACCTAGCATTTGATATTTTTTTTATTAAACCTCTGGAGTTCAGAGTTGCTTTTTTATAAAATTTAAAAAAATATACAAAGAATCAAATAAAATAACAAAATAATTTTTTCTTAGTTTAACTTTTGTAAATTTTTCTTGACAAATCAAGTAAGTTGTAGAATAAAAGTAAATTTATATTAAAATTAAGGATAAAGAATTATGGTAACAACACAGCCTATAAAAGATCAGATTGAAAAAGATTGGGTTTTGGTTGATGCGGAAAATAAAATCTTGGGAAGATTAGCAAGTAAAATCGCCTCCATTTTAAAGGGGAAAACCAAACCTATTTTTACCCCCTATTTAGATACCGGTGACTTTGTGGTTGTCATTAATGCCCAAAAAATAAAATTGACCGGGAAAAAGCTTAAAGATAAAATTTACTATCACTATTCCGGTTACCCCGGAGGAATGAAGTCAATAACGCCGAAAGAACTTCTTCAAAAAAAACCAGAAGAAGTGATCCGTAAGGCAGTCTGGGGAATGTTGCCAAAAAACAGTCTGGGAAGGCAGATGTTGACAAAACTAAAGGTCTATCCCAGTAAAGAGCATCCCCATCAGGCTCAACAGCCCAAAAAGATAGAACTTTAATTTTTGAGGTAATTGCATTGGAAAACTATTTTTATGCCACAGGCAAAAGGAAGTGTGCTGTTGCTCGAGTTTGGCTCAAGGAGGGAGAAGGGAAATTCCTCATTAATAAATGTCCGTTGGAGGAATATTTTCCTCGAGAAACCTCACGAATGATAATTAACCAACCATTCGAGCTCACCAATACGCTGGGAAAATACGACGTAAAGGTTAATGTCATTGGGGGTGGTATATCTGGCCAAGCTGGAGCCATCAAACACGGAATTGCCAAAGCACTTCTCGAAGTCAACCAAGGTTTTCGGAATGTCTTAAAAAAAGTAGGGTTTTTGACCCGGGATGCTCGCATTAAAGAGCGAAAAAAATATGGCCGGAAAAAGGCCCGAAAGCGTTTTCAATTTTCAAAACGATAAAGGGCTGTTATTTTTTTAAATTCGCCCTTGACAAAAGGAAGGTCTTCAGCCTTCCTTTTTTTTTGCAAATCTTTTAACTCCTTTCTTCTGTGACTATTTTTTCGTATTTTTTAAATCATTGGTCTTACCTTGTCTGTTTTTGGGGAGTATGGTATTAAGTTTCATGGGAATTAACCGAAAGAGAAAAAGGCATTGAAGTTAAAATTATCTTTATCAATCTTTTTTATTTTTTTTGCTTTATTGATAAGTTGCACTCACGCCCCACCCCCTTCACCAAAAACAGAAACAATACCACCTCTTTCACGAGCAAAAAAAAAACAACCCCCTTATATGGTTGGCGGAAAAATTTATTATCCCCTTGGGGAAGTAAAAGATTATAAGGAGCAAGGGATTGCCTCCTGGTACGGACCGGAATTTCATGGTAAAAAAACCTCCAATCGTGAACAATATGATATGTACGCAAGTACCGCAGCCCATCGAATCCTTCCTTTTGGAACGAAGGTTCAGGTTACCAATATAGAAAATGGGAAAAAAACCGTGGTGGTTATTAATGACCGTGGTCCGTTTGCCAAAGACCGGATTCTTGACCTTTCCTATTGCGGTGCAAAAGAAATTGGCCTCATTGGTCCAGGAACTGCTTGTGTAAAGTTGGAAGTGGTTGGTTTTACTGGGGCGGAACAACTTGATTGGACAGGTGTTTTTACAGTTCAACTGGGCGCTTTTAAAAAACAAAACAATGCTCTCCGGTTAAAAGAAAAAATTTCTCTCATTAATCCTTCTGCTCATATAACTGTTTATGAACCCCATGAGGGAGCGGTCTTTTATCAGGTCCGGGTTGGAAAATATAATAACCTCGAAGAGACTATCCAAGCCCAAAGAGAATTCGAATCAAGAGGGTTTCAGGATACCTTTATAGTTGCCGAATAGCTGAAAGATGGTAAAAGCTATTTCCTTGCACCTTGTATAAAAAATTAAAGTTGGTGTATACTCTTTCAGCACTATGAGATGTGTTTGATTTTTTTGCGCTAAGGGCACACGGAAATTTTTTATTAAAAGTTTAAAAGTATTATGCCATATCAAGTATTCGGATTAATAATATTATCTTTCTTTTTTTGGGGACTGACTCCGATTGTGGGAAAAATCGGCTTTTCGCAAGCGCAGATTAAACCCCTTATTGCCCTTACGATCCGTGGTTTCGCTACTATGTTAGGTCTGGTGATAATAATTTTGGGAATGGGGAAAACCCAGTCCTTAATTGACGTGAATCCTAAGGCTGCTTTTTACTTTGCAATGAGCGGCTTGCTGGCCGGACTTTTGGGCACCTGGACTTATTTAGCTGCCTTAAGGCTATGCGAGGTTTCACGGATTGTTCCTATTTCGGCAACATATCCTTTAGTAACCAGCCGGTTAAGTTTTTTTATCCTCAAAGAGGATTTTTCTTTAACACGGATGTTGGGAACTATCCTCATCGTTGGAGGTATCTGGATAATCAAATAGAAGGATTTAACGTTATGAAGAAAAAAAGTTTTTTCACCCTACCTCGTCCATTAAGAAGACTGGTGGTAACTATTAGCTCCCTCGGAATAATATTTTTGTTTCTCATGAGCGGAGGATGCGAAAAAAAAATTTACATCCCCCCCGATAAGGAGGTAAAGAGCCACATTATTCTCATCAATGAAATTTATGCCCCGGGCTTCTATGTTGAAGTTGATGGTGGGGATGCCGGATTTTTGCAAAAAGAGCTGGACATAAGAGTTAAACCCGGTGACCATAAATTGAAAGTGTTTAATAAAGAAACCTCACTCTCGCTCCTAAAAGAAATGCGAGAAACTACCACTCACCAGTTTGACCTGAAGGTTAAAGTGGGCACAGGAGAAGCTAAAGAAATCGTGCTTTCCTGGGAAGATAAGGGTTATTCCAAACAGGTAAGCAAGGGGTCACGTCCTACGGATAAAGAAAAAGAAGAAAAGGAAAAGAGAAAACAAGGACCAAACCCCTCGTCTGGAATGCCTTATTAAACCCCAAAAATACAGGGAAAGGAATTCTTTACTTATTTCATACACACCCGCCGTACTTGTTCCAAGGTGGTATCGCCTTTTAAGACTTTCATTATACCATCTTGAAGCAAGGTGGTCATTCCTTCTTCAATGGCTTGTTTGCGAAGCTCGGGCACAGATACTTTTTGCACTATGAGTCGTTTTATCTCGTCAGTTCCCTCTAAAAGCTCGTGGAGAGCAGTCCGGCCTTTTAACCCAGAGCGGCTGCAGGCTGAACAACCCTTTCCCCGGTAAAGTACAAATTTGTCACTAAAGGTAATCCCTAGTTTTTCAAAATAACTTTCCCCATATTCTCTCACTATTACTTCAAAGTCCTTCTGGGAAGGGTGATAGGATTCTTTACATTCCGGGCAAATCGTTCTTACCAAACGCTGGGCCAAAATACCTAAAAGGGCATCAGCAAAATTAAACGGATCAAGACCCATTTCAATGAGGCGAGTAATCGTTTCCGGAGCACTATTAGTATGGAGAGTGCTGAAGACTAAATGACCAGTAAGCGAGGCTTCAATTCCAACGTTTGCTGTTTCTGAATCTCGTATTTCCCCCACCATAATCACATCCGGATCCGCGCGGAGAAATGCCCGCATAGCGGTAGCAAAGTCATATCTATGTCCATCCTGGGTTTTAATATTAGGGTTTATTTGGACCTGCCGGAGGCGGTATTGGGTGATTTCCACCGGATCTTCTGCTGTCCAGATTTTTCGTTCAACCTTATTAATATATCCCAGAATCGAATGAAGCGTAGTAGTTTTCCCAGATCCAGTGGGTCCGACACAAAGGATTAAGCCATAAGGGCGATCAGCGATCTTTTTAAATATCGTCAGGTTCCTTTCTGAAAAATTCATCTTATCAATCGGAAGCGGTTCTTCCGCTGTTAAGATCCTTAAAACCATATCTTCATTACCTCCGGCAGTAGGAACCGTAGCTATCCGGAGTTCAATATCTTTGTTTTTATACCTCATCCTTATTTTCCCATCCTGGGGGAGACGCTTTTCTTCGATGCGGAGCCGAGCCATGATTTTCAATCGGGAGATGAGGGCATTGGTATGGCTGGGGGGAACTTCCAAATATTGAAAGCAGACTCCGTCCCGACGAAACCGGATTTCTGTATCTTTCCTTCCAAGGTAAGGTTCGATGTGGATGTCCGAAACCCCCTGATTATAGGCATCAATAATAATCTTATTGGCTAACTGGACTATTTTACTGTCAGATTCCTTCACCTCATCAAAAAAAGATTCTGGAGTGTCTCCGTCGGCTTCAAGCCCTTCGTCCAATTCACCAATAAGTTCTTGGAGATCGACACTTTCAACTTGAATCGTCCCTCCACCCCATGCTGGTACTTCTTCTTTTACGATTTCTTTTACGGTTTGAGTGGCGCTATTGATAAACTGGATAATATCTTCAGGAAGAGAGACCCAGTAATCAATTTTTTTAGCCTTGGCATAGTTAAACTTCACCCACTGCTCAATCGCATCTCGTTTCCGGATGTCATGGGGATCATCAATAAGAACAATCAGATTGCTCCCCTCATCTTTCAATGGCATCCAAAGGCTCTTTTTCATAAAATCAGCCTTTAGCTTTCGAACAATGTCTTGGTTAATAATGATTCTGGTGTCGAATTCCTGGTATTTAAGACCATAAAACTCACTAAAGCTTTTGCCGATATCTTGTTTGGAAATTTTGTAAGAATTTATCAAAAATTTAATAATATCCCCTTTGGTTTCCCGTGCTCGGATAGAGGCGTCCGCTAATTCTTTTTGGGATAGAATATTATTGGTGAGAAGATAATCAAATTTTGTAGGTTTCTTTCTTGTTTTTTGAAACTGATTATAAAAAGCCAGTCCTAAAACATCTGCTATTTCAGCTACATTTTGTTTGTCTTCCTGGGTAAAGGCAGCCTCTGCTTTTTTGTTCAACAATTGGATAACACCCATTAAATATTTCTCGTAAAGAAACGGGGCTGCAAGCACCTGTCGGGTCTTGAAACCAGTTTTCAAATCCCAACTTTTATCAAAGCGTAACTCCAGAGAATAACCGGATAGTTCTTTACCATCATACGCGTTGCTTATATTGACTATTTTTCCGGTAGAAGCGCAATATCCGGCAATACTCGACCGATTGATCGGAAGACGAATCTCGGTTATCTCATTACCATCTTTTATTTTTGAATAGATTTCCTTTTTGGCATGATCAACCGCATAGATCGTGATCCTCTCGGCATCAAAGAGTGCAAGGCAATTATCTTTTAAATTTATCAAAATATCATCAACATTGTCAGCAACGTGGAGCTGGCGAGTAATATTTTTTAAGCTCTCGCTATAAGCAATCAGGGACCGGAGTTTTTCTAATTCTGCGACGTTTTTACTTTTGGTCAAGGCCATTCCTGATACTCCTTTTTTGTCCAATGATTTGTTTAATGAACATTGTTCTTTAAATTATATTAACTTATAATCCATCTAAATTCCTAAGTCAATTCATACCTCTATAAGGCGATAGGCTGGACGGGTAGTAAATTATGAAAATCCTCAAAATTCCTATCCCTGTAGCAAGCTACAGGGCATTACGGAATTTTGCCCCTTTGGGTACGAATTTTCACCCTAAAGGGCTGGTAATTGTTTTTACCCTGCAGCAAGCTGCAGGGAATTAGCAAGTTAAAAGTGCATGTTAAATTTATAAAAAATATAAAATTTTTCCTTTTCATGGGTTCGTCATCATAAGTTCAATGAATCACTTGAAAAATATTCGCTTATGGTCAGAAAGAGAAAAAGTCCTCGCCTTAACAGGAAAATTTTAGTATAAAAGGTAAGGTAAAAGATGGTTCCTGCATCAGGGGAGACAAACAAAGTGTCAAAAAGTAAAAAAATGGTAACCGGTGCAGCCGGGTTTATTGGGTTTCACCTCTGTAAGCAATTGTTAGAAGAGGGGGGCGAGGTTGTCGGCATTGATAACTTAAATGATTATTATGATGTCGCATTGAAAAAGGCCCGCTTAGCACAACTGGAGAGCAAAAAAAATTTTAGATTTATCAAGCTCTCCTTGGAAGAAAAAGGAAGGGTCCTTTCATTATTTAATTCCGAAGCATTTGACGTTGTGGTTAACCTTGCAGCGCAGGCAGGAGTAAGGTACTCGCTTATTAATCCTTATGCTTATCTTGATAGCAACATCTATGGGTTTTTAAATATCTTAGAAGGCTGCCGGCACGCTAAGGTAAAACACCTTGTATTTGCCTCATCTAGCTCAGTCTATGGATTAAATACCCGGATGCCATTTTCTGTCCATCAAAACGTTGACCATCCAATTTCCCTTTATGGGGCAACGAAGAAAGCAAATGAATTGATGGCTCATAGCTACAGTTACTTATTTGGCATTCCCACTACTGGCATTAGATTTTTTACGGTTTATGGTCCCTGGGGGAGGCCTGATATGGCCCTCTTTCTTTTTACCAAGGCGATTTTGGAAAATCGACCCATTGATATTTATAACTTCGGCAATATGGAACGGGATTTTACCTATATCGATGATATCATCGAAGGTCTTATCCGGTTGATAAAGAAGATTCCAAATGCCGACCACCAATGGAGTAGCGAAAATCCTGATCCAGCAACGAGCGTAGCTCCTTTTAAACTGTATAACATTGGGAATAATAATCCAGTGAAACTTTTGAACCTCATCGAAGTTCTGGAAGGGTGCCTGGGAAAAAAGGCCAAGAAAAACTTTTTACCCATCCAGCCGGGTGATGTTCCTGCCACGTTTGCTGATGTTGAGAACTTAATAAAGGATGTTGATTTTAAACCCACCACTCCGATTGAAGAAGGGGTAAAAAATTTTGTGGGTTGGTATCAAGAATATTGTCGCGCCTGAAGTTTTTTTATCTTGTTCATAGTATAAAAAGGATAATACGATGAAAATAATGCTTACTGGTGGAGCTGGTTTCATTGGTTCCCATATCGCTGACCTCATTATAAAAGAAGGGCATCATGTTATTATCATTGATAACCTTGCGAACGGGAAAAAAGCTAATATTAACCCTGCGGCATCTTTTTATCACCTTGATATTCGAGACAAAAGTTTAGAGGAGGTTTTTGCTCAGGAAAGGCCTGACGTTTTAAACCACCACGCTGCCCAGGTAAGCGTCCGAGATTCAGTAACCGACCCGATTTATGATTTAGAAATCAACGTCCGGGGAACTGTTCACCTCTTGGAATTAAGCCGGAAATACGGGGTAAAAAAAGTAATCTTCGCTTCCTCAGGAGGAGCTATTTACGGTGAGCAGGATTATTTCCCGGCTGACGAAAAGCATCCGCTGAGACCCCTGAGCCCTTACGGGGTAGCTAAACTGGCAGGAGAAAGTTATCTTTACTATTACCAACAAATTTTTGATCTCCCCTATATAGCGCTTCGCTATGCCAATGTTTACGGCCCTCGCCAGGACCCTCTGGGTGAGGCTGGGGTGATTGCTATTTTTTCCCAGAGCATGCTAACCGGAAAGCAACCGATCATCAATGGAACCGGAGAACAGACCCGAGACTATGTGTATGTGGAAGATGTAGCCCGGATAAATGTGCTGGCCTTAAAAGATGACATAAAAGGAACATTCAATGTCGGCACAGGACAGGAAACAACGGTAAATTATCTTTTCACAAAGATTCAGTCTCTCACTCATGCCGGGGTGCTGGAAGTCCACGGAGAACCCAAAAAAGGAGAACAATTCCGCAGTGTCCTCTCTGCAGAAAAAGCTAAACAGACATTAGGATGGGGGCCCAAGGTCAAATTCGATGAAGGGTTGAAAAGAACAATCGAATTTTTTAAAGCAAAAATTTGAGTGCTGCCAGAGCAGCATTTTCGCCGCTTTTAATGCAATCGCTGATACCAATGCCATGATAGGCACTTCCCGCCAAAAAGAGCCCTGGGTTAAGCGATAACCGCTCCTCAATTCTTTTTATCTTCGCTTCGTGCCCAACCATATATTGCGGCATTGACTTCTCCCACCGAAAGACCTTGGTAAATAATGGTTCAGCATGTATGCCCATAATATCCCGGAGTTCCTCGCGAGCGATCGCAATAAGCGCAGACTCGTTCAAACGGATTAAATGCTCATTTTTTATCCCACCCACAAAACAACGGATCAGGATCTTATCGTGCGGCGCTCGATGCGCGAATTTTATTGAGGTCCAAGTACAGGCCATGATTTTTCTGTTTTCGATCCGAGGGATTACAAATCCAAAACCATTCATTGGATAAGAGATCGCTTTCCGTTTATAGACAAGGGATATTGTAGCAGTGGAAACATACGGAAGGGAGGAAAGCTCCGATGAAAGCACGGGGTCTATTTGTTTAAAGAGATCAGCAGTGACAAACGCTGGTGTAGCAAACACCACTGACATAACCTTTAACAAATCTCCCTTTGCCAACGTAAGAAGGTATCCGGAAGCATCGGAAACTTTTTCAATACTCATGACCTGGTTTCCGGCCAAAAGTGCCTTGGGGTTTAATAAAGCAGCTACCGTGTTAGGAAGTGTCGCCAAACCTTCTTTTAAACTCATAAACATGGTGTAGTTATTGGCGCCCCTTTTCTCTTTGAACATTTTTTTTCTTTTTATCATTCCGACGATCAAACTTCGATAGCTCTTCTCTAACTCAATCAGCCTCGGAAAGGTGCTCTTAAGGCTCATGGTTTCCGGGTCACTGGCATGAATACCAGCTACCAGGGGTTCGGCGATTTTCTCCAAAACTTCTTTTCCCAAACGCCGGGTGACAAACTGTGCTAAGCTTTCCTCGTCGGCGGATTTTTTTGCTGGAAGGATAAGATCCATCGTCATCCGGAGTTTTCCCAACGGTGAAATTAAAGGGTTTTTGATAAACGAAGAAAAATTTGTGGGTGCAAGAAGCATAAACCCTTCCGGGAGTTCTCGTAAAGTTCCTTTGGAGAGAATAAAAATGCGGCGGACATGCTCATTGGTCTTTATTAAGTGATCCTGAATGCCGAGTTTGTGGCAGAGCGCAATTGCCTCAGGTTTTTCGGATAAAAAGCAGTCCGGTCCTCCCTCGATGATAAACTCATCGTATCGCTCCGTCAGGATGCTTCCGCCTAACCGGTTTTCTTTTTCCACAAGCAAGAGGGTTATCGCTTCTTTTCGCTCTTCGATTTCTTTCTGAAGCACATACGCGGCAGAAAGACCGGCAATACCCCCCCCGATAATGGCGATGGTTTTTTCAGTGCACGTCATTATTTTCAGCTACTCGGAGAGTTTACGATGACCTCAGTTAAGGCTTCGATAAATTGAGGACTGTCATTGAGTGAAGGCGCCCGATGAAAATTAAGTCCCAGGTCAAGAACTTTTTCTCTGAGAACAATATCAAGGTCGTAAAGCGTTTCCAAGTGGTCAGAAACAAAACTTAAGGGTACTACCAGTACGTCTTTTTTCCGGCTTGCAGCAAGTTCTTTGATGACCTCTTCCACGGAAGGTCTGAGCCACTTCCCTTCTTTTCCCTGACTTTGGAAAGCAAAATACCATTCATGTTTTTCTAAACGCGTTATCACCCCGACAATGGTTTTTTTAATCTCATTTACATAAGGATCATCATTAACGTGTTCTAAGGGAAGGCTGTGCGCAGCAAAAACAATGGGGACAGAGGCCCTTATGTTTGCAGAGAACATAGCCAGCCCTTCTTTTACCCTGTCTGCTACCGCATCAAGATAACGAGGATGCATATTCCAGGGTGAAACAAAATGCGCTTCCATGGTCTGATGAAACCCTTTGATAGTCTGATAGACTGCTCTGTTATAGCCTTCTGTAGAAGCCCCGGTTGAAAAAGGCGACAAAATAATGCAGAGGATTTTTTTTAATCCCTTTGCGTTTAGAGTGTTAATAGCCTCTGAGATGGGAGGTTGCCAATAGCGCATGCCGATAGAAACGGCACAGACCGTTCCCCTCTTTTTAAGACTATCCTGAAGATTCCGTGCCTGCCGTTCGGTAATTTCAGGCAACGGGGATTTTCCCCCGATAAGCTGGTAACGCTCTTTTACCTGCTTAACGACAAAAGGGTTAAGCGGTCGGCCAGAAAAAACATTTTTCAAGAAGGGCTCTACGTCCTCTAACGAGTTGGGCCCTCCAAAAGCTAAAAGCAGGATACCAATATGTTGATAAGGTATTTCCATTTATCGCTTGCTAAGGTCATGGACCATGTTAATCAGCGCGGCAACGTTTTTAACGGGAGTTTGGGGAAGGATACCGTGGCCTAAGTTAAAGATATGGCCAGGACGGTTTTCAGCTGACTGAAGAATTCCTTTCACTCGCTCCTTGATCACTGCAATCGGAGCTAACAGCGTGACCGGATCTAAATTACCCTGTATCCCGACGTTATACCCCAGACGTTTCCAGGCGTTGTCGAGCTCAATCCGCCAATCCACCCCAATAATATCACCCCCTGCTACTTTCATAAGCTCAAGGAGTTCAGCTGCCCCGGTCGCAAAATGAATAGCCGGCACATCGTTGATAAGCCCCTGAAAAACCTTTTGCGCATGAGGCAAAACAAACTGAGCATAATCATAAGGGCTTAAACAACCCACCCAGCTGTCAAAGACCTGGATAGCCTGCGCACCGGCCGCAATCTGAGCATTAAGATAGCGAGTAACGACCGTAGAGAGTTTTTCCATAAAAAGGTGCCAATATTTCGGATTATGGTACATAAGCTGTTTTGTTTTAATGAAGTTTTGAGAATGACCCCCATCTATGCAATAGCTCGCCAAGGTAAACGGGCCACCCGCGAAGCCAATGAGCGGTATCGTGCCATTGAGCTCTTTAACAACTTTCTTGATCGCTTCAAGCACAAAAGGGACATCCTCGTCCGGTTCAATGATACGCAAGCTTTCTATATCAGCTTCTCTCTGAATGGGGTTGTGAATTATCGGCCCTTCGCCTTGGGAAAACTCAAGTTTAATCCCCATTGGTTCAAGCGGGAGAAGAATATCGGCGAAGATGATCGCTGCGTCCATCTTTATTCTCTCTATCGGCTGAAGGGTAACTTCGGCAGCTAAATCAGAATTTTTACACATCGCAAGGAAGGAGGCTTTTTCTCTGATTGCTCGGTATTCGCTTAGGTAGCGGCCTGCCTGACGCATGAGCCAGACGGGGGTATAATCAGTTGGTTCTCTCCGGCAGGCTTTCAAAAAAACAGGATTACGGATCATAAAGTCTTTTTCTCCTAAGGAACTATCTCTCCGTAACAATATCACGTAATGACGAAAAGGACGCGACTATATTTTGAATGCACGATAACCCTATAGAAGCTTGGACATTAAAGTTTCGTCTACCCACGTCTCTTCAATCCGGTATCGATTTTTACGGACTCCTTCCTCCTGGAACCCGAATTTTTTATAAAGCGAGATCGCTTGCTGGTTGGTGGATAAAACCCCAAGCTCCAACCGATGGAATCCTCTCTTCCGAGCCCAGACTATCGCTTCTCGGAAAAGAGTTGATCCAATTCCTGATTTCCGAAAATCTTTTCCAATTGCCAAACCTATTTCGATAACATGGGCAATCTTCCTAAATCCTCCTCCGATAAACCCTAACACCCCTACAATGATACCATTATTTTCGGCCACCAGAAGAAGGCTCCGGTTAAGGGTTTGCTGGTGAACCAGCCCTTTGATCTGTTCCACTGTTCTTTCGTCTGGATCGACCATAAAATAAGTATTTTCTGCTCCCACTTCATTCAAAAGGTCGTAAATTTTTTCAGCGTCCTCAAGTGCCGCAGGTCGAATCATGAACTCAAGGTTTTTCATCTTAAGGTAATAGCTCCTTTTTTTCTGTGCTGACTAAATCAGCAATATTAACTCTCACCACCGATGGCTCAAGGTTTTCAAGGACGATACCCTGGGGAAAGGAAAGGTCGGATTTTGAGATTTTTATTCTACGTCTACCCTCTTTAGCGTTCCAGAGTTTCAAAAAAACCTTGATCTCCTTTGTACTAAAAAAGTAAAATGCCCGGCGTGGCCCGGAAAAGGAAACCTCGATTTCTTGAGGGTCAATATCTTCAACGGTAAGACCGGAGGGTAAAGCCGAATACTCAATCGGAATCGTATAGGTTTTATAGACTAATTTTGATCCATATACCAAAACAAACCAAAGCGCCAACGTCATAACCAGCGCTATGATCTTTTCCCTGGAATTTTTTTTGAAAAACTCCTGCCAGAGCTTATTTCCCGGCGAGGGGCTGATCTCCTGATAAAAATTTTTTATGACCTTACTCAAGGTTTCACTATCATTAATAGTCTGAAGTGCGCCATTGCGGGCGATAACAATTGTTCCCCGTTCCTCCGAAACCACGAGACAAAGTGCATCGGTTAATTCTGATAACCCCAGCGCAGCAGCATGGCGGGTACCGGTTTGACCAAGGGTTTTAAAATCCTTGGAAAGCGGAAGCTGACAGGAAAACCGGCTTACCTGATCCCGTTCAATCACCACTGCTCCATCATGCCCAGAAGAGTGGGGATCAAAAATGCTTTTTAAAAGTGACTCACTGAGTTTTCCGTGTAACTCCACTCCTCCATCCAAATGGCGCATAACCAAATCTTTTCCTTGAATAACAATAAGGGCACCGGTCTTGTCATGGGCAAAATCATTAAGCGTACGAACCAAGGTTTCTACTTCGGGTCGAGATAGCTTCATCGGTTTTTGGCTTTTTCGGTTTAAACTCCAAACCGCTATCTTTTCAAAAAAATGTCGCAGTTCCTCTTGAAAAATTACCACCACCACAATTAATATCACGGCAAAAAAACCTTGCAAGACTGCAGCCGTTAATGATAAATTAAATTCTCGAGCAAAAAGATAAACCCCCGCCATGATGATGATGCCAGTCAAAACAAAGGCCGCCTTGGTCTTTTTAAACCAAATCAGCACACTGTAAATAACAAGCGACATAAAGAGGATATCGATAAAACCGGCTATCCCAATCTCTTTAAGAAAGTTAAAAAATTCCATCCTGCATCCACCTTATTTTACGCGGGGGGTTATCTTGAATGGAAAGCAAAACGCATTCTTTCCTGATATGTTTAACCGTTCGATCAGTTTTTGGGTAAGGGACTCCTCTAAGTCATTCCAGGTGGATTCGACACCCTCCTTTCCTACCTCAAAACTACCTCCGGCAATGGTATCATGCCCCCCGGCTTCTTTCGGATCCTTGACAATGTCTCGTAAAACATTCGCCGCCAAAGCATTCGGGTTGGTCGCTCGAAGCGAAAATTGAATCCTTTCATTATATCTTCCCGTACAAAACGCATAACGCATCCCTTTATAGGTCAAGAGAAACTCGGTTATCTGCGAGACTAAATCAGGGTTTTCTACCCAACCGAGGTGAGAAACAATCAGCTTTTGACAAACCATGGCGTCTTTAATGCCTTTCTCCAGAGTAGTAAAAAATTTTCTTGATCGCGAAGGATTTTGGATGTGCGCCAAAATACGCATATCGCAAAAAGGCAAAAGAGCAATATAGGTTTTAATAATATCGGCTCTTTTGGCCCTAGAAAGGTTGAGCGTATCAGTTAAAATACCATAGGCGAGCGCTGTTCCTATCTTCCGAGGAATGTCAATGTTACTTAAAAGCAGTGCCTGTGCAAGAATTACTGATGTTGCTCCGCACTCGAGATCCACAATACTACAGTCAGCCGAAGGCTTGATTACTGAAGGGTGCTGGTCAATAACAAGGGTAGCCCGCCGGTCTGCAGGAAAAGAATTATTTTCAAACTCAGGCTGGGTATCAATCAAGGCTACCTGAGAAAATTTCTTAAGGTCATTGGATTTAAACTTATGGACTGGCATTTTAAGAATTTTAACCATCTCCTGGTTCTCCGTCCTCCCAATAATACCACCATACACTATCCGGTTATAAATATTAAAACCCTTCTTGACCAAATAAGCAAAGGCAAAGCTACTTGCCAAGGCATCCGGATCAGGATAATCATGGGCAAGGATCAAAAGAGGAGATAAAGATTCTCTCTTCTGCTCAAGAAATTGGAGGAGCTTACGCGCATCCCCCCGAGCAGTTTTCCGCAAGGGATTACCTGATTTCATCATACAGTTTAAACATAGGTTTCATTGTCAGCTTAGTGCTGACCCTTGGAAAACTAAAGCGTGGCAGTGATTTTATCAAACCGATAAACCGAAATAGCTGGGTTCGTTGAAAATGCGATGCCGGTCATTTTGTTTAAGGCAATTGAATCTCTGGCAGCTTCCTCAATCCCCGGAAAAGCTAAGATAAACACCAAATCCCGCTCTCCCAGCAAAGCATATACATTGCCTTAAACACCTTACCGCCAAACTTTTCCCGACTTCTTGGTGCGTTCTTTAAGAGCCCCCAATGAATACTTTCCGCTCATTATAAGGGTTGCCACAAAAACCTGCTTTCTCCTTAAGCGAAGAAAATAGCATGGTTGTTATTTTTAAGTTTAGAATAATTAAAGAAAAATTTCAAGCTTTGATTTTAGTTGCACCCTCAAAAAGTAACTGCTTCAATGTTTAGAAAAATAACCTCTACCAATTCCGCAGGAGATCATCCCTGAGAGAATGCTGTGTCATAATTCCTTGTGTCCGTCATGCCTATGCTTTTGCAGCCTTGGCCGGAATGACAGATTACGATAGAGTCTCGGAGACAGAAATTCAGTGTTGTTTTTTCCTGAATTCCTCCACGTTCGGGGAAATAACACAATCGCGATTGTTCTTTTGGGGGGTATGTTTCTCGGGGAAAAATCGCTTATGCGATTTTTTCTTCGGGGTTGATGGAATTGACCACCAGGCCGCTTAAAAGCTTGGGGAAAAAGTAGGTTGATTTTTGTGGCATAACTTCCCCCTGGGCAACAACATCACGTATCTGTTCAATCCGGGTAGGATTAATCAAAAAGGCCACTTCGCACGCGCCTGATTTCACCAACTCAATCGCCTCGCGCTCAGTGTGCACAAACGTGAAATGTTCTTCCCATTGCGGATCACTGCAGCTTATCCCCAGGAGGTTATTAAAAACTAAAAGCTCCATGATATTTACATCAAGATGGCGCAGCGCCGTGGATAGCCCTCTGCCGATCATCTTGTCAAGCAATGAAAAATCCTTGAGCCGCAAGAGAAAAAAGCTACCCTGCTTTTTGGTCACCATTCCAACCAGATAGCGCTCTTTCGCTTCTTTTTGCATGGCAGCTAACACCTTCTCCCGCTCCCGTTCCTCGGTGTCAGAATCAAAGGGAAAGGCTTGGATATCAAAAAATTCTTGTGCTTTGTTTAAAAAATCGGTTGCGTTAAAATTAAAATTTTTTAGCAACCGGTGGGTAGGCAGGATCACCAAGCCCGAATCATCCATGTTGGTAAAATACATCAAGGTGTAGTTAAACGGTTCGACACCCATTGAGTCGGGATACTGCTCCCGCATAATTTTTTGGTAATTAAGCGCGGTCTCGTACCGGTGGTGTCCATCGGCAATTAATACTTTTTTATCTTGCAATACTTGTTTTATTTCCTTGATTACTTCTAGGTCATCCACAACCCACAGTTTATGGCGAACACCATTTTCATCCGTGACATCAAGATAAGGAGGCTTTTCCCCAACCGCATCGCTATGACGCTCAATCGTAAAAGCAGGGTCTGAGTAAAGAGAAAAAATCGGATTAAAACTAGCCCGGCAAGCCATGGTGAGGTTAAGGCGGTCAACCTTGGGTTTGCTCAGCGTTCTTTCGTGGGGAAGGATTACGCCGGAACTAAACTCCTCTAACTTAAAAAGGCAAATAAACCCTTTCCTTCTCCGGGATTCTCCCGAAGGAAGCTTAAAATCCTGGGCATAAAAATATATTGCTGGCTTAGGAACCCTCACCAAGGTCTTATCCTTTTGCCAGGTTGCTAAAAAATTGGCGGCTCGGGTATACTTATTGCTCATTTCATTGTCCCCGGGCTCTTGTTTTCCTAAGATTAACCGGATGATATTAAAAGGATGTTTCTGGTAATAGTAGGCTTGCTGTTCAGCGTTAATAACATCATACGGCGGAGCCACTACGAGTTCCAGATTTCCAATTTTTTCTTTGTTGTAAAGATAGCCACGAAAAGGTGATATAATCGCCATGTGAGAAAAATCCCTTTAAAATAGAAATGGTTTAAAAAATTATCGTCCCTTATTAACACAACTTCAAATTTAGTTCAAGCATTTTATCATAATGCGGATTGCCATCGCCACCCTCGGCTGTAAAGCCAATCAATACGATTCTGAAATAATTCGGGAAAGTTTTGAAGAAAAAAATTTCGACATTGTGCTTTTCCCTGAACATGCGGATATTTATGTGATCAACACATGCACTGTCACCGGAAAAACCGACTTTCAAGCTCGTCAGCTTATCAGAAGAGCACATCGCGTTAATCCTCAAGCAAAAATAGTGGTAACGGGCTGTTATGCTCAGGCCGCTCCCGAAGATCTTAAGAAAATACCCGGAGTGTCTTTGGTGATCGGCAATCCTGATAAATGGGAAATCGTTAATATAATCAAGGAGGCAGAAAAAACGTCTTCGGCTAGAATTAGGGTAACCCCGCTGGAAAAAGAAATCGTATTTCCCGAGAAAAAAATTAAAAGGTTTTCCGCCAAAACAAGATTTTTTTTAAAAATTCAGGATGGTTGCAACGCGCGGTGCTCGTATTGCATCGTTCCCCAAGTACGGGGCAAAAGCCGGAGCATGACCCCCAAGACCGTTTTAGAACTGCTCAGCAGTATTGGTTCATCATCCGGATATAAGGAGGCAGTGCTTACTGGAATCCACCTCGGTGCCTATGGGCTTGACCTATCTCCCCAAGCCTCGCTATTAAACCTTCTTCACGAGATCGAAAAACAAATGCCTGTTCCCCGTGTTCGCTTAAGCTCCATCGAACCTAACGAGATAACTCAAGGAGTGATAGACATGCTGGCTGACTCCAAGATCGTCTGCCCCCACCTCCACCTCCCGCTTCAAAGTGGAGACACTACTATCTTGCGAAAAATGAATCGGCCTTATTCGGCTGAAAATTTTCATTCTTTGGTTGTGAAGCTAACAAATTCTATTAAAGACCTGGCAATCGGCGTGGATGTTATTGTCGGGTTTCCCGGAGAAGGGGAGAAAGAATTTTATAACACCCTGCATCTCATCGAGGAATTACCCATCACCTACCTCCACGTTTTTCCTTTTTCCCCGAGAAAAGGGACCCCGGCTTTTAGTCTTCCCGATAGGGTAAACGGCATTGCTGTTAAAAAAAGAAGCGAGATTTTAAGAAGTTTAAGCAAAAAAAAGCGGGAAGGTTTTTACCGATCGTATCTCAATAAAAAATTACCAATCTTGATCGAATCCAAACGGCATCGCAAGACCGGACTCCTCAAAGGATTATCCCGAAATTATGTGCCGGTTCTGTTATATGGTGGAAATGAACTTATGAATACAGAGATAACAGTTCGCGTTACTTCGGTTGAAGGGGAAGAAGTAAAAGGGGAAATAGCACTATAACGCCTTCTTGGTTGCTTTGCGTAATTGCTGAGCACGCAAAAAACCACTCGCTTTTTCTTGGCTTTTTATCTTTTAAGCGGTAAAAACAAAAAGAAATGTTTAACCAAAAAAAGGGGATACCTTCTTATTGCGAAAAAAAGAAATGGTTTCGAGGAAGAAAGCCTTCAAAAATTAGTGGGCTTACAAAGGGGCCGGATTGCCGGATAAGAAAGGCGATAGGTTTTTTTGTTTTGAGGCATAGCCCGATCAGCTCAGTTTGAGTTTTGATAGGGGTGTTATACTGATCAATATAAACAATCTTCGACAGACAAGGGATATTATATGGCATCGAAGAACCAACTCACCGGGTGACGGGACTTTACCTCCTAGCTGCAGGACGCTACTTCAAGATCACGTAGTGCTCTGGCAGATGATCTTCTGGTCACTGACACTAACTGTCAGGTGACTTTTGCTGTTCAAGTGAAGACCAATGCGCGCACATTCAATTTCTGGCTTGTCAATGCCAAGACAAAAAAATGAAGTCTCGCCCTCTTATATATGCTTTTGTGAATATCACTCCCAAAGGTACAGAATATTATCTTGTTCCCAGCACCGTTATTGCGAGCAAAGTGAGAATTTCAAAACCTTTAAAGCGAAGAACGTCAACCTGTTACTCTGTCTATCGTGATGACATTGCATCTTACAGAGACAACTGGAAGATATTTTCAAAATAGCTGTCGAACCACTGCGTGCAGACGGTCGGGCCTTCGGCTTGCCCTGACACAGAACGTTGCGACTGTAGAAAAAGATAAAATAATTGGACAATAATAACGAAGAAACTGGTGCACTGCCTATAACCCGCACATATTGCTGAATATAGTTCTTTTTGCTTATCTCCGGGGATCGTCACAGGCAGGAGGATTGCCCAGGCTGCTGAGTGTTATTGAGCAATGGGTAGAAGAGCACACCCCTAACCCCTCTCAAGAGGGGAATTATCCATCGCCGATTTTTCCCCAAGAACGAGCAAAGGGCAGCTCCTATCATAAATGTTAAGTAGTTTCTCATCGTTACCTTCCTTTTCTTGCAACCAAAAAATTTATCCTTAAAAAAAACTGGTCAGCGATTTATATCATTTTTTTATGACAAATAGAAAAGGCCACGTAATAAAGCTGGCCTTTTCTGGAGGAGGAGAGAGGGAAAATTATTCTAACTTATTAGACTACGTTTGGACTTTTTGGTTCTAAAATTTTTTTTATTCTTACCTATTCGTTACGTACATTCGTACTATGCGAGAAATCTGGACTTCCCTGAAGTTTTGTTTTTCTAAATGAACGTGAAAAAGATTTTTTTGCTCCACAGCGTATCAGCTTTATTTAGAAGCCTTTTTTACCTTTTTGAGAACCAAAATGCCCGGTATGATACAAAGAAGAAAAATCGAGAGAATATAAAAGGTATCATTAAAAGAAAGCATGGTTGCCTGCCTTACAAGCTCATGGTAAATGGAACCGGGAACCATATTTTCTGGCAACAGGTGTTGTAATTTTTCTAATGCCTGCTGAAAGGGCATATCGCTTGGTGTTAAATGCGCCACCAGCTGAGTTTGGTGGAATTGAGCGCGGCGCTCAAGTTCAGTGGAAATAAAAGCCACCCCAAAGCTGGCTCCCAAATTCCGGAGGAGGCCGAAAATACTGGTGGCATTTCCGGTTTCTTCTTTTGGAATGTTAATAAAGGTCACGACGGTTAACGGGACAAAGCTGAACGCCATCCCAACCCCCTGAAGAAAGCGAGGCCAAACAATATTCCAAAAACCGGCGCTAAGATTAAATTGGGTCATGAGGTGGACTGAATATGCGGCCACAGCAAGTCCAGTTCCTAAGAGGTACCGGTTGTCTGTCTTTTGACTAAGCCAGCCCACCAAGGGAAAAAAGAGAAGCGCTGATAAAGCGCCGGGTGCTAAGACAAGGCCGGCGAGGAATGCGGTATAACCCATAAGATTTTGGACATAGAGGGGCAAGAGGACCACAGTACCCATAAAAGCGAAAAAATAGAGAAGTATTATGATGCTCCCGATTGTGTAGGAGCGGTCACGAAACACCTTGAGGTTTAACACCGGTTCTTTACATACAAGTTCTCTGACAATAAGAAGGATGAGGGCAAGTGCCGCAATTATTGAGAAGCTGGTAATAAAAGGGGACGTAAACCAATCTTTTCTTTGTCCCTTATCAAGTACGAGTTGAAGAAAGCCTATGCCAACCGCTAAAAGCACAAGGCCCACGTAATCAATTGATAAGACTTTTTGCCGAAGGTAGGGCGGATCCACAATAAAGGCTAAAATCATAATGACAGAAATAATGCCCACCGGAATGTTGACATAAAATATCCAAGGCCAGCTCCAATTTTCGGTGATCCATCCTCCTAAGACTGGTCCCAAAATCGGAGCAAAAACAATGCCCGTTGCAAAGGTGGCCATTGCCATGCCGTGTTCTTTTTTGGGGAATGTCTCCAAAAGAATTGCCTGCGAAATGGGCTGCAACCCTCCACCAGCAACGCCTTGAATAAGGCGGAAAGTAACTAACATCGTTAAACTGGTTGAACAGCCACACAAAAATGAACTTAAGGTAAAACAGGTAATGCAAAAGATGAGATATCGCTTTCGTCCGAATACACTCGAAAGCCAGCCGGTGATGGGGATGATAATAGCGTTAGAAACTAAATAAGAAGTAAGCACCCAGGTGACTTCATCAACACCTACGCTGAGGCTTCCTTGAATGTGGGGAAGTGATACAACGACAATCGTTGTATCCATGATTTCCATGATCGTAGGAAGCATTACAGTTAAAGCAATTAACCATTTACTAGCAGGGCTTCCTCGCATGTTAATTGTTTGCTAATACCGTGGTGATTACGGACATGCCAACCCGGAGTGGTGAATTTGGATTTTTTCCCCTTTCCAAGACTATTTTTACCGGTATCCTCTGAACTACCTTTACCCAATTCCCGGTAGCATTTTCAGGGGGAAAAAGCGAAAAGACCGATCCGCTTCCCGTCTGAATACTTTCTACCTTCCCATAGAATTTTTTCCCGGAGTAGGTATCCACAGTAATGATCACTTGCTGTCCAACTTTAATTCTTTTTAATTGTGTTTCCTTATAATTGGCCTCTATCCAAACGTCATCCAGAGGGACGAGCGCTAAAAGCGATATTCCTGGTTTTACCCTTTGACCAACTTCTACCGATTTTCCTGTGATATAACCCGCTATTGGTGCCTTAATAATGGTATACTGCACATTAAGTAAAGCACTATTCAACTGCGCTTTTTGGTTTTCCACATTGGCCCTGGCTGTATCGATCATAATTTTTGCCTGCTTTACTCGTTCAGTGGCTACGGTAAAACGGGCTTCGTTCACTTTATAATTTGTTAAAGCGTTGTCATATTTTTCCTGGGGAACAACCGCCTTTTTTAATAAAGCCTCTGCCCGGTTGAGGTCTCGTTTTGCCTGTTCGAGTTGCGCTTGGGTCAATAACAAATCAGCCTGTGCCGCTTTATAATTTACCTCTGCCTCTTTTAATTTCCATTCGGCTAAAGAGAAAGCAGCCTTTGCTTGGTCAAGGCTTGCTTCATACGTTTCAGGATCAAGCGCAAAAAGCACCTGTTCTTCTTTTACCAATTGATTGTCATCAACGGAAACATTGGTTACCGTTCCCTCTACTCGAGGGCTAATCCAATGGACATGGCCCTGCACATAGGCATCGTCAGTGGTGATGTGAGTTTTGCGGTAGTAAAGAAAAAAAAGCACGGTGGCCAAAAAGACTACGCTAAAGAGTAAAACAAGAAAAAAAATCTTAACTGGCTTCATTCCATACCCTTTGTGATGATTATCATTGCACCGGGGACAACCATAGCCACGCAAAGCACAAGGTGTTTTGATTATTTTGTAGCTTCTTCAACCTGCTTTTTAGCAGAATCGACTGCCTGGTCAATTTTTTTGCCGGCTTTTTCAGCAGTCCCCTCTTTTTTACAACCAACAAAACCACAGGCGAAAAAACCGATAAGACAAAGAATAAGTAATTTTTTCCCTAATGATTTCATGTTACCCTCCTTTGTATGGAATCTAATATTTATTGCTTAAATTTTCTATTCACTGAATAGTAGATTTTAAGAAAATCCCACTCTTTTCATTAAAATTTGGAAATGGTCAAATTATACCAGATTCGATAGGCAAGACAATAAAATGACTTTCTATTATCAAATAATTCGATACTACTAAAGGAAATTATGGCGCAGGCCTGCGGGGAGGAACAGAATTTTCCCGTAACGTTATTAGTGCCGATGCCAGGCGTGAACTGCCCCTCCGGAAAAGTTTTAGGTTATCAATTAAAAATGTTTAACCATTTACCAATGCTCAAGAGAAATTTACCGGGCACCTTAGCCCTAAAAAGTTTTTTTTACCCATTACTACCGGGGGGTATCTATTCCGGTATTAATAGTTCAGGGACGTTTTGTATCCCGGAATTTATTTCCGGAATAATGCCCATTTTTATATAAATTGGACGGATCTTCTCTCTCAAGGCCGGAAGTCTCTTGGTAAAAAAAGCCGCCCCAGCCAGACAAGCTATCCCGCCGATAAATATTGTCCACGGAGCTCCTATTTTACTGGCCAAGGCACCAGCAAATAAACTGCCAAAGGGCGTCATTCCCATAACTGCTGTTGTAAAAAAACTCATAATCCGCCCCCGCTTATCATCGTCAACAATAGTCTGCAACAGGGTATTGCTCGCTGCCATCTGAATCATCTGGCCAAGGCCGATCACTAACAAAACTATTAAAGAAAACCAAAAAACACGTGAAAAAGAAAACGCCACAAGCCCAAGTCCAAAGATAATCGCAGCTAAAGGTATCAACCGTCCAAGCCCCAGAACACTTTTTTTTGACGCAAGATACAAAAGACCCCCCAGAGCGCCTACCCCTGCGCTCCCCATAAGGAAACCCAACGCATCAGGCCCGCCATGTAGAATATCTTTGGCAAAAATGGGCATGAGAACCGTATACGGCATGCCCATAAGACTCATCAGGGCAGCCATGAGCAAAATAACCTTGATGGGTTCAAACCCCGAGGCATAACTAAATCCCTCTTTAACTTCGTGCCAGACTTTCGTTGTCCGAGGCTTCACGTTCTTTGGCGCAAGCTTCATTAAAAGTAAAGAAGCTATTACGGCCAGATAACTGACGCCATTTATCAGAAAACAGGTTCCTTCTCCAACAGCCGCAATAAGGATTCCAGCTACCGAGGGGCCTAAGAGACGAGCTCCATTGAACATGGATGAGTTTAAGGCAATCGCATTCGGCAGATCCTTCTTATCTTCAATCATTTCCACCAAAAAAGACTGGCGCGTTGGCATATCAAAGGCATTAATAATTCCCAGGCATATGTTCAAAACAAGCACATGCCAAATCATAATTGTTTCGGTTAAGACAAGGAAGGACAAAACAAAAGCCTGAACCATTGCCAGCGATTGCGTCAGAATCAATATGGTGTGGCGATTCCACCGATCAGCAAATGCACCGGCAAAGGGCGCAAAAAAGAAAGCGGGAATCTGTCCGGCAAAGCCAACAAACCCCAGCAGGAAAGCGGAATGTGTTAATCTATAGACCAGCCAGCTGAGGGCAATTTGTTGCATCCAAGTGCCGATAAGAGAGACGCTTTGTCCGGCAAAAAATAACCGATAATTTCGATAGCGCAAAGCCCGGACAATGAGGTTGAGCTGCGTTGCCGCTTTACTTTTCACGGTTTCAGTTTTCATAGGTCAAGTGTATCATTTCCATATTCTATTGATTTGTAAAAGTTAATATCTTCCCGTACAGTTTTAAGGGATAAAAAGCGGCAGTCAGTCTTCTCATCGGTTAAGATGTTTTCTTCCACAAAAACCATTAACCAAGAAGGAAGATATGACCGCCGAGAAGAAGATAGCACAAAAGAGGCTCACTTTGCTACAAGCAGCAGAAAGAATCCGCAACGTATCAGAAGCCTGTAGACGCCATAGCGTTTCTCGAAGTCAGTTTTACGAGTATAAGCGGGCGTTTCAGGAAAGAGGCTTTGACAGACTCATGGACACGCCGCCTGTCCCGAAGAGTTTTCCCAATGAAATTCCACCCGAAATCAAAGAAAAATTTATGAGCCGTTCTCTTCAGCATCCTCTGGCTGGAGACCTGTGCGGATAGCCGATAATTTGCGTTTGGAAGGCATTTGCGCCAGCCCCGGCACGATCCGCAATGTCTGGATTAAGGAAGATATACACCTATTACCGTCAAAGTCAGGGCTTGGTGTAACCCTGTGTGATAAGAATTTTTTAAATTAAGCGGTTGTAAAAATTAAGGTATGAAGAAGGAGATATTGTAGATCGGTAAAATGATAATTAAATAAAAAACAAATAACGATCTAATGTTATAAGAAGGGAAAGATGAAAATCAAATATATTCTTTCTGCTTTAGTCTTGGTTTTATTCCTTGTTTCAACAAGCTTTGCTGGTTCTGTTTAACATAAATACTTAATGAGAGGAACGGTTCTTGAAGCTACCGATGGCAAAATATATCTTTGGCTAGGGACAAGTGATGGGGCAAAGGCAGGCCAGGAACTTACGGTTGTAAGATCTCCGGCTCATGGCACGCCCACTTTTAAAAGGGAAGATTTAGGCAAGATAAAAATCATGGAAATAATTGACGAACATATGGCCAACGCTAAGATAATATCCGGCGAAGCTAAGGTAAATGACATCGTAGAGCTACATAAATAGATGGATTCAGCGTAGCCAAGGTTACCAAAAATTTAATGAAAGAGTCTCAATTCGAGCCCCTTTTTTATTGCAGCAAAACTAAGAGTTAAGTTTAGCTTTTAAAAAGAATTCTTTTCCGAAAAAACTTTCAGGGAATTTTTTCCGACCCGAGAGGAGTCCCATTTAGGCGTATATGTAAAAGGGAAAATTTAATTTCCCTACTGGTTCTATTTAGTTATCGGCTTAAAAAAGAGTTTTTTAAGAGAGAAATAGACAATTCCGCACTTCTAAAATCCACATAACTTATAACCTTAAAATAAAATCGGTTAAAATATAGTTTTACCTTGTAAACCGATTAGTTTTTCTTACCGCCCACTTAACTAATTACTTAATTACTTTCCCTAGGGTGGTGTGCCGTTCTCTAACCAAACCGAGAAAGAAAAACTAACCGGTTTTCAGTTTGCCTGTTTTCAGTTTGCCTTTTATCGTTTATCATATTTATTAAGGGAATTTTAGAGAGTTGGGGAACTGGGGGTGGAGGCCCTCCCCTCCGCATTAGGCCACAAGGACAAACAAATTGACGAGAGAAGATATGGGTATCCAGAATGAATTGATAAAACCCATTCACGACAGAGTGCCAATGATCTTATCGAGATGTTGCTCTGTTTTGTTCTTTTATGTTATTCTGTAGCCGCAAATAAAGGGGCATGGTTCCCCGTGAAAAGTAAGGTAGTTCATTTTTGAGTTTATGTGTATTAATATAACAAGAAAAAGGAAGAAAAATGGAAGGAAAACGAGTTAGAGATAGCCGTACCGTCATGGCACAGATAATGAACCCGTTGGATGCGAATCCTGCTGGAAACGTCCATGGCGGGGTTATCATGAAGCTTATTGATACGGTTGCGGGAGCCGTTGCGGTTCGACACGCAAGGGCCAATGCAGTGACTGCTTCAGTGGATCGATTGGACTTTCATTATCCCTTATTTATCGGAGACTTGGTAACCCTGCGAGCCAGTCTCAATTTTGTAGGAAAAACCTCAATGGAAGTGGGTATCCGAGTGGAGTCTGAAAATCTCATGACCGGTGAGAGACGTCATATAGCTTCTGCCTATATGACGTTTGTGGCCCTTGATAGAAATAACCGTCCCACACCATTGCCTCCGCTGACATTGGAAACAGATGATGAAATAAGAAGAAACCATGAAGCAAAAATGAGGCGGGAGAGGCGTCTTGCGGAAAAAACAAAGGAAAAGCAATGCCAACTCGATCCAAACAAGTGCGATTTCTCCTGACTCAACCACGGCATGCACCGGATCGGCTATAAAGCCGCCCTCCCGGTGATGCCGAATGTGTTAGGCCTATAGGCAGATAGCAAAAACAGTTTGAACGATTTAGGCTACACAAAATTTCTCTTTTAAAGAGACCTGTTATTTCAAAAATAGTATAAACATTTTGAAGAGGATAAAATTTTTCATTCCCCTAATCTTGACCCCTCGCTTCAGCGGGGAGTTTTTATTTTCTAACAATACAAAAACAACGATAAGTTATGATTGACTTTTTCCCTTCCATAGGTTAAAAAAAACATTATCAAGATCCAGAAACCAATAATCGCAGTTCAAAAAATGGGTGTCACTGAGGAAAGGACTTCTATGAGTGATGAGAGTAAAAACAAGGTTGGATTGCCAGATATAAAGGTGATGGATTTTTTTTTGAGACGGTAGCCCCATGGACATATTTTGAGTGGTTTATTCAGACTGTATAAGCATTGCTATATGAAGAATTAGAAGGAGAAAAAATATGGGCAAAAGTCATGATGCTAAGAAAGGTGAAAAAAAGCAGCCAGGGAAAACGCTAAAAGAGAAACGGCTTGAGAAAAAATCGAAAAAAGCAGGCAAATAAAACCTGGTGTCCAACCGTGAATCTGGAGCATAGAAGATAATACTGCTTTCGTTGCAGAAGTAGTACTTGAGTCTAGTCTGAATTGTCGTTATGATGACCCCAACTTCTGTCCCCTCACAAGAAGGAGTGCAATCATGGATAAGGTACTACTGATTGATTTTGAGAACGTCCAGAAAATTGATCTGGAGTATTTAGAACGCAAAGCCTGCAAGGTATGCATCTTCATTGGAAGCTCGCAAAACAAGCTACCATTTGACTTAGTACGCTCGGCTCAACGACTTGGAACTAAAGTTGAATGGATCAAGATCGACGGGACTGGCTCCAATGCCCTGGACTTTCATATTGCGTACTACCTCGGAACTCAGGTGTCAAAGAATCCAAGCAACGAATATCTGATACTTTCGAAAGACAAGGGTTTCGATCCGCTAGTCAGATATGTTGTCAGACAGAAGGTGATCTGCAAAAGGATCACCAACGTTATTGAGATTGAGCCCGCAAAGCAAAGTAGAGAATCCTCCAAAGAATACCAAAAAGTCGTCGCCAACTTGAGCAAGATAGAAAAGGCCAAACGGCCGCGCCACAAGAGGACTTTGAAGCAACACATCAAGACGATCATCGGAAAAGCCGGGACGGAGGAAATGTTTGAACAGATAGTAGTCAGGCTTATTCAGGAAAAAATAATTGCTGAAAGAGAGGGAAAGATTGACTACGCGTTGTAAAAACATAACCTCTATATGACCTTCCTTTGTCAAGGGGAAAAGAGTTCCGCTTTGCGGAAGAAGTAACATTTTTATTCCGTTATGAGTAAATGATGCCTTAACAATGGACTCGATGAACCGTCACAGCTAAATGTAACAACCTGAAAAAATCCGTGTTGATTGGGAAACTAAATCTTCTCCAAAGGACTTTTTCTAAAGACTCGTTAGGCCTAAAAAAACAAAACCAATAATCCCGATATGCCACTTTCTAAATGAAATTCTTGGTTAGCCGTTTTTTTAGATGCTGGAGAAACAATAGCATTCTCTCTTGAAAGAATAAAACTCGGGGCAAGTCATACGTTGAATACCCAAAATTAGTCAATCGAACAAAGAGTACTAATGTGATACCAGGTCTTTGAAAAATTTTGTCGTTTCCTCAGCGACGGTGTCCTTTTGGTTATCGATTGTCATCATGTGATAACAGTTATCCAAAATCACCTTTTTTACCTTAAGGGCACCGATTCTCTCCTCCACATAGTCTGCATTCTTCGTACTGGTGAGGTCATCCTCCTTGGAATGAAGGATAAGGGTAGGCGTTTTAATGGCAGGAAGTTCTCTCTTCACCTCCTTGATAAGCTTGAACAGCTCATACATGCTCGCCGCGGGAGTCTTTATATACGCAATTGAATCATTTTTCATTAGGTTGACAATGCGGTCTCGCAATGCCTGGTTTTTGATTCCGTAAGGTTCTTGCTCCTTGTAGGAATAAATATATTTTAAAGGAGGGAAATAGGCGATGGGTAACAAGAATTTGTACCAAGGGAGTCTCCAGCCATCATAGAAGATGGTGGTCGACATCAAGGCGATACCATTAATCTCTGAGCCAACCTGATGAGCAAGATGGAGGGCGAGCACTGCTCCCATACAGAGACCAGCAACGGAAACAGTGTGGTAACGTTTTTTCATCTCAATGAAACTTCCAAAAACGGAACTGTACCAATCGCTCCACCGGGTTTTGGCAAGCTCCTCCACCGTTTTGCCATGACCAGCCAGGCACGGCGCTTTGACGGTAAAGCCGGCCTGGTTTAACTTCTTGGCAACGTATTTCAATTCGAATGGGCTCCCCGTCAGCCCGTGGACAAGCAACACCGAATTCTCACCACCCTGGAGGTCTATCCTGTGATCTGTCATCGTGACCTTTTTAAGATCATTTGCACCTGCTCATCAGTTGGTCAAGAAGTTCCACCGCCATCGCTGGGGATTGCCACTTCTATGGCTTTACTGTGACAGTATCTTGTAAAATCCACAAATGATTTGTCAATTTCGATTGTCTCCACTAGAGCGAAAAGTTCGCTCTCCTTAGCCTTGACGAGCCTGATCTGAAGATCGAGGCAGCCACGTGAGCCGATATCTCCCCGAATCTAGGATTGCTCTATTTCCATCCAGGACGGGACAGCAAATACTTCAAGCACCCGATCAATTACATCTTCCCGCGTGACCGTTCCATCAAAATCACACAAAAACGTGTAGCTCATTCTACCCCTTTAGTCTCCTAACTATGAGGACTGCATTTGTACCGCCAAACGCAAATGAATTTGACATCACGGTATTTACCTCGACGGATTGGTGACCAATATTGGGGACATAGTCCAGATCGCACTCAGGATCAGGAAGATCAAGGTTGATCGTTGGTGGAATAGCCTGATTTTTTATCGCAAGCAACGCGATCACAAGCTCCATAGCCCCGGCAGCCCCGATCGCATGGCCGAGCATAGATTTTGTAGAACTGATGGGTACCTTATAGGCATAGTCTCCAAAGACCTTTTTGATGGCTTGGGTTTCGATCAAATCATTCCACTGGGTCGCAGTCCCATGGGCATTGATATAGTCTACGTCTTCAGGCGAAATTCCCGCATCTTTTAGCGCTTGGGACATTGCTCTTACCGGGCCTTCCAGAGAGGGTTTGGTTACGTGAAAGGCATCGGATGTAATACCGTAACCAATAACCTCCCCATAGATTGAGGCTCCGCGACGAATTGCCAGACTCAACTCCTCGAGTACTACCATTGCCGCTCCCTCACCGAGCACTAGCCCTGAGCGATCTTTGGAAAAAGGCTTGCAAGACTTTGACGGATCGTCAGGATCTTCAGGAGCTAAAATTCTCATGGCCTCCCAGGATCGGAAACCTCCGTAAGTCAGGAAAGCCTCAGCTCCCCCTACCAGCATCACATCCGCATATCCATCTCTGATCTGTCGGGTAGGCCTCCCCGACGGCATTGGCGGAAGATGAACAGGCAGTGGAGAACGTTAGGCAGGGTCCTGAGAGTCCATACTCTATGGACAGGAGCGTTGCGGCAGAACTAGGCATGATCATCAAGACGGAAAGTGCTTTTACCCTATCCGACTTTTTCCTAAATAACCGGTCATATACCTCCTCAATGGTATTGGCTCCGCCCAGGCCCACTCCGAGATAGACTCCTGCGCGCGCTTTTTCTTGACTGTCGAGAATCAATCCTCTGTCTTTCCATGCCTGTGAGCCAGCCCCTAAAGCAAACTGGCTGATCCGATCCATCGTGGATGCTTGGCGGTCGGAGAAATAATCTGAAGGGGAAAAATCGACTTCCGCGGCAATTTTGACGGAAAGGGCCTCACCCCGAACTGAGGAAATCTTCCGGATCCCAGAACTCCCTGAAAAAATATTGGTCGAAAAATGATTGATGGTATTCCCACAAGGCGAAATAATACCTAAACCAGTCACGCCAACTCTTCGTTCAAACGGTATTGCCATCAGTATGGATGGTAAGGGCCGCTGGATGGACAACGTCTTTATCGAAAGGTTATGGAAAAGCGTTAAATACGAGGACATTTATCTGAAGGCATACGCC
>Ga0182021_10000238_pt1 | contig 55306 bp, 51 predicted proteins | sample 612E3MmetaG_FD_120493 | JGI IMG/M metagenome (GOLD analysis project Ga0182021, IMG submission 120493) | Permafrost microbial communities from Stordalen Mire, Sweden - 612E3M metaG (Illumina Assembly) | ecosystem: Environmental > Terrestrial > Soil > Wetlands > Permafrost | place: Sweden...
ATATTTCTGACGATCTGGAAGAACGCGGACACAGACCTGCCGGACCTCATTGATGCGCGCAAGCGGCTGGCTAATCTAAAGCGGGGAAGCTAACAGTCCCGCCGATTTCAGGCGGGGCTAACACTCCCGCCGATTTCAAACGGGGCTAACAGTCCCGCCGATATCAGGCGAGGCTAACAGTCCCGCCGATTTCAGGCGGGTTCTGAGTATGCCGCTGCCGCCTGACCATTCGAAGCTACCTCTTTCAGTGCCGACGAAGTACCTCTTCCCTTCAAACTCGCGGTCGACCCTGGTTCTGCAGAGATTCGTGTATAGCAGATCACTACCGGATATATCCATGCGCTCAGTGCCATGGCTGGAGGAAATTCTGTTAGTAAACAGCACCTGTTTGTGTTTGCTAGTTCAGCTATGTTGGACTACATTACCGCACGAACACCTCTGCAGCAATCATCCTTTCCTGTCGGGGAGAAACTGCAATGGTTTCCCTCATTGGTCAGACCGTTTCTCACTACAAGATCCTTCAAAAGCTTGGCGAGGGCGGAATGGGCGTCGTCTACAAAGCCCAGGATACCAAGCTTGACCGCCCCGTCGCACTGAAGTTCCTCCCGCACGGTCTCGACACCCGGGAGCCCGAGCGCTCACGGTTTCTACAGGAAGCCCGGGCCGCCGCAATTCTCAACCACCCCAATATTTGCACTGTCCATGATGTCCAGGATCATGAGGGCGAGCAGTTCATCGTGATGGAATACGTGGACGGCGTGACACTGCGCGAGAAGATTGCAGAAGGGAAGCTCCAGACCGAGACCTCTGTGGGTTATGCCATACAGATCGCCGAAGCGCTCGAGGAGGCGCACAGCAAGGGGATCGTGCACCGCGACGTCAAGGCCGACAACATCATGGTCACCGCAAAGAACCAGGTGAAGGTGATGGACTTTGGTCTTGCAAGACTGAAGGGATCGTTGCGGCTGACCCGGACCTCAAGCACCGTTGGCACGCTCACCTACATGGCTCCCGAGCAGCTGAGGGGCGAGGAATCTGACGCGCGGTCAGATATTTTTTCGTTTGGCGTCCTCCTGTACGAGATGCTCACCGGTCAATTGCCGTTCCGTGGAGAGCATGAAGCTGCCGTAATCTATGCGATACTCAACGAAGAGCCCGATCCGATTGAGAAGCACCTGGTGGAAGCACCCTCGGACCTGGTCCACATTCTCAACAGGCTCCTGGAAAAAGATCCGGCCGAGCGGTACCAATCGATGGGCGAGGTGGTTATTGAGCTCAAGAGACTGAAAAGGGATACATCGCGTGTCCACCGCGCGCAGGTTTCTCCCGGCGGGTCCGAGCTAAGAGCGGCTGCAATTCAGCAGCCGGCTGCAGCGCCAACCACTTCTCCTCGAGTTCAACCTAGCCACAAAAGGACTCTCGTCGTTGTTGTTACGGGACTCGTTCTGGTGGCAGCGGCAGCCATGTTGATTTTCTTCTCCCCATTTGCATCGCACCGGTATCCGGCGAAGCGGGTTGCCGTTCTCCCCTTTGAGAACCAGACGGGGGACTCATCGCTAAACCCCATAGGGCGGATAGTCGAGGAATGGATCATGCAGAGTCTGTCACAATCCGGTCTTGCCGAGGTTGTCCCCCGTGAGAGGCTCCTGGAAATCGAAGGGGCGAGGAACATACGCTCCCTCGCTAAGGCGACAGGGGCGGGGACGTTTGTGAGTGGTTCGTACTACAAGCTTGGCGAGACAATACAGCTTCAAGCGCAGGTGACCGATGCGAATGATGAAAAGGTCCTGCACACTATCGAACCGGTCAGCGGGCCTGCCAATAATGTAATGGAAGCCGTGGAAACGGTCCGACAGAGGGTACTCGGGGTTCTTGCCGCCACCCTGGACGATCGGCTCCAGGGCATGGCCTCGCAATTCAGCAGGTTCCCCAAGTTTGAAGCTTACCAGTACCATATCCAAGGATATGATCTGTTCATGCAGCGCGACTACCGGGGTGCGATAGACTTTTTCCGGAGGGCAGGCGAGATCGACACAACATTTACGCTCCCCCTGCTCTATGCCTGCGGGGCATACATGAACCTTGGCCAACTGGCACAGGCTGATTCCTTGGTTGGGATCATTAACGCGAGACGTGTGGAACTCGCCCCACTGGAGCAATGCATACTTGAGCTCGTCAAAGGCTGGCTCACGGGGGATCTGGCAAGATCACTTGATGCCATGCGGCAGCTCAGCAGGCTTGCGCCAGGAACCCTCTTTGCGTATCAGTGGGGCCTAGAGGCGTGCTCTTCAAATCGCCCACGGGAATGCATTGAGGCACTGTCGACCATTGACCCCGAGGCACCCTGGTGGCGCGGATGGCCCTTCTACTGGAATGTGCTCACATCGGCGTACCACATGCTTGGCGAGCACGAGAGGGAGCTCGACGCTGCATTGAAGGGCCGAAAACAGTACCCTTCGTTTCTCGGTACCTTGAACTGCGAGATCCGTGCGCTTGCCGCTCTCGGACGGATCGAGGAGGTCAAGAAATGCTTGGATGAGAGTCTCTCTTTCCCGCTCCAGTCCTCTACACCGGGGGCAAGTATGCGAATCGCGGCAGAGGAATTGCGCGCTCATGGGCATGCTGACGCCGCTTTATCGATCCTGGACCGGGCGATTCAGTGGTACAGAGCCAGACCGCCTGAAGAAGCTCACAAGCTACGAGAGGGTCTTGCCTCTACTCTCTATGATGCACACAGGTGGGAAGAAGCACGAACCCTTTATGAAACCCTTGCCAGGGAGTCTCCCGAGGACATGGACCTTCAAGGGACGCTTGGCCTTCTTGCGGCTAGGCAGGGCGATCGCGAGAAAGCGATAAAGATTTCCGAGTGGCTTCTAAATCTGAAGAAACCGTACCTCCTCGGTGGCCCTACCTATACGCGCGCGTGCATTGCGGCAGTTTTGGGGGAACGGGATCAGGCAGCTGCACTCCTGCGCGACTCGTTCCTTCAGGGAGTGAGAATGAATGTCTCCCTTCATACGGATCCCGACTTTGAATCGCTGTGGGACTACCCGCCGTTCCAGGAATTGATGAAGCCAAAAGGGTAAGCAGACCCCTCTATGTTGGAACAATTCTTCACACTGCCGGCGGTCGTTCTGGCCTCTGTCGCATGTGCATTCGTCCAATACTGAAACACGGCCGGTGACATAACCTGCGGCTTTCGAGACCGCAGCGCGGTGGACGGGTCTCTCTGGGCAGGAACGTAAGCTATTCATGGACTGTGACGTCGCCTGCGACGCCACTGGCGCGGCTGGTCGGCCTTAACCATGACGTCTACGCCAGAGACCCCGCTGGGAAGGTCGTTCTCAACAGGGTGCAGGCTCTCATGCACCTGTCCGCCGGACCCTCTCGAGGGACTCTCGAGGTCGCAGAATCTAAGGGAGGTTTCGCAATTGGGAATCCCACCCCACCCGGTTGCGGGGGGACCGTGCTTGACTTTGCAGAGCGAATACTGTATGCTGTCCCACCATTTTCCCCTGTTCTTTATTATCTCCTCCTGAACGATTCTCCTCTTGCGCAGTAACGGGGAATCTCAGAGGTAATTGGAGGTCAGTGTCCCTGGATTCCCCTGCTCTGATCTCAAGACGCTTCCTTGGTGCTCCCCCCAACGGCTTTTCTGCTCTCAGACCCTGCCGTCATACTCATACGATTCTCCCTTCACGACCGGAAATTCCCTTTCTGAGGCTTCACGCTTCATTTGTTGGAATTCGAAACTTTCACTCAAACCAACATCACACTCACTAACAGGAGCGTTCTATGAAACGTTTTCTTGGTATGCTTGCCCTGGCCGGGCTTCTTTTATCCACGGTGCTCCAGGCCCAGGAGAAATCGACACTCAGCACGTACCGTGTCTCGCCCAAGCCGGGTAAGAACTCGGCGTTGAAGAAGGCTCTCGCCGATCATGTGGCGAAATTTCACACGGGTAACTGGAAATGGCGCGTGTTCAGCGTGCTCTCTGGACCCGATGAAGGCTCCTACCAGTTGAATGAAGGCCCGAATTCCTGGACCACTGTTGAGGGGCGGCAGGATATAAGTGAAGAGCATACGCGTGACTATGAAACCAATGTCATGCCGCTGGTCGAGAAATCGACTCCCAATGCCTACCTCCTTCTCCGAAGGGAGTTCAGCACCGACTCCGTATCGAACCCATTCAAGAAAGCGCTTCTCAGGCATTTCTACACGAAGCCAGGGCGGTCACTCAGGCTTATGGAGGCACTCGCGAATTGGAAAAAAGTGTGGGAGAAGCTGGGAATGAAGGTCACCGTCTGGTCGAGCTTCTACTCCGGAGAGCCGCAGTGGGTGGTCGCCTCCCGTCTTCAGAAAGGGTTCGTCGACCTCGAACAGCCGATGGCAAAGTTGCTTGCCAGCACGTACGATGAAATCGCCGGTCCGGGTGCGTATGGGCGCTACCTGGACGATCTCGGTCAGAATATCAGCCGGATCGACGAAGAAGTCATAGAATTATTGCCCGAGTTAAGCTCCAAATAGCTTCTGAGGCAATGGCAATTTCGTGTCCACCAATCCACATCCCGCCGAATCGGGGATGTGGATTCTTTTTGGTACGCCCGGCATTTATGTCGCAGTCATGACAGGTCATAGAGATGGACCACCGTCCATTCGCGGGATACGCTTTTGTTAAGACACTCCTCCCCCCGAGGACTCACACAGTCCTTTTAAATTCAAAAGCTGCTTGCGCATCATGATCAAATCACCCCATGGGAGGAGTGGACCCACCCAGGCGAAGGGACGATAGGCAATATGCGTATCATGATTTCGGTTCATTCTCATGTGACAATCCTGGGGTCTCCCGTTTCCGGGGTGGCCTTCGGTTGCCTGGACCCGTCCGCGCAAGCGTTGTACCCGGAGAAGAGTCCGCAGTAGATCAGGACCGGCTGTATCCATGAGCTCAGAGCCATGGTTGGAGGAAATTCTGCTATTTGAGTTCAGAACGAACGGAGGCAACATACATGATCTTCAATCCGCTGTCAAGTGGAGAGGTTTTTCGGTTAGTATAGAGTTTTCAAGAAATAAGCGCCGCAATTGAATTATCCACTGGCTGAAAGGTGGATAGTTCTCTTCCCCTTTGTTATATTCTCCGCCAGGAATCTCCCCGGAGCCCGCGCGCTCCTCTCTTCCACGGACCCCGGACTATCGCTGACCTCACTTCTGAAAAGGTGAGCACGGTGGTCGGGCAGACAGTCTCACACTACAAAATCCTCGAGCACCTCGGTGGCGGCGGAATGGGTGTCGTCTACAAGGCAGAAGACACCCGCCTGAAGCGGACCGTCGCACTCAAATTCCTTCCGGCTGCATTCAGCCTCGACCCTGACGCAAAAGACCGCTTCAAACACGAAGCTGAGGCGGCTTCGGCCCTCGACCATCCAAATATCTGTACTATCCACGATATCGACGAAAGCCCTGATGGGCAGATCTTCATCTCCATGGCCTGCTACGAGGGGGAGACCCTGAGAAGGAAGATCGAACACGGTCCGCTCCCGCTTGGTGATGCGATCGATATTGCTTCGCAGGTTGCTTGCGGGCTCCAGGCTGCCCATGCGGCCGGTATGGTGCACCGGGATATCAAGCCGGCGAATATCATGGTGACAGCCAGAGGTGAGGCCAAGATTCTGGATTTCGGGCTGGCAAAGCTGGCCGGGCAAACAATCCTGACGAAGACAGAGAGCACGGTCGGGACGGCCCCCTATATGTCCCCCGAGCAGGCAAGGGGGGGAGAAGTTGACAATCGCTCGGACATTTTCTCGTTCGGTGTCGTGCTCTATGAAATGATTACCGGGCATCGCCCCTTCAAGGGAGAACATGATGCAGCAATCATGTACTCTATCATGAATGAGACACCCGAGCCGCTTGCCAGATACAAAGCCAATGTGCCCGACGAGCTGCAGCGTGTGATCGATAAATCGCTGGCAAAGGACAGGGAGCAACGCTATCAGCACATCGGTGAAGTGTTGGTCGATCTACGAAAAGCACAAGAGGAATCTCCATCTGGAGGAAAAGCGAGAAGGAAAGCCAAACGGCTCCCTCTGCTCATCGGAGCAGGGATTGCTGTTGTTGCGCTTGCTCTCGTCGTCTATGTCTTTTTTCTTCCGAAGCCGGTTTCGCCTGGTGACAAATCGATCGCGGTGCTGCCGTTTCTGAACCTGAGCGCCGAGGGGCCTTACGGATACTTCGCGGCCGGCCTGCACGATGAGCTGCTGACACAGCTCTCAAAGGTGGGGGCCCTGAAGGTGATCAGCCGGACCTCTGTGATGGGTTACGAAGGCACAAAAATTCCTCTCAAGCAGATTGCGCACGAGTTGGGAGTGGGGAGTGTGGTGGAGGGAAGTGTGCAGGTGGTGGGGAATCGTCTGCGGGTCAATGTCCAGCTTATTGACGCGGCCACGGACGCACACCTGTGGGCGGAGCGATACGACAGGACGCTGGACGATGCGTTTGCGATTCAGAGTGAGGTGGCGCAGCGGATCGTAGCGGCGGTGGGTGGGGCACTGACAAGTGGTGAACGAGGGAGGCTCACGGCAGTGCCGACAACAAATGCCGAGGCCTACCGGTTGTATATGCAGGGGCGCGGGTACTTCATGCTCCCGGGATATCTCCGCCAAAACCACGAGATCGCCCAGCATCTCTACGAGCAGGCGCTGGCGCTCGATTCGGGTTTCGCATTGGCGCACGCGGCGCTCTCGGAGGTGCACGGTTGGATGTACTGGTTCCGCTACGATCCGTCGCCGGCGCGTTCAGCTCGCCAGCGTGAGGAGGCGGAAGCCGCGTTCCGGCTCGCGCCCGATCTGCCGCAGGCCCATATTGCGCTTGGCCTGGTTCAATACCAGGGGCGGCGTGATTTCCGCCGCGCATTGGACGAATTTCAGCTCGCACTGAAGGATCTGCCGAACGACGCCCGGCTCTGGGAGTTGATCGGATTCATCCACCGTCGGCTGGGGAACTGGGACAAGGTCTTCGAGGCGTTCGAGAAGGCAACCCGGCTCAATCCGCGAGACGCGAACTTGTTCTGGGATCTCGGTGGCAATTCCTTCAGCCTTGTGCACCGCTATGCCGATGCGGTTGGCGCGTTCGACCGTGCCGTGATCCTTGTGCCGGACGCGCATTACGCAGCGATTGAAAAAGGTTGGACATACGTCCTTTGGCAGGGACAGCTCGACACGCTCCGAGAAGTACTAAGCAGAATCCCGAGTGACTCGGGGGGCAAAGGATCGGGGATTTTTGCTCTCCATCCGCGCGCCGATTTCCTGCTCTGGGAGCGGAATGCAGACAGCCTGCTTCTGATGCTTCAGAATGCACGCGTCGCCGTCTTCGATCATGTGACCTTCTTCCTGCCCGCCACGTTGTACGCCGCCTGGGCGCACCGTTTGCAGGGCGACCTCGTGGCGGCACATGTGGCGTTTGAGTTATCGCGGGCGCTCCTGGATTCGGTGATGACGGAGCTCCCCGACGATTGGCGGGTGCATGCGGCCCGCGGTCTCACACTGTCCGGGCTCGGCCGTCGGGAAGAGGCCCTGCACGAGGCCCGTTGGCTGCAGGAGTCGAAGGTCTACCGTGAGGACTTCTTCTTCGGTGGATGGGCGGCGGAATATCGCGCCCAGATCCTGGCCCAGGCCGGCGACACCGAGGGCGCGCTCGATGAGATCGAGCGGCGGCTCGCGGAGCCCTCCCCGATCAGCGTCCACACGCTGCGGCTTGACCCGCTGTGGGACCCGATCCGCGGCCACCCGCGGTTCAAGGCGCTGCTTGCCAGGTACGCCGGGAGCTGATTTCGGTTTGCGCTCAAGATCGCACTTCAAACCCATTTCAGAAAGGAGCAAAAATGAGACTCCGCCTCACCATCGCATTCCTGCTCTTATTCTCGCTGGGCACCCTCGCTCACGCGCAGAAGCGGGCCGTCTATGACGTGTACGCAATCGAATTCGGATTGTCGAACACCTGGACGCCTATATCGGAGATTGCCATCGATTCAAAATCCACCGACAGCGTCAGATTTGCCTTCTATGTGTGGTATCTGAAAGGCGATAGCGGCAAGAAGGTGCTCGTTGACGCCGGTTTCCTCGAAGACCCCGCTCAACGGGATACGGACATCGTGAGATCGGTAGAGCGGTATCAACGCCCCGACTCGGCCCTGCAACGGCTTCATGTCAGCGCAGACGAGATCACGGACGTCGTCATCACGCACCCGCACTGGGACCACATCGGCGGTCTGGATTTGTTCAGGAAGGCGACCGTCTGGATGCAGAAGAAGGATTTCGCCTATTTTGTAGGCGATGCCTGGCAGAAGGGCGCCGACAATAAAGGCCTGAAGAAGGCGGACGTCCCGAAGATCATTCGCGCGAACCTGGAAGGCAGGCTCCGGCTGATCGACGGCGACAGTGTGGAGATCATTCCCGGTATCCGGGTCTTCACAGGTTCGAAGCACACCTTCGAATCCCAGCATCTCCTCGTCCAAACGAAAACGGAGAATGTCCTCCTCGCATCAGATGATGCCTGGTTCTACTACAATATCGAGCACGCGGTTTCCGTACCCCTGACCTTCGATGCGGTTGCGTACGCCCGGGGACTGCGGAGAATGAAGACGCTCGTCTCCAACCCCGCTCTGATCATCCCGGGGCACGATGCCCTGGTGATGTCGAGGTTTGAGCGGGTCGCCGAAGGTGTGGTGAAGATACGGTGAACGCGGCAGCCGCTCAATGCGGCGATGCCGGCAAGAGGCTCGCCGGCATCCTTCAACCCGGGGGAATTACCCGGAACTGTTGCAGAGTACTCACAGTCAAAAGGAGAATGCCATGAATCTTATCGTCGGCGCAACTGGAATGGTGGGTACGGAAATCTGTAGGTTGCTGGCGGCGTCCGGCAAACCCGTAAGGGCCTTTGTGCGAACGAGCTCCGACCCGGGGAAGGTGGAGAAACTCAAGAGACTCGGGGCGACCATTGTCCAGGGCGACTTGCGTGACAACAATTCGGTCAAGGCCGCGTGCAGGGGTGTCACTGCAGTCATAGCGACCGCCTCGGCAATGCCCTTTTCCTACAAACCGGACGAGAACACCCCGCAAACCACGGATCAGGAAGGCATGCTGGGTTTGATTGCGTCGGCGCACGACGGAGGTGCGAAGCATATAGTGTACACGTCCTTCCCCCCGATGGAGCTATCGTCCCCTCTTCAGGATGCGAAGCAAGCCGTGGAGGCCAGCCTGCGGACCAGCGGGCTTACCTACACAATCTTGCGACCGACGCTTTTCACCGAAGTCTGGCTCGGCCCTGCGGTGGGATTTGATTACGCCAACTGCAAGGCGACCGTCTATGGAACGGGAGAGAATGCAATCAGTTGGATTTCTCTTCTGGATGTGGCGCAATTTGCCGTCGCCAGCCTGAGCAACCCGGCTGCCCGGAATGTCACGCTTGACTTGGGTGGGCCCGAGGGGATAAGCGCCTGCAAGGTTGTCAAGGTTTTCGAAAGAGTCTTCGGCAAGCCTTTTGCGGTGACAAACGTCCCCGTCGAAGCACTGCGGGGCCAGTATGCCGCGGCGACTGATCCGATGCAAAAATCCTTCGCCGCCTTGATGCTCGGCTGTTCCGAGATAAAGGCGATTGACATGGCTCCCACGCTAAAGGCTTTTCCCCTGAAACTGAGAACGGTGGAAGAATATGCCCGGAGCGTAAAGGCGTGACCGTCAAGCCTCGATGCTTGGCAGGTCATCTTCTTGTTGATGACAATGACCTGGACGTTCTGGTCATTCGATAATTCGTCAAATGACCGGGAGGAGGTGATTCCGGGAGGAACTTTTGCTATAACGAACGCCGGTGGGTGCAGTGGCTCCCACTTCAAGTCCTGAACCGCAGCTAAACGGAAGAACTCATGGAAAACCCTGCCGCAGCCGGCGAGATCAGACCGTGCAGGAAGACCGGATATATATGGATTACACTCGGCCTGGCGCTTGTTCATGCCGGCACATTTGCCCAGACTCCGGCGCCGAAACCAGACTTCATCCGGCAACGGGAGTTTATATATGAGGAAGCTCCTTTCAAGAGTGCTCATGCGTCGACGATTGTGGAGACGCCTTCGCGGAAATTAATGGCGGCGTGGTTCGGCGGGACTGCGGAAGGAAACCCCGATGTGCGGATCTGGCTCTCGGTCAAGACATCCGGACAGCACTGGTCACCGCCGATTCCGATGACGGACACACTGGGCATGCCCGCGTGGAATCCGGTTCTCTTTCAGGATGGCGCACGGACGTGGCTCTTCTTCAAAATCGGGCCGAGTCCGCGTGAATGGGTCGGAGGATTTCGGACATCGGAGGACGATGGTCTTACCTGGACCCCCGTGACATATCTGCCCGCAGGGTTGTCGGGCCCTGTTCGGACCAAGCCCATCAAGCTTCGCGACGGAGCGTGGTTGGCGGGGACATCCGTTGAAGCAGGCTGCCGGCTGGACTCTCCCGCAGTCGCTCCTTACAGGAGCTGGGCGGGATGGGTGGAGAGGAGCACCGACCATGGGGTGACGTGGACAAGGCACGGCCCGGTCACCGTGGCCGGCGAACCGTTCGGCGTTATACAGCCCACACTCTGGGAAACCGCGAGTGGAGAGGTCCGGATGCTCATGCGCTCAACGGAGCGGATCGGTCGGCTCGTTGCCTCCTCATCAAAAGACCATGGCCTGACATGGGAGCCAGGGCGTCCCACACTTCTGCCGAATCCCAATGCTGGAATTGATGTCGTTCTCATGAAGGACGGCCGGCTTGTGCTGGTGTACAACCACCTTCTCCATGGACGGGACTCCCTTCATATTGCGATCTCCACAGACGAGGGGAACACGTGGAGCAATCCGCTCCTTCTGGAAGCGGGGGAAGGGGAATACTCCTACCCCTCTATCATACAGAGTGCGGATGGATTTCTGCATATTACATACACATGGAGGCGTACACGCATTCGTCACGTGGTCATCGATCCACTCGATCTTCCTCACTGGTAATGTCCCCGCCATGGGGCCGATGCCATTGCGGCCTCTCCTCCGGTCCCCCCCCACGACAACCCCCCGTACCAGAGACCTCGAGACCCTCCGCGGACGCCAGCGGCCCGGGAAATCAGGGTGCCTGCCTCAATAGCCCAGTATGACGAGTGACGCAGAAATATCGAACGAATGAGAATTGTTACTGACCAGGAGGTCCGATGACGAGAGCGTCGATGTTATCGTGGGTGTGACGCCGCCGCTGTTGTGGATCGATGTTCCCTCTGTGCTGCCGGAATACGGCGACCTGACATACGACCAGCTTGCCGCGAGCGAGAGTTCGATGTTCGGTCGGATGCGGTGAGCGAGAACAAACGACCCGGCGAGGTTCTCGGTCTTGAAGGCGGTCGGTCCGCTGCTATAGGAGTCCGTGGAAGAAAGAGGCGGGTTGACCAAGCTGTAGCTCGAATTGAGCGTGGATCGTGTCCCGTATGTGCTGTAAGGCTGGTACGTTACGCCTAATGAAGCGGTGGTCCTGTCGGAGAGACCATACGTGAAGTTCGTATTGGCATAAAACGCCTTGTAAGGGGTGTAATACGACGTGAAATTGTCTCCCGTCGTAGTCGTCGCGGCGGTCGGTGTGCTGGCCGTCGAGCTGCTCGTGGAGAACGAAGCGTAGTCACTCGGTCTGAGCGTGTAGTGGGGCGTGAGAGTGAATGCATACTGCCCATCGTGCAGGGCCGGCAGCCTGAACCCGGTAATAGTGTAGAAGCTGCTCAAATCCTGCGAGACCGCCGCGGCTGTTGTTGCCAAAACAAAGACGAAGAGTGCGATGGCAGATTTCATAGCTGATCTCCCTTGTTATGTTGTGAGATATGGTTGGTGTAGCGATGACGCCATCGTATCATCGTATGCCATTCCGTGACCTGCACTAAAGGGAATTGACGGTGCGGCTTCTCCTGCTCCGCCCGCGTGATCTCAGAATTCATAACGTGAGTCTTCGAGTATCAAACGGTGTGCCACGTGATGCTTCGAGGAAAGAGTGCGAAAGGGGGGCGTTGGTAAACGTTCGCGGGAATTCTGCTGCAGTGAATGTGTCTTCCCGAATGGTCACCGTTCACTAAAGAGGACCTGTTTCGAGGTCGTCGAACGGGAAGATCTTTCACACGCTCATGGATGATTCACTCTCAATCATGCGAATAATCCAGGTTAGGGGATTGGTTGTCCCTGCAGGAGCCACTCGTACACCGTCTGGACGCTGACCTCGGGAAGGTGCATTTGTCGCGCCTGCTCGCGGTCCAACAACAGCAGTCGTTTGAGGGCTCGAGGGTATTCGCCCGACGCCTCCCGCAGGGCCCTTACCTCTCTATCCTGTGTGTCTACGGAGGAGAGATCGGCGCACACCTGAATGAGCTCCTCTTTGCCATCAAGGAAGCGCGCATGGAAATCTACTTCGAATCCGGAACTGGACTTGACATACCCGACCTCTGCCTTGCGTCTCTCAAGTTCACCAAGCACGACGGTTTCCAGGGCGTGGCCTTCGTTCGTCCGGCCGGCGACATCAAAGGCGTGGATAAGTGCCGGGTCGACGGGATAGATCTTGCGGGGGTTGGAATTGCGCTTGCGTTCCGAGTCAGTGGAGAGGGGCACAGCGCTGATGAGAAAAGCATCAGAGAGATGGCCGAACATTGCGTGGAGAGCGTCCTTCGACACACCGTGTCCCTGTGCCCTCATGTCTAGATAGAGTCGATGCACACTCATTGCGCCAGCGGGGTTGCGCAGACACTGCCGCACAAGCCAGCGAAGTGCAGCCACCTGGGTGATGTGGTATCGCTCAAGAACATCGCGGAAGAGGACTGTGTTCACATAGCCCTGTAGAAGTTCCGTCCGCAGATTTGCTGAAAGTCCCTGAGCTTCCGGGAATCCGCCTTCCTGGAGATATTCACGAAATCGCTTTTCGATGAGAGAGCGCTCACTCGCTGTCAGCCGTTCAACAGGCATCGCCGGCTCTTCACCGCGATGCCGCAGGAATTCCCGAAAGCTGAAAGGGCGGATGGTGGTTTCCACACTTCGGCCGCGCAGTGAGGTGTGGATTTCCCGGCTTAGAAGCCGGGCAGAAGAGCCGGACACAGCCACATCAACTCGTTCGGAATCAAGTACCCGTCGCAGGAACCGCTCCCAGCCGTTGACCTGTTGAATCTCATCAAGATACCAGTAGACCGTCTCTTTGCCACGAAGCTCAGGAAACCGGCGATAATATTCCTCGACAAGTTGACTCAGTTGTCCAGGAGGAAGATCCATCAACCGATCATCATCAAAGCTTATATAGACTGCCCTCTCGGGAGGATGGGTTTTGCGCCGTTCACTTTGCAGTTGACGAAGAAACGTAGTTTTGCCGGCCCGACGCATGCCGATTACCGCGTGGACCTTGCCCGGGATAGCTGGCAGCCGGGCATCGCGCCTTGTGAAGGGTGGTCCTTCGCCTGCCAGGACTGCCTCGTTGAGCTTCTCCAGGAGAATGGGATGGAGTATCATGCCGAAAATCTATGAAACTTGTGTCATTTTGTCAAGGACACATTTAATTTTACCTGTCCTCATGCGAAGGACAGCTTTCGGAGAATTCTTGGGCCAGCTAACCTGTCGCACATGCACGAACATCTCGGGGTGTGAAGAACGCCCCGCTTTGCCAACGCCAGTCTGTTGCCAACCACCTCCTGGCTAGTGTTCGGAAGTCACGGATTTCTCCAGCTTCACACCTTCAGAACGATCCGTCCGCGTCCATGGCCGGTTTGGCTCAGGTCGTGTGCGGCCCGGGCCTCTTTCAAGGGGAACACTTTGCGTGATTCTGCCTTGATCGTCTTGTTTGCGACAGCGTCGGCTATGGCTTTCAAATGGACCGGTGAACCCCGCCCTGACATAAGGGCTTTCACACCGAGCGCCTTGGCCCTTTCCTCCGAAGGTCTGTCGGCAATGGTGACCAGGACTCCACCTTTTTTGAGAAGTTGATAGGAATTCTCCAGAACATTGCCCCCGACGGTATCGATTACAGCATCAACGTCCTTAACCGCCGCTTCGACAGGTCCCTTTTTGTAGTCGACAACCTGGTCGGCTCCGAGGGATTTGACGAAATCGACGTTGGCCGTCGAAGTTGTCCCTATTACTCTGGCGCCCTTTTGACGCGCCATTTGAACGGCGAAACTCCCCACCCCTCCGGCGGCTCCCTGGATAACGACGGTTTGCCCGGCTTTGACTCCGGCGTCTTCGACAGTCTTCCACGCGGTGAGGGCTCCCACAGGCAACGTGGCGGCAATTTCAAAACTCAGGCCGTCCGGCTTGGCAGCCACCTCACCAGCTTTTGCGATCGCGTATTCGGCGTACCCTCCCTGGGCCAATCCAAAGACCGCCTCACCCTTCTTCAGGCCGGTCACTCCTGGTCCGATTTCTTCAATTGTTCCCGACACGTCGAGGCCGGGGGTGTAAGGAAGCTGGATGGGCATATAGTCTTTCAAGTACCCGGCTCGAAATTTCCAGTCTATTGGGTTGACCCCTGCATATTGGACCTTGATTAACACTTCTCCGGCTTTGGGCTGGGGTCTCACAATCTTTTCGACGATCAGTTTGTCCGATCCGCCGTACTCGTGGAACCGGACTGCAGTCATTTCTTGCGCCATAAGAACCTCCTTAAATAGATATGCACACTCTACGAAGATCTGCCTGCAGAGGCAAATTTCTGGTGGATCTCTTGGTTCCGGCATCCGCTCCAGAGTATACCTCCATCCGACGTGTCCTGGGCTTTGCAGTTGCGGGATGCCGTAATACGGTTCTTGTCATTTGGAAAAACCGTCATTTGCGGACCAGTCCCACGGATCGTGCTCGTTCTTTGTTTTACGCATTGGAAATTCATCCGTCAAATTGCTATCATACACGGAGGTGAGGGAGGTCTCTTGGGTACTTTGGAAATCCAAAAACGAGCGAGAATTGTCCCCGCTGCCAGCGGCAGGGGGAGAGAAGTCATTCTTCCATATCTCGTTTACCGCGATCTTCTGGAGCTAAAAACGACGATGGAAATCTACGAACGAGAAGAGGTACAAGAGAGCTTGAAGAAGGGGAGAAAGGAAATCGCTGTCGGCAGGACAAAGTCCTTCCGAAAGGCTCACGAAGCTATCAAGTGGCTCAAGAGATAGAAATCATTCTCACTGAGGAACTGAAGAGAACGTACAATCGGCTCCCCGCATTAATCCGCAAGAAGTTTGACAAGCAGCTTTGCTTCCTCGTCCGCGATTCAAGACATCCATCGTTGAAAATCCATCGTCTTAACGGAGAATGGGAATTCTACATCGACGTTCACTATCGGTGCTTTTTTCGGCGCGACGGAAACCGGTACATTCTTCTGACCATAGGTAGCCATCGGATCGTCGATCGATACAAAGTCCGCTGAAGCCTCGGCTCCCACTGCGGTATAAACCTCCGTTATGAATACCGTTTCTGTCGGTCCAATTCGAGCCCGGTTCCGAGAAGTGCTCCAGCAACCCACTTCACTCAGTGTCTTGCGTTTCTCTGGAGGATTCATCATCGTACAGTGCATCCGTGCCAATAGGGCATCCTCGGACGCAAGGCATGACAAAGGTATGAATCTCAACAGATCCCGACGATGATGTAATGACGTGTGAAGACTATAGCCCCGTCCTGGTTGATCTCAGAAAAGCGACACAGAAAGAGATCAAAGGGGCATACCGGACGACCGCTCAAGTGAAGCATTCTCTCCATACTCAAAGAAGTTACGGAACGATGAAAAAGACCGGATATGTATGTCAATTCAAAATCACACTTCTGGAAGTATCCCCGAGGGTATGGAGACGCGTTCAGGTTCCGGATGAGTACTCATTCTGGGATCTTCACGTGGCGATCCAGGACTCGATGGGCTGGTGCGATTACCACCTCCACAAGTTCCGTTTTCAGCTCCAGGACGAGATCGTCAAGATCGGCATTCCGGATGACACAGATGAGGATGATAATATCGAGGCGGGGTGGAACGTAAAGTTAGTCGAGTACTTCCCTGAACCTGGGGTCAGGTCACTCTACGAGTATGACTTCGGAGATTGCTGGCAGCACGAAGTACTTCTTGAAAAAGTACTCCGCCGGGAAGCAGATGTGAAATATCCCCGATGCATAGCCGGCAAGAACGCTTGCCCTCCCGAAGATTGTGGAGGCCCCGGAGGGTATGCCGATCTTCGTAGGATATTACGCAATCCGAAGCATGAAGAGTACCAGCAGATGATGGAATGGATGAGCAGCATGGTGAAACTCGGAGGTAAGATGCCGTTTGACGAGAATAACCCGGGGGCTGTTCGATTTGACAATCCGCGAAGCCGGCTAAGAAAAGCAATGCGATGACTCCGGTGAGTGCGAACTCGCGCGGAGAGCCGGCGCACAGACCGGCAAGGGCTACCACGCCCCTTCAGCCTGCAGAAGACCGTCCCCAGCCAGCGGGTTCCCACTCCCGGATCACGCCGTTGTCGCCGCACCGGGGACACTTGTAAAAAATCTCCTTCTCTTTGGGGCGCAAGTTGAAGTAGTTGTCATCCTCTATCCCTAGGTCTTCGGCTTGAGCCGTCCCGGCCTCGATTCCGTCGAGGAGCATTGCACAGGTAGAGATCGGATCCCGAGATATCTTATGGAACTTCTTGATGACCTCCACGGCCTCGTCGGCCTGAATCGGTAGGCTGCCCAAGGGGTCGGGATAAACGAGATCCACAATGCGTTTCCTGGCTGGTGTGATGCACTTCTCTGATGGAGCAAATCTCATCACAAGCCCCTGCTGAATCTCGGGATCGCTTTCATACAGCACATGGATCAAGTCGACGAGGCCGATCCTTTCCACTGACTGAAGCCTCGCCTTGATACTGGCCCACGTCCCAGGTGTGGGAGATTGTGATACGGCTTTGCTTGAATTCATGTCACCCGCCGAATTCTGGCGTGCCAGATTTCGTCTTCGATGGCTCGGACCTGGGCTCATTGCTTTCCTATTGCGGTGCATTCCTACAGGGCTTCCTGTTCAGCCGAAGAATATGCCGGTCGGATCTGCGTCCACTTCTTTCAAGAGTTCATCGAAATGGCTGTTGGGCTCGATATCCATGTACACATGCCATTTTGAGTTCCGGTCTGCGCAGTAGAGAGTCCATTTGCCGGTTTTCGGGTCAAATCTAAATTCGGCGATCGACATCGCGGTCCATCTGCCGGGATCTCGAAACGACGGACGATTCTCGATGAGCGTAACAGAATTGCCACGAACATCGTACGTCAAATTGACCTTGTCGCGAACTTCGACCGGTACCCGCCGTCCGCAGAAGGCTCGAAGCTGAGTCTCCCCCTGATGCTTGACCGTATCTGCAAGGGCCATACGGTAACCCCAATGGCGGATGTGACTTAGATCAGTGGATCAGAATTCTAGATCGAGTCCGCTCTCGGCAGGAATTTCGCCAACCGGTAGTCTCGATGTCTGCAAACTTCACAATATGATAAATGGTCGGCTATACTTCGACGTGTCCATGTCTCGGACACATTCTAAAATGCCCCTTTCCCATTGTCGCCCACAGATTTGAAAAAAGAGGGGCGGTGCCTGTAATATCACCAGGGACAGTCAACCGGCTAGGAACTCCCTTGATCGCGAAGCACTCGAATTTTCCGCAAGTCGCGAAAAATACGGGAAATCGCATATTGACTTTAGTTCACCTATAGGTTAAATTGACTCGTGCCTGTTAGAACTTACTACCCAGGAAGCGGGGCTGTCATACAAGTGTATGAGAATCAAAGGGGGGAGGCATTGGCTGCTGATTTTATCGACGGATTGTCCGATGACCAGAGGCTCAAATTCGTTAGGCTACTGAGGGAATTTGGCGAGAGAGGAGAGATTCGGAACACACAAAAATTCAGATTGGAACAGAAGCCGATTTATGTTTTCAAGTCAAACCAAAACCGCATCTTATGCTTCTACCTTCCGGATTCTTTGACCAAAACCATTATTCTTACTCACGGCTTTGTGAAAAAAGGGGGGAAGCTCCCCACACGCGAGTTAGCGAGAGCCCTACAAATCTATGACGAAGTCGTCGGACGTCACAATACAAAAAGGTGAATCAGTGAGACCCGCCGAACGGTTCCAGAAACTGCTGGACAAGTACGAGGACGATCCTCGTTATATAGCAGAGGGCCTTCTCATTGAAATCAACGAACAAGTCGTCCATTTGATGGAACGGAAGGGTATCAACCGTACTCAACTCGCGGCCCTATTGGATGTTTCCAGTGCATATGTAACAAAATTGCTGAACGGCAATGAGAATCTTACAATCAAACAGTTGGTTCGATTGTCCGCAGCATTGGACTCTTCCGTTGATGTTGCTATCGTTCCCAGACAATTCAAGGTTAAACGCTTGTCTGGCCATCCGCAAGAGGTTAGACAGGCAGCTTCGCTTGCTCGCCCGCGATAGAGCACATCCATCGTTGAAAACCCATCGACTTGGTTATCTGCTGCCCCCAGGGCCCCCCGTGCGCAGGACATGACACAATTATGGATCTCAACAGGTCCCGACGATGATGAAATGACTTACAAACTGATGGCGGGATCGCAGCCATCAGGCCGCGCGGGATTACAGTGAAGGTCGAGAGGTGTTTTTCCGGAGCCAAGCGGAGAGTTGGGCCTTGGTGAGTTTGCCGGTTGAAAGTTCGATCATGGTAACGTAAGCTTCCTCCTCTGGAGCGTTCACTTCCCATCCGTTCTCATGAAGAAAAATGTCCATCAGGACAAAAGCGATCCGCTTGTTGCCATCGATAAACGGATGATTCTTGCAGACATGGAATCCATATGCAGCGGCTTTGTCAACAACGCTCCGATTGAGGAACTTGCCCCCTGAGGTCATTTTCGGTTGAGCGAGAGCAGAGGCCAGGAGATGTGTGCCCCTCAAGCCGCAATGTCCACTGTAGCGATGGATCAAATCTGCGTGGATGATTGGGACCAATTCGTCCGGGATGAACCGAATTGCCATTATTTCGCGAGTGCTTTCAGAGTGTTCCGATAGCGCTTATTGGACTTTTCATATGCCTTTACCCACTCCTGGAACTTTGGATCGAATGGAGTCAGGACTACGCCGTCCTCTGTTTCGACGAGGTGCAGCTCGTCGCCCACGCTGAGGCGGTAATTCTCGACAATGGTCTTCGGCAGGGTAATGCCGAGACTGTTGCCGACACGCCGTACTGATGTTTTGAGCATACGTCACCTTGGCCATTGATCCTATATTATAACATCTGTATTACGCTAAGTCAACTCAAACACGATTCATCTTTCGGCGCCATCGCAGTGATCCGAGCCGATGTCCTTAGGTTCGTTAGCACTCCTTTGCGGTCCAGGCGAGCGTCTTTACTGAGGGCGAGCTCGAGACGCTGCAGCTCCGCCGTGCGTTCCTCTCCCCGCAGGTCCTTCCGACGGATCTTCTCTTCGATCTCACGCACGAGCGATCCATAGTATTCCTGCACCGCACTTCACTCAGCGTCTTGCGTTTCTCTGGAGGATTCATCATCGTACAGTGCATCCGTGCCAATAGAGCATCCCCCCCACGGAAGACATGACAAAATTATGAATCTCAACAGATCCGGGCAACGATGAAATGAACTACAAAGACTATTACAAAGTCCTGGGTGTCCCGAACACGGCGACACAAGAGGAAATCAAGAAGGCATACCGGGCGCTGGCTATGAAATACCATCCGGACAAGACAAAAGGCGCCAAAGGCGCCGAGGACAAATTCAAGGAGATCAACGAGGCGAACGAAGTCCTCAGCGATCCGGAAAAACGGAAGAAGTACGACAAGTTCGGCCAGGACTGGAAGCACTATCAGGAAGCGGGGCCGCAGACGGGTGGATTCGACTGGTCCAAATACGCTGCCGGGCAGGGCGGCCAATCACGTCAGATGAACCCTGAAGAGTTCAATGCGATGTTTGGAGAAGAGGGTGCGGGTGACATCTTCGAGCTGCTGTTCGGACAGCGTGGCGGGTCGCGGCGGGGGAGAAGGAGCGCTGCGATCCCGGGGGAGGACTTCAATGCGGAAACGACGCTTACACTTGAAGAGGCGTACAAAGGGACGACACGGCTCATCAATCTCCATGGCCAGACAATAAGGGTCACGATAAAGCCTGGTATTGCCGATGGGCAGGATCTAAGAATTCCGGGGAAGGGGGGGCCGGGAATGAACGGCGGTGCGCCCGGTGACCTCTATCTCACCATAAGGATCTCTCCGGATCCCGAATTTGAGCGCAAAGGGAACGATCTAAACCGTGAGCTTCCTGTCGATTTGTATACCGCTGTGCTCGGGGGGAAGACTCATGTGAAGACGCTCAAGGGCGCGATCAAGGTCGATATAGCGAAGGGGACGCAGAACGGGACTGAGCTGAGGCTCAAGGGCCTTGGGATGCCGGTCTACGGGAAGAAAGATGAGCATGGGAATTTGTTCGTGAAGGTGACGATTCAGATCCCCCAGAACCTGAGCGAAGCGGAAATCGACCTGTTCAAAAAACTGGCCGCAATGCGGAAATGATCTGAAGAGTAGAGGTATGTCTGCACCACTGCCGTTCCGCCGGGCTCGCCGTAGTATCGCGCGACAGGTTCGGGCGAACCACCCGTTCAGTGCCCGGCCGTTGTTAGCTGTTTCAGCCTTGCCTTCGCATCCGCCATCTCCGGCCATTCCTTCTCGGCGTCCTTCCAGGTCTCAAGGAACGATTTGTACTCCTTGATTGCTTTCGCATTCTCGCCCTGTTGCTCATATGCAATGCCGAGCCAATAGTGTGCCTTGACGGCCGCGATGGGCCAGTACATATACGTTGTGAGACCGCGAAGACTGATCGGAGGATATGAGATTGGACTCATCCAGGTCATCCGTTGGAGCTCTTGTATCGCATCAGCGGTCCGGCCGGTCTTCAGGAGTGCCACGGCATAGAAGTACTGTGGCATGTGGTTGGGGAATTCCTGCTGCAGTTCCTCTGCAAAATGGGTACGAGATTCCTCGAACTTCCCCTGTTCATAGGCAAGGAGGCCGGCAAGAGCCTCAGCTGTGCGGTGAGCGCGAGGGAAATCTTCCGCCTTTATCTTGGCAATCTCATTGAAGAGCTGCAATGAGCGCTCAGTTTGTCCTCCTTTCATAAGCGCCCACGCCACAAAATCGCGTCCGTAGAGAGGATTGAAAGAACTCCTGTGCAACTGCCGCGAATACTCGGATGCGTATTTCATCATCGTAGCGTAGTCACCCGCCTCAAATGAGACTATTATGACGGCCTCATGAATCACGCCGATCTGTTCGGCACTGAATCTCTCAGCTTCCTTCGATGAAAGCAGAGCGACAAGACCCTCCCGTGCCTCGGTGAATCTGCCGCGATGGCCCGGGATCAGGCTACGGGATGCTATTGCCTCGATCTTCTGCAGTTGGTCGGAAGTTGACCCTAGCCTCTCGAAATACTCGGCAGCCATTGTATAGTTCCGGCGAAGGAGAGCAATCTGACCTACAGACATGCAGGATGTGAAGTCACCTCTCTGAGCGATTGCCCGCTTGAACCAATACACCGCGGAGTCAGGCTCGCCGGACATGAGGAAGATTTCCCCCTTGCTGTCGTAAGGGTTTGGCTCAGCCGGCGCAAGTGTGATATAGCGGTCGATAGTGCGCAGTGCCTCATTTGTCTGTCCAAGTCCCGTCTGCAGGTATGCCTGGAAGTTCAGAAGAGTTTTGTCGAACGGGTTTGTCGGCAGAGCACGATCAAGAACACCTCTTGCATGATCAAAGTCTCTGAGGTCGAGATAGATTTCGTGAAGATCCGCGGCAGCGAGCGTTTCGTGGGGATACTCTTGCAGAAACCGTTCCAAGATTCCGGCGGCCTTCGGATAGTCATGCTGGACAGTGGAAACGTATGCAGCCTCGATTTGCAACCGCTCCCGTTCAGCAACCCGATCGCTAAGCTCCCATGCCTTTTCCAGTGCCTCTCTTGCACCGGTGAAGTCACCCATGCCTCTTCTTACCACAGTGAGACCGACGTACGCCATGGCGAAATTCTTGTCCAGCTCGATTGCCCGCTCCAGGGCCGCCTTCGCCTCCGGAAAGTAGTATTTAATTCCGAGTTCGAGTCCTTCCACATATGAACGGTACGCTTCGGGAGATGTCGTCGTCACTTCAGCAACAGACTTCTCCCCTGTGACCGTCGGAGACCCCACCTTCAATTCATCTTGCACGAGCGCAGAGAGACTATCGACAAGGGCGAAAATTCGCTCGCCCGAGTATCCTGTCAGTCGCTGGGACCCGATGATCTTCCCGCTCTGCACATCGATGAGGCGGGCTGTAACCGCAAGCGAAGGGGATTCCTGAAGGACACTCCCGAGCAGCATGGTCTTCACGCCTGCGCGCTGGGCAATCTGCGTTGCGAGCGAGGGCGTGATGGATTTGGCCTCGCCGTGACCGAGGTCCTTCTGAATGTCGTAGAGACGCTCCCTGCTGATGACATCCAGCCCCCTGGCCTGCGAGAGCGATGTGATCAGAAGATTTACGAGCATCTCTCCTGTATGATCTTTGTCCTCCGGATCAGGAATGTTTTCAAAGTACATCACCGCGACCGAGTTCTGCCCGCCTGCCACGCTCCTCTGCTGACCGATCTGTAGGTTAAAAGGATTGAAGATGAGCATAAGTACGGCCACCGCGACAACCGCCGATGCGGCAATTGCATACCTGAGAAGTCGTGACGTCGACGGTCGTCGTTTTTCCGGCACGGGAGAACCTGCCGTCACCTGTCCTGATTTGACGTATTCGAGCGCTTTCCTTTCGCGCCGGAGGTCGGCAAGAAGATCATCGGCATGCTGGTAGCGCTCGTCGCGGTCTTTGGCAAGCGCTTTTGACACAATTTCCTCGAGTCGCGGAGAAACCCGGTTATTGAATCGCGCCAGTGGCTGGGGTTCCTCGTTGATGATTGAGTAGGTGATCGCTGATTGGTGTTCGCCACGGAACGGCAGCTGGCCTGTCAGCAGTTCGTACAGGACTATCCCGAACGAGAAAATATCGCTCCGGCGATCGACGTCCTCGCCCTGCGCCTGCTCAGGCGACATATAGGATGCCGTCCCGAGCGTCGAGCCCGTCCGCGTCAATTTGCTGGCGCCTTTCAACTTGGCCAGCCCGAAATCCATGATCTTTGCCTGGTTGCGCGGCGTGAGCATGATGTTGTCGGATTTGATATCCCGGTGGACAATCCCCTTCTCGTGCGCGAGCGCGAGGCCTTCGCAGACCTGGATGCCGATTTCGAGCACCTTCTTGATCGAAAGCTGCTCCGATTCAACGATCTGTCGAAGCGTTCTCCCCTCGCAGTACTCCATCGCGATGAACATTGTCCCTTCGACCTCATCAATTTCGTAGATCGTCGTGATGTTGGGATGATTGAGCGCCGACGCGGCTCTCGCCTCGTGGACAAAACGCTCTTTCTCCACAGCATCCGAAGTCATGTGTTGAGGAAGGAACTTCAGTGCGACAGGGCGGTCGAGCTTGGTGTCCTGGGCCTTGTACACGACGCCCATGCCGCCTTCGCCAAGCTTCTCGATGATCTTATAGTGGGAAATCGTCTGGCCGACCATGGGACACCTTCACTGAAACGAATGTCGATTTGCTAGGATGTTAGCGACGTCCTGGCGCCAATGAGATCTGCAGCACACACGCCGTTCCGTTCACCGACGGTGGTTGAGTGCAGCGAAACATCGAAGAGAAATCCGCCCGGGCCGACAGGGAAAGCGCTCCAGTCGATGGCCGCAGCGGGGAAGTCCGCTGCGAGCATCCTCAGGAACTCTCGAAGGGGAAGAGTGCCGTGTTCCATACGATTTCTCCTTCGAAGTCTGCGATTGCGTTGATATAACAAGCTGTATGCCCGGCACGGAAACCCGCCGAATCGATCATCGAGGAAACTGTCCGGGTGAAGACTGCGGAGAGCATGGCGCAGCTCTGGCCCGACGGAGGATGCCAGAAGGTACTTCGGTGGGTTGGAAGAATCAACTAACCCCGCTTTTCATAATCGTCATGATCGTCTATGTAAATCACATCCCCAGGATGGCCAATCTTGCTTGAACAATACTGGATGTCCTGACATGGCAACTTGGCCCAATGTACAGATTATTCGCGCGTGTAGCATGTGTGGCCGTTTGGTGATTACTATCGCCCGGTTGAACAATCTACATCGCCAATCGTTAGATTGTGTTCCACATGCAATCTTCGCTGAAGCCTCGCATGGAAGGGGATAGGGAAAAACTGTTCATCGACGAAACGATTTATACCTCGCATCTACTAATCAAGCCATTACACAATGAACCGGTATTGCAAGCCGGCCCAAGGCGGAGTGCTCACTTATGAAAAACGCTCTATTCGTTTCCCAGAGTGTCATCCAATTTCTGGTGGGGCTGGGAGCGGTGATCTGTGGTGCGATGTTAATTGCCGTTCCCACGGGAACACTTTTGCAGATGTATCCGGACATGCTGAAGGGGACACCTTTTACGGATTTCCTTGTTCCGGGGATGATTCTCTTTCTTGTAATCGGCATCGGACAACTTGTTGGCGGCATTCTCACCCTCCGAAAGCACCTTCTTTCGGGTTATCTCGGTGCCGTACTCGGTTTTGGCCTGATGATATGGATCTTCGTTCAGGTCAATATGATCGGCGGAAGGAATATTCTTCAATACAGCTATTTCACGGTTGGCATTATTGAGACCGCGTTGGCGTTTTTGATCCAGGACCATTTGTAAGCAACCGGATCGCTCGTGGCGGCCACCCCGTTCTGTTCGGTCGCGCACTCGGGCAAGCGAGTCCATAACCAGCTTCCCTGGCGCGTTGGATCGCCGTTCCTGCCAGCGCACCCCCCAGACCTTTCCCGCGGGCCTCAGGGCCTCTACTACTGTAAACATTGAGTCTCCTGCCGTCCCCGGATTATCCGATATTCGACCGTCAATTCTATCTGTAGAGGCAACTCATTTCTGCAATTGACACTTATGAACAAACTCAGCATATTGAGGCTCGGGAGCCGGTCTTTTGGCTCTTGCGCTGTTCTTTAACACACCTCTCACGCTCAGCAGGCTCAACAGTTGCATAAGACGAAAAGCCGCAGAATTGCTGCAGTCATTGATCCGCCGCTCCCGCCGCACTTCCTGATCCATTCGATTGACAGACCGGTCACGGACTTGAAATCATCGGTGAAAAATATCCCGTGAGCGCACCCTCTCAAACATCGATGTTGGACACTTTACCCTACTCTGTCGAAAAGGAACGCGTTGGTTTCCCTCATTGGTCGGACCGTTTCTCACTATAAGATCCTCGAGCAGTTGGGCGCAGGCGGCATGGGTGTGGTCTACAAGGCCCTGGACGTCAAGCTTGACCGCCTCGTAGCTCTGAAGTTCCTGACGCCTGATCTGACCCGTGATGTCCAGGCAAAAGAGCGCTTCATGAATGAAGCCCGGGCCGCTTCCTCATTTGACCATCCTAACATCTGCACAGTCTATGAAATCGGGGAGGCGGAGGACGGCCAGTGGTTCATCGCGATGGCCTGTTACGAAGGGGAGACACTTAAGGAGAGAATTGACCGGGGACCCCTGAGGATTGAAGAGGCGACAAAGATCGCTCTCCAGATAGTGCGGGGGCTGTCGAGAGCGCATCAAAAAGGGATCATCCATCGCGATGTGAAGCCTGCGAATATCATCGTGACAGGCGAGGGCGTGGCAAAGATCCTCGATTTCGGACTATCAAAACTTCGCGGTCAGACGGTCATTACTGCAGTCGGATCGACTCTTGGTACAGTCGCCTACATGTCTCCGGAACAGGCAGGAGGGGATCCGGTCGATCACAGGTCGGATTTATGGTCTGTTGGAGTCGTGCTCTACGAAATGCTCATCGGTCAACGGCCATTCAAGGGGGAATATGATCAGGTGGTGTTCTACTCCATTCTCAACCAGAACCCCCCGGCGATTGCAGGTCTCCGTCACGAAGTGCCTCCTGACCTCCAGGCGATCGTAGCAAAGTGTCTGCAGAAGGATCCGGCAAAGCGATATCAGACGGCGGCCGAGCTGGAAGCTGATCTGGAGCTTGTTCAGGGAGCGACGGGATCAAGACAACCAACGCCGGCGACGATCGTCACGTCGCGGCATCTCACCCTGAAATATGCCGTTGTGGGACTCGTCCTCCTCCTGATTCTCCTCGCAGTTCCGCCGATCAGGGTGTCGATAGAAAGGTTCGCAGGGTACCCGTATCCCCCCGCAGAGAAGATCATTGCGGTCCTTCCCTTCACGAGCATTGGAAGTGACGCGACTGATCAGGTGTACTGCGACGGGTTTACGGAAATCGTCACCCTGGGACTTATGCAGCTTCGCCCGCAGGCAGGTGCATCAATGTCTGTGATCCCATCAAGTGAAATTCGTGGAGATACTATAAAGACCGCCGAAGGAGCGCGTCAAAGATTCGGCGCCTCACTCGTTATAACGGGGATTGTGGAACGCGACACTGACCATGTGCGGATCATCATTAACCTCATCGACGCACAGCACCTGAGGCAACTGAACTCCAGGTCGATTGATGCCCGGCGATTGACGCGTATCAGCCTCGAGGATACGACGTTTGCCCTGCTTGTCGGGATGCTCAACGTCTCCGTAGACCCGGCGTCTCTGCGAATGGCCTCGCTGGGTGCTGCTACCGTTTCCGACGCGAATGATTTTTATACGCTGGGCCGAGGGTATCTCGCCGATCTGCACAGGAAAGGAAATATCGATTTTGCGATACAACAATTCGAAAAGGCAGTAAAAGAAGATTCAACGTATGCACTGGCATATGCCGGACTGGGAGAGGCATACTGGCGAAAATATGAGCTCACAAAGGACCTGCAGTGGACCGGCAAGGCAACGGGCTACTGCTTTCGCGCGGTTGAGCTCAACTCCCAGCTCCCCCGGGTTCGGATGACGCTGGCGTTGATCTACGCCGGGACCGGAAAGTATGAGGATGCCGTATCAGAATATCAGGCCATCCTGGCACAGGACACATCAAATGTTGATGCCGAGCGGGGTCTGGCCGGTACATATAAGAGCTGGCAGAGGTACGACGAGGCCGAACAGGCGTACAGGAAAGCGATCAATTTAAGGCCAAGTTACTGGGGAGGGCATCTCGACCTCGGGAGTTACTACTATTTCCGTAAACGTTACGCTGAGGCTATTGAGGAATATAAGCGGGTGGTCGACCTCACTCCGGATAACGCCGGGGGATACAGCGGGCTGGGAGCTGCATACTACGCGCTGGAACGTTACGGCGAGGCAGAGGAGGCGTTCAAGAGATCCATTTCCATAGAGCCGACCTACAGGCTATACAGTAACCTCGCTACTCTGTATTTCGAGCGGAAACGATTCAGCGACGCAATTCCAGTGTATGAAAAGGCGCTTGCCATAAACGATCGTGACTATAGAGTCTGGGCTAATCTTGCTTCCGCATTCTATTGGTCGGGCCGGCGCGACTCCGCCAACGCTGAGTTTGCGAGAACAATGAAACTGGCTGAAGATCAACGCGCGATCAATCCCAAAGATGCAACAGTCCTGAGCGACCTTGCAGACTACAATTCTATGGTAGGGAATAAAGCCGAGGCTCTCGGGCTCATCAAGGAATCATTGGCTCTGGCTCCCGAAGATGTCGAGGTGATCGGCAAAGCTGTCGATGTTTATGAGATGGTGGGGCGGCGCGCGGAAGCAATTTCCTGGATGCGGGAGGGCTTGAAGAAAGGGATCCAGAAGGAAGAGTTTGAGGATGACCCGGAGTTGAAGGAACTGCGCGCTGACAAACGATATCAGGAGTTGGTTCAACGCTGAGGCAATTGCCGAAGCGACACATACAATTCAATAATCAAGAGAGGAAACAATGGCACCTTCTACGAAAACCGTCAGGGTATATCAGGATCCGGAGACCAAGGTGATGAGGGTGGATAAGGTACATGTGAGTCCCGGTGATCAAATCGTGTGGGATAACCAGACGGGCTCCAAACTCGACATCCTGATCCCGGACCATGGAGTGTCGAAGGTGCGACATATACCTCATGGACAGGGCAAGACGCCCTCACACCAGCAACTCACGGTGGAGGTGGTTCCGGTCAATCCCACTGCTCCGACCTCGTATCCTTATGCAATTTACGTGCACGGCGCAAAGGATTTCGCGATCGGAGGATCACACCCTGTCATGATCGTGCCGTAGGTCGATTCAAACCTGCGGGGGCGTTCCCGATACGCTCATTCAACCAAATCGGTTGAAAACGCCATATTCAACCGAAATGGTTGAAACATCAAAATACAACCAAAATGGTTGAATATATGTTATTCAACTGATATGGTTGACTTTCTCAAATTAAACCATTATGGTTGAATGGGTCAACCACGATCGGGGAAGAATCAAAGGTGGGCAAAGAGAATCAAGTCAATCATCTCGTCCTGGTGGGCGACCTCGTTGCCTCCAGAAGGATCGCCAGGAGATCAGCGGTACAGGAAAAGCTCCGGGTTTGCCTGAATCAGCTCAACGCGAAGAAGAAAGAAGGGCTTGTCTCCCCGTACACAATCACGCTTGGCGATGAGTTCCAGGCAGTGTTCAGTGCGCCCGACAGAATCTTTCAGGATGCACTGACCATTCTTCTTGCCCTCTATCCGGTCGCGGTGCGGTTCTCCTGCGCCATCGGTGAAATCAGCACGGTTATCAACACAAAACAGGCAATCGGAATGGATGGGCCGGCTTTCCATGACGCCAGGGCGACGATTGATCGCCTGAAGAAGACGGATAGCCTCTTTGCCATCGCGGGCCCCGGGGGAGCCGGGCTCACGCTGATAAATCACAGTCTTGCCCTCGTATCGCACTCGATCAGAAAATGGCCCAGGAGCCGGCTGGAAATATTGCACAGGCTCTCCGAGAACCACTCGGTTGAGCAGATAGCCCGGGACCTCAGGGTTACGGAGCAGGCGGCGTACAAATCGATAGAAGCGGGGGCAATCAGGACAATTGTGCCCGTGTTCGGGGAGATTACTGCCCGTCTCAGGCAAATCATGGAGCAGAAATGAGCCCTGAATTCTTCTTCATGGTAAACGTTGTCCTTGCTTCCCGTCTGGTCTTTCTGTTCCGCGACGGCCCATTGACCGCCGCTGGACTATTGTTCCTGTTCATCGTACAGGCGGTCGGTCTTCTTGCTTTCCAGCCCGGGATCGCCTGGGCAATCCTGTTGTCCGTCCTTTTGCTGAACGGGTATGTATTCCACCGCCTCGAAAAGGGTCGCAATCCGGCTACGGGGGTCCGGCTCCTGTCTCTTGCGGTGCAAATCGTCTTGCTGAGTGTGTTCTTCTCCCCATGGATCGGGATTTCATTCAACAGTGAGTTGCTCTCCTCCCTTGCAGGACTCGGCAGGTTTTCAGTCCTCGTGTCTCTCTTCGATAGAATAAGCCGCCCCGGGGCAACTGTCGTTCTCATGGGCGGTTTACTGGTTTCCAATGAAGCAAATCACCTGCTCAGGCTCCTGCTTGCCGGGCTGCGTGTCGGACCCCAGGCTTTGGCCGGCGACAACTCAACCATGACGGCGGCGGACAGGCGGGAATACAACACCGGCAGGGTTATCGGGATACTCGAGCGCATCATAATTTACGTTGCGGTCTTGACGGATCAGATCGCCGCAATCGGGTTGGTTCTTGCAGTAAAAGGGCTGGCCCGGTTCAAAGAGATGGACCACCGCCCATTTGCGGAATACGTGCTTGTGGGGACTCTACTCTCTCTTCTGCTTGCGGTCTTTGTTGCTTTGTTGGTAAAGGCCCTCGCTTAGACTTCCCAGTTGAGTCGCCCTGGCTTGACCGAATACACGGCAAACACACAGATCGGTCACCCGCATGTGTTCTCTCACCCACATCATGACCCGGCGTCCCTTCGCCGGCGATTGGTTGACCTCCTTTCAGTTGTAAGCTTTGGAAGGGGTACCCCGGTTTTCCGCTTATATTCTTTGTACGTCTTGCCAAATCTCTCCAGCAAGTACTCCTCTTCGTGAGGGATGACTACCAGGCGGATTGTAAGGATGCCGGAAAGCACAAAGCAGATGATAATCCAATTCGCCGCCGCGAAAGCGATGCTTCCCTCACTCTGGCGATGGCGATCGCCCCTATGTCCCGTGAAAACGCGAAAAGAACGATCGGACACTCTCTCGGTGCATGGTCCGGCGTATCTGGTCGATATTCTTCCGGTAGTCACGAAATCCGGGGTATGGTGCCTCGCCTCGAATCGGCTTGAGCGCCGCTTCCGCCCGATCGATTCGCTGAAGCACCATCTCAGCAATCCTGTCGAATCCGCCGGCCATAAGCGCCTTTTTAACAGCGGTCAGAGCGAGACCTTTTTGGGCGAGGGGAGATAACCTTTTCCCGAGCATGATCTTCGCGACCGAGTTGAATCGTCCCCGACGCCAATCCTCCTCCAGATCCTCGAAGTCGTCGAGCAGCTGGCCGGCAATTGCCATCTCATTCCAGAAATGCCTGGCTTGGTCAAGATCCCTCATCCTGGAATACCAGATACAGACCGCGGACGCTCCAATCGTGAAGATTGCGCACACCCTTGCATATTCCCTGAGAAGCGTCCCGACACTCCCTTGGCGGCTCCTCTGCAGGCTGTCAACTCTGGCAGCCCCCTGAACGGTGGACTCGAGGGATTCGAAATACAAGCCCCAGAATCGCGAGTTGCCGGGGAAATGCAGTGAAAAGGTCCGGACCGACTCGAGCAGAAGCAGGTCAGCAGCGAGGACCTGCAAACCGTGGTCAGGACCGCGGTCGATCAGATCGTCTTGTATGCGGAATGCGAGGTAGACGCAGAATTGCCCCCAGAGGACATCGTTCAGAAACAGCCTGTCAGTACTCGACTGCTTCGGCCTGTAGCGCCGAAGCAGCCAGACCGGGAGAAGAACATAATGAGGCGTTGGTCCGCCCTTGCGGTTCAGTGGCTGGATCCTGCGGGACCGAACATACCTTATCAGTTCAGCCCGCAATGGCGGGGTCCACGAAGATGCGAATCTTCGCAGACGCTCTCTCAAAGGGCTCATCTGCACGAGTGCCCCGACTCCCTCATCGGATAGCTGATGATTTGACTCCCCTCTCGCGCTACTCAAGACACGAAGTTGCTCGCCTCGCTCTTCGTTCGCGCAAGTCTTGAAGCCTCCCCGCAATCAATCAATACTCTTCTACCATATGATCCGCTGCAGACGGAGATATTTCCTGACGAGCTTGATGTAAATTTCGAAATCCTTCCTGACCCCTTTCTGTGCAATAAGTTTCTCCAGTTTTCTCAGATCCTTGGCTGGGGTGTGCATCCGGGCGCGAACGAGTGCCCTCTGTGGATTCCTGAGCAACGCCCTGAAGAATTTCGGGTCCTTAATACACCTTTGGACGATCTGTTTCAATGAGACTCTTTTCATGACGATCTCCTTTCGGTGTGGTGGGTGTTGATTGCCGCCGATGTTTCTGGCGGGAAATGTGGATTGTCTTTGTCATCGCCTGCTGACGGGCATGCCCGGCACCGAGGCAGGATCTTCACGGGGCTTCTGGTGTGCCGGTGATCATCTGTTTAGCCCGATCCTCCTGAGCATGTCACAATAGCGGGGGTTTGAATGCTGCTTGTCCCAGGCGACATCAATCTTGAGTCCATTCAGAGACTGCGATCTATCCCGGTATGCCCGTTCCAGCCACGAATAGGCGCTGCTCGTGTCGCGAAGGATCGCGTAAGTTGCGGCGATGTTGTACGACTCCATCAGCCTTCCCTTCTGCATCGCCAGGTAGTGATTCAGAAGCTCCCGTGCCTTCCGATCCTGCCCGCAGATTCCATACATCTGCGAGCAGTTGATTTCGACCCAACTGTTGTGGGAAGAAGTCTTCAATGACCTTTCAAGGTAGACGGCAGCGCTATCGCAACCCCCTTTTTGGGCATAAGCAAGTCCCAGGATGAAGGTCAGCGTTGGTTCACCGGGAATTCGTTGCAGGAAATCCCTGGTCTTTGCAATGGCTTCATCATACCGCCTCGCATTCAGGTATGTTGCCGCCATCCAGAATCCGTGGGGGTCGATCGAAGGGTCAATGTCATATGCCCGGTTCATCCTGGCGATGGCTTCGTCGAACCTTCCAAGCCACTGGAGCATGTTTGAGAAGGCCTGGTGAATCTGAGCGTCACCCGGGCTGATTTCCAGGGCATGAGAAAATGCGGCTTCCGCTCCCTTCCAATCCCACTGCGCTTCATTCAAAATCCCGAGTGCCATTTGACTGCTGGCGCATTCGGCATCAAGCAATAGGGCGCTCTCAACCGCTTTCTGCATTCGCGGCATCACCTCGGCCTGGGTCCAGTACCCGAAGAATATTCCGTACTGGAACATCATGACCGCGAATGGATAGAAAGGCGAGTATGAGCTGTCCAGTGCAATTGCCTGTTCCAGGAGATTGAGGGCGATGCGATGTTGGCTCTCATCGGCTCCAATGGTATAGAACGTCTCTCGAGCCTTCAGGTAAAGCTCGTAGGCCTTCGGATCGACTTTGCGGGATTTGCTCAGGCGCGTCACTTCATCGTGCGTCACTTCTACCCGTACTGCCCGCACCAGCCCCTGTGCAATCTTGCTCTGAAGATCGAGAATATCCTCGACGTTTGAGTCGTAGCTCTCGGACCAGAGCGAGCCGTCCGTCGCAGGATCGATAAGGTTCGCGATGACTCGGACACGGCCATTCAGGTGGAAAATCGACCCGTGAACGAGTGCCGTGGCTCCGAGCTCGCGGGCGATCTCTGCGTAGCTTGCCTCGCTCCCCTTGAATCTCATCGTCGCCCTGAACGAAGGGACTTTGAGCGATGCAACATGCTGGAGTTTCTCGATAATTTCCCAGGACATGCCGTCAGCAAGAATCTCTCCTGTTGAATCTTTTGAAAGATTATGAAAAGGAAGGACCGCCACACGGTCAGACACTGCCCCTCTTCCCTGGAAGTAGTATGCCGCCATGATGGCGATGGTGAGGGCAAGAGTCCCCACGCCGGCGTAGAGGAGACGGCGTTTCCTGGCCGGGGTTGTTCTCGTTTTGGACGAGATTGCGGTACCAGACCTGGCTGCTTCAAGGTCTTGCAGGAATTCGCCGGCAGTCTGGTATCGATCCTTCGGGTTCTTCGCCATTGCCCGCAGAGAAATCTTCTCCAAAATCACGGGCACTTCGGGTCGTTGCTCTCGTATCGATGACGGCTGTGCGTACAGCACCGAGTAGAGAAGGGCTTCTTCGTAGTCGCTCTCGAACGGCCTCTTCCCGGTGAGCATCTCATACAAAACGATTCCGAAAGAGAAGATGTCAGAGCGTGCGTCCAGCTGCTCTCCGCGGATCTGTTCAGGAGACATGTATGCGAGCGTTCCCACCATGGACCCGGTCCTGGTGAGCTTCATCGAACCCTTGACCTTGGCCAACCCGAAGTCCATAACCTTCACCTGGTTCTTCGAGTTGACCATGATGTTTTGGGTTTTGATATCGCGGTGGACGATCCCGTGGGTATGGGCCTCCTGGAGGGCCTCTGCGATCTGGATTGCATAGGCGATCGCATCCTCAATTCTTTTGACGGGAAGTAAGTCGCGGAGGGTTTTTCCGTCCACGTACTCCATGATGATGAATTGCTCCCCGTCGTGCTCCTGAATGTCATGAATGGTGCAGATGTGAGGGTGGTTCAGGATGGCAGTGGCTCTCGCTTCCTGGAGGAGACGGCTTCGCTCGGGGTCATACCCCTCGTGGCCGTGGGGGAGGAATTTCAGGGCTACGGTGCGGGTGAGAGTCAGATCCTCGGCTTTGTAGACGACCCCCATGCCGCCTTCACCGAGCTTCTCGAGGATCTTATAGTGAGAAATGATCTTGCCGATCATGGGAATGTCACGGGCGTGAACGATCCCTACGGCACGAAGTTTCCGCTGAACGGCGGTAAGATAGGGGAGGGGAACGCGAGAGTCAATTGCGAGTTTCTGCCGCTCCTGGCCGCAGCAGAACAGGAGTCTCACGATGAAGGGCTCGAGATCCGCTGAATCGAGGCGGGACAGACGAAACTCCAACCCTCGTTAGTCAGTCCGCTTAATTATAAGACTTTTGACAAATAATGAACCGCAGAGTAGCTGTGACCAGCAAGAAAGGACCGGTTGGCCATCCTTATCCGGTTGAGTATCCGAAGTGTCTTGCCCCCTCTGGGACGTGCAGTGTGTCTCCGCCGTGAGGGGTTCTTTCCCTCCGGCTGCTGCCTAGTTGCATCCGCTAAGTTTCTGCTCCAAAGTGGCTGCTGGAATTCCTTTCTCCGAACCGTTACATTAATGTAGAAACCAGCCAGGAGCCCGCGCACGTGACCAAAGAAATCTGGGAACCAGATATGATGGCGGTATTTGTCGCCCCCGCCGTGCTGGAGCTGTCAGAAAAGCTTGGGTTTCCCCATTTACACCCCCGGGATCGTTTCTGGGAGCTTCTCGAATTGGGGGGAATAACTCCCACGCGCGTCATCCCTCCTCAAGAGCGCAAAGCACTGACGGAAGGCGTGGCAATGGGAAGTCTCAACGAACCTGTACGATTGATGTTCATAGAGAAAAAGACATCGCTATTGCTGCGACTCGGGATCGGGCTCACCGAACTGAACCGGAGAGTCCCTGTCGCAAACGAAAAAGACCGAGCCGCGATTCCGGACGACAGCGATATCGAGCAATTTCTTGCCAAAGTTGAGAAACTCAAACCCAGGATTCTGGGCTTTGTGACAAGCCCGGAAATCTTCGTGCACGCATTTCAAAGCAGATTTCCCGGCTTGACGGATATCCCCGGGTGCCAGCAGTTCCGGATCGCAGATTCCGAGGTCTGGCTCCTTGGTTCGACCACTGCTCAGCTACGTGGGCCTGCTCTCACCGCTCAGGAAGATCTCTTTTTCGCTCTGGGTGAATATATAGCTGCCCTCGGGGAGAAACCTGCGACAGGAAGATAGACTCCGCGGTCAGGCAGTTATCACGGTTTGCTATTGAAGGTATCCTCGACATCATCACTTGCCCGTAATCGTCGACCTGCCGCAATCGGCGCTGAAGTAAGCATCCACTCGAACCACTGAAAGTTAGGAGGAGGGAGGGCATTTCTTGCACCTCAATGACCCGGGTGGAACGTCCTTATATTTCATCAAGCCCGGAATGTAAATTCTATCAGGCTGTGAATTCTATCGTTTCTTCTTCGCTCTTTCCTCGTTTTCTGCCATCCTTATCTTAACGATTCGCCGGATGAGGTTCGCTGAAAGAGGCTTCTCGGCGGTGAAGCGGATAGTTCCCACCGAAGCGTCAAACGGCTTCAGCTCTTTGCTGAACGTCTTGAGTATGGATTTGCTCCCCGGGAAGAAGCTGCAGTGGTCCTCAAATGCCGCAAAGTATACAAGCTGCCCGAAGTGTTTATATGCGGGCATCCCGTAACTGATGATCTCTTCAGCGCCGGGAGCGGCGGCTCTGACTGTCTTCCTCATGGCCCTGAGCGCCTGTCGTGACCAATCGGGGGCTCCCGCGATGTACGCATCAACGTCCTTCGCTGGATTCCCCATGCGTGAGCTTCTGCTTGACCGTCCTGATTTCATCTTCCCCCCTTCGAGGTCTTCCCTTTTACAAGCTCGCTCTTGGCGGCTTTTTGGACCTCCGGGGGAAAATCGTCCATTTCCTGGACCTGCCGAATCTCCACAACATCTCCGCTCGCCGCAGGAATGCGCTTCGCCCACTCGATCGCTTCTTCCTTTGATTTCACCTGTATCATCCAGTACCCGCCGAGTACTTCCTTCGATTCAGTGAACGGACTATCGGTAACGTGTGGCCTCCCTCCGGCATATGAGACCCGGGCGCCGCTCGAGAGGGGGTGGAGCCCATCCCCAGTGATGAGAGCCCCTGCTTTCACGAGGTCCTCGTTGAATTTGGTCATCTTCTCAACCGCGTCGGCAGGAGGGGCGAAATTTGGTCCCACGTTCTTTCCCTTTGTTCCTTGATAGACTTCCGGAATCATGAGCATCATGAATCGCATGGTGTATCTCCTTGAAACGTGGTTATTGTGAATTCATTGTTTCAATATGTAGTCGACCGGAACATCCAGAATTCGACACCCCCCGGAGGAATGTTCTCGACATTTATGCCCCGGCGCGAAGACTTGTGTTATTCAACAACAATGGATACGTTAGTCCCGTTTCAGGGACTGCGCCTGACCCGTTCCCCAATCCGTATAGCCAGAAGGTGACTCATGAAGGGGATTCTACCCTTGCTGATGGCGATGTGATTCATTGAAGCGGGGTCCGGCCTCGGGTACCCGGGCGGGATGGTTATTTCTTCTTCCCCAACTGACCCGATCAGTGACCTCTCGAACAAATCAAGGAACGACTCCAATAACACATGGTGCTGGCGTATGACACGGAAGAAGATGGACATGAAGGAACTTGCGCGCTCACTGGGTCAGAAGCGTGCGCTGCACAGCCCAATTTTGCCGGTGAAAGCTGAATCGCACCGTATCGCGGAGGAGATGCTCGAAATTCTGTTCCCCCATTTTTCCCGCGGCAGGCACTCCGGCCCGGGGGAGATCGAATCGAGACTCGCCGCCCTGCAGGTCCGGATCGTCAGGCTGCTGAAAGCGATCCCGCACGCTCCCGACACACCGGCGCGTGATATCACCGATCAGTTCTTCGGGAAGCTGCCGTCGCTGTATGACAATCTCTGGCTTGACGCCGAAGCCATCAACAGGGGGGATCCGGCCTCGGAGAATGTCGAGGAAGTTGTCCTTGCCTATCCGGGGTTTCTGGCGATAGCAATATATCGCATCGCCCATGAATTCCACCTGCTCGACGTCCCGATATTCCCCCGGCTGCTGACGGAATACGCGCACCAGCTGACAGGCGTCGACATCCATCCCGGGGCGCGTATCGGCACGCCGCTGTTCATCGATCATGGCACCGGCATCGTTATCGGAGAGACAACGACAATCGGGAACAATGTCAAGCTCTATCAGGGGGTAACGCTTGGCGCGCTGAGCGTCGAAAAAACACTCGCGAACACGAAGCGGCACCCGACGATCGAGGACAATGTGATAATCTACGCACAGGCCGTCATACTCGGGGGAAACACCGTGATCGGCCATGACAGTGTAATCGGAGGAAATTCCTGGGTGACAAAGAGCATCCCCCCGTTCTCGTATGTCTACCAGGAGGTCAAAGTTATAGTTCGCACGCCGGACGAAACAAACGGAGGAGTCGACTTTGTCATATGACGAACTTCGCTCTCGATGTGAACGCCATCAAGCGAAGAGTCCTTCGGTCGACAGGTAACGCTCCCCCGTATCATAGTTGAATGTCAGGATCCGGCTCTTCGACGGCAGCTCGGGTATCTTCTTCGCCACTGCGGCAAGTGACGCGCCGGATGAAATCCCCATGAAGATTCCCTCTTCACGCGCCGCCCTCGTCGTATAGGTGAATGCCTCATCCTTCGTCACCTGGATGACTCCGTCAAGAATCTCCCTCTTGAGGACCGCGGGCACGAACCCCGCTCCGATTCCCTGGAGGGGGTGAGGACCGGGGCTTCCTCCGCTCAGCACCGGAGAGAGAGCAGGCTCGACCGCGAATGCCTTCAGGTGTGGGAATCTCTCCTTTAAGACCTCCGTGACGCCCGTGATGTGTCCGCCTGTCCCTACCCCGGTAATCAGAACATCGAATCCCTCCGGGAAGTCCTCGAGGATCTCCCGGGCTGTCGTGGTTCGGTGGATCTCGGGGTTCGCCTCATTCTCGAACTGCTGGGGGATCCATGAATGTGGCGTGGCTTTCGCCAGTTCCATGGCCCTCTCGATTGCTCCCTTCATCCCCTTTTCGCGGGGCGTGAGGTCGAACTCCGCGCCGTACGCGGACATCAGTCTGCGGCGCTCTATGGACATCGATTCCGGCATGACGAGTATCAGCCGGTATCCCTTGACTGCCGCAACCATTGCCAGACCGATCCCCGTATTTCCGGACGTGGGTTCGATGATGACGCTCCCCGGTTTCAGCACTCCCTTCTTTTCGGCGTCCTCGATCATCGACAGGGCGATCCGGTCCTTGATGCTCCCTCCCGGGTTGGCCCGCTCGAGCTTCACCCATACCTCGGATCCTGGTGGAAAAAGTCGATTGATCCTGACTGTGGGAGTCCGGCCGATCGTTTGAAGAATGTTGTTCGCTCTCATCTGTGGATCTCCTGGTGGGTTTTTGTGATTGGTTGAAATTGCCTTCTCGGGACAGCGTCACCGAAAAAGCCCTTCATACTGGAAGGGCTGATGCTGGTTTGTCTGCTCTACTAACGGATCACTTTTCAGGCGGACGCCGGCTGCCCCTCATGGAAAAGAGACAGAGGCAACATGAACGAGGGAATGTCGGGGTAATATTTCGGGAAGCGTAACTCATGATCTTTCGTACGTGTACAGTAGAGAAATCAAGTGTCAGAGTCAACATAACCGTCTACGCTTCTCCCTCCGTTGACTTTGCGTGTTCGGAAGCCTAGATTCTGCGCAGGGAACCTGGACGACATAAGGAAGTCCGGATGAGCTTCTTTTCGCCGGATCTCACATGGAAATGGAGAGACTGAAATGACTTACAGAGAGCAGTCCCGTCGCGATTTTCTGAGGGTCGGCATCGGCGCAGCCGTTGGTGCTGCGACCGGAACCCGCCTTCTTGCCGCATCCGGTTGGCCTTTGAACCCGGCGCGGCCGGTTGTCAGTGTCGTGAAGGTCCGGAATGACAGGGTAGGCTTTGCCGTGGAGAAGGCAATCGACCTCCTCGGCGGCATTGAGACTGTGGCGAAAGGGAAAGAGCGGATCATGCTCAAGCCGAATCTGGTTGGTGACAGTCCTGATTTTACCACCAAACGTGAAGTGATCAGATCGCTGTCACACCTCATGAAAGCTTCCGGCAAGGAAGTGTCGATTGGCGAAGGCTCGGCGGCGGCTGGGGGTTTCAATGAAAGGAACGGGGGGAACCTACCGCACCAGAAATGTGGAGATTCTGAACGGGATGCAGCAACACGTCTTTGATAATCTGGGCTACACGGATCTGGCACAAACGATGCATATTCCGCTCATAAATCTCCACTCGGGGGAGATGGTTGAAGTTTCCGTTCCCGGTGCATGCTCGTTTGACAGGATCACCCTCCACCGTTCGCTCACCGACATTGATATGCTCTGCTCTGTGCCTATGATGAAGACGCATGTCCTGGCAACCGTGACTTTGGGGATGAAGAATCTCATCGGTTTGTATCCGGGAAGCATCTACGCATCGGTGCGTGCGGGGGTCCACGACCGGGCCGCCAGGGCGGGATCAAGAGGGATAGCTTTCGAAATCGTTGACATGGTGAGGGCAAACAAGCTGGGCCTCGTTGTTGTTGACGGCTCGATGGCGATGGAAGGCGACGGGCCGACAGGGGGGAGCCTGGTGAAGATGGGGATTATTGTTGCAGGCACGAATCCGCTGGCGACGGACATGGTCGCCGCAGGCATCATGGGATTTACAACTCAGGAAATCCCCGCCTTCTCATGTGCTCAGAAGGCAGGGATGACGCCCGTGAGCGTGGATGAGATAGAGGTAAGGGGCGAGAGAATCAGCGACGTCTGGCAGAGATTCAAGAAGCCCTCAGTCGTCACCTGGGAAAGCATTTCTAACTTCTGGGGCGTAAAGGAGATGCAGTAATTTCCCCGGTCTGGGGTCATCATATCCGCTCAGACCGTCGTGCCCCGAGGAGAGGAGGTAGTTATTCTCCTCGGGAGCCCCGAACCGCACTCGCCGGGGCTCCCCGGTATTGTTCTCATTCCACCTGCCGCAAGCCGGTCCCTCAAGCTTTCCGGAGCGAGAGGTATTGTTCCCGTGTGATGATCGCCAGCGCGCCCACTCCAAGGACAAGTCCGGCGAGTATGACGATCACGTTCACGAACGGAATAAATGTCACAACATCCACGATAATCATGCCGACCGCCACCGTCCCGAACAGGGCCCATCCCTGTTTCCCGTCAGAACTCATAAGCCGGAATCCCAGGGCCACCCCCAGGCTCAGCTGCGACAGGTACATGAGCCAGAAGTAGTACCCTATCAACAATATCCCCAGCGGCACGCCGATAACGGTAATGAAAAGAACGACCGCCGCGATCGGTGCGAATATCAGCGTCGCTATCCCCACCAGGACGCTCTTGCCGGGCCGCTCCAACATCGTCGTTCCGATCGATGTGATCTGTTTGGGAAACATGAACGACAGGACAAGAGCGCAAACGAAGAGGCTCAACATGAAGAGCAGCTTGAAGACTATGCGCCAGGGGCTGAGACCGAGAATATGCGGTCTGACCTCTTCCTTTTGAATTTTCAACGTATATGTTCCCTTGGTAGTGCCCTGCGCAATGTCGACGTTCGTGCTGTCTTTGGTGAATACGCTCAGGTTACCTCCGATAATTGCCCCGTTCTCTGTCCGGAAGTGTTCTGACGCATCGTCAAGATTTCCCTTGACTTCCCCTCCCAGATCTACTTGACCGCCGGCTAACCTGGCATCCCCTCCGACTGTCCCATCGATTATGAGGTTACCTCCGGCCCCGAGAAGATTCTCACCGACCAAAGCACTTCGCGCCAGGACAACCGTTCCACCCCCTGCAAAGACGCTCTTTTCCGTTTTGCCAGCCAGGCGGATGGCCCCGCCGGCCGCAATGATCCGGTCTCTCACTGTTCCGCTGACGCTCACTTGTCCGCCTGCGACGAAGAGTTCTCCGTTGATTGTCCCGTTGATCTCGACGATGCCTCCAGCCACGAACGCATCTCCGTTAATGGTCCCGTCGATGTGCACGTTGTCCCCGCCGGCAAAATACCATCCCTGATGCACTTCTCCCGCCGGGAGCACGACGCGGGCTCGACCGCCCGTGTGCATTCCCCCCTCACGGCACGAAAAGGCCAGGAGCGGGAGGAGTAAGACCAGCAAAACTCGTGCGCGAAGGAAGGATCTCATAGTTTTCTCCTTATCGGATGGGGGTGATACCATGACGGTCAATCGAAAAGGTAGGCCGGACCCCTGGGAGAAAAAAGGTTGCGGGCATCTCGCAAATGGATGCTTCGTCCAGCGGTCCATAGTATCAACATACGATTATAATTCTAAGAAGTTCGACGAGGCTGGCGCCGGCGCCTTCACCGATCTTGATATTTGTTAAGAGAAGACCAGGAATGCCCAAATTACTAGATAATTGGTGGCTCGGCACTGAAGCCGATAATGACCCAGCCCCCCGAATTCTACCCTTCGGATTTCAGCTATGACGATTGGATTCGTGCGTGCCGGTTCGAACGGGGCGGAAGGATATCAGGCGACGGAATAATCGGGGGATTGGTCCAGCTCTTCCCTGATTCTCTTACATACCTCTGCAGGAGCATAAGGCTTCGGAATGAACACTCTGATCCCCGCTCGCATCAATTCCTCCGTCGGAACCGACTGCACGTAACCGCTTGTCAGGATGCCTCTGAGGGAGGGATTCAGCTCTTTCATCTTCAGATATGCTTCCCATCCGTTCAGTCGGGGGAGATCCAGGTCCACGAACGCCAGAGCGACTTCATCGATGTGGGCCTGGAGAACCTGCACGGCGGCTTCACCGTCGGCTGCTGTCAGGACCCGGTATCCCTTTCCGGAAAGAAACATGCTGATGAGGTTGCAGAGAGTTTCTTCATCCTCAACCAGAAGTATGGTCTCATTCCCCCCGGGTTCGTCTCCACTGTTCTCCTCGCCAGGTGTCTCCGTCGCATCAACGGTGCTGGGAAGCGGGAAGAAGAGGCTAAACGTTGATCCCTTGCTCGGGATACTCTCGACGTCGATGAACGCGTGATGGCTTCTCACGACGCCAAAAACTACTGCAAGACCCAGGCCCGTCCCCTTATCCTTTGCCTTCGTCGAGAAGAAGGGCTCGAATATACGATCCCGTAATGCCTCCTCCATGCCGATACCGGTGTCCGAAACTGCAACACGGACGTACTTTCCGGAATTGGCTTCGCCGAATCGGGTCTTGAGGAAGTTCCCATCGATGATTTCCGTTGTAACGGCGAGTTTCCCTCCCGAGGGCATTGCATCCCTCGCATTCACACAGAGGTTCAAGAGTGCCTGATATATCTGGCTCGGGTCGCCGTGGATCGCGGGGATATTCTTGTCAAGCTGCACATTGATGGAAATCGTTCTGGGAAAGGTCGCCTGGACCATGCTCAGGAGCTCTTCCACCGTCATATTGATGTGGAACGTCTGATGATGGATTTCGCTCTTTCTCGCAAACGTAAGCAACTGGCGCACAAGGTCGGCCCCCCGTCGTGTGGCTCTGTTGATCCCCTCGATTGATCCGGAAAAGCTCTCGGGGGCAATTCGTCCCCTTGCCAGGAGGGATGCGTAGCCGGAGACTATGGCAAGGATGTTGTTGAAATCGTGGGCGATCCCGCCCGCGAGCGTGCCTATGCTCTCCAGTTTCTGCGCCTGTCGCAGTTGTGTTTCGAGCGTTTCCCTGGCTTTCTCGGCTAATTTGCGCTCGGTAATGTCCCGGGTCACCGTGATGAACCCTACAGGGGCATCCGCATCGTCGCGTACCACCGAAGTCCATACTTCAACCGGGAACTCGTTGCCGTCCTTGCGTCGGTTCAGAAGCTCGCCATTCCATCCGCCTGTTTTCGTAAGATGCAGTATCTCCCTGACGATCGCAGGGTCATTGCTGGGTGAACGCAGTACCGACAGATCTGCGCCGAGTATCTCTTCATCCGTATATCCGTAGGTATCCATGAACGCGGGATTCACAAACAGTATCTTGTTTTCAAGGTCTGTGAGCACAAAACAATCCTTCGTCGAAGTCATCGATTGCGCGAGCAGCTGCATCTGTCGTTCGGATTCTTTTCGCTCGGTGACGTCTCTTGAGACAACGACGACCTTCTGAGGATTCCCGTCTGCATCGCGAACCAGGTCTCCCTGGGATTCAATGTACCGGATTCTCCCATCGCTTGTGATCATTCTGAAGTCTGCCCGCCGGCCTTTGCCGTCCTCTATGGTCTTGCGGAAGATCTCCTTGATCCCTTCGCGGTCTCCGGGATGGATGTCGGCGAACGAATCAGTTCCAGGGAGACCCGAAGCATCATCGAATATCGCTGCGTAGGAAGGGTTGTTGTATATTCGCACCCCCTTCAAATCAAGTATAGCAATGAGATCGGAAGCATGATCTGCAATCAGTCGGAAGAGCTCCTTATCCTCTGAATGGCTCATCGTAAACCCTTCAGGCGATCGAGACTGGTAGTGACACTCTCCACAACTGCTGCCCTGTCGATACCAAGAGTCATGGGGTAATCACGTCTCATTTCGCTCTCGGGTGTTCTCCCGGTGATGCACTGCGTCAACTGATCTCCCTGGTTCACCCATTTTTGATCAGATCGTGATGCAGAATCATAATACTTTCGCAGAGTATTGTCAAATTTCGCAATTTTCTTGCCAACATTCCCTGCAAATGTTAAATTATTAAACACTTCGCGGCTCATGGCTGGCTTTCTCAAATATCCGAACGGACTTTGCCTGACCGGGTCTGCCGGGCGGCAATGCGGAGGTGTTCGATTGATTTTCCATTCCGGTAGAGCAATATTGACCCGTCATTACCTGCGCCCGGGGTTCACAGATTCTTGCCATTCGCGACATTTCCACGAGAGGAAAAAAGGATGAACCAGATCCCCGCTTCGTTCTGGAGCGTCTCCGCCGACGATTTGCTCCGGCAACTGGAATCAACACAAAAAGGCCTGACGGGCGACGAAGCAAGACAGCGGCTCGCACAATTCGGCCCGAACCTTCTCAAGCCTCAGAAGAGATCGGATGTCCTGACCCTCCTGATCGACCAGTTCAAGAGTCCGATCATACTTATCCTTCTCGTGGCAACCGTGCTTTCCCTGTTTCTTCATGATGCGGTTGACGCCTCCATCATTCTTTCCATCGTCTTCGTGAGCGGCTTGCTCGGGTTCTGGCAGGAGCGCGGTGCATCGAATGTGGTGGCAAAGCTTCTCTCCATCGTGCAGATCAAAGCGGCGGTGATGCGTGACGGAGCCTTGAAGGACATTCCGGTTGAGGAGATCGTGCCGGGCGACATCATCATCCTTAAAGCGGGCGATATCGTGCCCGGTGACGGGCTCGTTCAGGAATCCAAAGACCTCTTTGTCGATGAAGCCATGCTCACGGGCGAGACCTTTCCGGCGGAAAAAGCGGTGGGGGTATCCCCGGTGGAGAAGCCTCTCGGTCAGCGGACAAATGCGCTCTGGATGGGTACTCATGTTGTGAGCGGCAGCGCGACTGCACTGGTTGTGCGGACCGGAAAGGAAACCGAGTTCGGGAAAGTGTCGGAGCGCCTCAAACTCCGCCCGCAGGAAACGGACTTTGAACACGGCATTCGGCGATTCGGCTTCTTCCTCATGGAAGTCACGATGGTCCTTGTCGTTGCCATATTTGCAATCAACGTCTACCTGGCGCGTCCTGTCCTGGATTCGTTTCTGTTCTCGCTTGCGCTCGCCGTCGGCCTGACGCCCCAGCTCCTGCCGGCAATCATCAGCATCAACCTCTCCCATGGCGCCAAACGGATGGCGAAAGAGAAGGTCATCGTCAAACGGCTCTCGTCGATTGAAAACCTCGGAAGCATGAACGTCATATGCTCGGACAAAACCGGCACGCTCACTGAAGGGATCGTGCAGGTACAATCCACGCTTGATATTGACGGTGCTCCGAGCGATAAGGTTTTTCTCTACGCTTACATCAATGCGTTCTTCGAAAGTGGATTCGCGAACCCGATCGATGAAGCCATACGGACCCATAGCAAGCTTGACCTTTCCGCTTACCAGAAGGTGGACGAAATCCCCTATGATTTTCTCCGGAAACGGCTCAGTATCCTGGTGTTACATGACAATGCTCACCTGATGGTGACAAAGGGGGCGCTGCGCGATGTGCTCGCCGTGTGCACATCCGCGGAAGCGGCAGGGGGGACCATCGTGGATATCGCCTCGGTAAACGAGCGCATCCAGCAGCGCTTTGCGGAGTTGAGCGGGAAGGGCCTTCGAACGCTGGGCGTTGCGTACAGGAACATGGGCTCGGAAGCAAGCATCAAAAAGGATAAGGAAGCGGGGATGACATTTGCGGGGTTTCTCGTTCTTTTTGACCCGCCCAAGCCCAACATCCTCGAGACCATTACGAGCCTCAAGAAACTGGGCGTCTCGCTCAAGATTATTACGGGCGATAACCACCTTGTCGCTGCAAGCGTCAGTCAGCAGATGGGGCTGTCGAATACGCAGATACTCGCTGGTCCCGAGCTCAATCAACTAAGCGACGCTGCGCTGATCAACCGTGTGGCACGCGTGGATGTCTTTGCCGAAATCGAACCCAATCAAAAAGAGAGAATCATCAGCGCGCTCCGAAAAGCCGGCAATGTGGTGGGGTACATGGGGGACGGGATCAATGATGCTTCGGCCCTTCACGTCGCCGACGTCGGCATCTCCGTCGACACCGCGGTCGATGTCGCCAAGGACGCTGCGGACATCGTGCTGCTGGAAAAGAACCTCGGTGTGCTGATCGACGGCGTGCGGGAAGGGCGGACGACGTTTGCCAACACGCTCAAGTACGTGTTCATGGCGACAAGCGCCAACTTTGGAAACATGTTTAGCATGGCCGGAGTATCGCTCATTCTGCCGTTTCTTCCATTGCTCCCCAAGCAGATACTCCTCACCAATCTCCTGACGGATTTCCCGGAGATGACCATCGCCACGGACAGGGTGGATGACGCCATGGTCGATCATCCCCGCCGCTGGGACATCAAGGCAATCCGGCTGTTCATGATTACGTTTGGGATTGTGAGTTCGGTATTCGATTTCGTGACGTTCGGGGTGCTGCTTCTCGTCCTTCATGCGACTCAAATTCAATTTAGAACCGGCTGGTTTCTCGAGTCCGTGGTCTCCGCGGCGCTGATTGTGCTCGTTATTCGCACCCGGCAGCCCTTCTTCAGGAGTCGGCCGGGGAAATTCCTTTTGATAGCGACGCTCTCAATCGTCACGATAACGGTGATCCTCCCCTATACCCCCCTTGCCGGCCTGTTCGGCTTCGGCCCGCTGCCCCTTTCGTTCCTTCTGCTTATAGGAGGAGTCGTGCTGTTGTACATCATCACGGCAGAGCTGGTGAAGTCGGTGTTCTACAGGAAGGTGAGATTGTGAAGCGGTAACTCGTGGGTGGATAGTGGATCTCTCTTCTCCTGGCTAATCGCGCTCCCCCCCCCGATCGGGATTAGCCATTCTTTCATCCCTTTGCCCTATACCACCGGGCATCTTTCCTGGGTAACCTGATACAGGAATAATGCTCACCGGACACCTATCCGACATTATTCCGTCGTTCCGAACGTCTCGTTCATTCTCAGTGAGAGTTGAAGGGTTTCCGGAGCGGCTTGCTTCGAAGAGTCGATTTGAAAGGATGACCTGCTATGAAAACTTCAACACGCGGTGTCCTCGTGCTCTGTGCCGTGATATTCACGGGCCTGGCAGCATTTGGCATTGGATGCCTGGGGACGGGGATGGATGGAAGTCTCGGGGTGAATATCTCCGATCAGCCGGGTTGGGGACCGACCGGGTATGACCACGCAGATAACTACTACATTCCCGACATAGACTCGTATTACTCGGTTTCCGAACACCAGTATATCTACAGGGATGGATCAAGCTGGAAACACAGTGCCGCGTTGCCGTCCACGTACAGTACTTACGATCCCTACCATTCTTATAAGGTTGTCGTCAACGAAGACAAGCCGTATCAGAACAACACCGCCCACCAGGCAAAATACGGATCGTTCAAAGGAGTGAAGGATCAGCCGGTGATTCGCGACAGCAAGGATTCCAAGTACTTCGTCAACAAGGATCATCCCGAGCACGCAAACTGGGCAAAAACACACAATCAGTAACCCGGTGGAATTACGTGTTCTATAAAAAACTCTATAGCATCATCAAACTGGGAAGGTTATCATCATGCTTTACACAATCGCGGTTGTTCTCGTCGTCCTGTGGCTCCTGGGTCTCGTGACCTCCTACACGATGGGTGGATTCATACACATCCTTCTGGTAGTCGCCATCATCGCCGTTCTCTTCAATCTCATCAGTGGTCGAAGAGGCACAGCATAAACATAACACCCGGCTCCCTGGCCATCGGCCCTCTGGAGACACTGAACTCAAGGGAGCCTTCTGAATCTGAACTGATAGTTCGGCTGCCAGGTTTGATCTTCGGGGGTGGGGATCGCCTGGCTTCAGGACATTTCTTCGGTTCGGGTTAACACTGCGATCTGCAGGCGACTGTGCAGGGCCAGCTTCTCGAGTATGTTATGGACGTGGCTCTTGACCGTGTATGTCGCAATGTTGAGCCGCTGGGCGATTTCCTTGTTGCTGAGACCATCGGCGATCAGGGCTATGATCTCCCGTTCACGCTTCGTCATCCGCACGGCGCTGGTCAATTTCCCCTTCCCCCTCTTCAGGGCGCTGTCGATCACGTGAGAAAAAAGAGAACCTGCCAGCGATGGGGGGAGCACTTTAGCCCCGCGGGCGACGGATCGTATGGTCCCCAGAAAATCCTCTACCGTGGCGTCCTTGAGTATGAAGCCGGATGCCCCTGCCTCCACCAGCTCGACGATGTCCGCCTGTGACGGGATAAGACCCATCCCGATCACTTTGATGCCGGGAATTCCTTTTGTCAGCGTAGCCACGATGCGTACATCGTTCTGACTCCGCAAACTAAGGTCCATAAGCACGACGTGAGGTTTCAGTTTGCGCACCAGGCGCATGGTGCCGTTGCTGCCTGCGGTGGATGCCACGACCTTCATGTCCGGTTGCCCGTTGATCGTGGCTGAGATACCCTCGCGCAGAAGTCGATTATCTTCTATGAGGAATATCCCGATGGTTTTCATTTAACGAGGGGTCTCCGTATTGATGTATACACGTACATATGCACGTACAATATAATAAAAAATGAGAGACTTTGCTGACCCGCTCATGATCTATCGTGTCCCGGCGCGGTTCGGAGCAATGCAACAAGTGTATTGGCTGACATGCTGATTCTAAGTGACATGTTTTCTGGCGAAGCGTGAGCACAAGGCCGGAGCGGCTTTTCACTTCAATGGAGAGATTCTGTATTCTGTTGATTGTAGTTCGAATTGTACTGAAAGAGATGAGGTTTGAAAAAGATAAGGTTCCGGAGTTTATTGCGTTATTGACCCCGCCGCTGTATCTTCATCCCATCCTGAACAACCGCCTGGAGACCCCCCATGTCCAATCAGGGCTGGGACCTGTTGTTAAGCGACCTCCCCGACCGGATCGGTCCCATTCTGGCCTACTCCGAGTTTATGCCTCCTCCGCGGATCGGCTGGCGCCCATATGACAGGGATCAGCAGGGGCCGCGTGTTCCCGGCAACCCCTTCGGGTGGCTGATAAGCGAGCGCGAGCAGGCCCAGGAAATTCAACCCGGCATTGAACACATTGGACTCGAGGTACTGCACAGGCTTCAGCGTCTGCACACGGACCTATCGGCGAGGGGGATCAGCCTCAGTACGCTTACGGGGAATAAGTACTTCCCGCCGGAGCTCTTTGACCTTCATGGCCCCCTTCCCCACGAGCACTTTGTCACTCTTTTACCTCTTGCGCTCTCAAAGACACAGGATGACAAGGGGCGCGTGCGCTGGACGCTTTTCGGCGGAAGCGAACAGGGGCCGGACCGTGCATTCTGGAGGAGTTTCTATACCGCTCCGGGGAAAGAGCGGCCCCGTGGGTACTCCGAGGACTTCATACGGCGGATTCTCTCCGGCGCATATGGCGAGAAACGCGACCGGCTTGCCGACCTCCGTAAAGCAGGTTTCCGGATTCTCCCCGGCTCAGGGGAGAGCGTTTGCAGCCGCTGGCGCCAGGATCCGCTTCCCGGATGGACCGCCCCGTATATTCTCGATGACCGTGACCCTCTCGAAAATGTCAGGTACATTCTGACGTTTCGACCGTTCGGCACACTCACGCCGGCGATCCGGAAGGCATACCTGACAGGCCGCGTTCATCTTATTCCCTTTCCCGGCAGTCTCTTATTCTGGGGCGCGCCCCCCTACCTCGAACTTCAGAAAGAGCTTCCGCTTGCGATGCAGATCCCCCTTCTCAACGTATGCGAGCGGAACGAGGGTACAAGCGGTATACGCATTCCTCAGTCCGGCTGGATGCATGAGCCCCGCGAAGGCGGCCCGGCTCCTGTAAAAAGAGCCCACAAGTGGAGGAACACGTACCGGCGGACGCACCGTTGGGAGCATATTGAAAGACACAAAGACGAACTCACCATCCTTGCCGACGAAGACAGACTGGCTCATGTTCTTTTCAGTTGCGCACCGATTGACATCGACCTCTATAACAAGCCGATGGCCCGCAACTCGCAGATATGGACACATCGGTACGGGCTTCTGCTTGACGGGCCCGGGGCTGCACGGAAGGACCTGGTTCCCGCGGCCAGGGCGTTCGAGGAGGGGGGAGAGTTCGGGTACAGGTTCTACTACCCACCGATGACGGTCGGGAAGTATGACGTCTTCTGGCATGCTCCTCTTGTAGCATTCGTCGACGGAAAGACGCACAGGCCGAATGTACTTGAGGACGCGCTCTCAGGCTATATCACAGCGTATGATGGCAGATCATTCAATATTGAGACGCCCGTTGAGCTCTGGCCCGAGCTCGCACGACGACCGGAGCTCATGTTCGGCATGACCGGGTACGGGAAAAAGTACGAACACAAAGACCACCAGGACTCCCTGAACGCTTCCAAGCTGATCGAGGTGTCTGATTTTCTGGGAGACGCTCGCCTCTCGCCTGATTTTGCACGAAGTATTCTCGCTATCCCCCGGGGCGAGACTTCGGATGACTGGGTCAAGAGTATTGCAAAAAGAAAGACCCCCGAAGCCAAACTCCTCACGCAGAAACTTCGCCGGATTGTTCTTCCAAAATCGGAATCGCCCGATCCCGTTCCGGCCTCTCTTACATATCAGTGTACGGCCAACCGCCGGTTTGAAGTAAACTACTGGAACACGATCGCGAAGCTCTCGACCGGCAGGTTCCGGAACAAAGAGAACGCCGATTGCGTGAACGATCCCCCCACGCGGGCGTTCAGGAAGAGCGGTCATCGTGATCTTGAAGCGCTCGGGGACTATCTGCTTGCTTACTATAACAAGCTGATATCTGAAATCGGCATGGAGAGGAAAGCGATTGCCGGAGACCTCCCGTTCCGCTGGGAGACCGATTTCGAATTCGACTGGATGGGCGGGTGGCGTTCGAACCAGGAGGGGGAGGAGCGTGAACGCGACATAGTGTGTGTCATCCCCGGAAAAGACAGGAGCCGCGCTGTCGTCATGGCCGATCACTACGACACGGCCTACATGGAAGATCTCTATTATAAGGAGAGCGGCGGAAAGCTCGCCCGTGTTGCCGCGAGCGGTTCGGACGACAACCACTCGGCGACCGCGGCGCTCATGCTTGGTGCCCCGATATTCCTCGAACTCAGCCGCTCCGGGCAGCTTGAATGTGATGTCTGGCTCGTCCACCTGACGGGGGAGGAGTTTCCGGCAGACTGCATGGGCGCCCGGCACCTCGCGCAGCGTATGGTGGAACAGTCGCTCAAATTGCGCGTACAAGAGGGCAGACAATTGGATCTCTCGCACGTGAGGATCGATGGCGTGTATGTCCTCGATATGGTGGCTCACAACAGGCATCCTCATCGGGACATATTCCAGATTTCCCCCGGTTTGAGCCGGAAATCCTACAATCTCGCCTACCAGGCTCACCTGGCCAACATGATCTGGAACACCGCGACCCGGGAGTGGAACCGCCACCCCTCACGGCGTCGTTTACACCGGGGACAGCGCAGCAAGGACGGGAAGAAGATCCCGGATATGGCGCGCCACCCGGAGCTGACCGGGGAGGTCAGGATACCCCGCGACCCGCGAAGCTCGCTCTTTAATACGGACGGTCAGATTTTCTCTGACGCAGGCGTCCCGGTTGTTCTCTTCATGGAGAACTACGATATTAATAGGACCGGCTACCACGACACGAAAGACAACATGACGAATATCGACCTTGACTACGGTGCAGCAGTCGCCGCAATCGCAATAGAATCAGTAGCCCGCGTGGCGCATGCTCCCGGTCACCTCGGGTAGTGCACACATGGTGGAGGGGAGGTCCGGTCACTCCACCGCGGCACCCCCCTTGAATCCGGCAGCGTGATAGTATGTTGCGATCTCAGGGCTTATTCTCACAAGAGAGGACACGGTACAAATGCCGAAGCACTTCGACCCGACCAGAAACCTCCTCCGTCGATTTGGATCAGGCGGCGCTATTGCGCTCTTGTTTATCGTAGCGTTTGAGCTCCTCATCATGATCAGCCCGTTCGCCCTCTTCTTCTATTCGTTGTTCAATCCGATTCTCCTTGCGCTCAATCAGTCACCGCTTACGCGCTGGTTGACGGCGTTCTTCCTCCCTCATATGACTGTCCCGCACGACAAATTCCTCATCGTACTACGCATACTCGGCTCCGTGCTCCTGATCGGGGGAATGACGGGGTTCATGGTATGTGCGGCGCAGGTCTATTTGGGAAAAATCTTCTCTCCTGGCATCGCCACGATGGGGCTCTACCGCATCCTCAGGCATCCACAATACTCGTCCCTGGCTCTTGCGGCGCTCGGGCTCGCGATCATGTGGCCCAGATTTCTCACTCTCGTTCTCTACGATGTCATGCTCTTTTTCTATTACGTTCTGTCCAGAGACGAAGAACGGCGCATGGCCGCTCAATATGGTGAAAGTTATATCGCCTACAGGAACCGGACTGGAATGTTCCTCCCTCGACCGGTCGAGTCTATATTCGTGCAAGTGGGTGGCTACAAAGGGAACACTCCATTCCTCAGGGTAGTCGCCGGGTTCGCCTTTCTCTGCGTTGTTTTCGTTTCGATCGGATTCACACTTAGGGATTATACGATCCGGAGTCTCCCGATGATCCGTGTGAACAGCGTCGACGTCATTTGTATATCCCCGGTTGATGCTTCGATTGCCGCGTCTCTTGTCCCGGCTGTTCTCGCAGATAGTGCCGTCCGCATCCGGATTTCGAAGCCGGAGGATGATCCTCATCGGCGGGTTCTCGCGTACTTTCTCCCGGTCGACTATGTGATGCAGGGAATGATAGCGAACACAGGTGACGAGTGGAAACTGTTCGAGCAGCACACGACGATCAAAATGATCGCGGAATATATATTGCATCCGTTTGCTCATTTGACACGGGGGCGCGTCGGACATTTGGCCGGGACAATACCTAGTCGCGAGATGTATGCGATGAACGCGATGAAACGTCGTGTGATTTTTGTTGAGATCCAGGGCAACGGGAGCCCCCTTGTCTCGCCGTATGATGATTTCCGTATCAACGCAAATCGGAAGCCGCTCTTCTTTGTTGACGTTCACCTGAATACGGCAGATATATTGCAGGTCCGGGATACCCCGTCCGGAAGCGATTGGGGAACAGTCCCTACGCCGATGTTCTGACCTTCCGGGACCATCACAATCACACCGGTATCCGCATCTTCCCGGGGAGGGAATATGAGCAAGTTTGTGACCGCCTTTTCGACCGCGCTCATCGTGTCCACAATTGCGCGCTGTCAGACACCCGCGGACACGTCACACTCCGCGGCCCTTCCCCGGTACGACCATATCGTCATCGTCATGGAAGAGAACAAGTACTACGACGAGGTGGTCGGGAACGCCGCCGCACCGTACATCAATCAGGTTCTGCGGGGAGAAGGAGCGAATCTCACCCGTATCTACGCGGAGGAACACAACAGCGAGGGGAACTACTTCTGGCTGTTCTCGGGGAGCAACCAGGCCGTCGGATTCAATGACGTGATTCCGAGTAAGAAGACGCACAGGGTGTACCCGTTTCGGACGAGCAATCTGGGCCAGCAATTGAGGGAAAAGGGACTCACGTTCAGGGGATATGCTGAAGATCTTCCGGAGACCGGAAGCACTGTAACGAAGGCCGGACACTACGCGCGGAAACACGTTCCCTGGATTAGCTTTGGCAACATCCCGCAGGGGGAGAATCCTGACTCCTCGACGAATCTCGCGTTTGCGGGGTTTCCCTCTGATTTCACAAAACTCCCCGCCGTCTCAATTGTCGTCCCGAACCTGATCAACGATATGCACGACCCGGGCAACCACCCGGAGATCGCGGTAAAGAACGGGGATGCCTGGCTGAAGAAGAACATCGACCCGTACTACCAGTGGGCAAAGAAGCATAACAGCCTGCTGATTGTGACGTTCGATGAATCCGATGACCCGACGGGCTATAGGGGTCTCACTGATCCTTCGAGCAGGTATGTCGACATACAGAACAGGATCCCGACCATATTCGCAGGCGCCCACGTCAGGCACGGCGACTACGAGGAAGGGACCGGCGTCACTCACGTTAATATTCTGCGCACCATCGAGGCCGTATACGGCCTCAGGGCATCGGGAACTCAGCCTCCCAATGCCATCAAGTTTGGGATCACGTCGGAGTACATCATCAGGGACGTCTTTCTCCCGTAGTGATATCGCCGTAGTGGGACGCTGGCTGCGCAGAGTTGTCGGACGTGAACTTGTCGATTGATGGCACTGGCTGGACTCCTGTGATACGCCTCCTCAATGACTGGCGCCGGGAACGGCGTCTGCGGCAATTTGCCGATCGGATTTCCGTGGGGCTGGAGGACAGTGTCGTTCGGGATGAATTCCGTTCGAGGCTCTTCCGCAGGGCCGCAGAGATGAGGGGGGAAGGTGTAAACGTCTCTGTAGACCCCCGGTTCAGATTCCGGGCCGCGGAAGAGGACCTCGACGAAGGACGGCTCGACTACGTGATCCGCCGGTTCAACGGGCTCGACTACCTCGATGATCTGAAGTTCGAGCCGGGGATCGAACGCGGGCTCATGGCTTCATACCTGCGCGAAAATGCGAAGTTCAATCACAGGAGGGCCCTGCAACGCGCGCCGGTTCTCATCCGGCTTATAGATATGCAGGTCGGGTTCGGGGCTTTTGCGGAGAGGGACATCGCTCCGGGTGAAAGCCTGGGCGAGTATGCCGGGATAGTCAGTAGAAGCGAAGATGTCAGCGACCGGATGTACTGCTACGAATACCCTGTGCTGAAGGTTGGAGATGAAGAGGTTATGCTCACCCTCGATGCACGGCGGGCGGGGAACGAAACGCGTTTCATCAATCACGCCCGTGTTGAGACAATCCGACACAACTTCGAGTTCTTCAACGGCCACTGGCACACCGTGCTCACCGTGAATGAACCCATTGCGCAGGGAGAGCAAATTCTCATGGACTACGGGGAAATCTACTGGGAGGGCCAGTCTAAACTACCGGACCCTCTCTCTCCCTGACGCGCCTCCCGAACCTTCCTCGAATGCTCCCGAAAGACCCTCTCGGAGAACAGCAGCCTCCGCAATGAGTTACTTATGATTCCCCGGGCGTGTGCGCGTTTTCGAAAACTGTGTCTTGGCGACCTTCCCTACTCCGGGAACAAACTGCGTCTTGTGGCCCGATTGAGTCTTGAACCCTGAATGCGTCTTGAGTCCCGATTGGGTCTTGAATCCCGATTGTGTCTTGAATCCCGACTGAGTCTTGATCCCTGAATGTGTCGTCTTGAGCCTATCTTGTGTCTTGAATCCCGATTGTGTCTTGAATCCCGACTGAGTTTTGGGGAACACACCCGTCTTGGATGACTGCGTTTTGAGGAGCGGGACATTGTGTTTTGTGTTCGATGTCCCGTCCGTAACCTGTCCAGTCCCTTTCTCCTGCGGGCCGGCAGTTAAATCCCCCTTTACGAAGAAGGTGAGGGCCCACAGGCTCATCCATGTCCAGAATCTCTTCCCGACGATCTTCATCCTGCCTCCCGGTATGGTGTTTGAGAGTGAGACGGCAGTTCCCTAACGCAGTAACCCCTGCCCATTCAATCCGTCAAAATTAAGATGCCGTAACGTAATTTGCAACGACAATCTTCCCCAAAAATCTGTGTTTTTTTGCCGAGATGCCGGTAGTCCAATTTGCTCCTTCCGGACGGCAAGTCCCAGGTGACCGTCAGATTCAAAGGCCGGCGTCCAGTATCGGTATGGTATGACAGTTGCTACTGACGCGCGACAAAACGGTA